>Ga0335394_10000580_pt1 | contig 39444 bp, 36 predicted proteins | sample MAT03_FD_205741 | JGI IMG/M metagenome (GOLD analysis project Ga0335394, IMG submission 205741) | Freshwater microbial communities from Lake Fryxell liftoff mats and glacier meltwater in Antarctica - MAT-03 (spades assembly) (version 2) ...
CGGCACACCGTCGCTGACAGCGCTGAACGGTTCGAACGACCATCCGATGCGCTGCGCGATGAGCCGTGCCAGCGTGGTCTTGCCGGTACCCGGCGGCCCCCAGAGAATCATCGAACCGAGCACGCCTCGTTCAATCGCATCGTAGACCGGCGTACCCGGTGCAAAGAGCTGACGCTGCCCCACGTACTCGTCCATCGTCCGCGGCCGGAGCCGATGCGCCAGCGGCGCGACGCTCACCAACTCGCTGAACAAGCCGGGGCTCGCACTGCCCGGGGCTGTTCCCCGCCGCGCTGTCATGCGGGCGAATGCAGATCGAGCGCCCCGACAAACGTCTTCAACGCCGCCGACACGGTACTCGCAGGCGGAAACTCGCCGCGCGCCGGACGCCACAGGCGACCACGGACCCGCGGCCGCTCACGCAGTCCTGCGCGATCGAGGAGATACAACCAGCGATCGGTCCGCGACCACGTCACGACTTCCAGATGGGCCGACAGCGTCAACTGATCGGTGCCGCAGTCCAAGGTGATCTCAACGCCGCCCGCGCCGATCAGCGGCACACGCATTCCGTAGAAGGCATCGAGAAACGAGGATTGCGTGACGCCGTCGCCGCGACAGCTTTCGCCGTTTCGCCAATCGTCGATCGTCACGGAGAACACCGGAGATAACGCAGGCACGAGTTCGCTGAACAGTTCGGCCATCGCCTCGGCATTGCCGACGGCGCGCGCCCCGACCAGGCCATCGCGGCGCATGACCGCATAGGTATCGGTGGCATCACGAAAGCGTCGCCATACCGACACTTCAGGAACCGGACCTCGAAAAAACGCCACTTATGTCTCCTGCGACAGCAGTCGCGCAGCGGACAAGAGCTGCTCCGGTGTGTTCAGCCGAGGGTCATCCAACACACGATCCAGCAACCGATGCAGCACCCGCCCCATCGCCGGGCCTGCCTGAAGTCCTGCGACCCGGAGATCATCGCCGGTGACGGCAAGGTCGCCAATCGCAATCGGATCACGAAAGGCGATCCGTAGCATGCGCCGCGACAGCGCCATGACCTGCATCTGCGTTGGAGCGCTCACGCCCGCGGCACGCCGCGAGGCCCAGATCGCAGCAAAGGCTCGCAACGTTCCGTGCACGCGCATCCGGCCGATCCGCGCTACCACGCGACGGAGCGCGGCATCGTCGGCCGTGCGGGACGCTGCGACCACTTCGAGCGCAACACCGACGGTCGTCCACGACTCAGCGAGTGCGACAGCGAAGGCGATGTCGGCGTTCGAGGCGCGAAGCGCTGTCAACGCCGCTTTCGCTCCCGCGCCACCGAGCGGTACGAACGGCAGCGCCAGTCGTGTCAGCGCACGAAGCGAGGCGCGTTCGGGCCGAGCACTCGCGCCGGCCAACGGCACCTGATCGATGGCAGCGAAGCAGTCACTCCCCATCTCTGCGAGCGCCGGGACGAGCACCGCCAGAGCTCCGGCGTTCCGCCAGTGCGCGAATGCAATCGATGGACAACGCACCTGTTCGAGCGTCTTCGTCCACTCCTGAAAGACCCGCTCCACGGAGAGTCGTGTGAGCGCCGGCGCACTCTCCACGATCGCGTCCCACGTCAGCGGCTCGATCGCAAACGCGAAGCGTGCCGCAAACCGAATCGCACGCAGCGCCCGCAGACGATCTTCCGCCATCCGGCGCTGCGGGTCGCCGACGGCACGAATGATCCGCGCTTCGAGGTCGGCGGCGCCTCCAAACGGATCGCGAAGCTCGCCAAGCGACGGAGACCACGCCATCGCATTGATGGTCAGGTCGCGTCGCGCCAGATCTTCGGTGAGCGAGACACCAAAGCGAACCACAGCGTGCCGGCCATCCGTCTCCACGTCGGCACGAAAGGTGGTCACTTCATGCAGGCGACCATCGGTGCCGAACACACCCACGGTGCCGTGATCGATGCCCACTGGCACGATGCGCGCAAACAGATGGCGCATTTGAACCGGCGTGGCGGCGGTGGCCAGATCCCAATCCAGGTCAGCGCGCCCGAGCAGCGCGTCGCGCACGGCACCTCCCACACACCACGTCTCAAAGCCTGCCGCCTCGAGCTTTCGAACGATCTCGCAGACAGCTGGCGGCGGAAGAATTCTGGGGGTCATGGGCGCGGCAGTGCGTCGCCCAGCGCGGGAGCCCCGGGAGGAAAGGTTCCCACCCGAAATTTCCGGGTCATTCGAGCGCGTTGCGGCGAGGTCCGTGGCATTCGTTAAGCTAACCGAGCAAGAACGACTAGCTTTCACGCCATGACTTTCAACGACTTCGAACCGATGCTGGTAGGCTCTCAGGCGACCGCCGCATTCCGCACCGACCTGGCTCAATACGCCTCCCGCCAGCCAGCTGAGCGCATCAGCGCATCGGCCAGCAGCCCACGCGTCAAGGTACTCCGCGTGATTGCGCAGCTTCTTCACGCGGAACCCTCCCTGGAAATAGACCGTGTGCAGGTCCGCGGAGCGAGCGGCTGCGCAGACTTTTCCGGTCTGATCACCGTCACTGATGCCTTTGGCGAGTCGCAGGCGTTCGCGTTCGAGTGGAACTGCGAGTGGAAGGCGAAGCAGATGGGCTATGTGGACGGCTTCGGGTTCCCCGACCAGATTCGCGCCGCGCAGGAGTTTGGTTGGCAGTGTTTCCAGCGCTGGGACCGGCAGCCGGCCGCGCAGCTCGCCTGAACGTTCCGGCGGTGCTCAAGAGCCGCCAAACACAGCCCGCAGAGCATCACCGCTGAGATTGGAGCCCAAGGCGAGCATGAGATCGATTCGTGCCTGCGTTGGGCGCTGCGAGCCGGCGAAGATCGTGCCGAGCTCGCCAAGTCGGCGCCCCCCACCGGGATAGCCGTACGTCTGTCCAACGCGTCCGCGCCCCGTACGACTGGTGATGACCACCGGCTTCCCGGCATCGCGCCATCGTGCCAGCGCGTCGGCCATCAGCGGCGGCACATTCCCACGGCCAAGTGCCGAGATGACGATTCCGCGCGCGGTCGGGAGCACGGCATCCAGCAACCGGGCGTCGGCACCGGCCCACGCACCAATGATGTCCACCGGCGTCGCCAGGGTGTCTGGCGACAGGACGCTGCGTTGCAGCGAGAGCGCCCGCCGAAAGATCACCGCCTCATCATCCACTTCCGCCACCGGCCCCAGTCCCGGGCTCTCGAACGCGTCGAGGACGTGCGTGTGCGCTTTCGTGACATCGAGAGCGGAATACGCACGCCCGTTCATCACCAGCAGTACACCATAGCCGCGGGCATCGTGATGTGACGCCACGCGCACTGCGTCCACAAGATTGGATGGCCCGTCCCAGCCCAGTTCACTGAGATTGCGCATGGCGCCGGTGAACACAATCGGTTTTGCCGACGCGATCGACCGGGCAACGAGATACGCAGTCTCTTCGATGGTGTCGGTACCGTGCGTGACCACAACGCCGTCGATGCCGGGCTCCTTCACCAGCTCGAGCAGGCGGGCACGCAACGCCCACATCCGGTCCGCATCCATGTGGGGGCCGGGGAAACGCCCCCAATCCTCGATGCGCAGCTCTGCCACATCGTGAATGCCGCGTGCAGCGGCGATGATATCGCGGGCATCCAATGCCGGCACTGCACCGCCCGCCTCTGTATCGACGCGCATCGAGATGGTGCCGCCGGTAAAGACCATCGCGATCACGCGCGCCGCGCCGTGCGTTGCGGAATGCGTGGCGTAATGCGTGGCGTCATCTGTCTTGTCATCCGCACAGCACGCTGCCGCCATTGATATTCAGAATCTCGCCGGTGATGTGCCGCGCGAGCGGACTCGCCAGAAAGAGGATCGGACCGGCGATGTCCGCCGCCGACGCGAGCCGGCCCAGCGGAATGTTGGCAGCGATCCGCGACTTCTCGTCCCCGAAGACCACCGGCGCGATGGCGTCGGTATCCACCCACCCCGGAGCAACCGCGTTCACCGTCACCTGCCGCGGCGCCAACTCGATCGCCATCGACTTCGTGAGCGAGATCATTGCCCCCTTGGCGGCGGCGTAGTCGGCGTGAAACGCCTCACCGCGCTGCCCCGCCGTACTGGAGACGAACACGATCCGACCGCCATCGGTCACACTTCGGGCCGCAGCGCGTGCGCACTGAAACATCGCCTCATAGTTCTGCGCCGCCGTGTCGTGCCACCGCGCATCCGTCATCGTGGCAATCGGCTCGGGCGCTGTGGGCCAGACGCCGGCATTCGCCACCATCACATCGATTGCGCCCATCGCTGCCGTCGCGGCGATGCACAGCGCATCGGCGCCGCCACGCTGCGAGAGATCGGCGGCGATCGCCGAGGCGCGCACGCCGAACGACAGACACTCCAGCGCGACCGCGTCGGCCTCGGCTCGTCTGGACCGAAACCCGATCACCACATCGGCACCCGCGCGCGCAAACAGGACTGCGCTGGCAGCTCCGATCCCTCGTCCACCACCGGTGATCACCACCCGTCGCCCACGCAGATCGATCATAGCGTGGCCTCGATCAGATCACAGATTGCGTGTTCTATGTTCAGGTGCAGCTCCTGCGCGCGGTCGGTACGATTGGTGGGAATCACGACCGAATGGTCAGCGACGCTGAGCAACTCGCCGCCGTCACGCGCAGTGAACGCGAGCACTGCCACCCCTTTTGTCTGCGCCGCCCGCGCCGCCAACACCACGTTGGGCGAATTGCCGCTGGTGGAATGAATGATCAACAGATCACCCGGCTTGCAGAGTGCCTGCACCTGTCGCTCAAAGATGTGATCGAACCCAAGATCATTGCCGACGGCGGTGATCAGCGACGTGTCCGTCGTGAGCGCGACGGCCGGATAGGCGGCGCGATCGCGTGTGTACCGCACGACATACTCGGTCGCCATGTGTTGTGCGTCGGCCGCACTCCCGCCGTTACCGCAGAAAAACAGCGTTCCACCGCGTGCCACGGTCTCCTGCACCATCGCGGCCGCACGATCGAGTTGGGGACCGATGCGCTCTGCCGTGCGCAACGCAGTTTCGGACAGTTCGCGCAACGCGCTCGTCAGATGGTCAACCCGCTGCATGTGCCTCTCAGGCGATTGGAGTGTTCTTCAACGACGTGCCGCGCTTGCGCCCAAGCAGCTCGCGCAGCCGCGCGAACATACCGCGCTCAACGGTCACCGGCGGCACGGGAACGAGATGCTGGTCGCTCAGGAGCGCCTCCGGATTCACGCTCGTCAACAGCTGCGACGCGTCCACCGCACCGATTTCAATCAACCACTCGTGTGCCGCCCACAGCGAGCGCTGATCACCATGATTGTCGCTGGCGAGGATATCGATCAATCCATTCGCAAGCATGCCGCGCGCCAACACTGAACGCTCGCCATCACCAAGGAGATAGGCGGTGTCGGTCTGAATGACGGCGCCTGCATCACGCCACAGGCGGACCAACTCGAGACTCGAACCGCCGTACCGCTCCGGGTGTGCGATCACCGGCAGGACGCCGCTCTGTCGCAAGCGCGCCAACTCGAGGTCAGTACCGGATGGCAGCGGACCGCGGGGGAACTCGACCAGAATCGCACGCGACGCGCCAAGTCGGAGATGAGCACCGGTGAGATCGATTCCCGGCCGATCGAGCATGATCTCCCATCCGCGCTGCAAAGTGAGGCCCACCGGTACCAGCTCACAGAGTGCAGAGTGGATGCGCGCATACCGTTCGACCGGTACATGACTCGCCTCACTCGCCGACAGATGCGGGGTGCACACCACACAGGTCACGCCCGCAGCGGCGAACCGCTGCAACACGTCGAGTGACTGCTCCTGGGTCTTCACGCCGTCATCGACGCCGGGCAGGAGATGCGTGTGGATGTCGACCATTCGACGCGTGCCGTCGCTCAGCTCGCGCGCTGATCCACGACGGCCGCAATCGCGCGCATCGCACGCGCAGCCTGCGCGTCGAGAGACGCGGGGTCGTCGGCTGCCGCTTCGAACGCGTACGTGACCAGCGCGTCAGCCGTGAGCAGGTCAAGCGCTGCATCACGCTGCGTCGATCCGCTGGCGAGAATGCTCCCCAACAGCATCTGTCCCGCATCCAGCAGCGCGGTCGATACCGGCGCGCCGGCATCGCCCTGCCCGGTACTCAGCATCGCGTCCAGGCGGGCACGCAACGCCGCTGGCGGTTGCTCAGTGTGCGCTGCCACCCATGCTCCAGCCGGGGTTTTCATTCAGCCTCCGTCAGCGTCAAGGAATTGACAGGATCATCCGCGAGCCAACGCGGTCACCACACCTTCGACAGCGCTCAGCACGGCGGCAATCGCGGCCGGCGACGGGAGACCGGCCTGCGCCATGTGGCCCTTGCCACCACCGCGGCCGCCACCGATCGCAGCGAGCTCCTTGATCAGGGCATCGGCACCGACGCCCTGCGCCCGCACATCGTCGGTCACGGTGACGACCATCGCCGCCTTCCCGTCCTCGAACGTCGCACCGAGCACACCGATTCCACTTCCAAGCTGTTCGCGCATCGCGTCACCCAACGCCAGCAACGCTTTCATGTCCGGAATACCGGAGACCTCACCGCTCGCGACCTTCACGCCGTTCATCATTACCGCCTTCGACAGCACATCGCCAAGTCCACCGCCACCGCCCTTCAACGCCTCGGCGACACGCTTCTCCAGTGAGCGACGCTCATCGAGTAACTGCTGGACCTTTTTGGGGACCAGATCCACCGGCGACTTCATCAACTCGGCGCTCTCGAACAGCAGCGCCTCACGCGACCGCATGTGTGCAAAGGCGCCGCGCGCCGTGAGCGCTTCGACACGGCGCACGCCTGCGGCAACGCCGGTTTCATGCGCGAACACGAACACCCCGATCTCCGCCGTCGTGCGGACGTGCGTACCACCGCACAACTCCTTGGAGAAATCGCCGATCCCGACCACGCGAACGGTGTCGCCGTACTTCTCGTTGAACAGCGCGGTGGCACCGTCGGCGATTGCGTCGGCGTGGGCCATGATCCGTGTCGCCACCGGTGTGCCCTGCCAGATCTCGCGATTCACGATCGCTTCAATCTCCTGCCGCTGCGCAGGTGTCACGGGACCGTGATGCGTGAAATCAAAACGCAGCCGGTCCGCGCTCACCATCGAGCCCGCCTGATGCACATGGTCACCGAGCACCTGTCGCAGTGCGGCGTGCAGCAGATGCGTGGCGGTGTGATTGCGCTCGATGTCACGGCGCGCCGATCGCTGCACCGTCGCACGCACCTCCCCGAACGTGATGTGCCCACTTCCGACACCGACGATGACCGTCCTGCCGTCCACCTTCCTCACATCTTCCACCTGCAGCGACCAGCCGTTTCCAGTCACCGTCCCGCGATCCGATACCTGCCCACCGGACTCCGCGTAGAAAGGCGTCTCGCGCAGAATGACGGCAGTCCGTCCATCAGCCAATGCGCGGATAGCGGCCACGGAGGTCGCACAGTCGATCACGTCGTAGCCGACGAATCGCGCGTCCACCAACGCCGCTGGCTCGGTCTGCCAGGTCGTGAGATCGGCGAGTGCATCCGCGCTCACGCCGAGCTTGCGACTCTTGCGGTCTTCCTGCGACTGCGACCGCTGCACCTGCAACGCGGCGTCGAAGCCGGCGATGTCCACGAGATATCCGCGCTCGCGTGCCATCAGCTCAGTGAGGTCGATCGGGAATCCGTACGTATCGTACAGCGTAAACACATCCTGCCCACTCAACGTCCCGCGAATCGCGGTGGACCCCTGCGTGCTGCCGAGCGGTGCGAGTTCCTCGAAGCGCCCCATGCCGGCGTCGATCGTGGCGAGGAATCGAACCTCCTCAGCGCGAGTGGTATCGAGGATGTGCTTCGCCCGCGTGCGCAGCTCAGGGAAGAAGTCACCCATACTGTCGATGACCGCCTGCACGACGTGCACCAGCGTCGGTTCGCGCCGGCCGAGCAACCAGGCGTGCCGCACTCCGCGCCGAAGGATCCGGCGAAGCACGTACCCACGTCCGTCGTTCGACGGGAACACGCCGTCCGCCAGCAGAAACGCGGTCGCGCGGGCGTGGTCGGCGAGCACGCGAAAGCTCGCGGGGTCGATGGCCTTGCCATGCGCGTCGTGCGCGGTGCCGATCCCGACGCCGGGACGATACGGATACGAGATCCCGACCGCCTGCTCGACCGCGACGATCAATGGCGCAAAACCATCGGCGTGGAAGTTGTTACTCACGCCCTGCATCACCGCCGCGATACGCTCCAAACCGGCACCAGTATCGACACTCGGTGCCGGAAGTGGCCGCAGTTCGCCGTCGGCCTGACGATCGAACTGCATGAACACGAGATTCCAGATCTCGAGGAAGCGTCCCGCCTCTGCGCCTTCAACGAACGCGTCCAGCGAGTAATCGGTCAGATCGGTGCGAGTCCACTCACCCCTGGCACTGGCCGGGAACGCCCAATCCTTCGCCATGTGCGCGAGGTCGACGTAAATCTCCGTGCACGGGCCACACGGACCGGTGTCGGCCATCTGCCAGAAGTTGTCCTTCTCGCCCAGCCCGTAGATGCGACTTTCGGGCACGTTCGCAACTTCCTTCCACAGCTGCCGCGCTTCATCGTCCTCGTGGTACACAGTCACCCGCAGATGCTCGCGCGGAATCTTCAGCTCTTCAGTGATGAACTCCCACGCAAACCGGATGGCATCGCGCTTGAAGTAATCACCGAACGAGAAGTTGCCGAGCATCTCGAAGAAGGTGTGATGCCGCGCGGTGTGCCCGACCTGCTCCAGATCGTTGTGCTTGCCGCCGGCGCGTACACACTTCTGTGAGGTGGTGGCACGCCTGCCGAAGGCGCTCTCTTCGAGCCCCAGGAAGATGCGCTTGAACTGGACCATGCCGGCGTTGGTGAACAACAGCGTCGGATCGTCGGCCGGTACAAGCGGCGACGAGGGACGGATGGCATGGTGCTGGCGCTCGAAGTAGGCCAGGAAGCGGGATCGGATCTCAGACGCGAGCATAGTCGCGCAATATACGCTCGCCCCAGCCCATCCGGCGATGCTCAGCTGATCGCCCAGCCCCTATAGATCGTCGTCATCACCACCCCCGCCATCGGCGTCCTCGGCACGACCCGCCGAACCCCAGTCAGCCAATACCCGCCTGGCCGCCGCGAAGACGAGCGCCGGGGCAAAACCTCGGCGCATCAGGAACCCTGTCAGTCGGCGCTGCGCTGTCGCCCGGTCGTAGCTGCGAAGCACCCTGACGCGCTTCTCTGCAGCCTCCTGACAGCGGAGCTCATCATCGATCCCTTCGGTCTCCACCACCGCGGCGACCGCCGACTGCGCCAGATCACCGCTCACGCCGCGCTGCCGCAAACGACGCGTGACAGCGCCACTACTCCGTGCGCCGTTCCGCAGCTGCGCGGTCGCCTCGGCCAGCGCAAACTCCGCCTCGTTGAGGAGCCCAAGCGCATCGAGCCTGCCCAGGGCATCAGCAATCACGCTCGTATCCGTTTCACGACGTCGCAACCGGAGCTCGAGATCACGTCGGCTTCGCCGCGAGGTGGACAACATCCGGAGCGCGGCGTCCTGCGCCTGCACGACGCGCGATTCCCGGAGCAGAGCAGCCCAGCTCACACTGTCGAGCACCAAACCGGCGCGGAGGTTGAACGCGTGCACCCCGCTGGCGCCGATCACCAACGTGACGGTTTCGCCCTGCGCCTGACAGCGGACGTTCGCTCGACCCTTGACCCGCGGATCGGCAGCCACACTCGTGATGCGCACCGGCGGCTGCAGTTCCACCGTCACCGTGTCGCGCTGGCCCGTACGAGCGCGCGGCCCGCGGGCACGCGTACCGTCCGATCCCGACGACGACGCCCCCGCACTCGATCGTGCAGCGCGCGGCGAACGCGACGAAGGGGCGGCGTCGGAGGTCGCAGGGTACCGGGCCCCGCGCCGCTTCGACTCCACCCCTTCGCTCTCCGAGGCTTCAGAGATTCGCATCACGACACGACCGCACGCATACACCCATCGGCGCATGCGAACACTGCGCTACTCCTCGCCGTCTGCATCCGGCACAATCACCGGCTGCTCCTGCGGCTTCATCCCCAACACCCCCTTCACCAACTCCTCGAGCTCGGCCAACATCTCGACGTTGTCCTTGAGAAACATCTTGGCGTTCTCACGCCCCTGCCCAATCCGCTGCCCCTTGTAGCTGTACCACGAGCCAGCCTTCTCGATGATGTTGCTCTCGGCAGCGATATCCAGCACCAGCGAGGCGTGGCTGATCCCTTCCGCATACATGATGTCGAACTCTGCCTGCCGGAACGGCGGCGCCACCTTGTTCTTCACCACCTTCACGCGGACGTGCGATCCCACCACATCCTCCTTGTCCTTCACCGGGCCGATGCGACGGATATCCAACCGCAGCGACGCGTAGAACTTGAGCGCCTTGCCACCGGTGGTGGTCTCAGGGCTGCCGAACATCACGCCGATCTTCTCGCGCAACTGGTTGATGAAGATCACCGACGTATTGGAGCGGGCGATGGCGCCGGTGAGCTTCCGCAGCGCCTGGCTCATCAGCCGCGCCTGCAAACCGACGAAGCTGTCACCCATGTCCCCTTCGATTTCCGCCTTCGGCACCAACGCCGCCACGGAGTCGATCACGATCACATCCACCGCACCGCTGCGCACCAGAATTTCACAGATCTCCAGCGCCTGTTCGCCGGTATCGGGCTGGCTGATCAACAGATTCTCCACGTCCACGCCAAGCTTGCGTGCATACTCGGTATCCAGCGCATGCTCCGCATCGATGAAGGCGGCGACGCCACCCGTCTTCTGCGCATTCGCCACGACGTGCAAACAGAGCGTGGTCTTGCCGCTCGATTCCGGGCCGTAGATCTCCGTCACGCGACCGCGCGGCACGCCTCCGATGCCAATCGCGGCATCGAGGTTGATCGCGCCAGTCGGAATCGCATCGACCTTGATTCGCGTGTCCATGCCAAGGCGCATGATCGAACCCTTGCCGCAGTTCTTCTCGATCTGTGCCACCGCAAGCGCCAGCGCCTTCTTCTTGTTCTCGTCTGATATCGCCATGGAAGCCATCTCGGTTCTCCTGCATGGAAGGTCGCGGCGCCACCGGGCCCGGAACCGCAATCTAGTGAATCCGGGCAAAGCAACCCGGCGCCCGAACAGAATACGAAACCGAACAAACGCCGTCAAGGGGCAATCTGTCGGCGCACCGCTCAGTGGACCGAAAAGGCGGAAAAGGCACCGGTCACATGCCGGACACCCACCCGCTCGCGACTGGCCACCACCCCTACCACATCAAACCTGTACGACACCGAACTCGGTCCGATCAACAGGCCGCGTTGGTCGATCCACGCCATCGCCGATCGCGTCAGTTCGCGCTGCTTCCGCCAGTTCACCGCTTCAACCGGCCCACCCGACCACACACTCCGTCGCGTCTTCACCTCCACGAACGCCACCACATCGTCGCGCAACGCCACCAGATCCAGATCGCGGCGACCCGACCGCCACCGACGATCCACCACCTGCCACCCCTCGCGCACCAGCCACCGTTCAGCGATACGCTCTCCGAGCGCTCCGAGCGCCTGTGCCTTCGTCTGTGTCATGGCGCGAAGATGAGCGCGCGAGCGCCGCCGCGCACACCGCATTCACGCACGCATCATCTCGGCGGCGCAGCATGGGCCAATCGCACGAAAAATCCCGACCGGGCGCGGAACAACGGCACCGCGTACCAGCTGCGCGCAGTGCACCACATGCGCCATGCACCGCATGCGCAGTGCACCGCACGAAGGACCGAGCTACGCACCGCAGATCTCGTCCAGATCCTGAAAGCCTTTCAGCACATCGCGCGGCTTGCTGCCATCGGGTGGCCCCAGAATACCCGCATCGTGCAGCTGGTCGATGATACGCGCCGCACGGCCGTAGCCAACCTTGAGCCGGCGCTGCAACAGCGACGTACTCCCGCCCTGATGCTGAATGCACAGCTCCGCCGCTTCCCGGAACAGCTTGTCCCGATCCACCGGGTCGCCGTCGTCATCACCGCCCCCACCTGCATCAGCGGCTTCGCGGGCGCGGATCTGCTCCAGGATATCCGGTTCGAGGACGGACGGTGCCACCGCGCCGCCCGCCGTCTCGCGCTCCGCATCGGCGCGCAGTCGCTGCGCATCGTACCAGAGCATCAATCGCTCCGTCTCCTCGCTGGACAGGTAAGCACCCTGCAGTCGACCCGGTTCCGATTTACCCGGCGGCAGAAAGAGCATGTCACCGTTCCCCAGCAGCGATTCCGCGCCGGAGCCATCCAGAATCGTCCGGCTGTCGATCTGACTCGCCACCCGAAACGCAATCCGGCTCGGGAAGTTCGCCTTGATCAATCCCGTGATCACGTTCACGCTCGGCCGCTGCGTCGCCAGAATCAGATGAATGCCAATCGCGCGCGCCTTCTGCGCCAGCATCGCGATCGGTGTTTCCACTTCACCCTGCACCGTCATCATCAGATCCGCCATCTCATCGATGATGACGACGATGTATGGGAGAATTCCACCGTCGTAGGTGTTCACTTCAAACGCCACTTCGGGGTTCCGCGGCTTCTGGAGGCGCGCCCCCTCCTGTACCCGACGATTGAAATCCTGCACGTTCCGACAGCCGTTGGCGGCCAGCAGGGCGTAGCGATCCTGCATCTCGAGCACCGCCCACTTGAGCACCGCCGCCGCATCACGATTATCGGTGATCACCTTGTGCCGAAGGTGTGGCAGCGTGTTGTACACCGAGAGCTCCACCATCTTCGGATCCACCATCAGGAACCGAAGCGTCGCCGGTGTGTGGCGATAGATGAGCGACGTGATGATCGTGTTCACACACACCGACTTTCCGGAGCCCGTCGCGCCGGCGATCAGCAGGTGCGGCATCTTGGCCAGGTCGGCGATCACCGGACGGCCCTCGAGGTCCTTTCCCAGCGCCACCGGCAGCGCCGCGCGCGCCGAGTTGTATTCCGGACTCTCGACGATCTCCCGGAACGCCACCATCTCCGGGTTCGGATTCGGCACCTCGATGCCAACGGCTCCCTTGCCGGGAATCGGCGCCACGATGCGAATGCTGTTGGCCCGCATCGCCAGCGCGAGATCATTCGACAGCGAGGCAAACTGACGGACCTTCACACCCGCGGCGGGCTCCACCTCGAACTGCGTCACCGTCGGCCCTGTGGTTCGGCCCACCAGCTGCCCCTCGACGCGGAAGGTCTTCAGCGCCGCCATCAGGCGCACCCCGGAGGCGTCCAGCTCACGCCGATTGGCGTCAACGTTGCGCGGTGGCGGCTCCGTGAGGAGCGATGTCGGCGGGAGCAGCGCCGAGGCATCGTCGTCCGGGATCGCGGTCGCTTCGATCGCTGCCGTGACGCGCTCTTCACGCGACGGAGGGGCCGTCTTCAGCTTTGGCGCAATCGGAAGCACGATCGCCTCCGGTCCGTCATCGTCGTCGTCGTCACCGGTGTCGACGACGATGGTCGGCTTCTTCCCACGCCCGCCGGGCTTCAGATCGCGCGCGATCGCCGGCACCATGTAGTCATCGATGGCTGGCATCTCTTCCGGCGTGGGCGCCATCTGCAGCGCCGCCAGCGCCGCATCACGCGACGGCGTGAGCGCCGCCGCCATCCTTGGCGCCCGGTCGAAGATCGCCATCACCGGGTTCCACGCCAGCGTGCCGATCGTCAACGCCGACATCCCAGCCAGCACCGCGAGCCAGGCGCCGACGTAGCCGACAAGCTTCACGAGATAAAACGCCACCATTCCGCCCCACACACCAGCCACCAGGCTCGTCTCACGCCCCACACGCAAGCCAAGGGCAAAGGCGATCGGCGTGAGGAGCATCAGTCCACCCAGAAACCAGAGCCACGAACGATCTTCGCCGCGATTCAGGCGACCCAGCAGGCGCAAGCCGTGCACGGCCGGCAATACCGGGAGCATGACCACGCCGCTCCACCCCAGTACGACAACCAGCGGCTTCACGATCGCGGCGCCCAGCGCCCCGAACGCGCCGCGCACTTCGAGCAGTCCGCCGTCGGTGCCGACGGCGTAGGTCATGAGCAGCCCGGCGAGAAACAGCGCGACGAGCAACAACCCGACTCCACTCAACTCACGCTTCACCACCATCAGAGCTCTCGGTCCGGTACCACCACTGGCGACGGGCGCACAATGGCGCGCTCACGGTATTCCGCCAGCACCGGATACAGATCGACCGATCCACACGCGATCAGGTCGCGCTCGAACCCCGCCGCCCGCAACGCGCGACCATGCTCCGATGCGCCGAACAGCGACGCCAGATCGTCGCCGAACTGCGCTGACAACAGGGTGCACATCTGCGTCGCGTCATTCACCCGGAGATCGGGGAATGCAGCACGCAACGCCACGGCGTACCGTCCCGCGCACGCCGAATCCTCGAGCGACACGGTGCCCTCGCTGGCGGAGCAGACGATCGCGATCGACTGTCCCTGCTCCAGAGCGAGTGACAGGCGCGCAACTGTGACCGTGAAGTTCGCATAGCTGGCCACCAGCACCAGCTTCGCGCTCTCGGCGGCCAGCAGGGCGCGCGTTCCGTTGGTCGTGGTCAGCAACACCGTCTGCTGACCGACCGCTGCGGCCGTGAATTCGAGCGGACTGTTGCCGAGATCGAAGCCCGCAATCGCCTGCATTTGTCGCTCGCCCGCCAGCTTGACCTCGCCGCGCTCGTACTGCCTCCCCGTTCGGACCGCGTCCTCCGTCTCGAGACACGGGATCACCGTTCGCGCACCCGCGTGCAGCGCGGCGGCAATCGTGGTCGTGGCGCGGAGAACGTCAATGACGGCCACCACACGCCCGTCCAGCGCCGCCGGAGTGAGCTCCGACGGGGCCAGATACACATCAAGCCGCACTCCCTACTCCTTCGCGAAGAGGTCGGTTTCCCGTTCGAGGAACTTCGTATCGAAATCACCCGATTGGAACGTCGCGTTCTGCATCACCTTGGCCAGAAACGGGATCGTTGTCGTCGGCCCCTCGATGATGAAGCTTTCGAGCGCGACCTGCATGCGCTTGACCGCCTCGGCCCGTGTCGGCGCCTGCACGATCAGCTTGGCCAGCAGCGAATCGTAGTGCGGCGGCACGGTGTAGCCGGCGTAGACATGGCTGTCGATGCGCACGCCGGGCCCGCCGGGAGCATGGAAGGTGTTGATCTTCCCCGGAGATGGCTGGAAATTCCGCATCGGATCCTCCGCGTTCACCCGGCATTCGATCACATGACCGCGCAGCGGCGGCAGTTCGAGCACACGCAAGGGCAACCCCGCTGCCACACGAATCTGCTCCTGCACGAGATCCACGCCCGTCAACATCTCCGTCACCGGATGTTCGACCTGGATGCGCGTGTTCATCTCCATGAAATAGTACGAGCCGTCGGTGTCGAGCAGCATTTCAATCGTGCCGGCACCGACGTAGTCGATCGCTTTTGCACCGCGCACCGCATCGGCACCCATTCGCAATCGCAGGTCGGGTGTCATCGCCGGCGACGGCGCCTCTTCGATCAGCTTCTGGTGGCGACGCTGCACGGAGCAGTCGCGTTCGCCGAGGTGCAGGCAGTTGCCGTGCATGTCGCCAAGGATCTGGAACTCGATGTGCCGCGGCCTGAGCAGGTACTTCTCCACGTACACATCGCCATTCCCGAACGCCGACAGCGCTTCACTGCGCGCGAGACCAAAGCTGCGCGCGAAATCGTCCGCATCCTTGGCCACGCGCATCCCCTTGCCGCCGCCACCCGCCGAGGCCTTGATGATCACCGGGAATCCGATCGACTCGGCGAACGCGAGCGCCTCGTCCACGTCTTCCACCGGGCCCGGCGTGCCCGGCACGATCGGGACGCCGCATTCGGACATCGCCCTCCGCGCGGACGCCTTGTCGCCCATCACACGGATCTGATGCGCCGTCGGGCCGATGAACGTGATCCCCGAGGCGGTGCAGGTCTCGGAGAATTCGGCGTTCTCCGCCAGAAAACCGTACCCAGGGTGAATCGCATCGGCGCCGGTGATCTCGGCGGCGGCGATGATGCGGGGAATCTTGAGATAACTGTCGCGCCCCGCCGCCGGTCCGATACACACATCGTCATCCGCGAACCGGACGTGCAGCGAATCGCGATCCGCCTCCGAGTACACCGCCACGGTCTGGATACCCAACTCCCGACAGGCGCGGATGACGCGCAGCGCGATTTCGCCGCGATTCGCGATCAATACTTTCTTGAACATGAATCCTCAGGACGGGGCATTGGCGCGGAACGCATCCCACGATGAATCGCTGGCCGATCCGACTCCCTGAATTTGCAGCGCAAACTCGCTCGGATTCGTCGCGTAAAACAGTGCCTGGTCGTAGCTGATGATGCCGCGCGTGTACCACGACATCAGGCTCTGATCGAACGTCTGCATGCCATATTGCACATTTCCGTCCTTGATCAGCTCGATGATGTCGAGCGATGCAGCAGGGTCGCGAATCTTGTCCCGCACCGCGGCCGTGTTGACCAGCACTTCGCACGCCGGAACGCGACCCTTCCCATCCTTCCGGGGCACCAGGCGCAGGGAGATGATACCCACCAGCGCGTTGGCCAGATTGAATCGCACTTCCGCCTGCTGATGCGGCGGATAAAAGCTCAAGATTCGGGCGATCGTCGATGAGGCATCGGTCGTGTGCAGCGTGGAGAACACGAGATGCCCCGTGTCCGCTGCCTTCAGCGCCGTGTCCAGGGTATCCAGATCGCGGATTTCGCCGATGAGAATCACGTCCGGATCCTGTCGTAACACACGGCGCAACGCCGATGTGAAGCTCAACGTGTCGGTACCGACCTCCCGCTGACTGACGTGGCTGCGAATATCGCGGTGCAGGAACTCCACCGGATCTTCGATCGTGATGATGTTGGCGGCGCGGTTCTGGTTGACGTGATGAATCATCGCGGCCAGCGCGGTGCTTTTACCCGAACCCGTGATACCCGTGACGAGCACGAGGCCACGCGGGCGGAGCGCCAGATCTTCAACCACGGCCGGCAGATGCAGTTCGCCGACGGTGCGTGTCTGATAGGGTATACCGCGCAACGCAAAGGACACCGTGCCGCGCTGCTGATATGCATTCACGCGGAAGCGACCAATGCCGGAGACGCCGATGGCGAAGTCCGCTTCGCGCGTCTGCTGAAATTCCTTCAGGTAACGCTGCGGCATGATCTGTTCGGCGAGCGCCGAGAGATCCTCTGCCTTGAGCGCAGGGTGATCGAGTGCCACCAGCTCGCCGGCGAGGCGAATCGTCGGCGGCCTCCCGACCTTCAGGTGCAGGTCCGATCCATCGCGTTCAATCAGGGATGCCAGCCAGCTCCGAAGCTGAGCGGAGAGCTGTTTCCCCTGGCCGGTGAGCAGCTTGTCGCCGACGGTGGGGGCCGCCGGAGCGTCCGTGGGATCAGACATTCGGATCGACACGGAAGAGCACCTGTCCGTATTCAACCGCCGATGAATCCTGCACGCCAACCTCGGCGACGGTGCCCGACACCTCGCACTCGATCTCGTTCATGATCTTCATCGCTTCGATGATGCAGAGGATCTGCCCCTTCGAGACCCGTGTGCCGACGCTGACGTACGAATTTGCGCCCGGCTCCGGCTTGGAATAGAACGTCCCGACCATCGGCGACTTCACCTCCAGCAACGTGGAGACGGGTTTGGGCGCTTCCGGCGCTGCGGGGGCCGCCGAGGGGGCGGTCGCCGCGGCGGCGGTGGCAGACGCCATCGCCGGCGTCATCATCGCGGCGCTCAGCACGGCCCCACTGCGTTGGGCAGGGCTCTTCGAGGCGCGAATGCGCACGCCCTTTTCGGAGGTGAGCTCAAGGGAATCAACCGTCGATTCGTCAAGCATCTCGAGCACTTTCTTCAGGTATCGGAGGTCGATCATGGATGGGCTCTGACGACAAAGGACGCGAACAGCATGGTCAGTTCAATTCCAGAAGCTCGCGGGGGAATTCGGTTAAGCGTCGGGGTCCAGCAGCAGCCAGCAGGACATCATCCTCGATTCGGACTCCGCCCCAACCCGCACGATACACACCTGGCTCGACGGTGACTACCGCATCCAGTGGAAGAATCGCTTCGGCGGTCGAGGCGAGGCGAGGCCCCTCGTGCACTTCAAGACCGATCCCGTGTCCGAGCGAATGCCCAAACTCCTCCGCGAGACCGAGTCCGCTCAGATAATCACGTGCCACCGCATCCGCCTCCTGACCACGCATGCCGGCGCGAACCTGCGCGCACGCACGATCCTGCGCCTCCTGCACTGCACTGTACACATCCCGCTGTTCCGCCGAGGCACGACCGACGACCACGGTCCGCGTGATGTCTGAACAGTACCCCAGGTGCACGGCGCCGAAATCGATGAGGAGAAAGTCACCGAACTCTACCGAACGGTCTGAGCTGCGTGCGTGCGGAAGCGCCGATCGAGGCCCAGACGCCACGATCGTCGGGAATGGGAAGCCCTCGCTCCCCGCGTCGCGAAGCGCCTTTTCAAGAATCCCCGCGATCGCCGTCTCAGTCTGACCTGGATGAATCTGTGGAAGTGTCGCGGCCAACGCATCGGTTGCAATCCGAGCGGCGGTCTCGATCAATGCGATCTCGCCGGCATCCTTCCGTTCACGCAGTGCCTCAACCACGTCTCGTGACGGACGCCACTGCCAGCGCGCGCCCTCGGTCAGCAGCCGCTCGAAGTCACGGTGCAAAAGGTGCGCGCTCTCGAACCCAACCACTTCCAGGCTCGGCACACCCGCGAGCGAGGTCCACAACTCGGACCAGAGGCTTTGGGGAGCAATCACGACGCGCACCATCGATGCGACCTCGTCAACCACCTGCGTCTGATAGCGGAAATCGGTGAAGAGCGTCACTCCGCCACGCACCGGGACGAAGACCAGCGCGTTGCTCCCGGAGAACCCGGTGAGGTATCGCATGTTCGCGAGGCTCGCCAGAAGCAGACCGTCGAGGTGTTGTTCATTGAGAACGGCCTGCGTTGCGGCAATCCGCGCCCCGAAATCAGCACTCACGGTTGCGCCATCATCTGGTGGGCCAGCGCGCGCAGCGCCAGTTCGTAGCTGTGCGCCCCGAAGCCGCAGATCACGCCCAGTGCCGCTGACGCCAGCATCGAGTGACGTCGTTCCGCTTCGCGGGCGTAGATGTTGGTGAGGTGCACCTCGATGAATGGCACCGCGACGCCGGCCAACGCATCGCGCATCGCGAGCGAGGTGTGCGTAAACGCGCCGGCGTTCACCAGCGCACCCCGCACTCCGCCCGCCCGCCAGCCGTGGATCGTGTCGATCAGGGCCCCTTCACTGTTGGACTGAGTACACGACAGCTTCAGACCCAGCCCCGCCGCGACGCCGGCGAGATGCTCATTGATTTCGAGCAGCGTCGTACGTCCGTAAATCCCCGGCTCGCGCTCGCCAAGGAGATTGAGATTCGGGCCGTTGAGCACGGCAACGTGCAGCGGAGTATCGCCGGTCACGACAACCCTTTGAGCCAGCGGTGGAAGTCGGAAGGTGGCTCGGCATCCGTCGGTTGCGGTGCCGGCTTCGCTGCCGATTCCGGCTCAGAGTGCTCCGGTGACGGCGTAGCAGGCGATGCGATCGGCTCTCGAGCAGGCGGGGCGGTTGCCGACGCCGAATCGGTCGAAGTCAGTGGACCGACTGCCGGTGGAGTGGCGATCCACGTCGGCGGCGTCGAGGAATTCGACACCGCTGGCGTCGGTCCGACGATTGCCTGTGGAAGGACGATGTCTGGCGGCGGCGAAGACGGTGTCACTCGCTGTGGCTCACCCGGCAGACCTGAGGCAATGGGCCGTCCTGACGACGGCGACACGAACTGATCGAAGCCTGGCCACGCTGGCGGCGGGACGACCGGCACACCGCCAAAGGTGGGAGAAAGCGACGCACGGGGCGCAGTCGACATCGGCGTGCCGCTGGCCGTGGGCGTATCGATGCGCTGGCGTGAAGGCGAGCCGCTGCCGGAGAAGAAGCGATCAAACGAGAGGAGTGGCGCGCTCACATCGCTGCCGCTTTCCGATGTATCACTGGACGGAAGGTCGAGGAGATCGGGTACCGGCAGACTTGGAGTCTCCTTGGGCAACCGACAAACCAGCTCGGTCGCGAGAAGCGTCAGAAAATCCGCAGCACTCTCGTCGGAGACCGAGAAGGCCCGGGAGCCGAAGATGTTCGCTATCGGAACATTCTGAGCGAACTCTTCTGCAGGAACACCTGCATTCGAACGTTCGCCCAAACCCGGTGCGACAATCGCGCCGAATCCATCCACCAGGACGCCGAAGATGTCCTCGCCGACCACCCCGACCTCACTATCGTCGGACCGCGCCCCCGCAGAAAACCAGTCGTCGTCGGATGTGAAGTGGAGGGTCGGTGGCTCACTCTCCCACAGGTCTCCCGACGGGGAGTTGACCGCGTTCTCCCGGCTCCGGCCGTCAGACTCCGTATTGGGCCCCGAGTGAGCAGTCCAGCTGTTATCATCACGCGATGTGCCGTCGTTCAACTCACCGAACTGCAACGCTTTATCTGCGTCCTCCTGAAGTTCCGCATCACGTACCCCATTGCCGATCGCCCCCTCAAGTTCGGCGATCTTTGCTCGCAACCTGGCGTCATCTGGAGACTGGCGAAGGAGCGCCTGATACACATCGAGCGCCTGGCGAGTGAAACCCTGTTGTGCATACAACGCTGCCATCGTCTCGGTGACGAATTCGGGGGCCGTCGGGGCGGAATCGTTGAGGCCGGGTTCGTCGAAAATGTCGAGCCCACCATCGACGCTCGTCGCATCGAGCGCTGACGGAGACGGAGCGGTCGGCAGCGGAGCCACCGGAGCCGCTGGCACGGACGACGGCGTATCGCGTGCCTGCGCTGTGCGCCAAGAGGCGAAGCTTGCCAACGCACCAAACCCAGGCCGCGAGAGCAGGTCGTCGGCGCCATCCGAGGGGAGCGCCACCGGCGACGTCGCAGGTGTCTGGACGCCCGAGGAGAAATCAGCTTCATCGATCGGCGGCAACGTTGGCCCACCAGCGATGGTGGACGCTGATGGATCGACCAGCTGGTCGAGCTCACCGTAGGTAAAGCCGACACCAGCATCGACGGTGATGACGTCCTCGACCTCAGCGGCTGCCGAATCGTCGAGAGTCGAGAGATCCATGGTGCCGAGCGTGCGCCAAGGCTCGGGCGGGAGCGCCGCTGCTGTTGAATCGTCGCCGCCGGCGTTGGCCTTCGCGGGTGCAGGATCGGTGATCGCCCGCAGCCCGGGCGGCGTCGGATCATCACCGGCGGCGGGCACATGGGCGAAGGCGTCGGGCGCGGCCGCGATCAGCGGACTCGGAGATACGCCTGTAGGCGCGTCCGGCAGGCCCAGAGCCCGGATCAGCCGCTCGATCTCGTCGTTCTGCGGATCGGCGTCCAGTACGCGGGTGTACCAATCCCGCGCCTCGGGCAGGGCCTGACGGGCTGCGGCGATATCGCCCAGATGTCGGAGGGCGATCAGGTTCTCGTCATCGAGCGCCACCGAGGTCAGGAAGACCTCCTGCGCCGCGGCGAGATCGCCCTTCTCGAAGTACGCTCGGCCGAGGACGATGTGGCCGCTCATGTGACCGGGCTGCGCCGGCAGATGCTCACGACAGAGCGAAATGGCCCGATCGAGGTCGTGGGCATTTCGGTACTCGTTGGCGAGCGGCACGAAATAGCGCCGCGGATTCTGCATGTACTTGGCCGTCAGATCCTGCAGCCGGGAGCCAGGTGCCATAGCGTCCTCAGAAATTTTCAGGTCGCGCGTCGGCTCTTTCCCGAGCGCGGGACGAAGAAGATAGCCGAGGTGAGAGACGACCGTCAAATTTGGACTCACGACAGAAGTGGTGCCATCACTTGAAGTTGCCCCCCATGACGGCCTAACTTTCGCGGCTATTCTGTCCCGCAGTTCAGGTCGTTCCCTCGAGGAGTTCTGTTCAGTGCTGCAGACGTTTCGTTCGTACGGTAAATACATCTTCTGGGGCCTCGCCGTCACGTTCATCGGCGGCTTCGTCTTCTATGAATCGTCGGGACTCTTTGGTCGCGAGTCGGGCCCGACGTTAGGGACGACCGTGGTCAAGGTCGATGGCCAGGACGTGCCTTATGGTGCGTACCAGCGCGCGCTCGAGGCGGCGGTGCAGGCCGAGGAGCAGCAGCGCGGTCGCTCCCTGACCCTCGACGAGCGGGCGCAGGTCGAGAAGAAGACCTACGACGAAGTCGTGACCGAAATCCTGCTCGAGCACGAATACAAGAAGCGCGGCATCTCGGTCACGCAGGAAGAGATCGTCGAGTACGCCAAGTTCTCGCCGCCGCCGCAGTACGCGCAGCTGCCGGAGCTGCAGACCAACGGTCAGTTCGATTTCGAGAAGTACCAGCGCTTCCTGCGGAACCCGCAGGCGAGGCAGCAGGGGCTGCTGGCGCAGTTGGAAGGGTACTACCGCAGCACGATCCCGAAGCAGAAGCTGTTCGAACAGGTGGCCGCCGGCGCGTTCGTGAGCGATGCTCGCCTCTGGCAGATCTATCAGGACTCGCACGATTCGGCGCAGGTCTCCTACATCGCCATGCGTCCGGCGGCGACGACGCCAGGCGAGATAGCGGATGCGAGCATCCGCACCTACTACGAAGCCCACAGGAACGACTTCAAGCGCCCGGGTCGCGCCGCCATCTCGGTGGTCTCGATTCCGCTTGCAGTCACGGCCGCAGACAGCAGTGCGACGCGCGATTCGATCCTCAAGCTGCGTGCACAGATCGTTGCGGCGGCGGATCCGAAGGCCGTCTTCGCCGATCTCGCCACCCGCCTCTCCAACGACACTGCCTCCGCAGCCCGAGGCGGTGAGCTCGGCAAGAGCACTGGCTCCGAATACGTCCCACCGTTCGCTGCGGCGGCCAAGGCGCTCGCCGTCGGTGAAGTCTCGGCACCGGTCAAGACCGACTTCGGATGGCACCTCCTTCGTCTCGACGCGAAGTCCGGCGACTCTTTGAGCCTTCGTCACATCCTGCTCAACGTGACGATGAACGAGGCCGAGGCCTCGCGTGTCTCCAAGCGCGCTGACTCGCTGTCGACGATGGCAGGCAGCGCGGACGCGCCGCAGAAGTTCGATGAAGCCTCCAGGAAGCTCGGCTTGCCGGTGATGCGCGCGACTGCGTTTGAGGGTGAGCCGCTGACGGTTGCCGGACGATACGTGCCGAACGTCAGCGCATGGGCGTTCAGCGGGTCGCGCGCCGGCGAGAGCAGCGAGATGTTCGACGATGCGACCGGATACTATGTCGCGCGCCTCGACACGCTGCACGCAGAGGGAATTGCATCCCTCGATGAAGTGAAGGAAGAGATCCGGGACAAGCTGGCGCGAGAGAAGGTCATGGACGAGTTCATGACGATGGGTCGCAGCATCACACAGTCTTCAGCGGCCGGCGGGTTCGAGAACGCAGCCAGGAATCGGGCATTGGCGCTCTCCACGTCGGCGATGTTCTCGCGCACAATGCAGACCGAGGGTTTGGGCGGCTTCAACGAAGCAGTCGGCGCGGCCTTTTCGCTGCCGATTGGCGCCGTCAGCCAGCCGATCCGCACCGCCGAGGGTGTCTTCATCATACGTGTCGATCGCCGCCTGCCAGCGAATCGTCCAGAGTTCGAGAAGCAGAAGGAGCAGCAGCGCTCGCAGGTGTTGCGCGGTATGCGCGAACAGATGGTGCGCGACTATCTGGAGGGGCTGCGCAAGAGCGCGTCGATCGTGGACAACCGCAAGAAGTTGAACTCAGCGGCGCGGCGCCAGTCGACCACCTGATCTGCACCTGAGACAGCAGTATAAAAAGCGGGGCACCGACGAGATGTCGGTGCCCCGCTTCTGTATCTGCCGGTGGCGGCAGACTACATCAGACGCTTCGGCTCAGCGGTCGGATCATCCACGCGAACCGGCGGCTCAGTTTTGCGCAGCTCCGGGCGGAAACTCGTATCAGAGTCGGTGACGCTCTTCTCGACGTCGCTGACGCTTCGCTTGAACTGATTGATGCCCTTCCCGATGGAGCCGGCAATCTCAGGGATGCGCCTCGCCCCAAAGAGCAACAGAATGATTACGAGGGCGATGATCATTTCACCCATGCCCAGACCGAACGGCATATGACAACTCCTAGAAAAGTGACCGCGCGATGAGGTACGCGATCAGTACCCCGAGTAAACTCAAAAGGGACACATCGAATGCGATTGGGCCAAGTGCAAACTTGAGGATCACCAGATCAATCTGCAACGGACCAAGGCTGGGCGTAACGCCTGTCGTCAGGAACTCCTTGACACTGCCGGCTGGAAGGAAGCGACGCATGAACTGCGTCAGAAACCCACCGACGATGAATCCGACGGACAGCACGATGGCGTGAAACGCCGGCCTGTGCCGTGATGCCCCCCCTCGCGCGGGCACTACCAGCGCCGATCGAGGACGTACCCAACGAGCTCAAGCAGAGATGCACGCGCTGCTGTATCCGGCAAGGATGTGGCCACCTCTTCAGCCTCCTGAGCGAACAGCTCTCCCTTTCTCCGGGCGTACTCGATCCCATCGGCGTCAACCACGAGCGTGATCACTCGACTGATCGACGACTCACTGGGCTCACTCGCCTCGAAGAACCGCTCGACCTCACGTCGTGCGGATACTGGCATCCGACGAAGCGCGGCGATCAAAGGCAACGTGACCTTCCGCTCCCGCAGATCGGCGCCGGACGGCTTACCCGTGATCTCCTGCCCTTCCACATAGTCGAGCAGATCGTCAGCGACCTGGAACGCCATCCCGAGCCGTTTACCGAAGAGTGTGAGCGCGCCGCGATGCGACGGTGCACCGCAGATCGCGCCGACTTCACAGGCGGCGCTCATCAGCGACGCCGTCTTGGCGTGGTTGAGCTGAAAGTACTCCTCCTCGCTGAACTGCAATCGATCCACCGCCGAAAGCTGCCAGAGTTCGCCCATCGTCATCGTCTTCGCCGCTTCGGCAATCACCCGCAGCGACTCCATGTCGCGCGTACTGACGAGGTGGCGCACTGCCTGGGAATACAGGTAGTCGCCCATGATCACACTCACCTGATGACTGAAGACGGCGTTGACCGTTGGCATCCCGCGCCGCATGACGCTGTGATCCACCGAGTCGTCGTGCACCAGTGTGGCGAGGTGAATGAGCTCGACCACCGCGGCATGATCGATCGCGAGCGTGCTCCGCGTCTCCTCAACGGCGTTCGCGAGCAACACCAAGGCTGGACGCAGGAGTTTTCCCTGCATCCCCTGCAGATGGCGATTGACCTCGCCAATGAGCGGGTTGTCGTCGGCGACGATCTCCCACATACGCGACGACACGAGTTCGAGCTCCGCGCGCACCGGGAATTGAATTCCGGCTAACGGGTTTTCGATCCCGGCCCTCGCGGGAACCGGTAAGCTCATCTAGGCAGGCTGCTGCAGGGTCTGGATACGGGCCGCAACATCTCGGAAGCGAATGTCGACAGCGTATACCCTTTGATAATAGCGAAGCCCGTCATCTCGTGCCCCAAGTGCCTCGCTGGCGAGGCCAAGGAGGTAGAGCACCCCGCGCAACGTATCGTCGCCGTGAGCGACCGTCGGGTCGTCCAGCGCCCGCAGGAGCAGCGTCCGCGCGACGGAGGGATCGTGCTTGTCGAGGAAGCAGCCGCCGAGCGCCTCGATCGATTCGACGCGCCTGAGCGGACTGCGGGTGGCGATCTGGAACTCGGCAATCGCGTCGTCAATCAGGCCCATTTCACGGAACGCGATGCCGAGATCGAAATGGCTGTCGGCGTCCTCGATCGGGATCGTTTTCTCGATCCCCTCGCGGAACTCCTGGAGGATGTGCTGGAAGTCCGCCTCGTGGTCGCCGGTCTGCTGCGGCTCTCCAATCGTCATCCGCGCCGACTTCGGCTCCTCCTCGTCGTGGAGGATATCGGCGAGGTTGACGTAGTTCGGCGTCACGCGCCTGGGACGGGGCGGCACGACAGCGGCGGACGTCTCGACGACGGAGCTCGCTCCAACCGTGGCGTTCGCCTCGACAGCCGGCAGCGGCGTGGCATCATCCAGTATCGTCTCGCTGTCACTGTACGACGGCAGTGCTGACGTCTGGCCATCGAGCGAGGAACCGAACGTCTCGAAGGTTGGGGTGAGCTCGACGGAATCGAGGTTCATGTCCGGCAAGGCGAGCCCGCTGAACGCCTGCGGCTCCGCTGGAATTACCCGGGTGTTGAGCGGGGTCAGGCGAGGCGGGGCCGGCAACGAGGGCATCGCGGCAACCGGCGCGTCCGGTCGCTCAATATCGAGAAACTCGATCGGCGCCGCGCCGGCTGGCGACACCACGTCTTCGTCGGCGGGTTCGGGCGTAATATCGTGTTCGGCCTGCGACGGCTCCGATGTCGGCTCGTCGAAGCTGGTCGCCTCGAAACCCTCGAGCGTCCCACTGCCTGGCATGAGATCGAACTCGAGAGTGCCCGGCGCAGTGTGCTCCAACCCTTCCAGACTGGCGGTGGACGGGGGACGCGCGAGATCACCGCCGATGATCGGCGACGCTTCCAGTGCGCCAAAGTCTTCATCGCTGTCAAGCAGGATCAGCGATGGATCGGCGCGCTTCCCGCTGCGCTGCTGTTCTGATTCCGGGCGCCATTCGGCCTCGATCTCGCGTGCCACCGCCGCGACACCTTCCGCTTCCTCGGCGCGACCGGCAACGGCGTGCAACCGATGCAACACGGTGAGATGCGGCAGCGCATCGGGCTTTCGGCCGGCACGCAGGAGCTGCTCCACCACCACCGACCGCACATGCACATCATCGGGCGACAGCTCGGCGAACTCGCTCAGCGCCTTGAGCGCTTCGCTATGCTGGCCAAGCTTTTCCAGCGCCTCAGCGACCGACAGATAGTGGCGCTGCGCATCGACCACCATCCCCTTCTCAGCCGAGAACCGCGCCAGGCGACGCAGCGTCGGCACGTGGCCATGGCGTTGACGAAGGATCTTGTTGCAGAGCGCGATCGCGTTGTTGAGAAAGCCGCTCAGCGCGTACTCATCGGCGCTCTTCTCGAAGAGGGCGATCGCTTCATCGATCTGACCCACGCGCAGGTGCAGGTCGCCGACACGGTTGCGCAGCGCGACGTCGACGTCGTCCGAGCCTCCGTGTTCGGCGAGCAACTGCTGGTACAGCGCGAGCGCCTTCTCTGGCTGCTTCTTCTGCTCCAGAGCGGCGGCCTGCTGCTTCAGGACTGCGGGGGTAGAGGCCATGCGGAAAGACGACGGGGTGACAGGGGGTGGACCTGCTCCACGAATAACGATTCAAGGTAGGGCTAAGTCACAGCTGGCTCAAGCGTTACCGCGATACTGACTGACTGGACCTTGCCGTCGAATCGGGCGGCTCTGCGGAGTAAAGGCTCGCTACGCCATCACATCCCGGATCCGGTCAATCCGCAAAGGCGCCTGTGCCTCACCGCGACAGGCGTAGTAGCAGCGGTTGCAGTCGATGGGGGTGTAGCGGCGCCAGTCCTTCCAGTGAAAATCGACCGGGAAGTCCGGACAGCGCCGCACCCCACCCGTCGGGTCGATGTGGATGGTGCTGATACCGCTCTCACACGGCTCGCTCATCTCCCCGCGTGTGTAGCGGGGCAGCTGCTCCAGGTAGTGATCGGAGTTGGTGATCACCCCCCGACGCCGACGCTTGTAGGCCAACAGCTCGGCGACCAACTCCTCGATCTCCTGCTGCTGGTTGGCCTGCAGCAGATGCTCGAGGTTCCCGTTCTTGAAGTCGGTGTAGACGCTGAAGTTCACGCCGCACCCCAACTCCGCCGCCCGCGCCAGAATGGGTCGAATCTGGTCGATGTTGTCGTGCTTGATGACGGTGTTGAAACGGATGTTGTCGATGCCGCGCGCGCGCATCCCTTCCACACTGTCAAAGATTTTCTTCGTCAGCCCGGGGATGCCTCGGGCCTCGTCGTGTCGGCCGTCGAGGTAGTCGAGCGAAATACTCAGCTGATTGATTCCAGCGTCCTTCAGCGACTGACCGCGCTCAGCGGAGAGCATGCCGCCGTGCGTGATCAGCGTCATGTACTTCCAGGAGATGGCGCGGTCCACGCCCGAGACCAGGTCCTCGAGATCGCGCCGCAGCAACGGTTCACCGCCGGTGAAGCAGACCAGCATCGGGTTGAAGAACTTCGCCGCATCGGCGTAGCTCTTGAGCTCCCGTTCCTTCTCGGACGCGTCGGTCTTCCAATAGTCGCAGAAGCCGCAGCGCGCATTGCACCGGAGGGTGACCTCAAAATGCACCAGAACCGGCATCCGTCGCAGGCGCAACGATACATACTTCCGAAAGAAGCCGGGGACATGCCAGGGTTTGAATCGTGCCGAAAGCATTAACGCGTGGTTCCGTCGGGGCGCCGAAAGCTCTGCTGGTCGAAGTTGAACTTCAGATCCGGCTGCGCCTTGAGAGCGATGAAGAAGCTGAACGCGAAGTTGCCGTTCGGCGCCTGTGTGAAGTTGAAGATCATCCGCCAGTCGTGCAGTTCCCGCTGAAGTGAAACGGTCTGCGCGGCAAACTGACTGCGCACCGCGTCATAGGTGGTGGACCACTGCGCCGCCCACTTGGGCGTAAGGTTAAAGCTGGTCTGGACCTGCAGTGATTTGACCGGCGGATTGATGATGATCGGGGAACCGGCACCGACGAAGAGCGCGTTGTTGTCCTGCCCCGTCAGGTTGCCGTTCCGATTGATGCACTCCGCCAGAACGAACGGGTTCACGTTTCCCTGCAGCAAAGTGGCGCACCGCTCTTCCACCGGCGGGAGCTGAATCAGATTCGCACCCACCGGAGGGCGCTGACGGGTGGATGAATACGAGAGATTGACCGACCACCCCTGTCCGCTCGGGATCGCACCGAACCCGGGCCGAACCTGATTGCCGTTCAGCCCGCGATTGACCCCCTGAATCGTGTTCTGATCGTTGCGCAGCTGCATGGAATCCGTCGCCGTCAGATTTGTCGCTGCCGGCCGAAACTCGCCACCGCCGAAGAATCGAGACACCCATTTCACGACGCCGGTTGACCGATCGAGCCGGAGCGAGGTGCGGATCTCTTCGCGAAACGGCTTGAAGACGGCGGTATCCGAGATCGGGTTGCCCTGAAACAGCGAGTAGCGGGTCCCGAAGTCGAAGCCGGGCAGAAAGTCGGAGCGCAAGCCGAGGCCCCATGACGAGCTGGTGAGACCGGAGAAGCGCGACACCTTCTCGGGCGTCGACGAGCGCTTCCGGATCTCCTGGTACTGCAGGAAGTTGTACGACAGCGGGTCAGACTGGATGCTCAGCGCACGGACCTTCCGGCCCGCCTCCGGCGACGAGTCGAGCGGCGCCCTGAGCTTCACCTCGATGTTCTGCGCAAGGCTCAGCGACACCATGTTCTGCGGCAGCGCACCGTTGTAGCCTCTGGAAAACTGGTTGATGGCGCGGAGGTACTCCTCGCTCACCTTGCCGCGCGGTGCAACAGACCACGCCAGCGTCGGTGAGAGCGAGTGACGCACACGGGTCACGGGACCGAGGCCTGGGAAGAACCCGAACAGCGTTGGCGCGATCGAGAGATTGATGCTCGGCCGCTTGGCCTGCGCCACGTAGCGTCCGCCGGACAGCGTCGACCGCACCCAGAAGGGTCCAGGATCGACGTTGGCGAACTGAATACTCGGCGAGACGTTCCACTTGCCGCGGCTGAACGACGGCAGGCTGAAGTTGGTCCGCCAGTCGACGCGCGTTTCGGTGAACCCATCGTAAAAGCGGATCGATTGCACCGTGTCGCGCACGCCTCCGCCGCGATCGATGATCTCTTCGATGGTCTTCTGCTGCGTTCCGGTGTTCGATGCATCGTTGATATCGAAACTGTTGTCGAGGTTGAAGCCGAAAATCTGGAGCGGCGTGTTGACCGTCAGAGTCGTCGCGCGCCGGTTGAGCGCCTGCGCAGAGCTGTCGGCACGGCCGGTGATGGCGTTCGTGAAATAGCGGAACGCCGACTGCCCACCGCCCTGCTGGTTGGTGTTCCGTGTGTCCGACGCCGAGATCGTCGGCGTCCAGGTAAGCCAGGTGCCGGCCGTGATCGGCGTCGAGTTGATGTTCAGCGTCGGCAGTGTCTGATCCACCTGCGGGCGGCCGACATACTGCGTGCGGTTGGCGCCCAACGCCACCGTGAACGGTCCGACTCCGGTGGAGTAATTGGCTGACGAACGGAAGGTGGCCAGCGCCGCAAACGGGTTGAACGCCGTGGCGCGCTGGACCAGCGTGTTGGAGACGTAGTTGATCGCCGTGTTGAAGCTGGTCCGGCGCGAGAAACGCTGCTGGTGGGAGAACTGCACATTCAGATTGGTGCTCCCATCGGTGAGCCGCTGATAGGAGGTGCCCAGACTCCCGTTCAGAAAGCGTCGAAGCCAGTTGTAGCGCCACTGCAGGTTGTAACGCGTGAAACCGAAATCGCCGACATTCTGCGGATCGACATTGGCCCCGCTGCGCCAGTCGATCCACGCCTGCACATCCTGATAGTCGTCGATGTTGTAGTAGTATCCGAGATTCTCGATCGTTCGGCGATAGAGCGGCCCGGTGCGCACGATCTCACTGAATCCCAGGCGTGGCGCGAGGATCCCGCTCCGCCGTCCGCGTCGCACATCCTGAAAGTAGAACGGGAGCCAGAAGACGGGGACGTCGTAGATGTGCAGCACACCCGGCCGGCCGACAGCCAGCTTTCCCCTGACCATCTTCAGCTCGCGCGAGCTGAAGTGATAATGCGGGATTGAATCGTCGCAGGTCGTGATGGTGGCGCGACGCCCGAAGAAGGCCGCCTCGACCCCGAGGCTGTCATTCGCAAACCCTGCGCTCTGTGCGTCGACGAAATACTTCTGGCCACTTTCCACCGTGGTCCGGACGTAACCCACGGTTCCACGACGTTCGGCGGTATTGTACGTCATCGTGCCCCGCGAGACGACGTCGTCGCCCCCCCGACTCGGATCCCGCAGCACGTTCTCGGCGCCTCGCGCGCGAATCACTTTGCTCGAATCATCGTAGACGATCGTATCGCTCACGATGATCGTCCGGTCGCGACCGATGGCAGCGCGCGCACTGTCACTTCGCAGCAGCGTCAACGTCTTCGTGCGGGCATCGAAGGTGATGCTTCGTCCCTGGAAGCGGGTCGTCGTATACCCCTGCTTCGCGAGCAGCGAATCGATCACCGGATCCGACTCCGCCCACTCGACGAGCACCTTCGATGCCGAATCCCTGGCCACCGAATCACGAACGGCGCGCGTGGTATCGCGCCCTCCCACGCTTCGCAGCGTGTCACCGCGCACGGCAGCGCTGTCGCGACGGACGGGCTGCCCACCGCTCTGCGCCGCGAGGGGCGCGCCAAGCGCCATCACCATTGCTGCCAGCAGACCAGCCCGAAACATTACGCCAGAACCTCGACGTCCGACGAGGCTTTCGTCTCTGTCGCCAACCGCCGTCGCTCTTTGCGGCGGAAGATGATCGAGCTCGCCACGATACTCACTTCGTACAAGCCGTAGAGTGGAACCATCAGCATGACCGTCGTGGTGACCAGGTCACCGGGCGTGATGATGGCGGCGCCCGCGAACGACGCCACCAGCGCGTGACGACGATACACCCGCAGCTGGGTCGGCGTGATCACGCCGAGGGCAGTCAGACCTACCAGCAGGATCGGCAGCTCAAAGACCGCGCCCATGCTCAACGCCAGCGAGGTGGCAAAATCGAAGTAGTCGCGCGCCGTGATCATCGGCGTCAACGCCGCGGTCTGGAAGTCCATCAGGAACTTGAGCGCAAACGGCAGCACAAAAAAGTACGCCAGTGACGCTCCCATCATGAATAGACAGGTCGCTGAGAAAAGCAGTGGAATCACCACCTTCTTCTCGTGCTTGTAGAGCGCAGGCGACAGGAACGCCCACAACTGATACAGGAGCACAGGCGCCGCAAGTGCAAACCCGAGTCCGAACGACACCTGCATCACGATCGAGAATGAGTCTCCGGGGTGCGTGAAGATCAGCTTCCGACCGTCGAGGTAAGGTAGAATCGGCCTTTCAAGCAGACCGATGAAGTCAAACTTGATGACCAGTACGAAACCGATGGCGACGCAGATGCCGACCGCGAGGACCACCTTGAGGAGTCGCCCTCGCAGTTCTTCGAGGTGGTCGAGAAATGGCATGTCGCTCATTGCGTCCCCTCGAGATTACGGCGTGGGCGCACGAAGGCGCTCGCGGGCCAGATCGGCCTCGTCGCTCCGCGGATACGTCTTCACCAGCAGATCGAGAACGTCTCGTGCACGGTCCGGCTTGCTCTGGGCCCGCAACAGCGCGGCCCGTTTGAACATCGCCGTCGGCGCCTTCTCGCTGCGCGGGAAACGCGTGTAGACGCTCAGGTATGCCGCTTCGGCATCCACTGGCTTGGTGTCGCGCTCGAGGGTCTCCGCGATGTAGTACTGCGCATCGCCGGCTCGCTCATGCTGCGGATACTGGGCCAGAAAGTCGGTGAAACCGGCGCGCGCCGCCGAGGTACTTCCGCGGCGCAGCTGATCGAGCGCCATGGTGTAGAGCTGGTTCGGCCCTGGAGCTGCCGGAATCGCTGCCGGAATCGCTGCCGGAGCTGCGGCGGCAGTCGCGGTCGTGTCTCCGGGCTTTCGGATGGCAGGCGCTGATGGATTCGCCGTCGGAGCCGGCGCCAATGGAGCGGCAGGCTGAATGGCGTTCCGCTGCTCCAACTCGGCGCGGAGCTCGGTGATCCGCGACTGGCTCTGTCCCGTGAGTGCGCGAATCTCGATCAACCCATCGCGCACCTTGAACAGATCGCCGAGCACGTTGCCCTGAAACGCCGCCAGATCACCCTTCAGGCCACGCAACGAATCGTTGAGCACTGCCATCCTGCGCATCACACTGTCGAACTGCGCGCGACGTGTGGAATCCCGGTACGCATACTCCGAGCGCATCACCTTCAGATCGTCTTGCAGCATCAGGATGTCCTTCCTGGTCGCCACACACCCCGAGATGAGGCACACACCGACGCACAGGGTCGCGCGCAGGGCGGCCCTCACTTCGGCGGCACCCGCAGCGACTCACCACCGCTCAAAATTTCGAACTCGGCGCGACGATTTTTCATGAAGGCCGAGTCGTCCTCGCCGCTGGTCGCCGGTCGCTCTTCACCAAAGGACACCACGTCGATGCGCGCGGCGGCGATGCCACGATCGGCGAGGTACTTTCGCGTCGAGGCGGCGCGCCGCAACCCGAGGGCGAGATTGTACTCGTCGCTCCCGCGGGCGTCAGTGTGACCGGAAACTCGAATGCGGACGACGGTGTTCGTTCGCAGAATCGGCAGCTTCGCGTCGAGGACAGCACGACCGGCCTCCGTCATATCGGCGGCATCGTACTCGAAGAGGATCGGGGCTTCGAGCGCTGCGCGGAGTGCCGCGGCATCGGCGGTGCCTGCAAGGGAAACCTGATTCGCCTGCACCCGCGCCAGCGAATCGCGCACTTCCTGCTCGCGTTCCCGCAGACGCCTCGCCGCCTCATCATCGATCCCAGCCACTGTGCTCGGCTTCACCGGCACCGGATCGATCGCCACCGGCTTCTTGCGACAGGCGGCGAGCGAGACAGAGAGAACCATCAAGACTGCTCCAACAATGCGACGACGCATCAAGGACTCCTTTGCCGTAGAAAAAGTGTCGAACGTTCTGATCATTTCTGTAGTCTCGGAGACCACGCTGCCAGCCGCGCCCCCGCCGACACGGTCACCTGTCGCGCTCGTGCGGTTTCGGTGTCGATCACCCACAGCTGTCGAGCCCCTGAGCGTGTTGACGACACCACGACATGGCGCGAATCCGGAGCCCAGGCCGGGTCTTCATTCGCACCGTCGTTCGTCAGCCGCGTGACACTCCGATCGCGCAACGTGATCAGCATCGCCTGAAAGCGACCGTCGAACTGGGATTGAAAGACGATCGCGCGTCCATCCGGCGACCAGTCCGGACTGGAGCGGTACGCCTGTCCTGCCGATGACAGCGCCGCCAGTTGATCGACGTTGGTGCCATCTTCATCTGCAATATACACGTCAGGCCGTCCCGATCGCCCCGACGTGAATGCAATTCGGCGGCCATCCGGACTGAAGGTGGGCGAGGTGTTGTCCGACCCGCGGCCGATGGAAATCCGTCGCGGCGTGCCACCGATTGCACCGACGACATACAGCTCGGTACCAAAATCGTCACCGTGCGCGTAGGCGATCGAGAAACCATCCGGATTGAACACGGGAGAGATGTTCAGCCCACTCGGCGGCACCACTCGCCGCCCGCCGCCGCGTAGATCGGCGATGTGGATCGCACTGCCAGCCGGCTCGAGCGCGGTGTACACCAGCGACTGGCCGTTCGGATGCCACGCCGGAGAGAGTGCGCGGCCAGCGGCGGTGACCGGAGTGGCGTTCGCGCCATCACTGTCAATGAGCCAGATCCGCCCGTCAAACACATACGCCAGCTTCGTGGACGCAATTCCGCGTTCGCCTGAAATCCACTCCTCGCACAGATCGCTCACCCCATGCACCGCCGATCGCCAGGTCAAGGCGTTGGCCACGCCAGGGAGTGCGAGTGTCTTCTGCTGCAGGACCCGCTTGCCCGCGACGTCATATAGCGTGAGCGTGGCGCCGGCACCCACGATTGCCACCTGAATGACACCATTGATTCCCAGACGGGCAGCGGCGGCGTAGTCGATCGGGGCGCGCCCGGCCGGAGAGGCAAGCGCGGTGGCCCTTGGCAACACCGTCACGCGATCACCAAAGTCGAGATCGCGCATCACGATACTCCGGATCGAATCACCCGACGGCCCGGCGATGGGGAGAACATAGATGCCCGGCCGCTTGCCCCCTTCGCCATAGATCAGACCCAGACGAACCCCTGGCTGGGCGTACAGTGAACCGGCGGCACCGAGCAGCGCACACGCAACGGCGCGACGCAGTGTGCGAATCGAAAGACCGTGGCGCGAAATACTCACCTCAAAACGGTTGGGTCGAAGCTGAAGACAACAGGCAGAACGTCGTCGCGAAATCCACTGGGCAGCGCGCCGAAGGACCGTCGCTGACCGACCGCTTCCACAGCGCCCATGCACTCGAGATCGAACGCGTAGACACCAGAACGCGACACCAGCCGAAGATCTGACACTGACCCATCGCGATGAATCAGGAAGGCGATCTCCGCGCGCAAGGCGCCGCCACCCGGTCGTGGGCGGAAGTTCAGCGCGATCTGTCGCGTCACGTTCTCCAAGTACCCAGGGAACGGGAAGGCGATCCCCTGTACCTTCACGTTGGCGACATCGCGTCCGCGACCGCCGGTTGGGCCGCCGCCGGCGGGCGCCTTGCCCTCAAACTCCCGGTCCCCGCCGCGCTTCGCCACAGCGGGCTTCGCTGGTGCGTCGGTTCGCTTTTGTGCGGGCGTCTTCGCGGCCGGCACCTTGCGCCGCGCGGGCGTCGACACGCTCGCGTCGGCGGGGCGAGGCGTCGGCGATACCGCGGGCTCAGTCCTCGCGGGCTCTGCACTCGTCCCCTTCTCCACCGCACCCAGCGAGCGCGCCCCCGGTGGCGCCGCGACCAACTCGACGCTGTACGCCGGAGGCAGCGCCTGGGGTGTGGATCCGACCGTTGTAAGAACGGCAGCCGCGATCGCCGCCAGATGTGCACACAGCGACCAGACCACCGCGCGACCCACTGACCGTGGACGGCGTGCGTCCCGCGTTGCCGTGCGCTCCGCCGCTGCGCTGGCGGTGCTCATCGCGCCGGCTGAGGTTCCGCCACCAGACTCACATTCTGGAGGCCAACCTCTCGCAGCGTCGCGAGCACCTGCACCACGTCGCCATACGGCGCGCCTTCATCACCCTTGAGATAGATCGTTTGACCGCCCGCACGCGCCGCCAGCGATTCGAGCGTCGACCGCAGCGCGCTGCGCTCCACCCGTTCACTCCCGATCACGATCGATCCGTCCTTCATCACCGAAAGCACGATCGGATTCTCCACCTGCGTCGCCCGCACGTTCGCCTTCGGAAGTTTAACGTCGACTCCGCCGGTAAGCAGCGGCGCCGTGATCATGAAGATGATCATCATCAGCATCATCACGTCGATCAGGCTGACGACGTTGATCTCGGCGTTCAGCGGTGTGCGCTGGCGGGCGCGGTGGCGTCGCATCAGATACGACCGTCTTTCACCAGCAGCGCCACCACATCGGTACCAAACGCATCCAGCTCGCTGGTGAGATGATTCAACTTGTTCGCGAAAAAGTTGTAGCCGAAAACGGCAGGGATGGCGACCGTCAGCGCGAGAGCCGTTGCGATCAGCGCTTCAGCCACGCCAGGAGCGACCGCGCTGATGTTCCCGCTGCCGCTGGCGGCGACGCCGAGGAAGGCGTTGATCACACCGAGTACCGTGCCGAGCAATCCGATCAGCGGACTCACCGCACCGATCGTCGCGAGCCACGGCAGCAGCCGCTCGAGCCGGTCGCGCTCGCCGGTCGCCTCCTTGTCGAGGATCATCTGCATCGCTTCCACCTGCGGCTGCGACAGACGGGGCAGGCGCTCCGATGTTCCCGGCACCGCCGGTTTCGTCTCGCGCATGAACCGTTCCGCCCGACGCAGTACAGCCGCGACCGGCGACCCCTCTCCGAGCGCACCCACCATCACTGCCTCGTCGAACGACTGCGCCTGCCCAAGATGCTGAACCAACGGCGCGCCAGATCGCGAAACACCGCGGAACTCACGCAGTTTCATCGCCATGATCGCCCAGCTGATGGCGCTCAGCACGACCAGGAGCGCGAGGACCGCCCACGACACCGGCGTACCATGGGCCAGCAGGCCGACGATCGACCCGCTCGACGTGCCGGCGAGCTGAAACGCGGCTCCGACGTTAGTCATGCAGCGGCGCCCGCCAACTCCGCCCGAAAGAAATCCAGTGTCGCCTTGAGCCCATCCTCGATCGACACCTGCGGTGTCCAGGCGAGCAACTCGGCGCTCTTGCCATAGGCGATGCACGACTGCCGCTGCTCGCCCGGTCGCGCCAGCGCGTGCTGCAACGGAACCGCGGTTCCGGCGGCCCGCTGCAACCCTTCGGCAAGCGCCACGACCGACGTCTCCACACCGGTACCGATGTTGAAGCCGCGGTTGTCGAGACGACCCGGTGCGGGCAAAGCACACTCAGCGGCGAGGAGATTGGCGCGGGACACATCGCCTACGAACACATAATCACGAGTCTGCTGCCCGTCGCCGTACGCCGTCAGGGGCGTGCCAGCCAGAATCCGCTGGCAGAAGATGGCCACCACACCCGCCTCGCCGTGCGGATCCTGCCGAGGACCGTAGACGTTCGCATAGCGCAGCGCAACGGTATCCAGACCGTGTACGCGCGCGAAATAACTCATGTAGTACTCGACAGCGAGCTTCGCGATGCCGTACGGCGACTGAGGATCCTTGGCCGCAGTCTCGATCGTCGGAAGCTCGACGAAGTCCCCGTATTGTGCGCCGCCACTCGATGAAAACACAAAGCGTGTGGGGTAGCCGGACTTGCGAACGGCTTCAAGCAGATTCAGCGAGCCGCCGATGTTGAGCGCAGCATCCCATGCCGGATCGTCGACGCTCTTGCGCACGTCGATCTGCGCTGCAAGGTGCAAAATGACATCAAATTGACCGCTGGCGATCAACGCGGCAGCCGCCGGCGACGCGATCGACTCGCGGACCACCGTGGCGGCGGGATTCACGTTCCGATCCTTGCCACTCGAGAAGTCGTCGAGAATCGTGACGTCGTAACCCGCGGCAACAAACCGATCAGCGACGTGCGATCCGATGAAGCCGGCACCACCCGTGACCAGCGCGCGACGAGTCACGAAGCAAACTCGCCTGAAACTGTGCCAGCAAGGTGCAAATGTTCGGGGTGCAACGGTACGTGAGTTGGCATGGCGGTGGGATGAGGTGTGAACAGAGGAATCATCAAACCCGGTGGGTCCGCGGGACGTGCCTTACCGTGCGCGAGTCCATCAGCTTAAAAACTAACCGCGCCCGCCTGCTGAGGCATCCTGAGCTCAGCGGGCGGGCGCGATTTGCATCGGACGTGCAGGTCGTTACGGCATGCGGCTGATGAGGCGCGCCCGCATCCCCGCGCGAATCGCGGGTTGCTCATGGCCCACGACGATGGCGGTGGCGCTCTCCGCCGTCACGCGAACCACGCTCACCTGCGCGACGTCGTTCGGTGGCGCCACGTCGCGGCGCCCATCGGTGAGGGGCACCCCCTCGGAATAAAGCGTGAACTGGTCGCCGACCTTGCTCGTCGCGCCCTTGGGCAACGAGATGACGACAAAGTTCTGAATGGTCGGGAGCACGACATCCCCGGCCACCCATGCTACCTCATAAACCGGCCCATTCGCCACATCCTGCGGGCGAATGGTCGTCGGCACGGGCGTCGTATCGAGTGCCATCAGCACGTCACCCTTCTTCATGTTGGCAAACAGCGAGGCCACACGAGCGCGCGCCGCGCGTCCCGAGCCGATAGCGACCAGTTCGACCGTGCCTGCCGGCTGCACCACGCGACTCCTGGTGCGCAACCCGCGCACCTCTGGCCCAAGCTGGTAGACCCCGAAGCGCTGGCCGATCGTCCCGCGCAGACCCTTGGGCAGCAGCACGTTGACTTCGTCGTAGATCTGAAATTGATCACGTGCAAGCGCAGCCGAGACGACTGTCGGATCGGCGCGTGACACCAGTTCGCCGCCGGTGGATTTGGCATTGAGCGGAACCAGAAAGGGTGCCGCTGCCGCTTCGCCGCGACGAACCGTGGGGCGCAACGCGCGGCCACTGATCGTCGCATTCTCCAGCACCGACTGGGCCTGACCGACCGTCGCCCGTCCAAGTGTCACGGCGCGTGCGGGTGGAGCGGTGTCTGCCTCTGCCGCTACCGCATCGGGGTTGAAGGTCGGTCGCCCGTCAGCGCCCATGTACAACTTCTGGCCGGGGTAGATGAGGTTCGCGTTCGCGATCTGACTGGCGTTCGCCCGAAAGAGTTCGGGCCAGCGGAACGGATTGCCAAGATACCGTCGCGCGATCTCGAACAGCGTATCGCCGGTACGCACGACGTGCAGCACCTTGGCCGCGGGCCTGGCGGCGGGCACCGTATCGCGATCTTGAGCGACCGCCAGCGTTGGCGCGGCAGCCAGAGCAGCGGTCAACAGAACGGTGCGCACGGAACGCGCGACGGACAGAATCGGAGAACGGCGCATGCTGGTAGGGAGCGCGGGGAACGTCCACGACAGGGGCGAATCGCACAGGCGATCGCACTACGGAGGGGACGTCGCAGGAGCGCATCCCCGATCAGAGACGAGTATCGGCTTCCGAGGAAACG
>Ga0335394_10000581_pt1 | contig 39414 bp, 33 predicted proteins | sample MAT03_FD_205741 | JGI IMG/M metagenome (GOLD analysis project Ga0335394, IMG submission 205741) | Freshwater microbial communities from Lake Fryxell liftoff mats and glacier meltwater in Antarctica - MAT-03 (spades assembly) (version 2) ...
TTCACGAAGAATATAAGGAACTATATGGTCAAACCATCATTTGCACCTACGCACGTATCGACGGATGGGCGGTTGGCATTGTTGCGAATCAGCGTAAAATAGTAAAGGGCAAAAAACCAGGCGGGAACAATGAAATGCAATTTGGCGGAGTAATTTATAGCGACAGTGCCGATAAAGCCGCAAGGTTTATCATGAACTGTAACCAGAAAAAAATCCCTTTGGTCTTTATACAGGATGCAACTGGCTTTATGGTTGGATCGAGAAGCGAACAAGGTGGTATTATCAAGGACGGGGCAAAGTTGGTAAATGCTATGGCTAACAGTGTGGTACCTAAATTTACGATTGTAGTTGGAAACAGTTACGGCGCTGCGAACTACGCTATGTGCGGGAAAGCGTATGACCCACGTTTAATTGTTGGCTGGCCTACCGCAAAAATAGCCGTAATGGGTGGATCCCAGGCCGCGAGAGTTTTAGTACAAATTGAAGTGGCGAGTTTAAAAGCCAATGGTGAAGAAATAACTCCTGAAAAAGAAACCGAATTATTTAATAAAACCAAAGACCGTTACGACAAACAGACAAGTCCTTACTATGCAGCATCGCGCTTGTGGGTAGATGCTATTGTTGATCCTCTTGAGACAAGAAAGGTGATTAGCATGGGGATCGAAATGGCGGATCACTCGCCTATTACAAAAAAATATAACGTTGGGATATTGCAGACCTAAACTCTGTTTTTACCCCGAATAAAAATGATACTTGCGTCACAACAAATAATCATCGTTAAAGAAGTAAACATTCCTGAAGCCTTGATACGCCTTAGGAGTGATGGCATCATTCATGTAAACTACAAGAAGAATGTCACCATTGATATCGATTCGCAACAGTTAATGCGGGAAATATATAAGGACCTCGCACCAGGCAAAAAGCTTCATTATATTTTTTCTGCTGCAATAGGCGTTACTTTTACCAAAGAAGTCCGCGAAAATTCCAGCGGACCAGATTCACCTATTGCTTCTTACGCCATTATTGCCAATAACCTGGCATATCGTATCATTGCTAACTTTTACCTTAAAGTAAATAAGCCAAAAGTCCCCTATAAACTCTTCCCAACTGTAGAAGCCGCTGTTGAATGGCTTCATACACAAGTCATTTAATAATCCATAGGTCCGCAAGCTTCCTTAGTTTCGTATATTCAAATGAACGACCTCTTCAAAAGATTTTCAAAACCTTTGTCAAAGAATTTAACCGCTAATTGTTATAACTTGTCAACCAAATAACCATGCAAGAAACGAATATATCGGAGAGTGTAGTAAAGCATGAGTTCGACAAGTCTACAGAGAAATTCCACGTCATTGCCAGCTGGGTAGGTCTGATCTTAAACCTCGTTTGGTTCATCAGCGATTATTTCATCGTCAAAGAATACATTGTTCCCTTTTTTATTTTCAGGTTAACTGTTTCTGTAGTAAGTGCGCTGGTTCTTCTTTTAAGAAAACAGTTTGGAGTAACTATTTACACCTGCATGTTCCTTCTTGTCCTCGGCATTTCTATACAAAATGCCTACATGTGGAGTGTGATGGACCTTGAGCATTTTCAAAAACATGCTTTTGCTTATATGGTTCTTTTTATTGGTGTAGGCATGCTTGTTCTTTGGGAACTCAGGCTTTCCTTATTTCTAGGCATATCTACCCTCGTTGCCAATGTTATATTTTACAAGCTAAACAGCAAATTATCGGTCGATGATTTTCTCATTAACGGCGGCTTGATCACTATGTCCGTTGTGGTCTTCTGTGTCTTTCTGATCAGAACACGCTATCGCTTAACTTATAATGACATTAAGATCAGACTGGAGCTTGAGCGTTCTAAAAAAGTGATCGAACAAAAACACGAAGAGGTTGTCCTTCAGAAAGTAAAAATTCAAAATCAAAAAGATTCGCTCGAAGAAAAGAACAGGGAAATTACAGACAGTATTAACTATGCCAAAAACATTCAGACGGCATTTATTCCTACTGAGCAAAAATTTAATTCTTTTTTTAAAGACAGTTTTGTATTATTAAAACCTAAGGATATTGTGAGTGGCGACTTCTATTGGGTGCATGAAGCAAATGGTACAATTTTTTATGTCACTGCCGATTGCACCGGTCATGGGGTCCCTGGTGGATTTATGACTATGCTGGGCTTATCATTTCTGGATGATATTATTGCGGGGCAAAACATTGGAGATCCGGCAGAAGTACTAAATCTTATGCGGGACAAGATCATCAGCACACTGAATCAGACAGGCACTTATGGCCAGAACAAAGACGGAATGGACATTACGATTTGCTGCATTAATAAAGTAAAAAAAGAATTGACTTTTTCTTCCGCCAATAATGATATCTATATTATTAGAAATAACCCATCCACTCCGGAAGGAAAAGATTTCTTTGAGTATAAAGCTAACAGGCAACCTTGTGGCTATAGCGATATTAATAAGCCCTTTACAAAACAAGTAATTCCACTTTTGGAAGGCGATTGCATTTATAGTTTCACCGACGGATTTGCGGATCAGTTCGGAGGCCCAAAAGGAAAAAAATTCAGGTATAAACAGTTCGAACAAATGCTCTTCAAAAATTCTCACCTCGGCTTTTCAGCACAAAAGAACCTTTTAAACAGTGTAAATGAAAACTGGAAGGGGACGTTGGAACAGGTAGATGATATTCTGGTGATTGGTATAAAAATTTAGTAGATTAGAAATTTTTTATATACTCTTGCCTTTTCCATCAGCGTTTTTTTGTACTCTGTAATTAAACGGGTCTTTCTCATGTTGAGAATGAATTTCTTAATATTCTGTGCTTCAAAATTTATGGGAGACAGACCATTCTTCACTTTCACATCTTTTATTTTCAGGTAATAATAATACTCCTCATCGGTAAATTCAACAACACGGCCCGTGCTCAAATTAAAGTCAGCCTGCTCCCTCAACGCCGGTATTTCCTTCTTAATGTCCTCTAAAAAAAGCCAGGTACTATCATTCATGAAAAAATTCTCAGCATTTTCAATACATAAATTTTTAAGCTGTTCTTTGTCTTTGGGATTAGATGAGGAGAGCAGCTTTTTCATTTTTATAAGCGCAGCAGCTTTTGCGGGCACCTTAAAATAATTGACTTTCACAATGTTTTCTTTTAAAATAAAATTATCCCTGTGAGCATTGTAATACGCTTCAATTTCCTGTTTACTTATCGACGTATCCAGATTAGCTTCTATCAATTTTGTCTGGTAAATATAATTTATGAGTGACTTCCTGTATGACTCTACCTGTCGCTCGATACTCGTTTCATCCTCATTCAGCTTCTCGATTGCTTCCTGATAGAATAAAGACTCCGTAGCCCAGCTTTCGATTGATTTCTTGGCATTATAAATACTGTCCTTTATTATGCCGGTGGAAACAAATTCGTCTGTAAATTCGTTTATATCCAGTAAATCTTCCCCGGCTTTGGCAACCATACGTACATCTCCTTCCTGTTTCTTAACAGAGGTGTTTCTGCAGGAGATAATGCTAATGCAACAGAGTATGTATAGAAATAACTTCAACTTGGTTATTTGAACTTAAAGTTAAATTAAAAATTTTAATCCTCTAAAATTATGCAAAAAAACCGGCTGTCACATATAACGAACAGCCGGCTTTTAATTTGAATGCGTATTATTTAACAGTATCCAGAACTTCCTGGTTTGCTTTTACCGTGTATTTTTTCTTCAGGTAAGCGAGCCACTCCGTATCGAGGTAATTCTGATAGTCTGCAGTAACATTGCCTCTGCACTCTCCAAGAGTTTTAGGGGATTTTGGCAGAATGTCATTCACAACGATTACAGCAACGTTCTTTTCGTCTTTAATATCGTTTTCAGATACACCCTTTTTCCAGTTTGCATCTATATTTTTATTTTCGCCTTTTAGATAAGTGATGTTTTCGATAGAAACGTTCAATTGAGAAGTTTTGTTTAAAGACTCGGCTATCTGTTTCTCGGATTTTCCTGATTTTAATAATTTACGTACATTTTTCGCGACCTTTTCGTCGAAACACTTGTACACGGTTACTTCTGCGCGTTCTTCCCAGAGGTAATTATTTTTATTCTTCTCATAAAAAGCTCTTAAGCCTGCTGTGTCTTTCACAGCCTTACTCCACACTTTTTGATCGGTAAGATCAAACAATAAAATACCATCTCTGTATTCGCGGTATAAGTTTGCAAACTCCATATATTTTTTATCAAGCTGAGAATCTTCATACGAAACAATACTTTCTTCAACCCATGTTTTGTAAATCCCTCTTAGTACTTCATTCAAATCAGCATTGCTCCTGAATGTCATTTGCGATTCTAAAAACTTAGCAAAATCATTTTGAGTGTAAGATTGTCCGCCAAGATTAAAAATTTCTTTATTCCCAAGCTTGTCTATTCTATCCGTTTTCCATGTGGCTTTTAAATAAGTAGAATCCATCGTCTTAAACAATTCATCACGGTTCTTTAAATTTTCTTTAAAGCCATTCTCTTTTTTAATTTTCTCAATTAAGGCCACTCGCCCCATTTGTGATCTGCTATCACGCGCCACACGCGATTTCAATTCATTTTTAATATCGTTAAACGCCGGTACACCTTTCAAATCAACACGCTTAATAATGTGCCAACCGTAAGGACTCTGAATTGGAGCACTAAAATCTCCATTTTTAGCAAGACCAAAAGCTGCATCTTCAAATGGCTTCGGCCAACGCCCGCTTTTAAATGATTGGAGCTGCCCCCCTTTTTCACTGCTTTGTTTGTCATCGCTAAATTGACGCGCAAGTTCCTCAAAACTTTGACCTGCTTTTAATTTAACGTAGATTTCGTCAATTTTCGTTTTTGCATTTGCTTTATCTTGTTCTGATGCATCTTTAGAAAATTTCGCCATGATATGCGCAGCGGTCATTTCACCTCTGCTTATTCTTCTGTCGTAAACTTTTAAAATATGGTAGCCAAAACGGGTACGAACGATAGGGCTTATTTCACCGATTTTAGTATTATAGGCGGCCGTTTCGAAAGGATATACCATATCGAGCGCAGAAAAATAATTCAAATCACCCCGGTTTTCCGCAGCTGAAGGATCATCACTTAAAGAGGCTGCGAATCCCTGAAATTTATCTTCATTTGATTGTGCGATCTTAGCAAAACTTCTAACTAATTTCATTTTTGTATTGTAGCCAACGCTATCCTTAGCCTTTAGAGCTTTGGAAACGTCTGTGGTGTTTTTCAAAAGCTTCTCATAATTGGTCAATTCCGCCGGGGTAGGTAATTTTCCAGAAATAGCATTTTTGATCATCGTAATCCTGGTCCAGGCTTCAAGTGTATCTTTCGGTAATGCGGCCTCATCTACCTTCACAAGGATATGACTGGCCCGTACTTCTGATTTCATGCGTTCGTACGCTTCTGTTATCAGGCTTTCATTCGTGTTTTTATCGGTAAGATAAGGTGCTGCCAATTGTCTTCGGTATCCCGCCAGCTCACTTTTGAAAGAACTTAAAGTGTCTAAACCAATACTTTCAGCTTCGAGTACTTTGCTTTTATACAATGAAAAAAGATCAACGTATTCTTTTACGGATTTTGAAGTGTTACTGGCTTCCTTTCCATTGTTTTTGCGATACACAGCCTCAAACTCAGATTTTTTAATCGGCTTGTCGTTAATCGTCATAATAACAGGATCCTGCGATTTAGCTGTATTTACAAATGTTGCAACAGCTAAGGCAACAACAATTAGTCTACTATTCTTCATACGTTTAAAAAATTTTTTGCAAATTTAATTTATCTCTTGGATTATTTGATGATTTCTGCGAGTTTTTCGTCAAGCGCAACTCCACGCAAATCTTTAGCAACGATTTTTCCTTCTTTGTCAATTAAGTAATTCTGAGGAATACCGGTTACTCCGTATATTTTCCCGACTTCGTTGCCCCAGCCCTTCAAGTCGCTTACGTGCGTCCAAGTAAGATTATCCTGCTGAATGGCTGCAAGCCAGGGGTCTTTATTTGAGTCCATCGACACACCAAGAACTGTAAAACCTTTATCCTTGTACCTGTTATAAGCCGCTACAACGTTCGGATTTTCCATGCGACATGGTCGGCACCAACTCGCCCAGAAATCTATTAAAACATATTTTCCGCGAAAATCAGACAGACTTACTTTTTTACCATCGGGTGTGTTCTGAGAAAAATTCGTCGCTTTGTATCCTACTGTCGTTCCTTTAGAATCTTCTATTTTTTTATTAGCAGCTTTTACATAAGAATTATTTTCAAGACTCTTATCCAGGTACGAAAGACACTCCTTAACTTCTGTCAAAGGAATTGCGGCATTGTTAAGGTCGTTTCCAATAATAAAACCACTCACAGCCGACTTAGGATGCGTTTTCAGGAAGTTTTTCAGTCCGTTCATGTATTGGCTATTCAGATTTTGATACTCTGCTTTGATAGCGTTCTGAGTATTTTCATCTTTGTTCTGGACCGCAGTATTAAAGTCATTTTGCATTTTTTGCTGCGCAGCTACAAGGCTATTTATAAAAAGCCGATACTCTGTATAATCTGCATGATTCTGACCCCCAACAACCGTTGAGTAAGCCAGAGAATCGCCAACTAAAGTGGCCTTTATGGGAGCCTCGTCTGCAAAGAAAAATACTGCATTCTGATCATTGGCAATGGTAAGCCAGTAAAGTGAAGGTTCAGAAATCTTAAGGTTAAAAGTGAATTTACCATTTGTAACTTTAGCAGAATCTCTGATTTCAGTCTCATTCGCTTTATACGTCAAATAAACCTTATTGCCTGAATAATGTCTAATACTTCCTTCTAACTTCGTCGAAATTTTTTTTTCCGCCGTGGGTTTTTGAGCATAAGCCTGCCCAAAAACAAGCGCAGAAATGATCAGTACAATTCTTTTTTTCATCTGTTTTATAAATTGTTTCTATTTGACAAATCCTAATGGGCAGATACGTTTGTAACGCAACAAACATAAGGATTTTTAGTAATTACTAGCTTACCAACAAATATACCAAGATTTAAAATCCCCCGGCGGAATTTAGAATTTTTAACATTAAACCGCGTACTGAATCGTCTGGTATGCAACTGATTAATATTAACCCATCATTTATTGCTATAAAAAAATACTTACGAAAATTCGCCGCAGTGCGCGTGGCAATTTCCTTAAAAAACTTTGAACTATCTAAGAGCCTGTTTAAAATTTATCTAATAATTTGTTTATGCTTCTTTTTGACCGCAACATCGTTAAATTTTTCGACGTAATACGTCCATTATGTCTTCATCCCGATAACTATCGGGAGCCTCGTTTCACTTAAAAATAAACTATAAACAATTTTACAATATAAATTTAAACAGGCTCTAAGGTAAATTCCAAAGTAAAAATATTTTTTCGAAATCTTGAAGACGAAACCAGAAACTAGTGTGAGTCCTATAATTTTGAATCTGTAAATGTTTTTTATGCGAATTATTTTTTAAATCGCATTCGACATTAACTTCGCGCGATCTCGGGAATATTACTTTTCTTCGAAAGTTGCGTGGATAAATCTGTCGGTGTTAAAGCATTTTAATTAGCCAGACTTACTTGCTTCGAGAGACTTTTAATTCCTCACACAACAGCTTGCGTTCTACTTGGCCTTTATTTGGATGGGGCTTATGTATAAGTCCCATTTTTATTTCATCCGATTGGCCTAAAACATAAACACTTTTAGCACTATCCATCATCCACTAAAAAATAAATTGTATTAATTTTGTCTCAGATACCCTCACTTCCAGCTTAATCACGTGCAAAAAAAAACTTCCCTGTTTTGGGAAGTTTTAATTTTAGGTACGCTTTTTAGAAATGCCACAAATCATGTTCAAACCGGAATATATCTCCCTTGATTTTATCAGATTCAAGCAGGGCATCCAGCCCTTTAGCGTACTCGTTTATTTTCCTGTCGTACACATTTGATTCCTTTTGAATTGAACTTGCGAATTGCCGCTTCCAAAAAATATCCTCGAAGGTTCGTCGTTCACTGTCATTCTTAGTATTAAAAACTTCGTATTTTGCAAACTGGGGGCGGCATGCTGGAAAATACACATAAAAAGAAATTTGACAACCCGCATCATCCTTACCCTTTGGCACAAAGCCAAAACCCATCCCCACAATTCTTTGTTCTAAAGTGGATTTCTGTTTATCAAAAAACCAATCCTCCTTTAAATCAATTTTACAAAACCTTTCATAGAACCACGTTGAATCAGCAGGAACAATAGTTTTTATCATTACAGTGTTGCCTGTACTATCATAACTTTCAGCTTCTACAGTATCCGCGGATGTTACGAGCATACTCCTAAACCGTGGAACTTCTATTTCTTCCAAAAACTCTTCGTCATTAAAGGCAATAATCTTTTTTTGCAAAATTCCCTTAGTAATCACCTGGATCAAGGAGATTCTGCTTGTTTGATCCGTAATAGGATAATACAAAGGTTGATTTATCTTTTCACGAACATCAATTGTACGCCAAACACGCTTCTCCCAGGTTACATCTCCTTCTCTCAAATGCGTGTATGGAATATACCTGCGATTGGTTGAGTTTTCTTTATCATAAACACCATCTTTGTAGTCGCCTCGTTGAAAAGGTTGAGCTTTTCCTAAGAAAATACTTACAAAAAGTATGAGTAGGGTTAATAAATTTTTCATTATTTTAAATTTTAGTGCTTATCTAGTTATCTTTACGGGCAACGCAATATTATTAATCTTTCCGTCAGGTCCCTGAACTTTTGCCTCAAAATAAATCTTAGAATTAATTTTAGGATTTCTTAATAGTTCAAGAGCGGCAGGAGTAAGACTTGAACCATTTCCTTCAATTCCTGGAAAATATCTGTCTTTTGCATTCGAACCGCTAATAACCCAAGATTTCACGATGTAATTCGCCGCAAAATCAAATCCTACAGCCCCAGCACCCACAGCTACTACAGCTGCCAGCTCAGTTTTCTTCAGTTCAGTCGGACTGAATTTACCTCCGACTTTAAGATCAGGTTTAGGCAATGGTTTCACCCTGAATTTTTGAGGTGGACCTTGGGGTTTTACACCATCGGGTCCTTTTTTTGAAACAGTGATTAAACATTCACCCGTTCCTGTAAATTTAAATTCATATTTTCCAGGTTCCCCTTTAGGAACGTAAGATACTCCTGCACCTGAGGCTGAAATAACAATATCGTTTGGTGAAACACCTGCCACTCCAGCACTCACAGGATTAGGTACCCCAGCATAGAACACATTCATTTGATCAGCAGAAACGGCTACCGCAGATTTGGCAACCTTGTATTCGCCAGAGAACGGATAATACTCAAAAGTCCCATCAGGCTTTCTAAATTTAATGACACCAGAATACTTTTGGTCGCCTGTTGCTCCGGTACCAACTTCGTACTGACCTCTCCCTGCACTAAGAGGTATTGAATTTCCTTTTCCACCTTTAACAGCGGTCGCAGAATCTACGCCCATCATTACTTCCATGTCCCCCGCTGCTAGTTTAGAAAAACCAGCAGACAAGAAGATTTCAGATTTATAAGGTTGTCCAGATGCAATATAGCTCGACGGAGCAATAATGCTCGCAACCAACTTGTCTGGTTTAATAGCTAATTTACCGCTTGCACCGCTATAAGCTGATAACATTTCTGATTCAACATTCTTAAGATCGACCTGCATTTTTTGAAGATTTACGAATACTGCGCCCATAGGTAAATGGTAAAAATTATCCATTGCCCAGGTATACTTTAATTTATCTTCTTCTCTCCCACTATCGGTTGGTTTAATGAGAGCAAATTTTTTCTTCAGATTTTCATAATCTGGAGGAAGAAGATGGGTTCCATCCGTTTTCTGCATTTTATCTAACTGTGCCACCAACTGATCATAAATACCATTCAGTTTAGCTTTTAATGCTTTTGCAGCGAGAGGTCCGTCATTTTCACTGTGAGCCTCACTACCAAGCATTAAATGTGAAGGCTTGTCATAATTATCTACTTTGTCTTTTGCCTCACGACTTCTTAATTGCACGGTATCACCGAGTACCTTCGTTCCTTCTGGAAGGCCCAATAGATCACGGATAATGTTACCTTTCACATCATCAATGAATTTAAATCCGTCGTTTATCGATTTTTGAGCTATAACAGCTTGTTCGTAATAAGGTTGCGCCTTTGGATTACCAGAGATACTAGCCTTAAAAGCTTCGGCAAGCTGCTCGTTATTCAGCTGGATATTCTTTTTAGATTTATCCATACTTTCGCTTACTGATATATAACCCCATAACACTGCTTTAGACACGTTGAGAGCTAACATGGCTGTAAGTACCAGGTACATTAAGCCAATCATCTTCTGCCTGGGGGTTTCTTTTCCGCCTGCCATTTTTTGAAATTTGTTTTATTTAAGTAATGTGATATCTATTTAACGTAATGCTCTGAATTTTTGTTTAGATCTTATGCAGGCCTAACGTTCATTGCACTTAACATGTTTCCATAAACAGTATTTAGTGAAGTTAAATTGCTTGATAACGTAGCCATCTCCTGACGGTATTTCTTAGTATCGTCCACTGAATCGTTTAGATTTTTCATTAGGTCAGCAAGACCATCATAGAATTTACTTGTAGCTTCTAAGTGCGATTGACTACCTTGCAACTGCAATTCGTAAGTTGCATTTAAAGCTGATAAATTCTTTGATACTTTTGTTAAAGAATCTCCGATAGAACTTCCTGCCTCGTTTGAATCAGCAAGATTTGCCATAGCATCTGCAGCTCTGCTATAAGTATCAGATAATTGTGCTACATTTTTTGAAGCACTTTTAACGCTATCTACGTATTCGTTTGTCGCAATCGTTGCGTTACTGATATCAGAAATTTTACCGGTCGTATCTGTTAAAGCTCTGATTCCAGAACCCAGACTCTCAATTAACTCAGGGCCTATTTTTGCATCCGCTAATAAATTATCCAGTTGAGCAGTAATAGGAAGATTAGATTCTTCTTCTTCGTGTTCAGGAGTTTCGTCGTGACCCATACCCGCTAATTCAGGGTAAGCAAGTGTCCAGTCAACTTCCTCATGCGGCACATCAAGACCAAAAGCGATAAACAACGCCGTCTCCACAATTAAACCCACCGGGAGCATTATTTCTGCTCCAGGATAATGCTGAATTTTAAATAAGGCCCCAAGGATAACGATAGCCGCACCGAAACAAGAGCCCAGGTGCATGACTTTTTTCATGCCTTTTACTTTAGGTAATCTACTCATAGCTGTTTTTTATTAATTGGTTAGTTGTGTTGTGATTTATTTGGTTAGTTGTGTTGCTTAGAAATTATCGTATTTGGAACGACCAAGGAATGTCATGACATTCCTGAAGCCCAAATAACATTTTGCCGTATCCTGGTATTCGTAAGTACGGGCACTTGTTTGAAGGTAATATCCAACGTCTTTCCAGCTTCCACCACGAATTACTTTACGTTTTAAAACATTAGCATCTCTGTCCTGCGCTTCGTATACGTAGTCAGGATTTAAATCGTGTTGAAAATCATAAGCCGATTCATCAAAAGCATTGCTTGTCCACTCTGAAGCGTTACCAGCCATGCAATACAGGCCGTAATCATTCGGGTTGTACTGGTAGATATAAAGTGTATGAAACCCACCATCATCAATATAAGATCCTCTTAAAGGTTTGAAATTTCCAAGGAAACACCCCTTTGAATTACGGATATAAGGACCGCCCCATGGATAAGGAGATTTTTCAAGGCCACCACGAGCAGCGTATTCCCACTCACTTTCAGTTGGTAAACGGAAATCATTAATGATGGATTGCCCTGTACCGATAAGGAAATTATTTAAAAGGTTTGATCTCCATATGCTGAAAGCACGCGCCTGTTTCCAGGTCACGCCTACAACAGGATAGTCATCATAAGATGGATGCCAGAAATACATATTTGTCAGAGGCTCATTAAAAGCATAAGTAAAATCATGCACCCATGCAAGGGTATCCGGGTATACGTTGATAATGTCTTTGATAATAAACACAGACCTGTCGACACCTCTGCGTTCTCTAGGAGCGTAATTTCCTTGCCCAACAGACAATTGGTCTTTCACATTATAAGTACCCAGTGTTTTTTTATTCGCCTCTATACTAGGATCAGCTACGGGAGTTGCTGGGGTTCCAGCGGCACCAGCCTGACCATCGTTTAAGGTGACACCGTTAATATACTCCGCTTTTTTATATTCGTGCTGAGGGTCCTGAACATCGAAAGATTTATTCGGGATGAATCTGTTTGTTTTAGATGCCGCAAGACGAATATCTACTCTGTAATATTCATAATTTAATTTACGTGTGTCTATCTCTTTTCTGTTATAGAAGCGTTCCCCTTCCGGTAAATACATGGGCTGTAAAATCCCACGGATCTCCTCATCACCTGATTCCCAGTCAATTTCACTTTCCCAGCTCACATAAGGTTCTTGAAGGTTATTATCACCTGTGTAAACCGGCCATGTGGCAAGGAAATCCTCCTGAGTTGTTCCAAAAGCCTCTTCCTGACCACCTGCGATCAATAATCTGCGGGCAATAGAGTCACGCACCCAGTAAACAAACTGGCGGTATTCATTATTTGAAATCTCAGAATCGTCGATATAAAACGCCTGAACTGAAACCACTTTAGATTTAGTTGTATGTGCCATTGGAGCTTCCTCATCATCAGGCCCCATGTGGTAACTACCCATTGGAATAAAAAGCGTTCCAAAAGGATCGGGCTGATACCATTTTTCGCGGCCGACCACACCGACCAACTCGCCGGTACGCTTGTTGCAACCTGCAACAACAGCTACGAATGAAGCTAATATCAATAGTTTTTTCATATTACTTATTTTTGTTTATAACCGCAACTTTAACTAAGGTTACATTGCTGCTTTTTGGTAAAGTTATTAACATTATCTGTTAGTTGTAAAGGGTTTAAACGAAATTTTTACTTAAAGGTTACAGGTTAGTTTATTATTCTAAAAAGCGATCACTGCGGTAAGTAGTTGTTTTCTTGATTACTGGCGTATAACAAACACCTAAAATAAACTCAACTGAGCCTTTTGCATATGTTTTTAGCTTGGGTGTTGCAAAATCATAAGAAACTCCAACTTTATAATTTAGAGCATTTCCTTTTAAAGCTTTGTTTTGATATCCCGCCATTACAGCTGCAACATCATTCAGACGGTAAGTCCCGCCGATCCAGATCATTTCGCTCCATAAGTATGTTAAATTGGCATCAAAGGACGACGCTGCCAGGTCATTTTTATACATTACGTTTGGAGTTAGTTTGCTCCATTTGTTTAACTGGAAGCTATATCCAGCCATTAAATAATAATGTGCTTTTACTTTATATCCCAAGTCACCAGACGTAATTTGTTGTGATGGTAAGTGTGTCGAAGACAAACCGATGTATGCTTTTCCAGGGATATTATAAAACACTCCAATTCCAAGATCATAAGTTAATTTGTTAAGATCGCCGTTCGTATACAATGGATTTCCACTCGCATCATTTCCACCGGTACCAGGGATACGGGGATCATCTTTAAGAGGCTCTGGAACAATCCACGTAGAACTAATACTTTTTTGAAGAATACCAACATCAAGACCTAAGCCCAGTGTACCGCTTCCTATCTTTGTAAGATTATAAGAACCAGCAAATCTAGCATAAAAGGTGCTCATTGGCCCTATCTTATCTGACATTACTGTAATACCCAGTCCTATCGGCAAGCTTTTCAGGCGCATATCCGCCGCGAGGGCAATCGTAGTAGGGGCACCATCAAAACTAATCCATTGTTTTCTGTATTGTAAAACGCCGCACACCGCACCAGTCGTACCAGCATAACCTGGATTGTAGATCAGTTTGTTGTACATAAATTGAGTAAACTGCGGGTCTTGTTGGGCTACTGCAACCCCAGTGAAACCAGCTACTGCAAAGGCAATTTTAACGAAAAGTTTTTTCATACTTTATTTTTAATAATTACAACGCGCATCAAAAGAATGCACTTAGGCTGCTAAATTAGTTAAAGAATTTTAAAAAACAAATATTCTCCGTCAATTTTATTTTTTGATAATTTGAACAAATTGAGCATAAATTAGTTATGCTAACATTTCATGAACATTGCCCGGTTGAAAAGCCCTTTATTTTCCATTTTCAAGCCTGAGTTTTATTTACTTAAATGTTAAACAAGTGTTAAAATGAACATTATTTTGTTAAAGATTTCTCACGTCGTACCTTATCTTTTGCAATTTAACATCGATTTATAACTATATTTTTGCAAAATAGAATTTTACTTGTATATTTGCAGCCCGAAATAATAAAACTAAATTACAATGAAAAACGAAATTCACCCGGAAAACTACAGAATGTGTATATTCAAAGATATGAGCAATGGCTATTCTTTCTTAACCCGCTCTTGTGCTGACACTAAAGAAACTCTGACATGGGAAGACGGTAATGAGTATCCATTGGTAAAATTAGATATCTCTATGACTTCTCACCCTTTTTATACTGGTAAACAAGTATTGGTTGACACTGCTGGTCGTGTGGATAAATTCCGTACACGTTACGCTAAGAAGAAATAATTTTTTTCAAAATACTTTGAAAAACCGGCCGGAGAATGTTCCTGGCCGGTTTTTTTATGGCTGAAACGCCATTAATATTGAAAAGTGTAGTTAAATCATTTACTTTCCGATACAGAATTTAGTAAAAATGTTAGTAAGGAGGTCTTCGTTAGTTACCTGGCCGGTAATGTTACCAAGTTCTTCGAGGGCATAACGGATATCAAGCGCCAGTAGATCGGCCGCAATATTAGTGTTTAATCCCATAAGCACATTATCGAGCGTGGTGCCTGCATTTTTAAGTGAATTGGCGTGGCGGGCGTTCGTCACAATGGTATCGGAGGTGTTCAGGGCACGTATATCAAAAAGGGCAAGGAGCTTCTCTTTTAGCAAATGAATATTTTTGTGTTCTTTTGCTGAAATGCAAATGAGTTCCGGAAAATCGGAGAATTCTTCTTTCAGTTCTTCATAATTCTCGGTGTCCATTTTATTAGCAACCACCACTAATTGCGAGTTACCAATGTATTCCTTTAACAAGCCAATTTCCATTTTCAGATCGCCGCAACTCAAGGTATGTGCATCGAACAAATAAATAATAATCGCTGATTTTTTTATTGCCTCTAAAGCTTTGTTAACCCCTATTTGCTCAATGATATCCGTAGTTGTGCGAAGGCCTGCGGTATCGATAAATCTAAACAGAACGCCTTCTATCACCATCTCGTCTTCAATCGTATCGCGTGTTGTGCCTGGGATTTCGCTGACAATGGCCCTATCATCTTCCAGCAATACATTGAGCAGAGTTGATTTCCCGGCGTTTGGTTTTCCCACAATCGCCACTGGAATTCCGTTCCTGATTACGTTTCCAAGCTCAAAACTCACCAGCAATTTTTGAATGACTGAATTAATAGTGGTGATGAGATTTTTAAGATCGGTTCTATTCGCGAATTCCACATCTTCCTCGCTAAAATCCAACTCTAATTCTATGAGCGATGCAAAATTCACAAGATTGCTACGCAGAATTTTAATTTTGTCGCTGAAGCCGCCGCGCATTTGTTGCATGGCCACCTGGTGTGAAACGGAAGAATTGCTTGCTATCAGATCGGCCACAGCTTCTGCCTGGCTCAAATCCATTTTACCGTTCAGAAAAGCGCGCATTGTAAATTCTCCTGGCTCTGCCATACGGGCCCCTGCGTTTAAAAATAAATGTAATACCTGTTGCTGGATAAAGACAGAGCCATGACAGGAGATCTCGACACTTTCTTGACCTGTATAAGAGTTCGGGGCTTTGAATAGGGTAACTAATACCTCATCAATGACTATGTGCTGCTGGACCAATAAACCGAAGTTAACGGAGTGTGAGGCCTTATTGAGCAAAGATTTTTTTTTTAGCGTTTTATCGAAAAAAAAACGGTCGGTTATTTCAATGGAATGAGGTCCGCTCAAACGTATGATCGCTATGGCAGCACTGCCGTGGGCGGTAGCGAGGGCCACGATCGTATCTTCTTTATTAAATTTCATGAAGACACTAAAGTATTCAAAATAATCCGGTAAAAAAATTCGGGTGCTTCGAAACCTATCCGTACTTTAGTTCATGCAGGACGAACTCCATTTAATTCAACCCTGGCCTGCAAATTGCCGGGTAGTTAGAGCCGTAATTTTTTTTGCCAATATCATTAATTTTTGTTTACTTGCAATAAAATTAATTTACCTTTAAACTTCTATTTGCTGATGAATATTTTTAAATATATGTTTAATAAGCATTTTTTATTACTAGCGGTTACAGTTGTTTTTACAGCCTCCTGTACAGAAACTAAAAGTGATGAAGAAAAGGATGACATGGTTGAGGCGCCTGACACTGTAAAAACAGGTATTTTAAACGTTGGAGGTCAGTTATTCAGCGTGCCTTCCCCTATTCAAACAGCATTACTCATTCAAAAAAGCGGGATCACTTATGACAAATCCGTTCTTAGTGTTTCCAACAAAGTAAATAGTTATTCTACTGATTTTACAAGGGCTTTGAATCTTGGCATTTACGGAGCTGATCTCGGCTATGTTTCTTTATACAATCAAACCCAGGATGCACTTGGCTACCTTGCTGCATTGAAACAACTTACAGATAAGCTTGGCATTTCTGCTGCATTTGACAGTGCAACCATGGACCGTATTAAAAATAACATTACCAATAAAGACAGTATGATGGTGCTTGTTGGTATTGCATATCGTGGAAGCGACGCTTACCTCAAGGAAAATCAGAGAACAGACATCAGTAGCCTAATACTTACCGGTGGCTGGTTAGAAAGCATGCATTTTTCGTTAGCTGCATATAAAGTGAAATCTACAGACGGCATTCGCTTCCGCATTGCAGAGCAGAAGCAGGCCTTAGGCAGCATTATTAAAATTCTTGCGACTTATTCTACCCCTGAAATTGTTGATCTTACAGCTGCGTTAACTGATCTTGCCAAAGTTTACGAGGGGATTCAATTCAAATATAATTTTGTGGAGCCTGTAACGGATACTACTAAAAAACTCACTTATGTTAACAGTACTACTGAAGTTATTGTTACTGATGAGCAGTTAAAACAGATCGCTGAAAAACTTGAGCAAATAAGGACAAAAATAGTAAGCTAATACACCACAATCATAATAAATCAAATGAAGAAACTTATTTTAGTACTGTCTTTCATTACCGCAGGTGCGTGCATTAATCGAGTAAATGCCCAATGCGATACGATTGCCAGCATGTGTGCAAAACATATTATTACAAGCTTTATTTCAGACGGACAACAGTACCGTTCACTTTTACTAAACTCTGAAGAATACGCAGAGTTTCACACTACTTTTTTTGGAGAAACAACTTACCGTATTGCTGCCTGCAGCGGAAGGTCGGATGGAAATCTTATTTTTAATATTTACGATCAGGACCGTCATCTATTATTCAGCAATCACAATCAAAAAAACGCGCCGTATTGGGATTTTAAAGTGAAATCTACAGTGGAAACAATCATCGAGGCTCAACTTGATGCGAACAAAAACCCTGGCTCAGGATGTGCAGTTATCCTGATCGGGTTCAAGCAAAAATAATTTCAGAAAAATTCATTTTCTTTTAAAGGATAAAAAGTAGTTTTTATCCTTTTTTTGTATATTGGTGCCTCCAAAGCCGGTTATTCAAATTCACACATGAGGAATAGACTTTTTGTTTTCTGTTTAGTTATTCTTGCGTCTTTTTGCAAGGGGCAAATCGTTTGCGAATCTTCTTTTGTAAAAGACACAATGTCCATTCCCGAGACAGGAAAAGTGCTTGATGGTGAATATATAGAAACTGTTTTAAAAGATTTTTCAGAATTTAGAATATTCAGAGCAACGGATGACAAATATTACTTAAGATTTATTGTAAAGCAAAATTTTTATTTTAATAAAACAGACGTTCTTGAAATAAGATCGGGGAGTAAAAGCTATTACGTAAAGAACACGAAGCAATACAAGATAAACAAAACTACGGGACTTTTTGTAGTTGAAGTTTTTAAAAATTACGTTTCCACGCTTAAGGAAGAAGGGATTACTTCCTTATACTTTTCGAAGGCGGAAACCGATTTCACAAATAAGGATGCAAAACAAATGAAGGACATATCCAAATGCGTTTATAAGTCCATCACCCTGAAAAAATAAAATCACGATGAAGCAGAACGAAGCCGAGAGATAACGGGATACTTCATCACAAAAAAAATAAAAAATGAGTGAACGAATATTAAGAGCACTGATGCAAATGTTCGCAATTATTGCGAAGGTTGATGGAATTAACAACACGGGAAGACAGATTGTACAATCTTTCCTAAAACAACAATTAAACCTTGAGCAGGTAGAAACCTATCTGAAAATATTTGATGAGTACCTTGAGTCTCACCAGAACGCGAACAAACGCAAAGAAGGTGCAGCTAAGCGCACATCGTTAAACTCGGTTAAGGTTTTAAAAATCTGTACTCAGATTAACCAGGAGTTGGAGCAACCTCAAAAGGTAATTGTGTTAATTCGTTTGCTTGAATTTATTTATTCGAGCAATGAGATCTCTGGACAGGAGTACGAATTCGTGCTGACTGTGGCAGATACATTCAATATTCCGATGGATGAGTTTGAGCTTTTAAAATCATTTATAGAAGACCGTGCCGAAGTAATTCCAAACAGCACGAACATACTTGTGATCAATGACAAACCAAACGGTTATCAGAATGCTACAAAACACCTATATTGCGAACCGATGCATGAAGATGTGCGGATTGTGCAGATTGAAAGTGTTTCGATGTATGCCTTAAGGATTTATGGAAATGTAGAGTTGCAGTTAAACGGGCAGGGAATTTCCCGTGAACGTGTGCATATTTTTACACCAGGATCTTCTATTCGTTCAAGTAAAGTAAAACCGATCTATTACAGCGATATTATTGGACGTTTTCTTAATGATGAATCGCGGCCAAGAATTACTTTTGAAGTGACCAACCTTGAATACAAGTTTAAAGGCGGTAAGCTGGGGTTACGCGATATCAACATCAGTGAAGAAAGTGGAAAACTGATCGGGATCATGGGAGGTTCAGGGGCTGGTAAATCTACTTTATTAAACGTACTGAACAGTATGGAGACGCCGAGCGGTGGGTCTGTAAAAATCAACGGAAAAAACATTCACACCGAACAAGATCAAATCAAAGGTGTAATAGGCCATGTGAGTCAGGATGATTTACTTATAGAAGAACTGACCGTTTATGAAAATTTATTTTACAACGCCAAATTGTGTTTCGGAAATCTTCCCGATGATGAAATCGCAAAAAATTGTAACGAGTTACTTGCAAGTTTAGGATTAAGTGAAACGCGCCATTTGAAAGTTGGGTCACCGCTCGAAAAAACGATCTCTGGCGGACAACGTAAGCGTTTGAATATTTCCCTCGAATTGATCCGTCAGCCGAGCGTTCTGTTTGTGGATGAGCCCACATCAGGTTTATCTTCAAGGGATTCTGAAAATATTATGGACCTTTTAAAAGAGCTTGCGTTAAAAGGTAAATTAATCTTCGTGGTAATTCACCAGCCATCGTCTGACATTTATAAAATGTTTGATAAGCTGATGATTCTCGACGTAGGCGGGTATCCAATTTATTACGGTAATCCTGTGGACGCCGTGAGTTATTTTAAACGCCTTGTTAACCATGTAAATGCAGAAGAATCGGAGTGCGGTTATTGCGGTAACGTAAATCCAGAACAAATTTTTAATATCATTGAGAGTAAGGTGTTGGATGAGTACGGAAATTTAACTTATAACCGTAAAGTGAGTCCTGTTACCTGGAACACGCATTACAAAGAACTTATAGAAACCGAGATTCACTCGCAGAAAAAACATACCGAGATTCCGGAAAGTATTTTTAAGATCCCGAATATCATCAAACAATTTCAGGTATTTTTAGCGCGTGATGTAAAAAGCAAGTTAACGAATACCCAATATTTGCTGATTAACTTTTTAGAAGCGCCCGTACTCGCTTTGATCCTCGCTTACCTGATACGTTACTTTAATACTGATGAGGAAAACACTAAAGGATACCTCTTTAAGGAAAATGAAAACGTACCTGCATACATGTTTATGTCGGTTGTAGTGGCCTTATTCATTGGTTTAACGGTGAGTGCCGAAGAGATTATCCGCGACCGTAAAATCAGGAAACGTGAGTCCTTTCTTAACCTGAGTAAGGGTAGTTATTTGTGGAGTAAGATCATTATCATGTTTGTGCTGTCAGCGATTCAAACCTTGACTTTTATTATTGTTGGTAATTCCATTCTTGGTATTCAAGGTATGTATGGTGATTACTGGTTTGTTTTGTTTACCACTTCGTGCTTTGCAAACATTCTTGGATTAAACATTTCTTCTGCCTTTAACAGTGCGGTTACTATTTACATTTTAATCCCATTCCTCATTATTCCCCAGTTACTATTAGCTGGTGTTGTGGTGAAGTTTGATAAATTAAATCCAACCCTTGCTGCCCAGGGAAGTGTTCCTGTTGTGGGCGAGATGATGGCCAGCCGCTGGGCTTTTGAAGCGTTAGCTGTAAATCAATTCAAAGAGAATGCTTATGAAAAAAGTTTCTATAAAGAAGAAAAGAAAATCAGTATTGCATCGTACAAAAAAGATTACTGGATGCAGAAAATGACCAATAAGATCGGGAAAATTGATAATGAAATGAAGGCTGGAAAAAAACCTTCAGAACTGAAAGAAGATATTGGCTTATTGTATGACGAGCTTAAAAAGGAAGAAAAGTATAGCAAAAAGAAATGTGATGTTGTTGAAGAGGTGACTCCTGAAAAGTACAATGAAGGAACAGGAGCACAAATCAGGACCTACTTAAGCAACACTTTAAAAACTCACTACGTCAGCATGGAAAATGCGGCTCGCAAACGTCTTGACGACCTGACACTTGAACTTATTAAAAAACTTGGGAATAAAGGGCTTGTTGCTTTGAAAGACCATTCAGAAAATCAGAATTTAATACAACTTGTTAAAAACGAAAATGATCTTGGCGAAAAATGTCTGGAAAAAGATGGGCGGTTGATTCAACGCACAGATCCTATTTTCCAGGATCCTATATCTTCGAAAATCGGACGTGCGCACTTTTTTGCTCCACGTAAAAATTTATTCGGCACCTATTATTCTACGTTCGGATTTAATATGTGTGTAATCTGGCTGATGAGTTTGATCCTAATTATCACTTTATATTTTGATGTGTTTAAACATGTTTTGGATGGCATTGAGCGTTTGTTCTCCATCTTCAAGAAAAAGAAGTCTTACTAGCAGTTTATTCCATATTAATAACGCCGGGAGATCCCGGCGTTTTTGTTTTTCATAAATTATGATACCTCTCCCTCAGATACTAGAGGACAAGCCCTATCATTTGCCGAACATTGTTGCTACAAAACACGATTTTACAAAACTACAACCTCTGTTTTAAAATTGGAAATAAATAAATGGTTGCATTTCGCCACTCATAAGCTGGTACATAAAAAACACAGCTACGATTATGAGCATTCCCATTACTAAATAAGAACGGGAGGCAAACCAGGTTCGGTACGACGCTTTTAGGGTTTCGGGAACCCAATGAATAAGATATCCCAGCAGAATTAGAAAAAAAACGAATTTGTAACCCGTTAAGATATTGAGAAAAAGATCCAGTCCCATGTGATTATTTATTCTATCAAAAATATTATTTACGGTAGTTAAATCAGGACTTCTGAAAAAAATACGTGTAAAACTGATAAACGAAAGTGTGATAACCATTAGCACGATTTTTATTCCGAGGGAATCGTGCTCTTTAAAGGGTGTGATCTTCTTCCAGAATTTATGGACGATTAGTCCAATGCCGTTGAGGCCGCCCCAGATAATAAAGAGCCAGCTGCTGCCATGCCATAAACCGCCTAACAGCATGGTGACCATTAAATTGATATTTGTATTTATACTTTTTTTAATAGTTTGTGAAAAATAAGCGAGCAATAATAAAACTACGGCAACAAAAATAAAAACGAGCACCAGCCAGAGTTTTCCGCTTAATAAGACGAGAAATAAAACAATAACCGAAATGGCTATGTAAGAGCCCAAGGTTCCCTTTCTATTTCCTCCTAAGGGTATGTATAAATACTCCTGCAGCCAGCTCGATAATGAAATATGCCAACGTTTCCAGAATTCGCTTGTGCTGGTTGCTTTGTAAGGCGAGTTAAAATTTATTTTTAATCTAAACCCTAAGATTAGCGCTAATCCTATGGCCATGTCAGTATACCCGCTGAAATCCATATAGATCTGCAGAGAGTATGCAAAAATTCCAATGATGGTTTCAACGCCGGTATAAAAATTCGGATTATCAAAAATGCGATCAACATAGTTCACCGCGATGTAATCGGCCACGATTTTTTTACAAAAGCCATTGATGATCCAGAAAAGTGCCAGTCCAAATTCTGTTTTTTGCAATTTGTAAGGCTGATAAATCTGGTAAATAAAATCGTGAGCCTTTACAATTGGTCCTGCCACTAGGTGGGGAAAAAAACAAACGAAAAACCCATAATCGAAAATACTTTTAACAGGTTCTACTTTACCTCTGTATAAATCTATGGTATAAGATAACGACTGAAAGGTAAAGAACGATACGCCTACGGGAAGCAATAATTTATCGACACTGAAATGCGTTGAAAAAAATGTGTTCGAGAACTGCGCAAAATGGTTGAAGAAGTGAACGTGATCTCCTGACACCTGATTAAAACTCTCTGTGAAAAAATAGGCGTATTTGAAATAACAAAGAAGGCTTAAATTAAGAAGCACGCTCACGGACAAAAAAACTTTTTTAAGTGTTTGAGAGTTTGACTTATGAATCCTTTTCCCCCAAAAGTAGTCGCTACAAATGGTGAAGATCAGCAGGAGGGTAAATACACCACTTGTTTTAAAATAAAAAAACAGACTTACCGCCAGTAAATAAACCGTCCTTAATTTGTTAACCTTATACACAAAAGAATACAGGAACAGAACCACCAGGAAAAAAGCCCAGAAGAACAGCTGTGTAAAAAGCAATGGTTTGTCCTGCGTGTAATTAATTATGGAATAGATTAAGCTGATCCTTTACTTTTTTTTTTGATGGTTTGAGTACGATTTGTTTACAGCATCATACATGAGATGCCCAATAATAGTATAGCCTTTGTTCGTAAAGTGCACCTTGTCTTTAGAGGCAAGCCCAACTTTCTGCCACTTTAGCATTGACTTGTAGCCTCCCATAAGGGAAAAGAGGTCCCACACGGCGACATTGTGTTTTTCCATAAGCTCAAACATAGCATCTTTAGCGGTAATCGTTCGTTTATTAGACGTTCTATATCTTATAAAATTATCTGTTGTGGTGGTAAGAATAATAGCCGCATTAGGATTAGAGCGTTTAATAAAAGTAATCAGGGTATCGTAATTCTCAATGTAATCGTCCTTTTCAAATCCTTTAGCTTGTGTATCGTTAACCCCCAGAGACAAAATAAAAAGATCCCCTTCCAGTGATTCTAATTGCGGGACTAAATCTGTACATCTCAAAAACGAACTGCTATTTGCACCGTTTGCTCCCAATCCCGCCAGATAAAAGCCTGAAGTGAGATCATTTTCCATACTTACTCCATAAATAATAAAATCTTTGACTAGAGTATCTTTTCTAATCAACTCGAAAATGACAGAATCTATGGGCATTGCAAACTTAAAAAGCGTGTATCCCGATTTTCTAAACTCGTTTCTTTCCACCTTAAAGCTGTCTTTTAAATTTGGTTTAAATTCAAAGCTTGAATTAAAATTATGGAAGACCTTTACAACATTGACATATTTGCAGACAGCCTTTTTTGTAAAGGCAACACCAAAATAATTTGCGCTATCGTTGGTGGTGATACTCAAGGCATTCATTCCTAAAGGCTGACAAAAGTCTTTACCATTGGCACGGCAACGTTTCCATTTGCCATTTGAAAACGAGGTTGCGTATGGCTGACTGTTTGTTTTAGCTATTTTATATGGAAAAGAAAAATAGCCCCCACCGGCAGTTTTGTTTTCTGTTTGAAAGTCGGCAAGAAAAACATTGCTCCAGGTTCCGCCCTGTATATGCGATCCGCCCATGTGGACAATGTTTACTCTTACATTTTTTTCCTCCTTCACTCTATCTAATTTCCTAAAAAACTTAATAAAAGCAGAACTGTCATTTGAAAAATAAAGATGATTGAATTCTTTTTTTATAAAAGGATACCTCGCCACAACGCTGTCCTGGGCTTGCATTTGCTGCACGACAAAAAAACAGTATAAAAATATCAGGAACATTTTTACAACGGATATTTCAAATAGAGAACGTTTTTTCAATTTTTAGTTTTTAGATATAAGTTATACTCTTTAATCAATTCTGAATAAAGAAGAGTCGCGATTTTTCGTGCACCTTGCGGACTAAAATGTGTGTAATCGGTTGCGGCCAGTTTTTGATCCACCCAAGAAGCCATGCTGTTTTTTCCTCCCATGGAATCGTACATGTCGAAAAACGCGCAATCGCTATCCAATACTGCTTTTCTAAGCGCGTCGCGCATGGTTTCGAGGTAGGGATAGGTAATGTATTCTGTTCCTTCTTTAATGCTCATATCGGATGGCCCGACAAATAATATACTCGCATCAGGTGCTAGTTTTTTGACGAGAGATATCTGGTACTTGATGTAGTTGGAATAATTTATCGCCATGTCGGGAGAATTAATAGCAGGTAGAGAGTTTCCTCCAAACTGAAGAATAACAAGCCTGACATTCAGATAGTCATAAAACTGTTTTAACTGCGCGGAATTGATTTGGTGAAAAAAGGTTCCGCTGCTGCCTCTTAATGCGATATTGTCGACCATTACGCCGTTATCACTTTCTAAGGAAATAGCATAAAAGTCAGGACTGTCCTTCCCGGTAAATTTTAAAGTGTGTGCAAAGGAACCATTTCCTACATTGTATTCTTTCATGCGCATTATTCCTCCGGCTTCAAGGCTATCTGCAGCGATCAATGCGGGACCATCGTAGACTTCGCACCAGGTTCTTTTTTGCGCACCGCCATAAAATAACTTCAATTTTTTGTAAGCCATTGCATTTGCACCGCCGAATTTAGTTGTGATTACCATAACACTCGAAGAAAGGACCGCACTGGTATCACTTATTTTTCTGTAATTACTGAACCGGTTAAATCCCGCGAGAATTCCGTAATTGTTATGAGCTACGCGTTTATCCCGCGCTATAAAAACAGTGTATCGGTCCCAGCCCGGACCGCTTGTAATTCTGTTGATGGGGCTACTGGCAATTGGCATTAGTGAAATTAAGCCTGGTCCATTTCCACCGAATTGCCCTTGCAATTTTAAGCGGAGATAGTCGGTAATCCTATCCCCTTCTATCTGGCTATCGCCATAATGCAGGACTCTAATAGATCTTGGATTATTTTTTAAATCGTGTAAGGCATCGAAGAATTTTTTAAGAACGTGTTTATTTCGCGTTTGAATGTGCGTAATGAGTCTTGCCAGAGTATCTTTCTTTTTAAACTCATATTCACTAGTATCTTGTTCCTGCGATTCTCTTTCAGGCTCTGGGACTGGCTTGGGAGCTGACTCTTCGGTGACGGCGACACTCTTTTCGTCAGCGGGATCATAAATTGTAAAAGAAGTATCAATGTCGTCCACCGCCTTAATAATTTTGGAAATATCTTTTTTAGCAATCGTAGTGCCGAGTAAAGAATTAAGATCGGGGAAGTGCAACGCAAGTTTTTCTGACAAAACAATACCCTCTACAGGAAATGTAAAACTAAGGAGGCCAAGTATTAAAAAAATAGCCAAGCCAAAAACCAGACTATGCCGAGGTTTGTGCATTTTGATAAAAATAAGAAAGAACGGGCGTTCGTTGAAACTTATGAAAAAGAGTTGTTCACAAACAATTTTGAATAATTATACGCTTTTTGGTGTGAGAGATTTTATCTTTATGCGAGATAAACACCACAGGTAAATATTTAGTCGTGATAGCGGGACCTACAGCAGTTGGTAAGACTGCGCTGGCCATCGACCTTGCTAAACATTATCAAAGTGTGATTCTTTCTGCTGACTCGCGGCAATTTTACCGAGAACTCAACATAGGGACAGCTAAACCCTCGGATAAGCAGTTAAAAGAAGTTCCACACTATTTTATTAATACCAAAAACATTAATGAGTTATATGGGGCTGGGCATTTTGAAAAAGATGTCCTCATAACCCTGGAAGAGCTTTTTAAAAATCGTTCCATCATTTTTATGGTCGGCGGGTCTGGCCTATATATTGATGCGGTATTGAATGGTGTAGATGATTTTGTTGACGTTCCAAATGAGATTCGAGTTCAGCTAAATAAAAAATTTGAGGATAAAGGATTAAACTGGTTGCAGGAAGAAGTAAAAACGAAAGACGAAATTTATTTTAGCATGGTGGACACAAATAATCCACAACGCCTGATTCGCGCGCTGGAAGTGATCGAACACACAGGATTACCCTATTCCGGATTTCTCAACAGAAATAAAACCGACCGTCCTTTTAATTCTATAAAAATTTTAGTTAACCAGGAGAGAACGAAGCTTTATTCAAAAATAAACGAGCGCGTTGACCTTATGATGAACGAGGGATTACTGGACGAAGTGAAAAACCTGATCGCTAAAAAAGATCTTAATGCATTAAAAACGGTTGGTTACAAAGAGCTCTATGACTACCTGGATGGAACTATGGATCTGCCAATGGCGGTGGATAAAATAAAACAACACACCCGGAATTATGCCAAGAGACAAATTACCTGGTTTAAAAACAAAGATGAATTTAAAGAATTTGAGCCGACAGACTTCAAAGGCATCCTGGCTCATATTGATTCTAATTGTAAGTAAAGACTTGCTCGCTTTTAAAAACTAAAAATAAGAATTAAGGCGAGTACCAAAGTTGCTACACCGCCAATGGCAACACCGGTTACTGCCATCCATTTTCCTTTATATTTATCAGGACTCCCATTCATTTGTTTTAGCGCAATGTGTCCGAGAATAAAGGCTACAACGCCCGGAATTAGAAGAAAAGAAAACATGGCACAAATAAAACTCGCAAGCGCAAATCCATTTACCTTTCTCAGTACAAGCTTAAATTTTGGAGCACTAACAGCCGTAATGGGGTTAACCGCTTGTTTAAAGACTTCTTTTCAATCCGTTTGCATACTCGATCATAAAAACACTTTCACTTCCAGAAACCCGAAGTGGACCGAAGGCCTTCTGCAGACGTTTGCAAAATCGTTTCGTTTTGATTTGCAACGCTGCTTTTGTTTTCTCTTTGCACAAGCAGGCGCCCCGTCGGGCGGAGTTTTTTTTGGAGTGATGATTCCAAACGTTTTCCAAACCAGCATTTGAGCGGTAATACGCAAAAAGTTACGCTTGCTTGGTCTTATAGGCTGTTTTACTAAAATTGCTTTTTAAATGCCAGTCCGAACATTGAAGACTTGCCTCTATCGTTTGGGAAACAAATAAAATTTAAAGTCACATTATTTTCTTTGGATGGATTTTTTGTCGCAAGTCTAACAACACTAGTTACTAAGGTCGTAAGTCCAATTCCTATGTTAATACTTGTCGGGATATACGCGTTATTGTATTTAGCATTAAGACTTGCAAACCCAAGTGCAGTCTGCGCCGCACCAAATAATGCTCCAAAAAATGCATTTGATCTATATTTGTCGTGTTTATGCATTTTTTTAATATTGAAATAAGTAGTCGTCAAGTTAATTGCTGAGAATACAATTGTCCCTGTCCAGTAAAGTGAACCGTCATTGCCTGAGCTGTAACTATTATTTGGCAACGTAACTTGTCCTTTTACACAAGAAAAACCAATAAAAAAAGCAATAATTATACATCTAATTGTTGTCTGCATAAAACTGCCTTTAACTACCTGATAACCTCTGCGATAATGTCGTTTACAGATAGTGCACTGCGTTAATATAAAAGCACTAAAAATGACCAGCGTAATTTTGTAGGTTATATCGTTCTTCATGGCTTAAGTTTTATAACGATTACCTTTTTCTTGAATTAAAGCCTACGAGTAAGGTAAATCTCCATCCGCTTTGATATTTTGTCGGGGTTGACTTTGCAGTATTCGAGTCATAGACATTTGCAAGGTATCCTACTGAAGGCACAACCGCAAACGTGATGGGAAAATTTATATTTCCTTTTTTAAAACTTGTTCCAGCTGCTAAAACAAGACCTACTCTACCTCTTTCTGAGCCCCAATAATCATAGCCTACAGAAAAATTAGGCCCTAGCGCAAACTCAACCGGTGTTTGAGCCCCTGTTCTTAATCCTAATAAAACACTCAGGCTTGGAAGAAATAACCCTTGCTCAAACCCTCCAATCAAAGGAACAAATTCTATTAATCCGGCGGTATGGTCCACACTGAATAATACGGTTTCAAGCTGCCAGCCTATTTGTACGAATGATGGTCGTTTTCCTGACTGTTCTATGTAATGTGAATTTATACCATCACCAACAAACGTAAAGCCTACCCGTGGTCCCCCGAACTTTTTTTGTTTCATCTTTGCAAAATCAGATGTATCGCTATCATATTTGTCTGTAATGTGTGATGCAGGAGCCGGCGCCATATAAAAAGGCTGCGCAACAGACTCGGTTTTAAAAACTTCTTTAACGCCATTTTCAAACGTGATCATAAATACATTTCTTTTTAAAATCGCTCGCAAAGATCTCATACTATCCGCTGCGGCGTATTTAATTTCATACTCACCAATTTCACTGACCTTTCCTTTGATCTCTGATCCATCTCTAAGAGTAATCCGGTCTTGCGCCTTTGCAAAACTGCAAAAAGCAAAAACCATAATTAGAAGAGTAACTGCGCTACTAAATCCACTGGGCTCTACACGTCCGCTGTTCTGAATTTTTTGATTTCCATTTTTCATGATAAAAGTTTTAATTATTTAATGCGGTACAAAATTACCTCAGACTCCAAGTGGATCTAAATTGTTAATTGCTACCATTTCAGCCAGACAAGCGATTAACGATGACATGGAGGTTTTTTACCAGTCTTTTTTAAGGATTTTAGTATAAATCACTTATTAAAAATTTATATTTATGTTTTTTAATTATACAGATGAAACCCCTTGCATAAAATCGCAAAATATTTAAATATTAAACTGGGAAACTGAGCCCCAAATTTCTAATGATCAGACCACTTTCGTTTATACTTGACTATAAAAAAATAGAAGGCCCTATTAAAAACGCAATTGCCGCTGAATTTTTTATTCAGGCTGTGAATGCGACTTTCATGAACATCCTCCCGCTATACATGACGCGGAAAGGTTTTACCGATAAAGAAATCGCCCTATTTATTACTTTTCGTTTTATTGGTGTGTTTGTGCTTGCTCTTCCACTTGGTAAACTGATAAAAGGAAGAAAAGTAATGCCATTGTTTTACCTCTCAAACATTTGCGTGCCGCTGTTTGGAATTGCCATAATTCTTTCAATCGCGTTTCAGTTAAAACTCATGACTTTGATTACGCTAGTGCTGTGGGGAGCCTCTTTTACCTTTATGCAAATCCCTATTTTTCCTTTCATTCTTCGGAATTCAAAAAAAGCCAATCAAACCGCTGCTATTTCGCTTAGTTACAGCACCTGGAGTTTTGGGGGCATTATAAGTGGAATTGTTATTGCCGTTTTAGATTTTATCAATCCCATCATTTTTGATGAACAATTTATTCTCTTATTATTTTCACTCGTTGGATTCGGCGGGCTCATTTTTTTAAAGCGGATTAAAAATTTCAATGAAATTGCTGTTGAAGAAGAGCCGGAAAAAAAGATAAAAAGCTCTGTTAAAAAAACCGAATGGGGAATTGTTATGAAGGCACTTTGGCCAACGCTGATCATTGCTACTGGTGCAGGACTCACCATTCCTTTTATCAGTTTATTCTTTGATAAAGTTCACCATTTAGGCAAGGGCGGATTCTCCCTTTTAAGCTTCACTGCTTCTCTGTTAGTTGCATATTTCGCGATGCTTGTACCAAAGATTAAAGAAAAGATCGGCTATAAAATAGCAATTCCCACCACCCAATCCCTTGCTGTGGTTTCACTTGTTGCTTTAGCCACCACACAATATTACAGTCAGTATCCCATTGCCATTACAATCGCTTCTCTTTGCTACTTGCTCCGTCAGCCGCTAATGAACATGGCAGGACCAATGACTTCAGAGCTTGTGTTAAATTACGTAGGAAGAAACAACCGTGAGATTACCAGTGCACTCACCTCAGCGATCTGGAGTGGCAGTTGGGTTGTCAGTGGCTTTATGGTTACAGTTCTGTTCGCCTATAATTTCAGCTTCGGAAATATCTTTTTAATAACCTCGCTTCTTTATGCTTTTGGTGTAGTTCTTTATTATTTGCTTATCTTAGACTACAATAGAAAAGAAGAAAAAGGCCTTATTGAAGAATAAAATCACATACTCTCTCGTTTTACTCCTCAGTTTTTTTATTGTTCACACTCAAACAAAACAATTTGAGTTAATGCAAGGTAATTGCCAGCTGTTTAATGGACATGTTTACAGTTTCGGGCTAAAAGATCAAAAACAAAATGCTGCTTTTTGTGTGTATAAAATGGATTTTAAACTAAGAATCCTCGACACGGTTCGCGTTGATCCGGGTAAAGGTCCCGCTGAAAATTATTTACAAACTTATTCGGATACTTTGCACGATTGCCTTAATATTTATTTACAGAAAAAAGAAAAAAAAACGGTAACCATTCTGCGTTTTAATAAAAAATTTGAACTTCTAGCAAAAATTGAGAACGTGGATATTGCAAGGCTGAATAATACTGCGATGTTTAGTAGCGAACTATTTTACTTCAAAAACTTTGCTTATTCCGTTAAGACCATAAATGACAGCTCCGGCAGACAATTCTATCTAAACAAATATGCACTCAAATCAGATCTTGAGAATTTTGATTACGCTTTAAAATGGCAGTTTCCTTTTGAACGAAAAAACGTTCACTCGGCCCACATTTTTTACGCGAATAAAAATTTCGTCTTCCTATTTGCAATGGTAACCGGCGATAAAACAGGTCAGTGGGTTTTAAAAATTGGCGCGGAAACCGGGAAACTTATAAAAGCGACCAAACTGAATAACAAAGATGAAACAAACATATATATTTTTGGTGATTGTTACGCAGATAAAAGCAATAAAACTATTTCATTAGTAGGGCAGAAATACACGGAATCACAATACAACCCAGAGCAAAACAAACTCACCCTATCGAACGCGCTCCTTTCAACGCTTTATTATGTCGAAATAGATTCCCTTGGGGAGATCATCGTACGACAAGATTTTAAACTTCCGATTAACGACATTAAAACAGGCGTAAAAAAAACAGCTAATAATTATATCCTGAGAATAAGTAAACTCAAAAAAGGGCCCGATGGCAGTTTTGCGATGACATGTGATGTTTTCAAAAGCATGAATTCCAATCTTTGTTATTTATATGCAAACACTTTCGTATTTAATTTGCTTCCAGAGGAGGATCGACTGATTCCAGAAAAAAACGCTATTGCCCCCAATCTAATGATCGAGCAATACTATGCCACGCCCGACCGACTGGACATGAACGGAAAAATTTGTATCGACAGCCTTGATCAATTTCAGAAACTCTTCTACAAATCTTTTAGTTTCCCTGTAAAACAACACTTCAAATACGATGGCGAAAAAAATCCGATATGGATTGTTTCAAAACACACCACTAAAAAAAATAATGTGAATTTTTCATTTCTGGGCCCGGTCAAAAAAATTTATACGCTCACAACTATTGAAGACATTGTTGAACTGCTTAACCCGGTATTTACAGGACTTTCTAATGAAAATTTTCTGATCTCTTCTCAAATCGAAGAAAAAAAATACCAGTTAAAACTATACAATTGGTAAGTTTGAATTCTTAAATTTGCAACATGATACAACGTAAACAAACTCTTTTTTTATTATTACTCGTTTTTACTTCTATTGCGCTTGCCATTGTAAAATGTAATATTTTGGATGTAACCGGCGCTAAAATTGGCGTTTCTATCTTCGTGATACCCGCCGATAATTTGCAGCCGAGCATCTGGAGCTATCTGGCTGCGGGAATAGACGTTATTAGCCTGACACTCGCATTTCTGACCATCTTTCTTTATAAAAACCGGAATTTGCAAGTAAGATTATGTTACGTTTTGATGTTGCTACAACTGTCTCTTACCCTCATCGTCTCTTTTTGCCCTATGATAGTTATAGGTGATACAATTAAGTATGAAAATTCGGGAATGGCTTCTATTATAGGTGTTGTTGGAATGATGTCCGCTTACCTGGCAGCATTTTACGTAAAAAGAGACATTGAGCTTTTGAAAAGCGCTGACAGAATCCGTTAATTTTAAAAAGTAAGATTCAGTACCTTTACTTCACCGTTTCTGAAAATTTCTACTGTGGTTGAATCGCCCTTTATATACTTAGATAAAACCTTCATGTAGGACATAACATCTTTCACTTCTTCACCACCTAATTTTTTTACAACGTCTCCTTTTAAAACTCCAGCTTTAGAAGCAGGTTTGTTATCTGTAACTCCGTCAATCCGCATACCCGGACCTTCGAATGTATAATCAGGCATTACACCCATTGTGACTTTGAAAGAACTTTTTCCACTTTCTACAGTCCTTGTTTTGCTAAAGGGTAACTTAGGATAATGGTATGTTTTTTCAATGACAGAAACAATGTAATTCAGCACTTCCACTTCACCTTTGTAATTAATTTTATTTGCATCATCGGAAGGCTTGTGATAATCGCTATGTTGGCCAGTGAAGAAATGTAACACCGGAATATCTTTTAAGTAAAACGAAGTCTGATCGCTTGGTCCTACTCCACTGCTATCTTTTTTAATGCTCATGCTGGTTTGAATGGAATCAATCATCGGAACAAACATGGGGGAAGTACCGACACCATAAACAACAAGTTTTTTTGTGGAATCATTCAATCTTCCAATCATGTCCATATTCACCATAAAATTTACATTTTTGAGATCCATGTCCGGATTATCGCACCATTTCTTAGAACCCAGTAAGCCCAGCTCTTCTCCGCTAAAACATATAAATAAAAAATTATAGGGTTCCGTTTTTCCATTTCCTGAAAAATAATTTGCGAGCTCAATCACGCCTGTAGTGCCGCTGGCATTGTCATCAGCACCATTGTGAATCTTTCCTTCGGGATTTGCGTCCAAACTGTTGTGATCATGGCCCAGGCCGAGGTGATCATAGTGCGCACCAATTACAATTGTATAGGGTGCTTTGTTGTCGAGGAAACCAATGACATTATTGGATGATCTTTCTTTTATTTTGACAATGGAAGTATCGTGCGGATCGAGATTTTTCTTAAACTTAAAAGCTTTGAGATAAGAATTATTAAAAGCGGACAGACCAGCTTTTTTAAATTGATCGGAGATGTAGTTCGCTGCTAAAAGTTCCTCAGGAGAAGAAGTACCGCGTCCTTTTAACTTATCGGAAGCTAAAAATGTTATATTTTTTTTGATGCTTGCTTCTTTAAAATTTTGAGCAAAAGTGCAGAAGGCCAGAAGTGAAAAGAAAGCCAGGAGTGTGTTTTTATTCATATGCAAAATTAGGAATATTCTAAAGATTATAGAAACGCTGGCTGGAATTCCTCTGAAATGCTGCAAATAGTTCTAAACAGGGATTAAAACGGAAAGGGGCTAACGGAGGTAAAAGAAATGAAGTACTGCTACCCCGCCGATCGCAATTCCTGCAACAAACTACTGAAGAATTTTATTGCGTTTTCATTTCCCGGTCTTATATGCCAATACACGTAAATAACTATCTTTGCACAGAATTATTGACTTATGAATAAGACCATACAACAGCTACATATTGGGATTTTAGGCGGCGGGCAGCTAGGAAGAATGATGATCCAGAGTGCGATCAATTTAAACCTAAACATTTCTGTATTGGATCCCGATAAAAATGCGCCGTGCAGATACCTTGTGAAAAAATTCACACAAGGAAGTCTCACCGATTACGACGCTGTTTACGAATTCGGGAAAGATAAAGACCTTATTACCATTGAAATTGAAAATGTAAATATTGAAGCACTGAAAGCACTTGAAAAAGAAGGCAAGAAAGTATTTCCGCAACCGCACATTATAGAACTCATACAGGATAAGGGCTCTCAGAAGATGTTCTACCAGCGCAATAACATTCCTAGTCCTGATTTTTTTCTTGTTGAGAATAAAACGCAGATTGCTAAATACGCAGACTACTTTCCCTTCTTCCAAAAATTACGCAAAGGCGGATACGATGGAAAAGGCGTTGTAAAGCTTGTTAGTCCACATCACTTAGAAAAAGCCTTTGATGAACCAAGCGTGCTTGAAAGACTTGTTGATTTTGATAAAGAATTGGCGGTTTTAGTTGCGCGCAGTGAAAGCGGAGAAGTTAAATGTTTTCCGGTTGTGGAGTGTGAATTTAATCCCGAAGCGAATCTTGTAGAGTTTTTATTCAGTCCCGCTGACATTAAAAAGAGTGTTGAAAAAGAAGCTATTAAAATTGCTACTAACCTTGTCGAGAAATTGGGAATTGTAGGTCTGCTAGCGGTTGAACTTTTTCTAACAAAAGATGGAAAGATTCTGGTAAATGAGGTAGCGCCGCGTCCACACAACAGCGGACATCATACCATTGAAGCAAATATAACTTCACAATTTGAACAACACTTACGCGCAATCCTAAATTTACCCTTAGGTGATACTTCGATTGTAAGAGCCGGAGTGATGGTGAACCTGCTGGGTGATTTCGGTCATGAAGGAACTGCTATTTACCAAGGCATGGAAGACGTTTTAAAATTTAGTGGTGTTTATGTGCATTTGTATGGTAAAGCTATTACGAAACCATTCCGGAAAATGGGTCATGCTACAATTGTAGACGAGGATATTCTAAAAGCCAAACAAAAAGCAAGGATAGTCAAAAATACTTTGAAAATCATCGCTTAGATTCTATATTTGAAATATGGAAAAGCGTACATGTCCTGAGTGCGGAGAAGTAATTAAAGGCAGAGTTGACAAAAAATTCTGTAGTGACATGTGTCGCAATTCGTTTAACAACAAGCAGAACAGCGATATTACCAATTACGTAAGGAACATAAATAATACCTTACGGAAAAACAGGCGCATTCTTGAAGAAAGCCTTGTGGGAGAGAAAGCGACCCTTCCAAAACAAAAATTGGCAGATAAAGGATTCAATTTTAAATATTATACCAATCAGGTGATCACCAAAAACAATCACGCTTATTTTTTCTGTTACGAATACGGCTACCTGCCGCTGGAAAATGAGTTGATCCTCATAGTAAAAAGAAAAGCGGATTAATTTCCGCTCTCTTCATTTATGTAAAATAATTTGTAGAATTTCAGCCCGCGTTCCTCGTCAAATCCCTTTTCTACGTACTCGTGTTTTGAGTGAATGTAGATATGAAAATTCTTATCGAGCTTTACCACACTTTTCATATATTTCGCATTTTTTTTCACCGCAGTTTGTGACACTTCAAACTCGTCAATGGCAGTGAGGTCCATACGTTTGTTGTAATCGCCGCGGTAATCGTTAAAAGCTTCAATGATCTCAGGCTGCACTAGCACTTCCTTCTCAAAATCCTTCAGGTTAAAATTATCCTTTTCTTTGAAGTACGACGCACTTTTATTCAACATCATCATCTGATCCTTCTTCTCTACGTTGTTTGCTTCTGTAAGAATTTCTTCGCAAAAGCCACGGGAAGTATCCATAAAGTTTTTTGTGTGGTAATACCCATTTGGTTTGATGATTGCATTCAGAAAATCTTCTTCCCAGTAAAGCGCGCATTCTGCAACACGGTTATTGGTGTCAACAATGCTCAATTTATAGCCTTTTTTCTTCTCTGTATTGAATACAACACAGCCTTTGTCGAGCTTGTTAATATTGATGCCATTGTCACAATCCACATCGAACTCATCAACGTGCTGGTATACTTTTAAAAAAGTCTCTTTATTCTCTGTTTTAAAATAACCAATAGCATCGCAGAGTTCCCCGTCCACCATGGCATCCTTGAAATAACAGACAAAGAACTCGCCACCATTAATTTTTGGATGCATACTCTGGTTATAGAGATGTGTTGCTACTTGTTTTGAAAGACTTACAAAATCTTTTTGAGAAGTGAAGAGATCTTCGGAAGCATTGGCTACACTGGCCAGCGAGACATCTACCTTTCCTTTAAACTGGTAATAAATATCGGTTTTAAACGGCGTCAAAAAATAACGCAGCACGGTTTCTTTTACAAAGTCATCCTTAAATTCAACCAGTTTTTCGCTACAGGTTAATTCTTCTCCCAATCCCTTGTTTCCAACAAAATGTACTATAAACTGTGTGAGCTGCGCCCTTGAAAAATCGATCATATTTTATTTCTAAGGCCCTAAATATAACGTTCTTCCGCGCGCGGCTTTTAACAATATTTAAACAAGTTTTAAGTGTATTGGCCAAAATAAATGATGGGTAGACTGGCAAATCCTAATTAAAAAATTAATTTTGTATATACCGATTCAACTTACACTCTATGCAGAAACAAGCTTCAAAGATCACTAAAAAGATATTCATCATTTTTAGTGTCATTATACTTTCTTCTTTTACTTTAATAAAATTCGTTTTCGATAAGAATGATGTCATTGTGGGCCTCTTATTCGATAGCCTGAAACAAGCCCATTATGCTCCGCCTAAGCTGGACGACACCTATAGTGAAAAGGTATTTGACCTTTACATTAATACATCGTTCAATAAACAATTTCTATTGCAAACCGACATTGACGATCTGAAGAAATACCGTCATTCGATTGATGATGAGATTGCGGCCCAGCGTCATGATTTTTATACTGCAACGCAGGGAATCGTAAATATGCGCATTAAGGAAAAAGAAAGTTGGAGTAAAGAGATTCTTTCACAACCTCTGAATTATTCGTTGGATGAGGAATATGAGGCTGATCCTAAAAAGATGCTTTATGCAAAAAGCAATGACGATCTAAAAAAAGAATGGGCGAAAATGCTGAAATACCGCGTTTTATTCCGCTTGGATGAACTGCTGACAAAAGCGGAGAAAAAAGATTCCGCTGCAAATGCTGCATCTAAAAAAGTAGCGCAGGTGGGCAGTGCCGATCTGAGGACCGATCTCATTGAAGAAAAAATTGAAAATGGGAAGTTGTTTGATTCACTCGAGAATGAAGCCCGAAAAAAAACATTGAAAGAGCAGGACGATTGGTTTAAACGTCTGAATAAAATCAGTGCACGCGATCGTTTCTCTGAGTTTGCCAATGCTATGACAGGCGTTTACGATCCGCATTCCCAATACTTCGCTCCAAAAGATAAAAAGAAATTTGATCAGGGAATGAGTGGTCAGTTTGAAGGGATTGGCGCGCGCTTAATGCAGAAGGACGGTATTTTAAAAGTAAGCGAAATTATCGTTGGAAGTCCGAGTGCTAAACAAGGGGAACTGAAACAAGGTGATGACATTCTTAAAGTAGCACAAGGAGCTGGCGATCCGGTTGACATTACAAATATGGACATGGAAGATGCCATAGAACTTATTAAAGGAAGAAAAGGCACAGAGGTGCGCTTAACGGTGCGAAAAAGTGACAACAGTCAGAAGGTAATTCCTATTATACGTGATGTAATTGAAATTGATGAGACTTTTGCAAAGAGCGCAGTGCTTGATAATAAAAACAAACTGGGTTATATTTATCTGCCTTCTTTCTATACCGATTTTACACGCAATGGTGCACGTCACTGTTCACAGGACATGCGTAAAGAGATAGAAAAATTAAAAAAACAAAACATCAAAGGATTGATCGTTGATTTACGTGATAATGGTGGCGGATCTTTGCAGGAAGTTGTAGAGATGGCGGGTTTATTCTTTCCAAAAGGTCCAGTAGTTCAGGTAAAAGGCAAAAACAATGTACCTCTGAATATAATGGAAGACAGGAACCCAGATGTAGTTTGGGACGGTCCACTAACGATATTGATCAACCACAGCAGTGCCAGTGCGAGTGAAATTCTTGCTGCAGCGATACAGGATTACAAACGTGGTGTAATTATCGGAACTACAAGCTTTGGTAAAGGAACCGTTCAGTCGTTTTTAAACCTAGATGATTTTTTATTAAAACAATTTGATACGATTAAACCAATTGGCTCCGTGAAGATCACGCAGCAAAAATTTTACAGGATCAATGGAGGTGCTACACAATTAAAAGGTGTGACTCCAGACATCACTCTTCCTGATCCTTATGCTTTTATTGATCTTGGTGAAAAAGAATATGAAAACCCAATGCCCTGGGACGAGATCAGCCGTGCGACTTACACGGAGTTCGATAATATTAATTACATGAAAGTGGTTAAAAACAGCCACAAGCGTGTATCGACAAGCAGCCAGTTTGGCTTAATAGAATTGCAAGCTAAAGAAGTGAAGGTTAAAAAAGATGATACAAAATACAATCTGAACATCGCTACTTTCAGAGCAGAGCAAAAACAATTGCGCGATCAGAATAAAAAATACGAAGATCTCCGTAAAGATATAAAAGGCTTTGAGGCTACTTTGTTAGACGAAGACAAAGCGAAATTATCAGGCGATACAAGTCGTCTGAACCGTGAAAACAAGTGGGCTAAGAATGTTGCTAAAGATCTTTATATCTATGAGGCTTCGAATGTGCTGAATGATATGAGGTAAATATCGTGTTATCATCCAAAAGCCGACAATTATGCGCATACTGAGATAAACCTATTAAAGGATACCTCATGACAAAAAAACTTTTCCTCATTCTCTGTTTTACTTTTGTAGCAGAAATTTTTTATGCTCAGGACCAAAAGTATCCAGAGACCGTCATCATTAAAATATTTGAAAGTCTGGTTAACACTGGCGCGGACGACACGGATACTAAGATCGTCACTATTACCCCCGACAATGGGATTGAGACAAAAAGACTTCTACTAGTTCAATTCAATCGCCCAGACTATATTCAAAATTTCACAAGTAATCAGTTAAAAATTAAGACCGAAATACAGATATGGCGTAACACTGGTTTTAGTGTGAAAACGGGTCAGCCGTAAAAGTTGGGGAGCAAGCTAAAAATAGTTAGCTTTCGGGACACTAATACCTCAAGCATATTACACACGATTTTATAGAAAACGTATTTCCTTCGCAGCTAATGGAATACTTTCAGA
>Ga0335394_10000582_pt1 | contig 39388 bp, 37 predicted proteins | sample MAT03_FD_205741 | JGI IMG/M metagenome (GOLD analysis project Ga0335394, IMG submission 205741) | Freshwater microbial communities from Lake Fryxell liftoff mats and glacier meltwater in Antarctica - MAT-03 (spades assembly) (version 2) ...
GTACGCGATGATGACCGACGTCGCGACATCAAGGGTTAACACCTCGGGTGAACACAATAAATTGCGAGCAGGTTATGTCGGCGACACTTGGGGCAACCTCTGGCGCTACGATGGCAACACTCTGCTAAAGCTTGAATCGATGGGGTGTCAACGGCCGCTGCATTTTTCGCCAACCGTCGTACAGTTAGATCGTGACGACCCCACCAATCGTTCGGGCGAAACATTCCTGGTTCAGGCAACGAACTCGGCCCTGGATGATGAAACCATGCCGATGGCGCCATCGGAACTCATCATCATGCATGAGACCGTGAACGTGGAGGGCGTCCCGGAGGTTGACCGCTCGTACGGCGTCAACGGCAAACTGATTTTGCGGGTCGGCCAGGACAACGAGATTTGTGGTGTCACGAATCCCAACGGGACGTGTGCCAAGAGCATGCCCACCAACGCTCGTCCCACTGCGACGCCGATGGCGCTGTTGAAAAAAGACGGCAGTGGATTTCAGTTGATGTCCATGTGGTACGCCCCGGACACTGCGGGATGTACAAAGGGTGCGACGTGGCTCGTGCTGCACCAGGTCATTGGGCGAACCGTGACACAGGTTCAGGGTATGCAGGTTGCCAACGAGCCCGTCACAAGTCCCGTTATCGCAGGTGGCCGAATTTTCGTTGTGGGTTCAAACGGCACCATCGAAATCACCGGAAATCTCGAGGCTACGATCTCAAGGGGTTCCGCAAGTCCGACGGACAACGTCGGTATCGGGACGTTCAACCAACTGAGTTGGACCGAAGTCGAGTAGCGTCAATCCGAAAGGGCTTTTCAGGTTTCGCTGGCGCTGGTATAGTACGGCCTATGCAATCGATTCGTATTTCAGTTGGGACCCTTGGTTTGATGGCGGTGTTTGTTGCGGCGATCGCCAGTTGCAACGATTCAGGCTCCAGTTCCGGCGTTTCCGATGGCGGTGGCGACGGATCGTCAGGTGGCGCCAACGGCAGCGGCGCCAACAACGGCACCGGCAACAATCAGGGAACAGCGGGGACAGCGGGGACAGCAGGGCTCGGTGGGGCTGGCGGTTCGACCGCCGGCGACGCGTTGAGTGTCCTGCCGCCAGGTGCAACCTGCCCGACAGCGAACTCTCAGTGCAGCGATGGCCAGGACAACGATGGTGATGGGAAGGCCGACGCGCTCGATCCAGAATGTACCGGTCCCTGCGACAACGACGAGGCAACCTTTGCCACCGGCATCTCGGGCGACAACGTTGACGCTTGCAAGCAGGACTGCTTCTTCGATGGAAATTCAGGTATGGGCAACGATGGTTGTGAATGGAACCTGAAGTGCGATCCGAAGAACCCCGGCGGTCAGCTTGCAAAGGCCTGCCTCTATGATGCGAACTACAAAAATTGTCCCGAAACACAGAGCAAGAAGTGCACCGACAACTGTCGTCGCGTGACACCCAATGGTTGTGACTGTTTTGGTTGCTGCGCAATCCCATCGGGTAACACGATTCACAACGTGATCCTGCTGGGTGCCTGCACCGTCGACAAGCTGAACGATCCCAAGGTTTGCCCGCCTTGCACGCAGCAAACCGCCTGCCTCAACACGTGCGAGAAATGTGAAATTTGCATCGGCAAGCCCACCTTGCCGGCCGATTGCGCAGCGAATCCCGCAACCCCGGATGGCGGCGTTCCCGTCGTGATGGACGGCGGCATGTCCCCCTATCCCGAACCGTACTGCGAGGCCAACATCACCTCATGCGGCCTCGGTGGCGACGTTCCTGCCGGCGGCTGTCCAGCGGGCCTGTACTGTACGACGGGCTGCTGCATCTTCCCGATCGACTAAATGGTAGGGGTTTCGACCCAAGCGATCATGCGTAATGCGCGATGATGGTGGCAACCTGTTCGGCATAACCACCGCCGAACAGGTTGGCATGTACCATCAGCGGGTATAGCTGAAACAGTTCAACCCGCTCGTGCGCACCCTCCGCAAGCGGGGAGGCCTCGCGGTAAGAGGCATAAGCCCGCGAGCCGAAGCCGCCGAAGAGGCGCATCATCGCCAGATCCATTTCGCGATGGCCTCCGTAGATCGCCGGATCAAAGATCACCGGGGCACCCGATTCGTCACACAGATGGTTGCCGCTCCACAGATCGCCATGCAGGCGCGCCGGTGGTTCGTTTGAGCCGCAAAGATCGGGCAGACGGTTGCAAAGCGACTCGTAGGCCATGCGCCCCGTCTCCGAGGTGAGTCCCGCGTCCACCATGCGTTGCCACTGCGGCTGCAAGCGTCGGAGCCGGTAGAATTCGGCCCAGGTGTCCGCCTCGACCGCCCGGTTGTCTTGCGGCAACGTGCCGATGAAGTTGTCGTGTGCGTGGCCAAAGTGTGGCGCACAGGCGGCGTGGAGCGCGGCGAGCCCACGGCCAAGCAATTCGTCAAAGTCGCGCGCAGGACGACCAGCGCGAATGAATTCGAGCGCCAGGAAAGCGGGGGCATCCTCGTCCCCTTGCCCTACGGCGAGGACCTGCGGCACCCGCAAAATCCCCGGTTCTGCGAGCCACGACAGACCCTCCGCCTCGGCGGCAAATAGCAGGGCCGACGTGCGGTCGCTCGACTTGACGAAGATCTCGGTGCCGTCGCGCAACTGCACGCAGAAGGCCTGATGGATGTCACCGCCTCCGATCGGTTGCAGCGACACCACCGCTTGATCAAACTCCTTTGCCAGCGCGTCGGAAAGAGTCACGCACCCAGATCCCGTTGAACGTGCGGCAGCAATCCGCGACAGGCAGCAAGGCAAATGTCGAAGACCGTCTCGAACCCTTCCTGATCGCCGTAATACGGATCAGGAACGTCTGCTCCCTTGCCAGCCCCGGGTTCAAACTCGCGCAGTAGGTGGATGCGGTTTTTTCCGTCTGCAGTCGGCGCCATCCGCTGCAGGTCGGCGAAGTTGTTGCGATCGAGTGCCAGGAGGTAGTCGAAGCGTACGAAGTCCTCGGGCTTCACCAGGCGGGCCTTGCTCGACAGTGGCATGCCGCGCGCACGTCCCACCGCCTGGCTGCGCGGATCGGGTGGATACCCAAGGTGCCAGCTGCCCGTCCCCGCGCTGTCGACCTCGATGCGATCGGCAAGGCCCGCCTCGGCGACGAGATGCCGCATGACAGCCTCTGCCGTCGGTGAACGACAGATGTTCCCAAGACACACGAAAAGCAGGCGTTTACGCGCAGCGCTCATGACTCGACGGGATGGCCCAGCAAGGTGGCGGAGGTCGTTCCCGTGATCATCACGTCGAGCAAAATGCCCGGCTCGACCCCCGGGCCGGCGGGAATGATGACCGAATGAAAGCCATCGGTACGTGCCAGATATTCCTTGTCCGAACGCTTCGACGTGTTTTCCACCAGCACGCGCAGGCGCTTGCCCACCTGCCTTGCAAGGCGCTCACCGGAGATCTTGCGCTGCAGGGCGATGATGTCCTCGAGGCGCCGTTGCTTCACGTCGGCCGGCACATCGTCAGGGATCTTCTTGTAAGCCACTGTGCCCTCGCGCTCCGAGTAAGCAAAAGTGAATGCATTGTCGAACTGGATGCGGGCAATCGCCGCCAGCGAATCCTGATGCTCGGCCTCGGTCTCACCACAAAATCCGACCATCAGATCGGTCGTGATGACGATGTCGGGCATGGCCGCGCGCAAATCGTCCGCGAGCCGCGCGAAGGTTGCAAAATCGTAACCGCGCTTCATGCGCTGTAATACGGTATCCGAACCCGATTGCAGCGGCAGATGAACGTGTTTGCAGATCTTCGGATGGCTCGCCATGGCGGCGATGACCTCGGGCGAAAAATCGAGAGGATAGGGTGAGGTGAAACGCACGCGTTCAAGACCCTCGATGCTGGCGACTGCCAACAAGAGTTCGGCAAACGTCACGTCCTCGTATCGATACGAATTGACGGTCTGGCCGAGGAGTTGCACCTCGCGGTATCCGGCCTCGGCCATCGCGCGTGCCTGGCGCAAGATCTCGCGCGGTGGGGTGCCGTGTTCACGGCCGCGCGTGTAGGGGACCACGCAAAAGGTACAGAACTTGTCGCAACCGCGCTGGATGCTGATGTGTCCCGTCACGCCGCCCGTCATCTCGCGCGAGGGATCGAGGCCTTCGTAGGTCTCGTGCCGGTCGAGCTTGGTATCGAGTGTGGGTTTGCGATCGGCCCGCAGATTTTCGATGTGCTCGGGCAACCGACGATACGCATCCGGTCCCAGCACGAGATCCACATAGGGCGCCCGCTCGTGGATGTTTTCTTTCAGGTGTTCAGCCATGCACCCGGTCACGCCGATGATCGCGCCTCGGCGCTTGCGATGATGCGCAAGTGCACTCACCCGCGCGAAAACCTTCTCTTCGGCTTTTTCGCGGATCGCACAGGTGTTAAGCAAGATGAGATCGGCGTTGTCCGGTGACTCGGTTCGCACGTAGCCGCCGCGCCCAAGCAGACCCAGCACCATCTCGCTGTCGGCCACGTTCATCTGACAGCCGTAGGTCTCGATGTACACGCGCTGTGCCGACGGATCGGCCACGACCGGCACCGCGGCATCCTGGCTGGGTACCTTGGCCTCACCGGGTCGACGCAGGGTGACGAGATCGCTCATGGGAGGGTCGGTATAGCAACAAGTGGCCGCTCAGGTCGAACGGGCTGTGGCGTACTTGCCGACGAAGGGATTGTCTTCGCGCTCCATGCCGATGGTGCTGTGATCGCCGTGGCCCGGGATGATGAGGGTCGTTTCCGGCAGATCGAAGATGGGTCCCCGGATCGAGCGGGAAAGTTCCTCGAACGAGCCGCCCCAGAGGTCGGTGCGGCCTACCGAGCCCGCAAAAAGCGTGTCACCCGAGAAGAGCAGGGGCCGCTCGTCGCCGTGTTCGAGATACAGACAAATCGAGCCCCGCGTGTGGCCGGGGGTGTGAATGACGCGCGCTTCGCGCTGGCCGAATCGCAGCACCTCGCCACCTTGAAGGGCGTGGGAAAAAGTACCGGGTGCAACGGGTGGCAAGCCAAACAGGGCGGCCTGCATTGCCACGTTTTCAAACAACCAGCGATCGGCCTCGTGCAGCGCCGTGTCGGCCCCGGTTTCTTTCGCGACTTCATCGGTCGCCATCACGTGATCAAAGTGGGCATGGGTGTGCACCAGCTTGATGGCGGTGACCCCCATTTTCTTCAACTGTGCGACGATTCGCGGAGCCTCGTCACCGGGATCCACCACCAGGCCTTCGTGGGTTTCGGGACAGGCCACGATGGTGCAGTTGCAACCCAACTTGCCAACCGGAAAAGTTTCGATGACCAAGTTACTTTGCGGTAGGAGCACGCGTGGATCCTAATACGGTTCAGAATCGATGTCACCGGCCAGGGGTGGTTATGACGCGGGGATGAGGGTATCCTTTCAAACAGGCACATGCATCAATCGGCGTTACATCGTTACACCCTCGGAGAGTATGTGGAACTTGAGGAATCGTCGACTGTTCGGCACGAGTTCCTCGATGGGTCGATCTACGCCATGGCGGGCGGTACGCCCGAACACGCAGCGATGGCGGGTGCCGGCGCTGAAATCGGTTGTGCTTGTAGACCATGTGAAGCCTGCGATCGTTGTATGGACTCGGTCGCAGGGTGATGACTGGCAGAGCGAGGCTTACGGCCCCGGCGCAGTCATCGCCTTCGAATTCGTTGGAGCAAAAATCAGTTTGGACGCTGTTTACGCCGCTGCCGCGAACGCCTGATCGCCGTCCGCTCAGCTGAGCAACGTTGTAATCGGGATCGCCCACATCCGATCGCCGAGGGAAATCGCACGGGTTCCGTTGAACGCCACGATCCCCGCGCGGCAACCAGGCGTGGCCGCAAGGAAAGCCCGCAACCCATGCAGATCGCGATCGTCGAAACGGGCGCCGGCTTTGATCTCGATGACGATGCAGTCACGCGCGTCCTCGATCACGCGTGTCTTAAAGACACTGTCGATGTAGTAAAAAAGACAGATCAGGTGCGCGGCGCTCCGTTCTCCTCGCGGATCCCAATCGTCCGTCCGTATAAAAAAAGGGGCGACGCTGGTTGGCGCCGCCCCTTCACACCCCGATCGGGGGTGGTTTATGAATGAACCCTAGCTACAGCCCGAGGTCGTTCCGCAGGTGATGCATTTGTGACAGCTGCCGTTCGGGATCATGATGTCGCCGCACTCGGGGCAGGTCGGCGCCTCGCTGCGGGCAATGAAGCCGAACTTTGGCCGTGCCTCGATCTTGGAATCCGATATGTCCACGATTTCGACCTTCGGTGTAGCCCTTGCGGTCGGTGCAGACTGCGGCGGCACCGGGGATGTGGCCCGAATCCGGGCGTTTTCTGCGGCCGGTGCTGCAGCGGCGGCTGCCGACATGGGGGCATCCACCGTGCCCTCGTCGCGAAGGAACTTCGCTTCCAACCAGCGGAAGATGTAGTCCATGATCGAACCCGCGCGTGGGATCTCGGGGTTGCCGGTAAAGCCCGAGGGCTCGAACCGGGTTCGCGAGAACTTGTCGCACAAGAGGCGCAACGAGACGCCGTGTTGAAGGGCGAGTGAGATAGCCGTTGCAAATGAGTCCATGAGACCCGAGATGGTGGAACCTTCTTTCGCCATACGAATGAAGATTTCGCCGGGGTTTCCCTCTTCGTAGAGACCGACGTGGATGTAACCCTCGTGTCCTGCGACCGAGAATTTGTGGGTCAAGCTCTTGCGCTCATCTGGCAGTCTGCGGCGTGCAACGAACTTCTCGGCCTTGACTTCCTGTGCCTGTTTCGCGAGTCCCGGATCCACCTTGCTGGTCGAAAGCGGCTGGGTGCGCTTGCAACCATCGCGGTAGATGGCAACGGCCTTGAGGCCCATCTTCCACGATTCCATGTACGCTTCTTCCACGTCCTCAACCGTGGCATCCGAGGGCAGATTGACCGTCTTCGAGATGGCGCCCGAGATGAACGGCTGTGCGGCAGCCATCATACGGACGTGACCCATGTAGTGGATCGAGCGGGTGCCATTGCTCGCACGGAAGGCGCAATCGAATACCGGCAGGTGCTCGGGAAGGAGGCCCGGGGCACCTTCGATTGTCTCTTCGCGATCGATGTAGTCGACGATGGCCTTGCGCTGATCGTCGTCGTATCCGAGGGCGATGAGCGCTTCTTCGGTCGTGTTGTTGACGATCTTGATCATGCCACCGCCGACGAGGCGCTTGTACTTGATGAGCGCGATGTCGGGCTCGATGCCCGTCGTGTCGCAATCCATCATGAAGCCAATGGTTCCGGTCGGGGCCAGCACGGTTGCCTGTCCGTTACGGAAGCCATGGTCGGAGCCGATGGCGACCGTCTGGTCCCATGAGTCGCGAGCGGCTTCGAGCAGATCGGCCGGAACGTACTTGGCTTCGAGGCGATCCACCTGCTGGCGGTGCTTCTTCATCACGCTCAAGAACGGTTGCTCGTTTTCAGCGTAGCCGTCGAATGGACCCGTGATGTCGCGCGAAATGACGGCGCTGGTTCGGTAAGCCCATCCGGTCAAAACCGAGGTCAGAGCGCCACACCAGGCGCGAGCCTCTGCCGAGTCATAGGGCAGGCCAAGCGTCATGATGAGCGATCCGAGGTTGGCGTAGCCGAGGCCGAGCGGCCGGAAGCGGTGTGAGTTGTGCTCGATGAGTTTCGTCGGGTACTTGGCGTTGTCGACGATGATCTCCTGGGCCAAGATCGTGAGCTCGATCGCTTTTTTGTAGGCTTCGACATCGAAGCCCTTGTCGTCGGCAAACTTGCGCAGGTTCAGCGACGCGAGGTTGCAGGCCGAGTTGTCGAGGTACATGTACTCTGAGCAAGGATTCGAAGCGTTGATGCGCTCGGTGTTGCTAGAGGTGTGCCAGTTGTTGATCGTCGTATCGTATTGCATACCGGGATCACCGCATTCCCAGGTCGCCTGGGCGATCGCGCGCCAGAGGTCGCGTGCCTTGAAGGTGTCGACCGCTTCGCCATTTTTAACGGCGCGGGTCTGGAAGTCGCGATCCTTTTGAACCGCATCCATGAATTCATCCGTCACACGGACCGAGTTGTTTGAGTTCTGGAAAAAGACGGACTTGTAGGCCTCGCCGTCAAACGAACCGTCGTAGCCCGCGTCGATGAGCGACCAGGCTTTCTTCTCTTCCTTGGCCTTGCACCAGATAAAGTCCTCGATGTCGGGATGTTCGATGTTGAGGATGACCATCTTGGCGGCCCGGCGGGTCTTGCCACCGGACTTGATGACGCCCGCAAAAGCGTCGAAGCCCTTCATGAAGCTGACCGGGCCCGAGGCCGTGCCACCCCCGTTCAAGAATTCACGCGACGAACGGATCGGCGAAAGGTTGGTGCCAGTGCCCGAGCCGTACTTGAACAACATGCCTTCGGTCTTCGCGAGTCCGAGGATGGACTCCATCGTGTCGTCGACGGCATTGATGAAGCAGGCAGAGCACTGGGGCTCGGCCTCTACGCCGACGTTAAACCAAACCGGAGAGTTGAACGCCATGCGCTGGCTGACGACCAGGTGACGCAACTCGGCCCGGTAGATTTCGGCGGACTCCTGATCGACGAAGAAGCCGTCCTTGATGCCCCAGTTCGTGATGGTGTCACAAACGCGGTTGATGAGCTGACGCACGGACTTTTCGCGCTGGGGTGTACCCGGCTGGCCGCGGAAGTATTTCTGAGAAACAACGTTGGTCGCGGTCTGGGTCCAAAACTTTGGAACCTCGACGTCCTTCTGCTCGAAGATCGACTTGCCGTTTTCGCCATTGATGGCGGCGGTGCGGTACTCCCACTGGATGCCGCCGTAGCCGTCATCGCCGTCGCGGGTGAAATAACGTTTAATGGACACACCCGGTTTCACTGCGGTCCCCCCTGACTGAGCAGATGATTCCCCGGAAGCCTTGCCGCGTCGGCGATTGGTCACTTCGTGTTTTTCGAGCATTCGCTGTCCTCCTTACACCCAGATGTGTGCGTCATTTCGTGTTGCGTCAGAACCTGTCCGCCTAGCAATTGCAGTGGCAATGGAATCCCGAGAACTGCCGGAAACATCCCCGAATCCAGCCCCCCTCGACCTGTGCCACCACGCGATAACTGGCGTGCGCACTATTTCAACGACTGGCGCTCGATTGTCAATCTAAAACACAACCCGTAGTGTTATCGCACAGGTAGAATACACTACAGGTTGTGTTTTTCCAGAAACGAGGGAAACCCTGTGGATGAAAGCGAAAATGCCCATGGGTTTCCGGAGGATAAGCCGTTGTCCACAGAGTGGACAGTTTCGAATGACGATACATTACACTGCATTCTGGGTCCCCTGCAAAAGGGCATGGATGCGATGCGTTGTTTTTAGCCAGGGGTGGACGCCGAACTCAGGCAGGAGCGTCTTCTGCCGATGAAAATCAATCAAGCCATGCCGGCGCCACCGGTATCGAATATCGAGAAATTGGGAGGACAGGCCGGTGACCCCTAACATCGACGAGGTGCTGCGTCTTGAAGAAGTGACCTGTGTTCGCAGGGACAAGGTGGTGCTCGACCGCGTGAGTCTCTCCGTGCGCGCGGGCGACTGGGTCGCCATCGAAGGCGCCCGTGGCAGTGGCAAGAGCCTGTTGCTCGCGGTCGCTGCGGCGGCCATCGCGCCTCGCCGGGGTTCGGTGTTGATTGGCGGGCGCAACTGGATGGACCTGCAGGCGTCGTCGGTGCCCTTTGTGAGGCGAAACATCGGCTACCTTCCTGCCGAGCCCGTTCTGATTGAGCACGAGACGGCGCTCGAGAACGTGGTCTTGCCGCTGGCGGTACGCGGGGTCGCTGTGGACGCAGCCCTCGCGCGCGCCAATCTCGAACTGCAACGGATGGGCTTGCAAGGGCTTGCCCACGAGCCGATCGCGGCCCTGTCGCCAAGCGAACGACGCCTGGTTGCGATCGCGCGGGCTTTGATTGGTGCGCCGGTGGTGGTTGTTCTCGATGAACCAGCCGGTGGTCTCGACCGCGACGACAGACAGCGCATCGTCGAGGCGATAGGCGTGGCGCGGGCGGCGGGAGCGGCCGTGCTGTGCGGATCGGCAGATGCGTCATTTGTATCACTTTTGCAGTCACACGGAGCCGAGCGGTTGGCGCTGGCAGGGGGTAGGTTGAACGGGGGATCGCCGCGCATGGTGGTGGTCGAAGGCACGCGGAACGACAGCGCCCCGACACCGATCCGACGCGAAGATTCCGAACAGATCCTCGACGATGCGGACATCGAGGCGGTGTCACCATGAACCTTGCATGGACCTTGCGCCGGGGCCGTCGTGGTCTCAAGCGTCGGTTGGCGCGGACCGCGGGTTGGGTCGGCTCCTTTGCCTTGCTTGGGTTTCTGCTCGGTGGCGCCCGGCTGTGTGCCGAACGTGCCAACGCCGTGTCGGCCCATGTTGGCGGCTCTGTGCACGTCATCGCCTACTTGCGCGACGACATGGATGCGTCCCGCGCGAGCGTGCTCGGGCAGTTGATCAAGAAGGTTCCCGGAGTCGATCGGACCGAATTCGTCGACTCGGCCGAAGCCTTGCGGCGCCTGCGGTCCGCGACGACGGAACTTTCGACGGCCGCGGGCTTGCTGGAAAGCATCGAGGCGGGCTTTTTGCCCCGTTCCATCGAAATCACCCTTTCACCCGACGCAAGCTTCAACGACCAGGGTCGCAAGCTTGCTGATCGCATCGCGGCCATCCCCGGCGTCTCGGAAGTGGATTCCATGGCGGGCGGTGTGATGCGTTTGCGTGCGCTCGCGGGCGTTTTGCGATCTCTCGGGTGGGCGCTGCTGGGACTGGCTCTGGTGACCGGAGGCGTGGTGCTCGTGATTGCGCTCGGTCGGGATCGACGCGAACGGGTGCAGCGAGATGCGGTGCTTGAACTGCTTGGCGAATCCCGTGTTGCGATTGTCGGCCCACGCATGCTGGCGACGGGTGCGGTCGCGCTGGTGGGTGGCCTTGTGGCCATCGGTTGTCTGTATCTCGGTTTCACCTGGGTCGATGCCACCTTGCAAGAGTTGACGAACGCCGTGTCGTCCGACGACACCGCAGGGTCGGCCTTCCTCTCGTTGAACGAATTTGCCATCGGAACCGTGTTTCTGGTGCTGCTGGGCCTTTTGCTCGGACGATTGTTTTCGCCCCGCTCACAACCACGCCATGCATAGACGAATCAGCGCATGGGTGTTGGGTTTGTGCCTTGCGCCGTCAGGGTTGGCCATCGCCGATGACAAGGGTCGAACGCTGGTCGAGGAGCATCTCGACGTGCGCACCGCCGCCCTCTTGCGACAGAAAGAAGCGGCCGAATCACTCCTGCGCCGTCAGGCCACGCTCGCGTATCGTACCACGCGCAAGCGCGATCTTGGATTCTTGGCCGATCCCGATGCGCGCGCCGAGCAAGCGCGTTCGGCCGATGCCACGCTCGCGTTGCTTGCGCGGGGTCTCGACGAGGCCGCCAAGATTGAACACGAACTGGCGCTCGTGGAACAAGAGCGGCACGGACTCGCGGCGCGTTCCGTGAGTGCGCCCGGGGTATCCGGGGCTGTGAATCCCGTCGATGGATTGACCTCGCCACCCGTGTTTCAGTGGCCCGTGCGTGGGCCGGTGGTGGCCGGGCCTGGCCTTCGCAAGGACGCCATGACAGGCGTCGAAATGCGCCAACTTGGAGTGCAACTGCTCGGACGAACCGACGGCCAAGTGATGGCGCCCGCGACGGGCAAGGTGGTGCGCGTGGAACGGCTGCCCGAGGGCGGGTACGCCTTGATGATCGAACACGAGCACAACCTGACGAGCATCGTTTCGGGATTGCGCCGGGTCAACGTGGCGGAGGGAAGTTCGGTGGCCGCCGGAGCCGAGATCGGCCGGGTTGGTCGAACGTTGGATGGCGCGCCCGTGGTACGTTTCGCGGTGTTTTCGGGACTGGAACCGGTCGATCCGCGCCAACGCGTTCGCCGACGCTAAAGGCGCTACGCGTCAGTTTGGAGATCGTTCGCCGTTTGCTGGGAATGGGACGCGTCCGGGCTACACTTTGCGCAGATGCGAAGACGACACGTTGCCTGGTTGCGATTCGGTGGGATTGCGCTCGCCACCCTTTTGGGATTTGCCTTTGGGATAGCGTTTAGCCAGCCGCTGCAAGCGGGTCGCTTCGATCCCTACCGAAAGCTCGGCGTTTTCACGAAGGTGCTTTCCTACATCGAGACGTCCTACGTCGAGAACATTTCCGAATCGGAACTGATTTACGGCGCTGCCCGTGGCTTGACGGATGTGCTCGATCCGCACACGCGGTTCATGGATCCCGAGGAATACGATCGCCTGCGCAACGAGACCGAGGGCAACGCCGAGATCGAGGGCATCGGCATCGATCTCGAAAAACGGAAGTCTGGCCTCGTTGTGGTTTCGCCGATCGAAGGCTCGCCGGCGTTCGCAGCGGGCATCGCCCCGGGGGATGTCATCATCAAGATCGATGGGACCGCGACGGCGGACATGGATTGGGGCGCCGCCATTGGTCGCATTCAGGGACCGCCGGGATCGCGTGTGGTACTGACGGTCGACAGGGGTGGCAAAGAAAAAGTTTTTGAAATCGTCCGCAAAAAGTTCGAGGTCAAAACCGTCGAAGGACGCATCATTGCACCGGGCTACGGCTACGTGAAGATTCGAATCTTTTCGTCCAATACCGACGAGAAGTTGGTCGAGGCGATGGACAGGATTCAGGCCGAGGTACAGCAGGTTGCGAAGTCAAAGGCCGCCGGGACGTTGCGTGGCCTTGTGCTCGACATGCGCCGCAATCCGGGCGGTTTGTTGGATCAAGGCGTCAAGGTTGCCGATCGATTCCTGTCGGAGGGATTGATCGTTCGCACCGTGGGCAAGGGTGGCCGAGAGATGGATCGCCAGATTGCGCATTCGCGTGGTACGTATTCTGGGTTCCCCATTGTGGTCTTGGTCGACGGCGCCACGGCCTCAGCGGCCGAGATTGTGGCCGGCGCCCTGCAAGATCACAAGCGCGCGGTGGTGATGGGTCAGCAAACCTTTGGCAAGGGTTCGGTGCAGACGGTGTTTTCGCTCGATGGGTGCGGTGCCAAACCCTGTGGACTCAAGATCACGGTTTCGCGCTACTACACGCCGAGCGGTCGCTCGATTCAGAACCACGGCATCACGCCCAACATCCATGTCTCGCCCCAGCCGCCACCGCGCACCGAAGAAGAGGGACCGCGTGAACGCGATTTCGAGCGGCATCTGCAAAACGACGAGACACCCGAACACGCCGAGGCGCAGCTTGCGGACTATCCCCTGCAAGTCGCGCTCGACTATTTGCGCAGCTTCGAGATCTTGGCCGGACAGAAACTGTGATAAAACCGTGACCCTTTAGCCCCGCCAACAATTTCGGAGGACACGCGGATGAGCCAGTGCGCGAACTGTGGACACGACAACCTGCTGGGTGGACCCAGTTGTTCCAACTGTGGTGCGAGTCTGACGGGCGGTGGCGGCGGAGGACTGGGCGTATCAGGTCCTGACGCCGAATACCAAAAGTTGTTGCGGGAACGCGCCGCTGCAAAGTCGCGCAATCAAAAGATCACGATGGCGGTATTGGTGATTGCGGTGGTGGGTGCGGGTTACCTCATCATGAAGGATCGAAAGCACAAGGCCGAGATTCAACAAACACTCGACTTCGTGGATGCGTGGGTTGAACTCGATAAACGGGAGACGGGTGCGTTCTGGAATTGCGTGACGGCTTCACAGACGCCCATCGATCAGCTGTCGAACGCGCAACAGATTACTGGCAAGATCGAGATTGCGTTCGCGACGCAGCCGAAAACCTACGCTGAAACCGTGCGCGGCGAGTGCATGACCAAGCTCGACAATGCAAAGTCGGCCTTTCGCGACATGATGAACGTCCCGGCCGCATTCAAGACAGCGCTTGACCGATACATTGATTCGTTGCCGAATCTCGGCACTGGCATCGAGGCCTACGTTGAAAAGCTGGGCGCACGACAGGAACGCAAAGACCTGGATTCCTTGATTCAAGATGCCGGTGGTGCGTGGCACGCTAGCACCTCGCCCACGCCGGAAAGCATTGCCTTTGACAAGTTCCTTTCCTGTGCGGTTCCGGGTCTCGACAAACTCAAGGATGCACAGGCCTTGCTGGAGTTCCTGGCCGACGAGTGCTTCAAGCGCGATGCCGCCGCCTTCATGGGAAAGGCTCAGGATTCCTGCTCGAAGCTGCTCGAGACGGTGGATCGCGCCGCCAAGCCACCGGGCGACTACAAGGCGCACATGAAGAAGTTTTACGAGGACGAGCAGCGCATGATGACCGCCTGGTCCGATTGCGCCCGGCGCGCTCGCAAGGGTCAGAAGTCCGACGATCTCGATGCGTTCCTGGTTGCTGCAAAAGAGCACATGGAAGCGCGCGGCGGCATCGGCAAGGTTGGTCGCGAGATCATCAAGACGCAGTAGTTTCGTATTACAGCTTGCGAATGTCGACGCCGACCATTCCGGCGCGACGTGCGGCCTCAAGCCCGAGATCCGTGTCTTCATAGACGGTGCAGATATCGGGTGCGACCTTCAAGCGACGTGCGGCTTCAAGAAAGACGTCGGGCTCGGGTTTGTGCCGCGTGGTGTCCTCGGCGGCCACGATGGTGTCAAACCAGTCGAGGACGCCGATAATCTCCAGCGTTTGTCGTACGATATGACCCTGGCTTCCAGATGCCACCGCCATCGGCAGTTGCCCGCGATGGGCGCGCGCGATGTCGACCACCTTGTGCACGGGTTGCACGCTTTGCATCACCTCGACGAATCCCTGTTCCTTGGCGTGGGTGATCGCAACCGGATCGAGATCGGTCCGCCCTGCCTCCGCTAGCAAGATGACCGCGATCTTCGATGTTGGCACGCCGCCCAGGGCATAAAATCGTTCTTCCGGAAACGGAATGTTGTAAGGACGTAGTACGTTTTGCCAGGCCCGAAAGTGGGCCGGCATCGTATCGGCCAGGGTTCCGTCGCAGTCAAAGATGAGCGCACGCGCAGGGGAGGACATGAGGGCAACCTAGCCGAGCCCAGGTCGGATTGGCAAGGTCGTCTACCCCTTGCGCTCACTTGCCCTTGCTGCGTTCCGCGAGCTGACGCTTGCGCGCTGCCGACTTGCGGGCCCGCGCACGGAGTTGCTCAAGTGATGATTTCCTGGGCTTTTTGCGTGTCGGCGTGATCTTCACCTCGATGGCTGAATCCGGTGTGGACTCGGCACTCGGCTCGACATGGGGTTCGGGCGGGGTGTTGGCGGGCGGGGTGGGTTGCGCTGGTTCGGAGACGATTCGAGGCGCAGGGGTGTCCCGGGTTTGCGGCACAACGACGGGTTTGCGCATCCCGAATCCAATGGCCGTCCCAATCACCGCGACAACGCCCGCCATGGCGAACTTGAGTGCGCGGCGTCGTGACGGTGCCACCACCACGGGTGGTTTGATGGCAAGCGTCCGTCGCTCCGGAAGGTCAATTTCGGGATTGTGGTAATACGGTTGGACGTCGGTCAGTGCGCCGGGATCTTCTTGCACGTCCAGTACGGCGTCATCGTCTATTGGCGTTGGAACGATGGCGGGAAGTTCCCTTTGCGTGCGATCGGCAAAGCCGAACCCGTCAAAGGCCATCGACTGAATTTCGTTCCACCGGTTGCGCTTCCGGGGAAAAAGCGAGGTGACAAGTTGCGCGACCTTGTTCGGCCCGGCGTCTTCGCCGGAGATCGCCTGCAACAGGGCATTGCCGAGTTCCTCGCCGGTCTGATAACGGTCGTTTGGATCTTTCTGCAAGGCCTTTGTGAGGACCTCACTCAGCGCCGGTGAGATATTCGGGATGGCGGGCGCCGCGTCGTGCACAACCGCATCGAGGGTTGCCATTGGGCCATCGCGTTCGAACGGGTGTTGGCCCGCGAGGCATTCATGGAGCACAACCGCGAGTGAAAACAGGTCCGACCGCCGATCCAGCTTCAGAGTTTGAGCTTGCTCGGGCGAAACGTACTGCACTTTGCCACGCACAGCACCCTGGGTCGTGAGGCTCGCGTAACTTTCACACATCGCGATGCCGAAATCGATGACCTTCGCCGAGCCATCGAAGCCGATCATGATGTTTTCAGGGCTGAGATCGCGGTGCACAATGTTGAGGGGTCGGCCGCGCGCATCGACAAGGTTGTGCGCATAGTCGAGCGCGTGTGCGGCCTCTGCTCCGATGAAGGCGACCAGGGCCGGATCCCAGCGTAACCCGCGCTCGTCGAGCGCATCGGACACCCGGGCCAGATTCTCACCTTGCACAAGCTCCATCGAGAGAAACCACTGGTTGTCGACACAGCCGACCTCGAAGACCCTTGCTATCGAACGATGCGAAAGACGCAGGGCGATCGAGGCCTCGCGTTGAAACATCTGCACGAACTTCGAGTCGGCCGCGTGCACGGGCAGGATGCGCTTGACTGCAATCAACGCCTGCATCCCCATCAACTCGCCGCAGCGGGCGACAAATACCTCGGCCATGCCACCCACCGCGATGCGACCGAGCAACGTGTACCTGCCAAAGGTTTCCGGCAGGCGCTTGGTAAGGGATTCCGGGTTGTAGCTGGCCATGTCGGCAGAATTAAATCGCGGCGGTCCGTGCCATCCTGACAGATCGGCTCGATCAAAGTTATCGACGGATTGCGGGGGACGCTGAACACCTACATCGGAAGACATTGTGCGGACGTGTCGGCCCGCTCGCGCTGGATACCGCCTATTCCCTCCGCTTCGGTCGGTCCATGCCGTTGCAATGAGTCCACGCGCGTTTTCTCGCGTTCGACAACTACAGGCGTTCGATGGAAAGATTGTCCAGCCAAACGCGCATCGAGGGCGCGCCCTGACGTGCATCGGATTGGTATTGCAGGGTGATCGCCACCGCTTCCGTGTCGCGCACCTCGAACGCTAATTCCAAATCCTGCTGCACCTCCAGCGCGGAAACGTTCACCGTTTGTTCAGCTCCGGCCGGTGTGATCGCAAGGCGTATGGCTCCGGCCGCTTCGCCCGGCGAGCCCGGCTGTGCGAGCGCAGTTCGGTGCAACTGTCCGCGTGCTCGATACCTTCCGGGCAATAAAGCAATCGTCATTCGCGCGCCGGGTGCGATGCCGTGGCCCAGATCAAGCCCGACACCGCTGAAGCTGCCGTGTACCGGAGAAGGTCCCGTGGGATCGTCTGCATCCTCGCGTTGCCATTTGCAAAAATTGGTTTTGCCTTCGATCTGGCATGCGGAAACGGCCCATCGGTGCGTCGCCACAAGGTCGGGCGCAAGCGAAGTGCAAAACACAAATCCAAAAATCACAATCGCCGGTACCGCAACGGCGAACGCAAGCGCGGGCGCACGCAAATCGGCGTTGTCGCGCCGGAATTCACCCAGGGCACCGCCCGCCGATGGAAAGAGCAACATCGCAAGGCCAAGGTGGTAGCGGGATTCCGCGAAAAAAAGCACATAAACCGCGCTCAGCGCGCATACCAAGGGCCAAAGCACCAGCGCGCGTTTGCGGTGGTGCAACGCGAGGCCTGCTCCCGCGAGGGCAAGGATCCACAGACCCCACCAGTACCCATCAACCACGCCTTCAATCTCGACGCGCCGGTTGTCGAAGAATCGACCCTCACCGTTTCGCAACACACCTTGTCGGTAGAGCGGCCAGTAAAGCAAGCTGCGCTCGTCTCCGAGTAACCTTGAGGCGCGTTGCAAACGCAGACCGAGGCTGAATTTGGGTGATACTGCGTTCCAGTCCTTCGCAATGGCGTAGGCCGCCTGGTCCGCAGGGTGGTGCGGCGCTTTCAGCCAAACAAGGCCGGTTACCTCTTCAAAGGTTCGGTTGAGCGCCCGGGTGAAATGCCCATCGCTATTGGGATAGGCTCCGACGAGTGCCGTGAGGCCACCATGGCTGTCGGTGAAGGACCAGTGTCCTTCCATCCGTTGGTTCCGCCAGGCCCACGGTGAAAGTGTAACCAGGACGACGGCAACAGCCAGTGCCGTGCGCAGGATCGCCTTTCGTGCCGGCACGCCAAGGCCAATCAGCGGCACCACGCCAAGGGCAGACAGGGGCAAGGTGACCGCGCGCAGGTAGGCACCAAGACCCATGAGGAGACCGAACAACAGGGTGGCTCGCAGGGGTGTTTTCGGTGTGTAACGAATTAAACACCACAGGGCGGCGACCAGCGCCGTCGCAGCGGGAACATCGGTACCAACGACACTCGAGACCGCGATGCCACCGGGCCAAAGCGCATACAACCACGCGGCGATGAGTGCGGCCCGTCGGTTCCAGAAACTGAGCGTGATTCCGGCGATGAAAGCCGTGGCGATGCCGCCAAGAAACGCACCGAGGAGCTTTGTGGCGAGCAATCCGCCGCCCAAGATCTGCACGAAAGCGATGACCGCGATCCAGCCCGGCATGAAGGCGAACGCATCGTCAAGGCTTCGGTGTTCCACCAGGTAGGTCGCCGACTCGACGTACATCGCGAAGTCGCCGACGGGTTTGCTCGGCACGGTCAAAACCCAAATGAAACGTACGGCGATTGCCACGCCGCACACGATCCAAAACGCCAACGACGGCAGCCTGTGTTCGGTGGCGCCGGCCACCTTCATGGTGTTCTGTTCACCCAAGGTGACGCCGACACATCACGCGTGCGAGCCCAGTTCGAGGAGCTTGCTCAAACGCGTCGCCAGGTTGGGATCGCCTTCCACCTGCAGCTTGCCGCCAAAAAACAATTGCATCGCCGCCGCCATACCGCCATCGATCATCGAGCGAAAGTCGTCGTCCGTGCAACCAATGGTGCACTGGGCGATGCCCGCGTCACCCGATGCGCACGTCGGTGGTGATGAAAGCAAATCGGCTGTCCAGGTTCCGCCATCGGGACCGCTGATCTTGAACAAATAGATCGCGGCCACTTCCTTGGCAGCGTCCGGACTTTTTCCGAGAACCCTCGGAACCTTGTTGTCGAAAAAATCCTTGACCGACGTGGACATGTTGACCTCCTGAATAAATAGCTTAACCCAGTTTTCCGTCAGATAGCTTCTTCCCGTAGCGGGCGGCCACCCGATCGGCATATCCGGGCACGTGTCGCTGGGCGGTTCGGCTCACGGCCAGTGCCCGGGACGGTACATCTTCCGTGACCGTGGTGCCCGCCGCGACAATCGCCTGTCGTCCGATCCGAACCGGCGCCACCAACTGGGAATCCGAGCCAATGAACGCCCCATCTTCGATGATCGTCCGTTGCTTCTCGTAGCCATTGTAGTTGCAGGTGATCGTACCGGCGCCGACGTTCACGCCGATGCCAATGTCCGTGTCGCCAATGTAGGCGAGGTGGTTGGCCTTGCTGCCCTTGCCAAGTTTGCTGTTTTTTGTTTCGACGAAGTTGCCCATGTGAACCGACGGACCGAGATCGGTGCCTGGCCGCAGGTGCGCAAAGGGGCCAATCTTGCAATCCGGTCCCACGACCGAGTTTTCACCCACACAATACGCCTTGATTTCGGTCCCGGCACCCACGATGACGTTGTTCAAAATCACGCCTTCGCCGATGCGTGCCCCGGCGCCAATCCGGGTCTTGCCTCGCAACGCAACCCCGCGCGCGATTTCGACATCGGCCTCGATGATCACGTCAGCCTCAATCGTGGTTGAATCGGGATCCCGCAGGGTGGCGTGTTCCATGACCGTATCGTGTACGCGTTGCTGCAGAATCTTTTCGGCGCGCACGAGTTCACGCCGATCGTTGATCCCCAGGATCTCCTCGGACGCCGCCAGCACCGTCACTGCACCCACCGTGCGTGCGGCATGTGCGACGATATCGGTCAGGTACAGCTCGTTCTGTGAGTTTTTGGGCGAGAGTTTCGCGGTCGCTTTGCGCAAAAACTCCACCGGCGCCGCATACATCCCGGCATTGATCTCGCGAATGGAACGTTCTTCATCCGTACAATCGCGATCCTCGACCACGCGCACATCGCCGGGGTTGGAATGATGTCGTACGATTCGACCGTATCCCTTTGGGTTTTCGAGTTCTGCGGTCAGGATCGCAAGCGCGCCCTTTTTTTCCGAAGCGGCCACCAGTTTGCGCAGGGTCGCCACGGTCAAAAGGGGCGTGTCGCCGTAAAGGATCAAAACCGTACCCGAGAATCCCTTGAGGCTCGCAAGGCCAATGCGGGCCGCGTGCCCGGTGCCGCGTTGCTCTTTTTGTTCCGTCGAACGCACCGCGTCCCCGTAGCGCGCGGTCAAGACGGCGCTGACCGCCTCGATTTGGTGCCCCAACACGGCCACGGCCGGGGTGGCCCCCAGTTCGCGTGCCCGATCCACCGCGTGGCAGACGAGCGGCACGCCGAGGGCCGTGTGCAACACCTTCGAGCGGCTGGAGTGCATCCGGGTTCCCTTGCCGGCCGCAAGCACGATGGCGGCGAGTGGGTTCTTCCGTGAGTTTTTTTTCGAGGCGCCACTTTTCATCGGGCGCCTACTATCGCTGTCCGACGAAGGTCCGTCAACGCGGCGCGTACGGGTCACTTTTTTTGCTCCGAAACATCCGGGTCGCGATTGGTGTATAAATCCAGGTCCGATGTCTCCGTACGTGTTGGTCGTGCAAAGCGATGCGGGTTTGCAGCGTTTGATCGCAGATGCATTGCGCGAGGCCAACTACGAGCTTTCCACCGAACGCGAAGCAACCTGGGCTGAACGCAGTGTGCTCGTGCGTCCACCGGACGCGGTGGTTCTCGACACCCGTCTTGGCGACGGTTCCGGTTTTCGTGTCGCGGAATCCTTGCGGCGCGATCCCGATACCCGCTCGATTCCCATCTTCTTTGTATCGACCCGATCCGAGGGTCAGGCGCAGACCACTGAAATCCGGCGCCGTTATCAACCGGCCGAGGTGATCCCGGTTCCGTTTGAGATCAACACGCTGCTGTCGCACTTGTTGCAGCGGGTTCCCCCCCCCGACATGCCGGCGCGTACCCGCAAGCCCAGCATTCCACCGTCCGTTCCGGTCGACGCTGCGGCCGAAGCCGAAGCCCACCGCGTCGAAGCGCACGCCAGTTCGCACGGCGACCACGGTGAAGAACACGCCGAACCGGTGCTCGGGCTACTCTCGCGACAATCGTTTGCCGAGGTGTTGCGTCGACTGTATGCGAGCCGTCGTTCCGGCGCATTGCTCGTCGTTCGCGAGAACATCAAAAAGATCGTCTATTTTCGCGAAGGTTATCCCGTCTCGGTTCGCTCCAACGTGCTGACCGAGTGCCTGGGACAGTTCTTGTTGCAAAAGCGTCGCCTGTCGGTGGCGCAACTCGATGAGTCGCTTGCGGTCATGACGCGGGATCAACGTCCGCAAGGAGAGGTTTTGATCGCCATGGGCCTGCTCTCGCCGCATGCGCTTGAGACCTCGTTGGTCGAACAAATGGAGGCAAAGCTCTTTGATTTGTTCGGATGGTCCGCGGGCAGCTTTTCCTTCAAGGACGATCGCGAGGCACCCGACGAGGGCGTGAACCTCTTGCGTCCAACGGCGTCACTGATTCTCGAAGGGATCCGCCGCCATTACAGTTCGGAGCGCATCGAGCAGGTGTTGAGCGCATTCTTCGGGCGTTTTCCCGTTCCGACCTCGAATCCCATTTTACAACTGCAAGACATGACGGTTGAACCCAACGAACGACGGTTCATCGCCGGAGTCGACGGCACGCAAATGCTGGAAGCCATCTTGAACGTCCCCCCGATTCCGAAAGATCGGGCTCGTGCGATCTTGTGCGCGATGATTGAATCCGGCATGGTCGAATCCTCGGATTCGCCGGTCGAGGCGCGCAACACCTCGGACCGTGAGCGTCGAACGTCGTCGGTTCCGCCCGAAGGTGGCAAGGCAGAGGCCGAGCTTGCGGCGATGCTTGCGGCGATGCGTGGTCAAACGCATTTCGAGGTTTTGGGGATTTCGCCGGACGCCACGCCAGTGGAAATCGAATCTGCCTATGTACGGTCTGCCCGCGCGCACCACCCCGATCTGTACCGCGCTCGCGAGCCGGAAGTGCGTCGTCTGGTGGCGCAGATCTTCGATCGCATCGGCGAGGCACGCAGCGTGTTGCGTGATTCCACGCGTCGCAACGCTTATCTGCGTCGGCTTGAACGGGTCCGCTCGACCCCCGGTTCCGACGATCAAACCGTGCGGCTCGCTGAACAGGCCTACTATTCGGGCGTCGAGCACATGCAAGCGCGTCGATTTTCGCAGGCGATCGCAGCCCTGCGCAACGCGATTGCCCTTGTACCGGGTCAGGCGAATTATCATGGGACCTTGGGCTGGGCGTTTTACCGTCAGTCGCCCGCCGATCCCAATGCCATCGCGTCGGCGCGCGCAGAATTACAAAAGGCAATTGCACTCGATGAACAGGATCCTTGGTTGATGGTGTCGTTCGGGCGTTTCCTTTCCGAGACCGGTGATGTCCCGGCTGCGATCGCCGCGTTGTCGCAAGTGCTTCGTATGCAGCCGGATCTGGCCGACGTCCAGGCGGAAGTGCGACGATTGAGTGGTACGGTACAATGAGCGCTGCTCAACCGGGCAGCGCTTCACCTGTCGTGCTCATCACGGGATCGACCGATGGCATCGGCAAACAAACGGCTCGCTTGCTGGCGACGCTCGGCGCACAGGTCATCGTCCACGGGCGTTCCCGGGAACGCGTCGATGCGACGATTGCACTCATCGAGCAAGAGTCCCGCGAGGCCGCCCGTGCCCGCAAGGAAGAGCCGGCACCCGTCGAGGGCGTGGTGGCAGATTTTTCATCCTTGCGCGCGGTGCGTGCGATGGCCACGCAGTTCATGCATCGACCGATTGATGTGCTCGTCAACAATGCCGGTGTCTATCGGCGCGAGCGCGAGGCGAGTCTGGATGGATTCGAGATGACGTTGGCCGTGAATTACCTGGCGCCACTCGTGCTGACCCACATGCTTTTGCCAAGCTTGTTTCGCTCGGGCCGAGGCCGTGTGATTAACGTTTCCTCGATTGCACACGTGCGCTGCCGATTGGAGTGGGAAAACCTGCAGAGCGAGATCGAGTACGACGACTACCAGGCCTATGCGACCTCCAAGTTGGGACTGGTGCTCATGGCGGGCGAGCTGGGTCGCCGTATCGCGAACGGTACCACCATCAATTCGATGCACCCGGGCGTGGTCAGCACCAAGTTGCTCAAAGAGGGTTTTGGCATCGACGGTGACGAGAAAATCGAGAACGCCGCCAGCATGATAGGCTACCTGGCGCTGTCCCGAGACGTGGCCAAGGTTACGGGAAAATACTTCTCGGACAGCCGCATCACCCGCGCCCATTCACTGGCGGGTGATCCGCTGACAGCGGGTCGTTTTTATGAAATGACGACCCAGTGGGCCGGCATCGAGCCCTTGCCGAAGCGGCGGCCAGCTTCGGTTTGAACGACCCCTCCCGCCGCCCTACTTCCCGGTGATCCCACCCGACACAATAAACGCCATCAGATCACCCGAGCTCTGAGCCACCGGTCGAATCACCTCACGCGCCACCAACACCACTTGTCCCGCGAAGTTATACGATTGCGGAAAATAGACCGCGACGCTGCCCGGCTCACCCAGGTTCGAGACGTCTTCGCGTGTGATGAATCCCAGTGCCTTGAGCGTCTTCTCGGCGTTCAAGGTCACAATGACCGGCTTGTCGAATCGCTTTTTCTCGCCAACGAACGCACTCAGCAGATCCTTCAGCGCGCCGTGCAACATCTTCACGAGCGGCAAACGGTCGAACAACGTTTCCAGCGCCCGCATCAACCGCCGCGTTAAGAAGTTCGACGCCAGAAACCCCGCAAAGGTTATTGCCGTAATCGTGAACGCGATGCCGAACCCCGGCACATCCAGACCGAACCGTCCACGTCCCCACTCGTCGATCGTGACAATCGCGCCAAGCAGCACCCAAATCGTCAAACCGATCGGGACCAGGAAAACCAGGCCCTGGAGAAAGTAGGACAGCAGGTGCTTCATGATTCGCAGGGTACCCCGTTCTCATCCCGGGCGGAATTTCTTACCCAACGCGCTCAGGGCGTTTTCACGCCGAGGGTGGCCAGCAACCACGCGTCGGCCGCATCACGCTGTTCCGGCGTCGTGAAGTGGCCCGTCTCAAGCGCCAGCACCAGCTTCTTTGGCGCCTTGATGACGTTGTAGGCCGCAAAGGTGGACGTGGGAGGGCAGGTCACGTCGTTGTAGCCCCAGGAATAGAACCCCGGCGCCTTGACCCTCCGGGCAAAGTTGGCAACGTCGTAATACGAAAGGGTGCTGATGCGATCCGCCGTGCGCATCGCCTCCGGACGCAATAGAAACGGCCAGCCACCCGTGCGACCCTTCAGAAAACCCGCGTGGTCCGACAGCGCCGGGTAAAACGAAACCAGCGCACGCACCCGCGGATCGAGCGCCGCCGTGATGATCGAGAGCGCACCGCCCTGGCTGCCGCCGCTAACCCCAACCCTTTTTTTATCGACCCGCGGTCGCGACATCAACAAATCCATCGCCCGAATCGTGCCAAGGTAGACCCGACGGTAATAGTAGCGATCGCGATCGTTGCTGTTGATGCCCGGGTAGCCACCCAGCGCTCCGACACTCAGCATGTCGTACGTTTCCCGTTCCAGGTTGACCGGGATCCCGTGAATGCCGATGGCAAACGTGATGACGCCTTTTGCCGCGAGCGTCGTGTCGCCGGAGTACGAACGAATCCCGGCACCCGGAACCAGCAAGACCGCCGGAAAGGGACCCTTGCCGTGCGGCTCGCAAAGGATGCCGTAGAGTCGGCTGGGTGACTTCGGTTTGCCATCCGGAGATGGCGCTTCGCTCGGCGCGGAAGCCACGCCCACATGGAAGCACTCGACGCCCGGTGCGCTGCGTTCAGGGGCCGGTGTGAATTTTGCATCGAGTGGAATCGCGGCCAGTTGTTTTTTACCCGCGTCCCAGAATGCATCGAAATCGGCAGGATTTTCCGTGGCGGGCGTGATGCGATCCGGTGCGACCGCGACCGCGCCGCGGCCCTTGTAGGTGCGACCCTCGAACTCGACCGTGGCGGCGCAGGCCACGAACCCGGGCTCGTTGGCCGGCTGACTTGTCACCGCGACTGGGCCAGCCCCAACATCAAACGTTGCACTGTCCGCCGCCGGAAGATTCTCAAGCCCCAGCTCGTAGGTGCCCTTTGCCCCCTTTAACAACTGACCATCGCGGGTGACCGTGATCTCAAACGTCGCACGCTCCCCGATGTCGATGCGCCAGTTCGGGTGTTGCGGAACGATCTGAACCACGACGTTGCCGGAGAATTCCGCCATATCGGCCTTTTTTTGCGCGAAGGCGGTTGCCGTTGCACAGAAAACGATCACAAGTGCGCTGAAGCGGTGCAAGCAAATTCTGAACATCGCGACACTGTAGCCGCGGGGACGGGTTTCAGAAAGCCTTCCAGCTTGAAATGTCGAAACCCGTGCGTGCGCCAAATCCAAACTGCACCAGATTCGGGCGACCATTGTCGGCGGGAATCAGATCCATCGTGAGGGCAAAGGTAAAACGCGGGATCACGCCTTGTTGTATGCGCAAATACTTACCGCCGAATCCGAGGCCAAAGCGAACGCCTGGAACCGCGCCCGCATCCACGATGCCAAGTTGTTCGTTGGCCGTTGCGCGATCGATGAACAGCAAAGGCCCCACTTCCGCCTCAACATGGGTCGACAATCCAAAGTCCCAGCGGCCGACGAGAGGGGCGGCGGCAATCGCGGCGAGCTCGGGAAATTCTTCCACCTTGCCGAGCTTGAGGTTGGTGAAGCGCGCATCGCCACCGAACTCCACGCCGAACAAAAGAGTAAAGCGATCGTCAAAGGCGCGGCCTGCAAGCAAGCGACCCGAACCGCCGCCGCCGTATCGGGTTTGCCCCACTGCCCGCTCCATTGTGAATCGACCACCGCCCTCAATGCTGAGGACATATCGATTGGCCGAGGTGTGAACGCCTTTGAAGTTTGGCGATGATTCCAGCCAAAACGGACACTTTCCCTTGCGCACCCGGTTGTCGACTTCGGTCAACAGCCGTCCCACGCGCGACCAAAAGAGAAGCTCTTCGATGGCCCCCAGATCGCGATCCCGGGCGCGCCAAAGGGCTGCAGGCTCTCCGCCGAGCAGATCGACCCGGCGGGCCACCCACGCGATGGCCTCGGTGCGCGATTGCTCCGAGGTTTGGCATGCGGCCTTGAGCGCGTACGGCGCGGCCTCGTCGATTTCGAGGTCGTCGAATTCCCATCCGGTTCGTGTCTCCACGTCGACCACGCGGGCGATGTCCCGAACGAGGGCGCGCTCGATCGGTGCCTGCGGCAATGCGGGCGCGCAGGCGATCGCCCCCAGCACCAGAGCAGGAAATAACAGTAGGCCGGACAGCAGGGAGGTCGATCGCGGCAAGTGGGCCATCATGGCGGTATGTCCTTTCGTATGGCGAGGCAGAACCTGTGCCTGAGGGACTTGACGGGGAGGGCCCCCTCGCGGCATACAGTCTCGCTTCCCGCGGCATCGGTCGCCGGGAGTTTCTTTGAAAAATTGAATCCGGAGAGATGGCCGAGTCCGGTTGAAGGCGCCTGATTCGAAATCAGGTGTGGGTGAAAACCCACCGTGGGTTCGAATCCCACTCTCTCCTCAAAAATATAGGATGTACGCGCGGCTTCAGGGCCGTTTGTGCCCCTGGAGAGGTGCCCGAGTGGTCGAAGGGGCACGATTGGAAATCGTGTGTACGGAAACGTACCGAGGGTTCGAATCCCTCTCTCTCCTCCAACTAACCCCAGTCCGCGGTGCCGCAGCGGAAATATGGTCCCGAGCACCCATGCGGCTGGCTACCGTTGCTCCCTTCCGGGCCTGGCGGGGTTCATCAGCGTTATGCCGCCCGGGACCGTTGAAGGTTTTGACACGAAATCTCGGCCGGTGCCAGGGGTGTGTTTGAAAGTGGTGTTCTCGTTGGTGCCCGCGAAAGCGAAATCGCCCTCGACCGTGTACAATATTCCGCCCCGGGTTCAGCCCGGAAACTCACGACCCGACACGACTTTTTTCGGAGGACTCTCGTACATGGCTCGCATGGTGAAATGCATCAAACTGGGCCAAGAGATGCCCGCCGTTGTCTACAAGCCGTTCAACAACGAACTTGGACAGCGCATCTACGACAATGTTTCTCAGCAAGCCTGGATGCAGTGGGTGGAATTCTCCAAAAAAATCGTGAACGAGTATCGGCTCGATCTCACGACGGAACAGGGTCAAAGCACTTTGCTCACGCAGGCCGAGGAATTCTTCTTCGGAGCCGGGGGTCAGATGCCGCCTGAATATGTTCCGGAGGCCAAGTAAACCGATCTACTTGCTGCCATGGCTGACGACGATAAATCTGGCTTCACGGGTGAGATGCCCGCGGCGGGTTCCCGTGAAGACACGCGAGCGCCCCGTGCAGGCGTGTCAGCGCCGGTTCGCTACCGTTTCGACAGCTTCATCGATTTTATCGAGTCCCAGTCCATCAACATCTCGCGCTCGGGGATGTTCGTTGCAAGCAAACATGCCTTGCCGGTCGGTAGCGTTGTCGAGTTCGAGTTTTCGCTGGCCGATGGATTTGCGCTCTTGCGCGGTCGCGCCCAGGTTGTCCGCACGGGGTCCTCGCCGCCCGGTATGGGAATCAAGTTCCTTGAGGTTGACGACACGACTCGGCAGTTGATCGACCGCATCGTCGAGGTCAATACCCGCGAAGGGAAAAAACCAACCGTAGCACCTGAATTCATGGATCCGTCCGCGGCCACGTCCCTGCGCGGACTGGCGGGCGCAACGCCCATTTCCACCGGTGTCGATTTTGTTGGCCAGATCCTGCGCATTCAGATCAATCCGGCCACGGCCGGGTATTTCGTTTACAACCCACTTTTGAACATCCGTTTGGGCGGGTTCGTTGTACCCGGGCACGACGATGCGCCGCTCGGTCAGATGTACGAGGTGGTCATCACCGATCTTAGAGAAAACGTGATGTTTCAGGGGCAGGGGAAGGTGGTTGCCAAACACGAACAACGCCTCGGGATTCGTCTCGTGGACGTGGACAAGCCGACGCTTGCGATGTTGCAGGCCGAGGTGAATAAGATGGGCCCGAGCTCTCGTTAACAGCCTCCAGAAGACCGCAATCAACATGGCAAGCAAAGACAAAGAAAAAGGGACTTCCGAAAACGCAGTGCAAGCTGCGCAGACACGCCTTGCAACCCACGGACGCAATGATCCGTGTTCTTGCGGTTCCGGCAAGAAGTACAAGAAATGTCACCTGCGCCAGGATGAGTCGGCCACGGTGGTCGAGGCTGAAAAACCCGATCCGGATGAACTGACCCAGCAAGGTTTCCGGATGCTTGAGCAACGCCGTCCCGGTGCTGCTGAAAAACAATTTCGTGCCGTGCTTGAGCTGAACGCCGATCACATCAACGCCAAGGTGGGCATTGGTTTTGCGCGTCTGTCTGCAGGCGATCAGGCCGAGGCCACGCAATCCTTCGAGGCGGTCATTGCGCACGAGAAACCGCTGGCCGACAAGTTGCGCAAGGACGGCGTCAAAAACGCCTTCGAGCGCATCGAGGCGCAACCGTTCATTCGTGCGGCGCATGCGCTCGGATGCATGTGTTACGATGACGGCGACTTCGAGAAATCGGTGAGCACGCTCGAGACGGTGTACTCGGTGGACGAAGGCGCAATCGGCACCGAGGCGCGACTCGTGGCCGCCAAGGCGCTCGTCAAGCTGCAAAAAGCTTCCGAGGCGGTTCCGTTGCTGCAAGCGGCTGCTCGCTTTGATGCGGCGGCGGCGCGAGCCGAGATGGGTCTCGCACTCGCGCAGCTTGTGGCCGGCGATACCAAGCAGGCCGAAGAGGCTCTGGAGCGCGCGCTGACCCACAACCCCCACATGGGCAAAGCCATCCTCGGCCAGCTGAAAAAAGGCGTCGACAATCCCGCGGCCGCGTTGCCGGGCACCCGCGAGGAAGCGGCGTTTTATGCGCAGAGCTTCGGCGATGCGTGGGATGACACGGCCAAGGACTTTCTTCGATCGGCCATTGACAAACGTATGACGGCAGCTCAGCCATGAGCCAGGACCCCCTCGTCAATCCGGCAGATCGGCGCACGTCGCGCCGAAATCCCGTTCAGGTTCGGCTGGAGCTTTCAAACAAGAAGCAATCCTTCAGCGCACGAACCGTGGACGTGAGTCGAGGGGGGCTTTTTGCAGCGGCATCCGAGTTGCGGCCGGTTGGAACGTTGTTGCGCATCAAGGTCGTTGGCCCGAAGGGCGATCCGATCTACGCGGTCGGGGTCGTGGTGCGAACCTTCGCGAGCATCGCCGACGGTGGGACGTCCGATCAGGGTACCCACACGATGGGCCTTGCGATCGCGCTGACCTCGACCAGCGAATCCTGGGACTTGTTCTGGGACGATGTGAGCGCGGTCGACGTCGACGAGGATGATCTCGACGGCCTTGACGATCTCGAAGACGAACCGTCCTGATTCGTAGGACAACGTCGTGATTTCGCACGAGAAACAGGCGGCACTCGAGCTGCGCATGGCGAAGCTCGGCATCAAATCCGACGATCTGCGCGAGTCGTTCATTCGCTCGGGTGGCGCGGGCGGACAGAACGTCAACAAGGTGTCGACCTGCGTCGAACTGTTTCACGAACCCTCGCAACTCCGCATCAAGTGCCAGAAAGCCCGCACGCAGGCTGCCAATCGGTACTACGCACGCAGCTTGCTGTGCGACAAGATCGAAACGGCGATCCTGGGCCTCGAAAGCAAGGCCGAGCAAGCACGCGAAAAGGTTCGTCGGCAAAAAAAACGACGTTCGCGCCGCGCGAAACAACGCATGGTTGCCGACAAGCGCCACCGGAGCGAGGTGAAATCAGGCCGTGGCAAAGTGAGCGACGGGTAGGGTCGCCGTGCCCCGGTCTGGGTGGCAAGTTTCCATTTTTTATAGTAATATGGAGTATGTACACCCGGATTCTGGAGACGCCCGACCGGAGCTTCTTTCTTCTCGGCCCACGCGGCACTGGTAAATCAAGCTGGATCCGAAGCGCTTTGCCCGCCGCAAAGGTCTTCGATTTGCTGGCATCGGAAACCTACCTGGAATTGCTGGCCAACCCAGCCCGGCTGGGTGAACGGATCCCACCGGGGTTTCAGGGCTGGGTGGTAATCGACGAGATCCAGAAAGCCCCTGCGATTCTCGACGAGGTGCACAGGCTGATCGAAACGCGATCCATTCGCTTTGCACTCACGGGCTCGAGCGCCCGGAAACTCCGCCGAAAGGGCATCAATCTGCTGGCTGGGCGCGCCCGCACTCAGCAAATGTTTCCTCTCACGACGGTGGAGTTGGGCAAGGACTTTGATCTGCCCTGGTCGCTGGTTCACGGAACGTTGCCCACCGTTCAGGTCGATCGCGATCCCAGGCGGACGCGATCCTACCTCAAGAGCTACGTCCAAAGTTATCTCCGTGAGGAGGTTCAGCAAGAAGGCCTCACCAGAAATATCGCTGCGTTTTCGCGGTTTCTTGAGGCAGCGAGCTTTTCGCAAGGGGCCATGCTTAATATTTCCGAGGTTGCGCGTGAATGCCATGTCGAGCGCAAGATGGTCGAAAGTTATTTCGATATTCTCGACGACCTGCTCATCGCAACGCGCCTGCCGGTGTTCGCGCGCCGCGCCCGCCGGGAGGTTGTGGTTCACCCGAAGTTCTATTTTTTCGATGTCGGCGTGTGGCGCGCGATTCGGCCGCGCGGCCCGCTCGACACGGATGCCGAGATCGACGGCCCCGCTCTGGAGACGCTATTGCTCAATGAACTCCGCGCTCTCAACGAGTATCGTTCGCTCGACTACCAGATCCACTACTGGCGCACTCGAGACGGGCTGGAGGTGGATTTCGTCTTGTACGGAGAGCGCGGCCTGGTCGCGTTCGAAACCAAGCGCGCCGCGCGGTTGCGTTCGGACGATTTTTCATCGCTGCAGGCCTTTCGCGAAGCATACCCGATGGCCAAAACCATTCTCGCCTACGGCGGCACCCGCACCTACCGCGAGGGTTCCGTGGAAGTCGTACCCTACGGAGACTGCCTGCGACGCCTTTCCGAGTGGTTATGAGGGTTGACGGATTTGGACTTGGCGACGGCGGCGGCCATGAGGGCGTGATGAGCGAGGGAATTGACTATGCGAGGCAGGGCTTGGGTTTCCTGAAACAGGGCTTCTTCCGCGGCGGGCTCGAAGATGGGGAGTTTGGTGCCCGCCCTGAGCAGATGGTGAGACAGGTACTGACCAAGCTCGGCCCGAAGAAGGCTTGCGACGTGATACCGTACCACGATACGCTGCGACAGCGATTCGTACGCGGCCATGGAAAGTCGCCTGTGCAGCTCGGCCTGGCCGATGAAGAGCAGGCACAGTCGGTTCTCCGCATCCATTTGGTAGTTCGTGAGCAGGCGCAGATCTTCAAGCACATCCGTGCGCAGGTTGTGTGCTTCGTCGATGATGAGGATGGGTTTGCAACGTGATTCAATTGACAGGCGGTTGACTTCGTTTTTGATCTGCCGAAACAGCGAAGTGCGGTTGCGCTCGCTCGGGAGGCCAAGTTCCCAGTCGTTGCTTTTGTAGAGATCCATGACGTTACCGGTGGACTGGCAAACGTAGAGGACTTTGTAAAGACCGGTGTGCAGGGCGGAAACGGTACGTCTGGTTGCGGAGGTTTTGCCGGAGCCGGCTTCGCCGGTGACGAGGCCGATGCCATGCATCTCGAACAAGTGGCCAAGGCGAATGTTGAGCTCATCGGGCCTCAACCTGGCTGCCGCTGCGATGCTGGTACTGAGCTCGACCGCGACGACGACCTGCTCGACTTCGTGCAGGCTGCCCAACAAACGTGCCGCCAAGCAGTCAGGCAACAGCGAGAACGTCATCTCGCCGGCAGAAAAAGCGACGCTCGCGCCGCGCGAATCAACGGATGGTCGCCGACAAGCGCCATCGCAGCGAGGTGAAATCAGGCCACGGTAAAGTCAGCGACGGATAACCCGTGAAGCCAGCGCGGCGCGAAGGGGTTCCCCTTCGAATTTTCACCGTACCCATGTTAATACACGCCCAACAATCATGAGCGCGTCGACGTCAAAGAACACAGTGGTCGCAACGGCGGCCGGTCTCTTGGCCTTGCTTGCCGGTTGCAAAACCGCCGAACTTTCTCAGCCAGGCCGCAGTGTTTTGTTGGGACTGTCTCCGCCCGTCGACATGGGTTACGAGAAATCGCAGTGTCAACCGCTTGGAGTCGTGATTGGCAAGGGCGGTGGATCTTTTGGTGGAGCCTGGATCAGCAACGAGCAACTCACCGAATACGCGATGAATGATTTGCGCAACCAGGCGGCCAAGATGGGCGCCAACGTTGTGCACTATTCGACGCCGCAGATGGGAACCTCCGGCGGGCAAAATGGCAGCAACGTGAGTACCGCGAATATTACCGGCACGGCCTATCGTTGTATGGGTCGTCCGGGCGAGCTTTCAGCCACGGTCCCCGTGGCACAGAACACGACCCCTCAGGTCAGCGTCACCAAAACCACGACCGGCAGCAAGCTCATGCAGCTAGTGCTTGGTTTTCCGGATGTCTCGCTGTCCCTGGCGTTCACCCCGGAGCAAGCCGATACGGTGTGGTGGAATGTGACCGGCGGTTCAAACGCGCAGAACCAGCAGTGTGAACCCATGATCATGGTGGACGGCGCGGTTCGGAAGTATTCGTATCACTCTGGCAACCTTCCCCGTTTGGCCTTCGCGATGCCGCTTGCAGACTTCCAGTCTTTGGTTGCAGCCGGGCGCGTGGTGGGCAGGTTCTGCGATACCGAGTGGCGTCTCGACGGACAGACCAAGGTCCAGATCGGCGAATTCGACGCTCGCATTCGCGAAGAAGCGGCCTGGGGCCAGGGGAAATAGCGGCAGATCGCCGCGGCGAATGAACCCTTACCCCCGACCCGAAAGCCGAACCGCTGCAAAGGCGGGATGGCCCGGGCACGCGGGCGGCGCCAGCTTGCGCAGCTCAAGTGTCACGTTTGCGCCCGGAAAGCGTGTGACAAGATCCGTCAGCATGCGGCGCGCGAGCGATTCGATGAGGTGATGCGATTCGTTGGTACCCGTCTTCACCACGATCTCGGCCACCTCGCTGTAGTCGATGGTGTCTCGTAGTTCGTCGCTCAACTCGCTCGCTTCGACCGCGGCCTCGATGTCCACGTCGACCTCGAATCGGCGCGTTCCCAGCCGTTCATTTGCGGTGACTCCGTGGCGTCCATCGAACGCAATATTGGAGAGCCGAATGGTGGTCAACGGCTATTCCTCGGAGTCGTCGTCATCGCGCGGGTTGGCGGCTTTTTTCATCTTGCGCTTGATGATTTCGCGTTTGACCGGGCCGACGACATCGACAAGCAGTCGGGCATTCAGGTGATCCGTTTCGTGTTGCAACGCCCGTGCGAACAGCGCCGAACCTTCGAGCTCGAAGGGCTTGCCGTCCACATCCTGCGCGCGAACCTTGGCGCGCATCGAACGCTTGACCGGGACGAAGATGCCGGGAAAGGATAGACAACCCTCGTCACCGGACTGAGACTCGTCGGAAAGCTCAATCAACTCGGGATTCGCAAAGACCACCGGCGGCAGATCGCGATCGGGATCGGGCGCGTCGTCGTCGTCCTCTTCGGCATTCAGCTCCTCGCGCGTCTTGTTGCGGTTCTTGACCACGCGGCCTTCGACAATAAATAGCCGTATGGGCTCGCCGACCTGCACGGCTGCCAGGCCCGCGCCCTCGGCGTCGGCCATCGTGTCACCCATGTCTGCGACCAGTTGTTTGAGCGCGTCGCCAAACTCGGTTACCTCGCGTGAACGTTCACGTAGAATTGGGTCGGGGTAGTTCAGGATGGGGCGGAGGGCCATGGGGTGGTTCCGGTACGGGTGGAGGGGAAGAGCGAAAAGAAAAGATGGCAGGGCCACCGGCTGGTGGCAAGAATACCCAAACGCTGACCCTCGTCGGGGCGGTGACCGTCCGGTTCAAAGGAAACAATGCGTCAACAGTCTCTAGTTCAGTGGAAGCCGTGGCCCATCGGAGCGATCATCCTGGTGCCGCTGCTCGCATGCGCGAACCCTGCCGCAAAACCGGCCGTGGCGCTGGTGCCGGACGATGGCTTCGTGGCACTCTTCGACGGCACGTCGTTTCAGGGCTGGCGCAACTTCAAGGGCGAGGGACCGGTCAAGGGCTGGAAGGTGGAGGACCGTCAGATCGTGTATGACGGTCAGCCGGGCGCCCGCGGCGATCTCATCACCGAAAAGCAATACACCGACTTCGAGTTGCAGCTCGAATGGAAGATCTCCGAGGCGGGCAACAGTGGTGTCATTTTTCATGCCACCGAAGAAGAAGATTATCCTTGGCGCACCGGACCCGAGATGCAGATCCTCGACAACGAAAAACATGGCGACGGTCACAGTCCACTCACCTCGGCGGGCTCGAACTACGCGCTCATCGCGGTATCGCAAAACACAGTGAAGCCAGTCGGGGAATGGAATGCGATTCGGCTTGTCGTCAAAGGGGATCACGTTGAGCATTGGCTCAACGGAACCAAGGTTGTCGATTATCATTTGTGGACCGATGAATGGAAGGCGCTTGTTGGCGCTAGCAAGTTCAGCGACATGCCAAACTACGGCATGCGAAAGTCCGGCCACATCGTCTTGCAAGATCACAGCGACCTGGTTTGGTTTCGCAACATCCGCATCAAAGAACTTTAGTTAGAACGGCAAGAGGAGCTTTCGTGGATCTCGACCTGTCCCCTGAACAGAAGTTGGTACTGGAAACCGCACGCGATTTCGCAAACACGACGATCGCGCCGCGCGCCGCCGAAATCGATCGATCGCATGCCTTTCCGCGCGATCTGATAGCCGAGCTTGGCAAGATGGGTTTCATGGGGATAGCGATCCCGCAGGCGCATGGTGGTGCCGGCATGGACACCGTGACCTATGCGCTGGCACTGGAAGAGATCTCGCGTGCGTGTGCGTCGACCGGCGTCATTGTTTCGGTCAACAATTCACTCGTCTGTGATCCGTTGCTGATCTTTGGAAGCGACGAACAAAAAATGACCTGGCTGCATCCGCTTGCGAGTGGCACCAAGCTGGGTTGCTTTGCGTTGTCGGAACCCGATTCGGGCTCGGATGCCGCCGCGCAGAAGACCACCGCACGTCGCGATGGTGAACATTGGGTGTTAAGCGGCACCAAGAACTTCATCACCAATGCGCCCGTCGCCGACGTGGCGATCGTAATGGCGATGACCGATCTCTCGAAGGGTCACCACGGCATCAGTGCGTTTGTGGTTCCGCTGTCAACCGAAGGTGTGCGCGTCGGACCGCCGGATCAAAAACTGGGCATCCGTGGTGCGCTTTCGGCGCAGGTCTTTTTTGACGACTGTCGACTGCCAGCGTCCGCGCTGCTCGGAAACGAGGGTGAAGGCTGGAAAGTTGCGATGAAGACGCTGGACGGCGGTCGGATCGGTATTGCCGCGCAGGCAGTTGGCATTGGCCGTGCTGCGTTTGAGGCGGCGATGCGGTACGCGCTTGAACGCAAAAGTTTTGGCAAGATCATCGCAGAGCATCAGGCCATTCAGTTCAAACTCGCCGACATGTCGACCGATCTCGATGCCGCGCGGCTGCTGTTGTGGCGTGCTGCTGCCGCCAAGGATGCCGGGGTGGCTCGGTACACGAAAGAGGCTGCGATGGCAAAGCTCTTTGCCTCCGAAGCCTGCAATCGCATCGCCCGCGAGGCAGTGCAGATATTCGGTGGATATGGCTATCTGGAGGATTATCCGGTCGAACGTCATTTCCGAGACGCGAAGATCACGGAAATCTACGAGGGCACGAGCGAAATCCAGCGGCTGGTCATCGCCGATGCGGTCGTCGGGGGCTGATCCCGTTTCCTGTCTTGTTTGAAATCGCAAATGGCGTTAAACGTTGAGGTTCGGAGGCCACGTCCCATGGTTGGTTTGATGTTCAAGTTTTCGTTCGCGGCAATTTTGACCCTCACCACGTTTGGCTGCAAGAGCAGCGGGACGGAGTCGGAAACCGCGAGCGAACCGCGCTATCAGATTGTGCATCCGGCGGAAACTACCGCCGCGAATTCTGGCCTTCCCGTGGACAAGCAAAGCGACATTCAGTTGATCCTGAAGCAACGCGAACCGTCCTCGGCGAAGTGCTACACCGACGTGTTGAACGAAAAACAAGATCGCAAGTTTCAGGGCCAGGTGACGGTCGTCATCCACTTCGAGAAAACCGGAGTTGCCTCGGATGTCAAAGTCATCACGACGACGCTGAACAACGAGGAAGTCGAATCCTGCCTGGTCGAGAAGATCAAGGGGTTTGAGTTCCCCGTACTCGAAACACCTGGCGACATGCACTATTCCTACGTTTTTCGTCCTGCATACTAAGGTCTTCCAGGGTAGGTGTGGCGGACTGCCACAAACGGGGGGCACTTTTCGGTTTGCGTTGGCGATTCGGTGCTGGCTAGACTGCCTCTTCCGATGCAGTTCCGGGTCGTTTCGTTGTTCGGGTTCGTGACCCTCCAAGGTTTGGCGGGTTGTGGCGCGTCATCGACCGCGGAAAAAGAGGATGAATCCTCGGCTTCGCATCTGCGCTCCCGGCCGATGAATACCGCGTACGTGCCAGGATCGCGTCGGTTTGGCGAAGAGGCCCCATCGCAAACTGACGGCGAGATGCAGGTGGCGATGGAGATGGGCACGGTGGATCAGGGCGATGTCGAACAAGCGATCGAGCGCAACTGGCGCACGCTAACCCGCTGCTACACCCGGGCAGGCGAGGGCCAACGGTACGTCGATGGTCAGGTGATGTTGCGCTTCGCGCTCGGCGGCGACGGCAAGGTGCAGGATGTGCTCATCATTGAAAGCGGACTTGGAAACTATGCGGTCGAGCGTTGTTTGGTTGTCGAGAGCCGCACCATCAAATTTCCAAAGCCCGAAGGCGGCGCGACAACGTTTGACTATCCGATTCAATTTCGTTCGACGCGCGAGCTGACGGTCGTCGATTATCCCGGCGAGGCGATTGCTTCTGACATTTCCGAGGCCATGTCGGATATGGATCCCTGTCCGACGCTTGGCGACAAACCCGTGCAGGCCGTGGCCTACATCGAACCGAACGGTTCGGTGGGCTCGATTGGCCTTGCCTCGGAGGGCGCGATCGATCCGGACGCGGGCATTTGCGCCGTCAAACAGATTCACGACTGGCGTTTGCCGGGTGAGCCCGGCCATGTGTTGCGTACGACGTTTGACCTGCGCATTCCGCGGGAAAAACGCGTCGCAGCGCCCGAGGCACCGCGCCCGTCCGCCGCCCGCAACCGTCGGAAACGATAGCGTTTTTCAGGCGACCGGGCATTGGCGCTCAGGGCTTCCGCTTGCGACGAAGCAACTGCAACGTCACCAGTAGGAAGAGCAGCAGACTGCCGGCTTTATCGGCTTGGTTGCCGCTAACCCCACAGTTGCAGCCACCACCACCGACCCGCAGATCGGAGAAGGGGGTTGTGCCAGGTGTCCCGCCCATCGCGGTCGTGTCGTCGGCTCCTCCTGCTCCTCCAGCGGCACCGGCATCAGGACCAGGGCTTACGATCGTGCCCGCATCCACACCGGCGTCGGTTTCCCCGTCGATGATGCCGCCGTCCACTTCGTTGATGCAGATCCTATCGCGACACTGACCGATTCGACACACGCTGGTCGCGCTACAGCCCTCACCGATGGGTGCGCCGCAACGTTTATCGTCAAAGCAAACACCCGTTCGGCAAACGGCATCCGACGTGCAAGGATCGTTGTTCGGCAGACCACAGGTTCCATCGGATCCGCAAACGTCGACTCTGCAGATGGGGGCGCTGGTACAAGGTTCGTTGACCGGCCGGCCGCAACGGCCATCGGTGAAACAATCGCCGCTGCGGCAGATCGCGTCCGCCTGACAGAGTTCGCCGTTGGGCAAGCCACATCGCTTGTCATTCGCATCACATGCCCCGCTGAGGCAGGCCCGCATGCCGAGGGTTGCATTGCACGTGTCTCCCGGCACAGTATCGCCGTTCGGCAGCCTGGGCTGGCAAGTGCCGGTGTTGCACCACTGCACGGCCGTGCAATCGCTATCTTGTTGGCAGCCGGTGCCGCAACTGCCGGTTTGTACGTTGCAGAAGGGGCCAGGGTGCGTTCCGACGGCGCAGTCGGCGTTCTGGTTGCACTTGCCGCAGGCGCCGGATGCGGCGCAATACGGTGCGACCCCACTCGGGCAGGCTGAAGTCGCTTGCGAGCCCATGTCACCGTTACAGGCCTGACAGGTTGCCGAGCCCGTGTTGCAAATGGGTGTTGGATTCACACAGTTTGCGGTGTTGGTTGCGCTGCAGACGACGCACAGGTTGCTCGTGTTGCCGCAGACGGGTGTGTTGCCACTGCAGTTGGCGTCGGTATCGCAATCAAGGCAGGTGCCAGCGTTCGGACCTGCTGCGACGCAGAGACCGGCGCGGCACGCCGAGGTTGACGGGCAAACCGAGCTGCCCTGTAAAAGTCCACAGAGGTTGTCTTTGGGGTCGCAGACACCGGTGAGACACGCGCGGCCTCCGAGTATCGCGTTGCAGGTTCCACCGGGCAGCGCGCCGCCGTTTGGAATGAGCGGCTGACAGGCACCGCTGTTGCACCAATTGCCGGTGCCGCATTGCGGATCCGTGGTACAAATCGTGCTGCACATGCCAGTCCCGAGGCTACAAAAGGGTGTGGTCATCGGGCAAATCAACGAGGTGGCCGAGACAAAGTCTCCGTTGCAACCGTTGCAGGTACCGGTCGACGAACAAATGGGGAACGCCGAACCGCAGTCGCTGTTGGCGAGGCAGCTGACACACTGGCCAGCAAATGCGCCGCTTGAAACGCAAAGCGGGTTGCCCATCGCCGGGCAGGCGCGGGTGGCGACCGTGCCGAAGTTTCCGTTGCATGGCTGACACGTGTTCCGCATCGCGGTCACGTCGCAGCTCGGCATACTGCTGAGGCAGGCGCTCACGTCGGCTCCGGTGCAATCGCCGCACAACTGCTTGGTGCCATCGCAGATCGTGCCATTCCCGTTGCCCGTGCAGTGGCTGTTGCCCAGGCACTCGACACAGGCACCGGATTGCGCTCCGTTTTGCACGCAGGCGGGCAATTCCGCCGTGGGGCATGAAGCGGTTGCGTTCGAGCCTTGGTCGCCGTTGCATGCAGCGCAAACATTGTGCGCGGGTGTTGTGTTGCAAATGGGCGATGTGGCGGCGCAGGCGTTGCGATTGGCTGCGGTGCAGGTTCCGCAGGTGCCCTTGGCCGTATCGCAGAGTGGTCCATCCAGATTGCCCACACA
>Ga0335394_10000583_pt1 | contig 39322 bp, 31 predicted proteins | sample MAT03_FD_205741 | JGI IMG/M metagenome (GOLD analysis project Ga0335394, IMG submission 205741) | Freshwater microbial communities from Lake Fryxell liftoff mats and glacier meltwater in Antarctica - MAT-03 (spades assembly) (version 2) ...
TGAATGTACGGGTCATTTTCTCGATACAGCAAGCGCGAAGGGCCATTTAACGGCGGGTGCAAAAAAAGTGATTCTCTCTGCTCCACCAAAAGACGATACCATCAAGACAATTGTTTTAGGTGTAAATGATTCAACGCTTAGCAAGGACGATGTGATCATTTCCAACGCAAGCTGCACTACCAATTGCGCTGCGCCTATGCTGAAAGTTCTGGAACAATTTGGCATCGAACAAGCTTATATTACCACGGTTCACTCGTATACAAGTGATCAGTGCATTCACGATGCGCCGCATAAAGACCTGCGAAGGGCAAGGGCTGCGGCTATGAGCATCATTCCTACTTCTACAGGAGCAGCAAAAGCCATTACAAAAATATTTCCACACCTGGAAGGGAAAATTGGTGGTTGCGGAATGCGTGTTCCTGTACCTGACGGTTCTTTAACCGACATTACCTGCGTTTTAAAAAACACACCAACTGCTGAACAGATCAACGAAGCTTTTAGAAAAGCTTCTCAAACTGATCTCAAAGACATTTTACAATACACCGAAGATCCAATTGTGAGTGTAGATGTGATCGGTAATCCACATAGTGTGCTTTACGATTCAGAATTTACAAGTATTGTAGGACATCTTGTGAAAATCATTGGTTGGTACGACAACGAGTGGGGGTATAGTAACCGACTGGTTGATCTTGTTTTAAGGATGGGGAATTAAGGGGTTACCACTCTTCAACTCTCCTTCACCAAGCTCAGCAAAGGCTGCTCTGGGTGACACTATGACGGGGCGCTTCGGCGGGCCGATAGCTATCGGCTCAGCGCCCCAATTCCAGGCCAAAATCTACTCGATCTTACAAGTATAAGTCTTCTTACCATTTTCAGAAACGGTTACCGTCGAGGTTCCCGGAATAATGGTCGTGGAGCCATCTGTGTAGCTTTCTTCCGATTTAGTAGGACAGGCTTTTGTGATCGTTTTCTTAGAGGCTTTGTCGTAGGTGGTCTTGCGGGAATTGCCGTATGCGTAGGAAGTGACAATAGTCGTGTCCTTTGCTTCTGTGATCGTTATAGGTGGAATTGGAAGTGGAATGCCAATGTTCAGACTGAAAGCAACGCCTGCGCTTTGACTACGCGTAGTGGTGGTTCCGCTGTCTATTATCTGGCACGTACAGGTGCGTTCTTTCTTGCAGGATAAAATGCTTAAGCAGAGGATGCTTAAAACAACTAAATAAAATTTCATGTGTGTAGTTTAATTTATTAAAAATAGGGATTTTTTTCAATATTCACAAGGTACAAGGATGGACGGCAGGACTGAATGGACTGTCGGGAGGCAAGACTAAGAGAACCAAGACTTAAGGGAGGTAAGACTTGATGGAAACAAGATTAAGGGGCACAAGACTAAGAGAACTAAGACAAAGGGATGTAAGACCTGCTTAATCTAACTTTGGAAAAGTTCTCCCGAAAATTAGAAGTAAATTTTTCCAAAGTTTTCTGAGGAATTAGAACTCAAAAGTAATCTGCCCATCCCCGTCTAAAAAGTCTTTGGCGTTGTCTTTATTGAGTTTTTCCATAGCGCGGCGGTGCAGCTCCATTGGGGACAAACCGGTCTTTTCGCTTTCATCTGCTTTCAGAAATTTACGGGCCAGTTTAATCTCTTCGGGCTCACGCAAATTAATTTCCTTCACTTTATAAGAGCTGAGTTTTTTTCCTTTGGCCTTCATGTTCACCATCGGACTAAACTCTACCATTTTTAAAGTCTCATCAGCAACTTCCATACCCTTTTCTTTCGCAAACTTAACTTCTACCACCGGATTAATTTGTGCGGTGATCAATTCTATTCGGGAAGCTTCATTTTCAGTGATGATCAGCGTTTTGTTAGTGGTTACTTCCGGCTCAAAACGTTTTGTGAAATACGATTTGCTTTGTCCGTCGAAATAAACGCAGGTGAGTGTTTGCTGCGGATAATATTTTTCAATCATGATCACATCATCATCAAAATGATTCAGTACATCATAAGTATAAAGCTTGTAAAACCCTTTGCTGGTAACCGTGAGAATTTTTTCTTCGCCACTGAATTTACCGATGTAAGTTCCACGCTCGTCCTTGTTCAAACGGTGCGTTCCTTCATCAAACCAATAATCTTCTCCCTCTAAAGTGGAAGCACCTTTTTCTTTTAAAGTAACTTTATTAACGGTGTATTTCGTTACAATATTTCCTACAGAACCACGCGCCTTTACTTCCATTTCACCAAAATCAACAGCGATCTCCAACTTGCGAAGTCCTGCCACTGCTCTTAAATGCACAATTACTTTTTCGCTTTCGCCATTCGGATTTATCGTGAACCAAAATACACCAGAACCCGGCGTGCCTTTTGTAAGATCGTATTCTTTATCGCGCGTAACCCCGGTAACATTAAACCGTTTCATAAAGGTGATGCCCTTAGGACCATCGCGGTAAATCATGTTGTAAGTGGTGCGCTCGTCGTTCTTTTTAAAGATCGCGATGTGCACAATGTCTTTTCCTACGAACACTTTATCTGACACTTTAAACACTTTCATCTTCCCTTCTTTGGTAAAGGCGATAATATCGTCAATGTCGGAGCAGTCGGTTACAAACTCATCTTTCTTTAAACTGGTACCCACAAAGCCCTCTGCACGGTTCATGTAGAGCTTTTCGTTGGCCATCACTACTTGTGTAGCAATGATGGTTTCAAGCTGTTTTGTTTCTGTTTTGCGTTCTCTTCCTGCCCCATATTTCTTTTTCAGATTTTTGAAATATTCTACGGCGTAGTCTGTAAGATTGGCCAGGTGATGTTTTACGGTAGCAATTTTCGCATCGAGTTCTTTCATCTGCTCTTCCGCTTTTATGCTGTCGAAGCGGGTGATCCTGATCATCGGAATCTGCGTTAAACGCTGGAGATCTTCATCCACAATGTCGCGGATGAGTTTACGTTTATGCGGCTTAAAACGTTCGTATAAATATTCGTATAAGGTTTCTTTATTGGAATATTTCTTAAAGTCAATGTACATCTCTTCTTTAATGAATATTTTTTCCAAAGAGGCGAAGTGCCATTTTTCTTCCAGTTCTTTTTGTTCGATCTCCAACTCCCGTTTTAAAAGCGCGAGTGTTTGATGTGTAGAGATTCTCAAAATTTCACTCACACCCACAAAGCGCGGTCTCTCGTTCTCAATAATACAAGCATTCGGAGAGATGCCCATTTCACAATTGGTAAACGCGTATAGCGCATCAATCGTTTTATCGGGAGAAATGCCCGGCTGTAAATGGATCAGGATCTCCACGTTCTCGGCTGTATTGTCCTCTACTTTTTTAACCTTAATCTTTCCTTTTTCATTCGCCGCTAAGATCGAATCGATTAAAGAACCCGTTGTTGTTCCAAATGGAATTTCAGAAATGATCAGTGTTTTTGGATTCAATTCTTTAATCCGGGCACGGATCTTGATCTTCCCGCCACGCAGACCATCTTTGTAATCGCTGAAATCGGCAATTCCCGCCGTAATAAAATCAGGAAAAATAACCGCCTTTTTTCCACGCAATATTTGTATGGAAGCGTCGATAAGCTCATTAAAATTATGCGGTAATATTTTGGTGGCTAAACCTACTGCAATACCTTCCACGCCTTGTGCCAGCACCAAAGGAAATTTCATAGGAAGCGTGATTGGCTCTTTGTTACGGCCATCGTAGCTCATTCCCCAATTTGTAGTTTTCGGATTAAAAACAACTTCTTGTCCGAATTTAGATAAACGTGCCTCGATGTAACGCGGGGCAGCTGCACTGTCGCCAGTTAAAATATTTCCCCAGTTTCCCTGGCAATCAATTAAAAGGTCTTTTTGTCCGATGGCTACCAGGGCATCGCCAATACTCGCATCTCCGTGAGGATGGTATTTCATGGTGTTCCCAATAAGGTTGGCCACCTTGTTATAGCGACCATCTTCGAGTTCCCACATACTGTGCAGAATGCGTCGCTGTACGGGTTTGAGCCCATCTTCCATGGCAGGAACCGCACGCTCAAGAATCACGTAAGAGGCGTAATCAATAAACCAGTTTTTAAACATGCCACTTACGTGGGTAATGTTATCTACCTCTTTATGATTATCGTGATCTGTTCCTTCAAAAATATCGCTCATGGTTTGTACAAAAATTTAAAAATGCAAATATAAGCTTCCGAAAACAAAAATTGAGGGTATAAAATTGGGTTTCAGTCTAAAAACGGGCCAAAATATTCACAAAAGGAAGGGGATAAGATGGGTTTGAGCTAGAATTGGGTTCTTATGAAGGCATAAATAGCAAGCCTAAATCCCAGGTTTGCCGTTTGATTATTAGGGAATTATGGATATATTGGTCGGGCTACCCCTGTATGGGTTTCGCAAATTTTGTAGGTTTAGCGGAATTGGCGGAAGCTTTTGGTGACTGTGGGGAGTTACAAATAGTAAAATGACATGTTAAACAATCTGAGAGTCCGTTTAAATAAAATTGACTAATAGATGAATAATGCCTATCCCCAGTAATTACACTATGGTTAGAAAAATAATAAGCCTCGCGATCATCTTTTCACTTCTGAGTTTCCAGGAAGTGAATGAATATAGTATAACTCCCGGTGTTGGAACAGAGAAACTGAAAGTGGGAGATACAAATCTGGATGCAGTGGTTACCTTGCTTGGTACAGACTACCATGTTCAAGAAACTATAGTGTACGACGACAAGAGAGAGAGGTCCCAGGTCGAGTTCAGATGTACTTTTAAGCAAGGTATCTCGGTATTTTTTTACGCTTTAAGAGACAAAGATGCGCCCCCGCAGCTTACTCATAATGCCGTGATGGAAAATATTATCTTTCAAAGCCCTTCACTTTCGAAGACTGTGCAGAATTTCGCTTTAAACATTAGCTCCAAAGAGGATATAATTCTAAAATATGGTCAACCAGAAAGACTAGAAGATGCGACACGGAGATCAAATTACGACACTATCCTTTTAAACTATATTCACTATCCAAAAAAAGGAATTTCGTTTGAAATAAACATGAATATAAATAAACTTTCGGCAATTGAAGTCTACAAACCAAAAGGGCGTTCTACATTTGACTGGTGAAGTGTCACAAAACCTAAAAACAAAAAACTTAATTAAATAAAATAACTTGTTTCCATTTGCGTTTCCCTTTCCTAATAGGTACTTTCATTTCTTTGAACTTATTCTTATGAAAAAATTCATCTTTCTTTGCCTGTTCGGTCTATCAGTCTTTAATAAAATTTCTGCTCAAAGTCCGATACCAGAAATTGTTTATATAAGGGTTCACGAACCGCTTAAAATAACGAGTGGCGCATTTGACGCAGTTATGGTTATCATAAAACCTGACAATACTTCAGAGACTGTTGCGTTAAAAAAGCCAGGCGCTGGCGGAAATTCTCTTGACGAGAATGGTGTGATTGTTAAGAATGAAATCTCCAAATGGCTGGCTAATGGATTTAAAATAATAACCATCAATAGTTCCGGAGGCGATTATATCAGCAGGACAGAAATTTTCCTCAAAAAGGAATAAACTGATGTTACTTTCGTGGGTTACTGAGTAAGCCTTTCCGTTTAAATGCTATATCAAAACAATAATTTCCCAAACGTTTTGTTTAAAGGGTTCACCCCCCTAAACGAAACCCATGCTTACCAAATCCAGGTTACCGCTGTTTCTTGCAATCATGTTCTGCGAGGAAGGAGCCATTTATTTGTATGCGACTTACTGCGTACGGGAAGCTAATTTTTTTTTGAAAAATGCGCGCGCAACTCCGGAAGGATCTCCGCAGCCCTGCACCTGGCTATCTTAATAATGGTTGGCTTCTACGGACTTAAAGATATTTTTGTGGATGAAAAGAAAAAAGACACCTTCCGCATTTTAATCACGCTGTTTGCGATCAATCATTTGATCCACTTTTTTTATCTTTATAATAATTTCATGGCAAGATCTTTGCCGTTTGAAACTTCCGACAATAAACATGGGTTCTTTACTTTTATCTGTATCATAGTTTTACCGATCCTTCTGTGGACAGTCAAAAAATTAAACACGGTAATTTACTTTGGTATTATCTTACACCTAATGAACGCAAGCTATTTTATTTTGGAAACTTTTTATAACCGCATAAAACCTGAGAAGCCGTTGCGTTTGCATAAAATAGGGATACTCATTATTTGTACCTTGCTTTTTTATATTTTGTACAGAGTTTTTGGGGAGATGTCTGCGAAACCTGCTGTTAAAAACAATCCGAACTAAGAAGACATTTTTATTTATATAGATAGTCTTTTCAAGTGGTGGAACACTGTCTCGTATTATCCTTCTTATACTCCCACCTTTCTTATATTAGAGTTACCTTTCTTCTATTAACATTAAGTTTCCGCGCTTTGTTAACTGAGATAATTTCCGGCTCTCAAAACAGCCCTGCATTAAATCTAAACACCTATGTTAAGAAAACGCCACGAGTTCGTCGTTGAAACAAGTGCATTCATCAATTCGTTTTAGGGGGTTGAAGTTCTACACCTTACATTTCGTTGTTACTTTATCTTCTTACTCAAAAAAAATGAATTAATATATATTCTTCCGCTTGCAAGTTTAACTTTAGTTTGTAGATTTGAAAAGATTAACTCGAAACACTATGAAAAAAATATTAATTCCATTCGCGCTTGTAGCACTTTTTATCGTATCAGCTTTTACAGTAAGAGATAACGCTGACTGGCAACTCACAGAAAAATACTCCATCTGGTTTACCGGTAAAAGAATCAGTGGGTTTTTCCACAACCTTAAAGGGCAAATTACTTTTGATGAAAATAAACTTTCGGCCTCACGTATTAAGTTAGAGGTGGAAGTCGCATCGATTAAAACCGGGAACTCTCTACGAACATGGAATTCTAAAAAATCAAAATGGTTTAACGCCAAACAGTATCCAACCATCACATTCGTTTCTGAAAAAATTCAGAAAACTGCAAAAGGATACGCCGCAACTGGCAAGTTAAAGATGAAAGGCGTAGAAAAAGACGTCACAATTCCTTTTAACTTCAGTAATAAAACTTTTTTTGGAACTTTCCAAGTCAAACGGTCAGACTACAATGTAGGTAAGATGAAAGGAATCGCGAAAATGGTTTCAGACACGATCAACATTAACTTTACTATTCCGGTAACGAAATAAAAAACAGCTGGGGGTTAAGCCGCACAAAGAAATATTAGGCTACAAATTTAAGGGGCGTTAAAATCTAGCGCTGTTAATTCATCAAACTACAGCGTAAATGATATTTATTGGAAAGATGCAATCAACCCTTTTTGGAGTTTGCTTGACCGCAATGACTTTTGCGCAAACAAACATAAGCGACCTAAAAAGGATTAACGACCTTTGGACGAAAAAAGGCGACACAAATCCATTTACTGGAGACGTCATTGAACATTTTGAGAATGGTAAAGTTAAAGGAAGGGGTCAATTTAAAAAAGGGCTTGTGAATGGTTTGCGGATCATGAACTACGAAAGCGGAAACAAGCACATGGAAAAAAATTATTCTGAGGGACAGAGTAATGGAAAAAATACAGAATACTATGAAAATGGTGCAATAAAACAAGAAGGTGATTTTAAAAACGGAAAAGAAATTGGTACGTGGAAAATTTACTATGAAAGTGGTAAGCTCAACGCGCTTCTTAATTTTTCGGATGGCGCGCAACAAGGTGACTATTATGAGTATTCCAAAGAGCGAAAATTAACGACACAATACTACTTTGTGAATGGAACCGCCACTTACTCGCCCGAATTTATAGCATTGACAAAACAAGCGTTTGAATTAAGCCGCAAATTCAAGAATGAAGAAGCTATAAAAACTCTACGACAAAGCCCTTGAACTTAACCCCACAGTTGCCCAAGCCTACTTTAACCGCGGAGCATGCAAAGGCAATAAATTTGACTTTGGGGGAGCCATTGAAGATTACAATAAAGCTATCGAATTAAAGTCCGATTACATGGAAGCATTCGGCAACAGGGGGAACGCGAAAATAAACACCTACACGTAAAAAGGTACTCTAAAGCCATCGTCTGAACAAACTAAAAGTGCTTGTGAAGATTTTAATAAGGCAGTTTTACTTGGCGATAGATCAACTTCGACAGAAGATATGATCTACCTTTACTGCAAATCGGACAAAAATAAAGAAAAATAACAACTGGCTTCCGCAGTTTGCCTTGGCACGAACTGGGTACAGATAAAAAAAAGCATGCTAATAAACCAAAATCTTCCGCTTCAGAAAGAAGAGCGATTCAGCGAGTCTGGCGCTGATCTTTGGATTGGAATAGGCGTTTAAACCAGCATTATCAAGGCTGTTTGCGTACCCGTAAACATCGTTCACTTGGGCTTTAAAAAGCACTTCATTCGTAGATTGTTTCTTTAGCTGAAGGTCAATGACCAACGCCACCAATTTGATATTATAATTCTGCGCTAAAATTGCACTGCTTATATCTTCTTTTGTTTCTGCCACCGACTCAATCACATAGTCTGCCTCTTCTGGTCTATCTACCAATCTTATCTCTTGCCCATTAAATTTTTGTTTAATAAATGTTTCAATCGAATTTAAGCCGGTTGCCTTTCCAAAATTATTCTCTATAGATTTTACATGAATGGTAATGTTAGACACATTCGCCTGAACTTTTAAGGCAGGCGTTTGAATAAACTGTTTCAAAAGTCTCACCCCGGCGCTGCTTACAGAGTCAGTTCCCATGAGTGTGGTAATGTCGGGACTTAAAGAAAAAGCAACATTTTGATTTAAAGGCTCTACTGAATTTACTTTTATTTGCAGCTCTCCGGCAGTATTAGTCGACGTTTTTTCGTTCACATTTATTTTATCTTCATCACTCGAAACAAGTAAGGGGAAATTTTGTAAGGGTGCTTTACTTTTTAATTGAAGGCTGTAAACAATGGGATTATAAATGAGCTGGTAAGGTTTTAAGACCGGCATTATTTTCTGCGCCACAACCGTAATAGACTCTAGTTGCGCCTGAATAAGATTGGTGAGGTCGAACACATTTTTAACGCCATTTGCCTGCGCGGGATCAAAATTGATCTCTTCGCTTAAATACGGTGTCAACACGCCGAAAGCCTGAATACGTTTTTTAAGAGAAGAAGAAAAGTCTTTGTTTTTTTCATCGTAAAAACTGGCTACGATCAAGTTGGAAGCCTTGGTTATGATCTGCTGTTTTTTCTTCGCTTTCAGATCTGCATATTCTTGCTTGTCTAATTGATAATAAACCCAATACTGCTTTTCGTTTTCATAAGAATCTACCAATGTAAAACCTTCAATGTTGTCGCTGCTCGAGAGCTTGATTAGGGAACTAAAATTCTCGTTAAAATTATTGTTGTTCTGTACAGTATACAAAACCGAATTGCTTGAAATATCCACTTTAATTTCAGAGGCAAGGTCATAGAGTGCATTTTTCTTTGCTTGGATCTGATAGCTCCCGCCTTTTCCTTTGTCCACAAATCCAATTCCAACGTATTTGAACCCGCTATTAGGTCGGCTACTCACCCAGTTAGGCGCTTTTATTTCCACAACAACAGGTGCGGGAGCCGCTACCTGTTTAGCTTTGCAGGAAACAAGTACAGCAGCTAAAACGAATATGTAAACTAAATGCTTCATTTATTTCATACTTCCCGCTGTGCTGATAAATAAACTAATGTTCTTATTGTAGACATCGCTTTTCAGTTCTTCGAAAGTTTTCAGGTTATTTCTTGCGCTAAAAAGTTTACGCCAGCTGTTCGGGTTATATCGCAGTGCTTGTCCAATTGTTGGCGGATTGTATGGATAAAGTGTGTTTATATTACCCGTGAATTTTTTTGCAAACTCCTGGTACTCTAAGGCATCCGCACTTTTCAGGTTTTGTGTTTGCGAGGAAACTATCTGGTTAGTGTAAGCATTGATGAGCTTATATTTGTAATCATAAGAGAAAGCTCTTTGTGATTTTACAACATTATAATCAATTGCATTGTACTCGGTAACCACCGTTGTGTCATTCACCCTCCGCATTACTTCCTCATAGCCACGCGAAGGTGTCTTTTTTATTCCTGAATTAAATTCACTTTTATTGAGAATATCAAATACATAAAAATAGTCCGCCGCCGTTGCCTTGCGAATCGCCTGGATCAGGTCAATATTGGTGCTGCTGTTGAGATCGGTAGTACTTGGTGCATTTTGAAAAGGGGTGTTGTTAATGATCTTAATAGTAGTCAATTTTTGCAAGGCAGTTTGACTGAAATTATCGAATAAATACTGGCGAATGTCATTTTCACTTTTATCCTGGGCCTTCTTTGGTTCAAATAATAAAAAGCTCTTTGTTTGTTGGGCCGTTGCCAGTTCAAGCAAATCGCGGGAGTCTTTGTAATTTTCAGTCCTGGATTGAATACTCGTGAGCAAGGACAAAGCTCCCGAATAATTTTTTCCTTCGAGACTATTAATAGCACTCTGGTATAAAGGCTCGCAATAGGAGACAATCTCGATCTGCTTTAGATTTTTATAACTGCTATTGTATTTCTGAACTTTCTGAATGTAAGTTATTGCTTCTGGGTACTTCTTCTGATTTACGAATATTACAGCCTGGTTATAATTTTTTGAGCAATACGTTTCCACACTTTTCTGATAATCTTCCTCATAGGTCTTGGGATAATCGAGCACCACGCCGAGAACTGTCGTTTTTAAATTAAAATCTTTTAATTTTTCAAAAGATTCTAAAGAGGCTTCTAATTGTTGTGTATTGTAATTCCTGAAAAACTCTGAAGCCATATTAGAAACATGCTTCTGTCCCACTTCTTTCAGTTTCAGCTTGGCTTCCACACTGGTGGGCTTGCGTTGAAGTGCCTCCAGATAATAGTCTGCCGCTTCGTTCACCAAGCCCTGTTTTTCAAGCTTCTCTGCCGCTTTGAAGTACTTGCGTGATCCCGTGCAAGCTATTAAAAACACAGCCAGTAGAATAAATATGTGGGATTTCATTTTCAAAATACAGGTTAAAAAAAAGAGCATCCCTGAATGAAGATGCTCTTAAATACAGGAGTGTGCTTACTTTCCTTCTTCAGCTAATTTTTTCATTTCAGCGTCAAAGATCTGCTGGAATTTTTGCTTATCATAATCCAGTTTTAATTTAGCATCACCGGAAATTTTAGAATCAATTTTATCAAATACAGTTTTTTTGTCTGCTTCAATCGCAATCCAGTAACTATAGCCACCATCTGGTTCTTTGAATATTTTTTCGCCGATCTCTTTTACATTCGACATTTCCATATTCACCACCTCGCGTGCCAGTTCTTCGAATTTATTTTCGAATTCCTGCGTGTTTCCAACTGTCCGTTGGTTAGTGTATTGATCGGTAACACGTTTTACTGTAGCGTTAATATTCGCAGCCATTTCCGCTCTTGCATTTTGAAAAGCAATCTTTTTAGCGGTTGCAATGTCAGGAGATTTTCCAACTTGTTTTGCCCTGAATGTATTTTCGTCGCTTCGGTAATCTTTTGTGCTGAAAGGCACAGTGATCTCCACGGCTCCTGTCTCTTTCTGAACAGGAGTTGATTTTTTTGATTTACAACCTGCCAGAGTTAAAACTGCAATAGCAGGTACTAAAAGTAAGTGTTTCGATTTCATGTTATGATTTTTGTGATTGTTCTTGTAATTTCATCTATTGTGCCAAAGATATTCATTTTTATCAAATTAACTCCCTTTAACGAAATCGCCTCCTTTTTGCACTCTAAATCGTTGTTGAAAGTTAAACCGCTTTAACAATTAGCTCACCAATTCTTTCTCAGTGTCTTTTTCAACGCGCAAATTCTCAATAATAAAATCTTGTCTGCCCTGCGTGTTCTTGCCCATGTAATAATTCAGTAGTTCATTGATACTTGCTCTCTGATCTAGTAAAACCGGCTCTAAACGAATATCTTTTCCAATAAAGTGCTTGAACTCATCGGGCGAGATCTCTCCTAAGCCCTTAAACCGCGTAATCTCTGGCTTAGGTCCTAGTTTCGCAATGGCCGCTTTACGCTCTTCATCCGTATAACAATACGCAGTTTCTTTTTTGTTACGCACCCGAAATAACGGTGTCTGCAGAATTTTCACGTGATTGTTTTTTACGAGATCAGGAAAGAATTGTAAAAAGAAAGTCAGCAATAACAAACGAATGTGCATCCCGTCCACATCAGCATCGGTAGCAATTACCACGTTATTGTAACGCAGTTCATCCAAACCGTCCTCAATATTTAAAGCGGATTGCAATAAATTAAACTCTTCGTTTTCGTAAACTACTTTTTTACCAAGACCAAAACAGTTTAAAGGTTTTCCTTTTAAACTAAATACAGCCTGAGTGTTTACATCGCGCGTTTTTGTAATGGATCCACTGGCCGAATCTCCTTCACAAATAAATAACGTGGTTTCTAAACGGCGTACATCTTTGGTGTCATCTAAATGCGTGCGGCAATCACGTAATTTTTTATTGTGTAATGACGATTTTTTTGCGCGCTCACGGGCAAGCTTCTGGATGCCCGATAATTCTTTGCGTTCCCGCTCATTCGCCAGAATCTTTACTTCAATGGCTTTGGCCACTTCCGGATTTTTATGAAGGTAATTGTCTAATTGCTGTTTGATAAAATCTCCAATAAACCCACGAATACTCTGTCCGCCAGGCGCTATCTCACTTGATCCTAATTTTGTTTTGGTCTGCGATTCAAATACAGGTTCCTGCACTTTTATTGCGATGGCCGATACGATCGACTTCCTGACATCTGAAGGCTCAAATTCTTTTTTGTAAAATTCACGCACGGTTTTTACAACGGCCTCACGAAATGCTGCAAGATGCGTTCCTCCTTGTGTGGTGTACTGACCGTTCACGTAACTGTAATACTCTTCGCTGAAGTGTTCGTTACTGTGCGTCATGGCCAGCTCAATATCTTCTCCCCTTAAGTGAATGATAGGATATAAGGTTTCGCCGGTAATGTTTTTTTCTAACAAGTCCCTTAAACCATTGTCTGATTTATAAGCTTGTCCATTGAGTGTAAGTGTTAACCCTGTATTAAGGAAAGCATAATTCCAAACCATTTTATCAATGTACTCGTGTACAAAGTGATATTTTTTGAAGATGGTATCATCTGGACGAAACTCGACATAAGTGCCATTTTTTTCTCCGGGAGCAGCAACCAACTTGTGTTCTTTAACTAACTCTCCTTTGCTGAACTCAGCAGTTTTAGATTGTCCGTCACGATAAGCCGTAACTTTAAAGTTAATGGATAATGCGTTTACAGCTTTTGTTCCCACGCCATTTAACCCGATCGATTTTTTGAAAGCTTCGCTATCGTATTTACCGCCGGTATTCATTTTAGAAACAACCTCTACTACTTTACCTAAAGGAATTCCACGACCAAAGTCACGGATAGAAACCACCCCTTCTTTTACAACAATGTCGATCCTGTTTCCTTCACCCATCATAAATTCGTCAATGGAGTTATCCATTACCTCTTTTAAGAGTACGTAAATTCCATCATCAAAAGCGCTACCATCACCCAGCTTTCCAATGTACATTCCGGGACGTGTACGGATGTGTTCTTTCCAATCTAAGGAGCGTATGTTGTCTTCTGTGTAATTTGATTTTGCCATTCTGTTTAATTTTATCTAAGCGTATTTTTGTGTTGGTTCGTTAATTATATTCATTAAATCATCCGGTTTAGGCAAGTACTTTTTAAGTTTTTGCGGCAGCTTGGATGTCAGTTTGTAAGTGCTCACACCAATCGGTTTATTAATATCCGCCAACGAATATTCAACTATGGTATTGTTTTTTTCCTTGCACAAGATAATACCAATAGATGGATTTTCGTCCGAAAGTTTTACTTGCTTATTTAAAGCACTCAGATAGAAATTCATTTTTCCGGCATACTCTGGCTTAAACTTTCCAGCTTTAAGATCAATAGCGATAAGACATCTTAAGCTCCTATGAAAAAATAAAAGGTCAACGAAAGCCTCGTCCTCCTCAACTAGCAATCTGAACTGATTACCCATAAAAGCAAATTCTTTTCCAAGGGTAAGAAGAAATTGCTTCAGGTTATTGATAATTTCGTGTTCCACTACACGCTCATTTATTTCATTGGGATTCTGAATATTTATAAAATCAAGAAGGTATTCATCCCTGAAAGCTTGTATTGCTTTTTCCTGAAGCTCCTTAGGTAGCCTGGTTTTAAAGTTATTTGAATTTTTCCCTTTCTTTTTAAAAAGCTCTGACTCTAAATTATGAGTAAGAGTTTCAACTGTCCAGCTATTCTTAGACGACTGCTCGAGATAAAAAGACATCTCTTCCCAGCTTTTTGTTTTGCTTATAATTTTATAATGGTGCGTAAAAGAAATGGAGAAAAAATACCTAATAAAATCTGGAGAAATTTTTCTGGAAGCCCCAATTTTACTGGGTTTAATTTGGTCAGTTGACGACTGACTAATTAGCTTTTTTGAAAGGTTTATTTGGTCAGTTGGCGACTGACTAATTTCAAGAAACGAATAAGTTTCATAAAACTGTTTCATGTATTTTAAATTCGTAGTTGAAAAGCCACTGAGTCCCTGGAGGTTTTTTTGCAGATCCCTCGAAATAGTTTCTATTACTTTAGTTCCCCATAATTCTTTTTCAATACGAAGATGAATGAGTTTTCCTACTTTGAAATACAACACTAACGACTCTTTATTAACGAGCTTAGCAGCAACATACCTGCTTGAAAGAATTTCTTCTTTTACCTTCCTGATTAATGCTGTATAAGATGCTTTTTTAAATGCCATCCCCATCTAAAATGTTACCTAGCCCACCCAGGATACTCCCTTCTTCTTTTCTCTTTCCTGATCCGTATGCTAAAATTCTTCCTGCAAGTCTGCTGATTGGCAGAGTCTGGATCCAAACTTTCCCTGGGCCGCGTAAAGTCGCGTAGAACACGCCTTCTCCACCGAACAAAGTATTTTTTACACCCCCAATAAATTGAATATCATAATGCACGGTACTTGTAAAAGCAACAATACAACCGGTATCGACTTTTAAAATTTCTCCTGTTACAAGATTCCTTTCGATCACGTGACCACCGCTGTGTACAAAAGCCATTCCATCACCTTCGAGCTTTTGCATAATAAATCCTTCGCCACCGAATAATCCTGTTCCCAATTTTTTCTGAAATTCAACCCCAACTGAAACGCCTTTGGCAGCGCATAAAAAACTATCTTTCTGGCAAATGATCTTGCCGCCTAATCTATAAAGGTCCATTGGAATGATCTTTCCTGCATAAGGCGCGGCAAAAGTTACCTGGCGTTTTTGTTTGGAATCGTTTGTATAAACGGTCATGAATAAATTCTCGCCGGTCAATAAACGTTTTCCAGCTGTAAATAATTTATCCATAAACCCCGATTGTTTTCCATCGCCAAACAAAGTCTGCATGGTAATCCCATCCGTCATCATCATAAAACTTCCCGGTTCAGCAATAACGGCTTCCTGAGGATCAAGTTCAATTTCTACGCACTGCATTTCTTCACCCTGCAGCTTATAATCGATTTCGTGATTGTTCATTTTCTGGTTTCTGGTTAGTGATTATTATTTTCCTTTCAAGTTTCTTTTTCTAGTTCTAACTTTTATGAGCGTTTCAATACTATGAAACTATTTAAACATTAAAACGGAAGTGCATCACATCTCCATCACTCACGACGTACTCTTTTCCCTCAATCCTTAATTTTCCAACTTCCCTGCAAGCCGCCTCTGATCCTAGCGTTACAAAATCATTGTAAGCAATTACTTCCGCCTTTATAAATCCTTTTTCAAAATCAGTGTGAATCACACCGGCTGCCTGCGGAGCTTTCATGCCTTTTGTGATAGTCCACGCTCTTACCTCTTTTACACCCGCCGTGAAGTACGTATCTAATTTTAAAAGTTTGTAGGCCGACTTAATTAATTTATTTACACCCGGTTCATCCAAGCCCATATCGGCCAGGAACATTTGTTTTTCTTCGTAGGTCTCAAGGGCTGCGATTTCACTTTCCATTTGTGCAGTAATAATTAAAATTTCTGCATCTTCATTTTTCACCGCCTCTTTAACGGCGTCCACATGTTTATTTCCCGTTTTTGCAGAAGCTTCATCTACATTACAAACGTACATTACTGGCTTAATAGTCAATAAGTGCAGATCTGCGATATACGGTAATTCCGTTTCCTCTAAATTTGCCGTACGGGCTGATTGTCCACTTTCCAAAGCCGTTTTTACTTTTGCAAGCGTTGCGAAAATTCTTACGGCTTCCTTATCCGTTCCAGTTTTCGCAAGCTTCTCGAATTTCTTCATTTTAGCGTCCACACTTTCCAGATCTTTCAACTGCAATTCCGCATCAATAATTTCTTTATCACTCACCGGATTTACTTTTCCATCAACGTGCACAACATTATCATCGTCAAAACAACGCAAAACGTGTAAAATAGCATTACACTCACGAATATTTCCTAAAAATTTATTTCCTAAACCTTCTCCTTTGCTGGCTCCTTTTACAAGTCCGGCTATATCCACAATCTCAACCGTGGTTGGAACAATATTCTGAGGCTTCACCAATTCAGAAAGTTTATTTAAACGTTCGTCAGGAACAGTTGTCGTTCCCACGTTCGGTTCAATAGTACAAAAAGGAAAATTCGCAGCTTGCGCCTGCGCATTACTCAAACAATTAAACAAAGTTGATTTACCAACGTTTGGCAGACCAACAATCCCACATTTCAAAGCCATAAATTACAATATATTACCTGTTTTTATTAAAAACGCAAATATACTAATCAAACAGGCCATTGGTAAGGATTTATTTGTAAAAAATCATAGTTTTTAACATCCCCTTCTTATTATTAACACAACCCTCTTTAAGCCGCCATCAAATGCTATTTTTGCCGCTCGGGAGATTGCTCCCGGCAAATAAAAAGCTATGACTAACACAGAAGAACTCGGTAAATTATGCGGACAAGTACGCAGGGATATTGTAAGAATGGTGCATGCCGTTAACTCCGGGCATCCCGGCGGATCACTTGGCTGTGTGGAGTATCTTGTGGCCCTGTATGGCAGCGTCATGAAACATACGCCTTCAAATTTTACCATGGACGGCGACAACGAGGATCTTTTTTTCTTAAGTAACGGGCACATTAGCCCCGTTTTTTATAGTGTTTTAGCGCGCACCGGATATTTCCCGGTTGAAGAGCTGAAGACTTTCCGTAAATTAAATTCCCGCTTACAGGGACATCCTACTACCCACGAAGGATTGCCTGGTGTACGTGTTGCCAGCGGATCTTTGGGTCAGGGCATGAGTGTGGCTATTGGCGCTGCACTTGCGAAAAAACTGAACAAAGACACGAATATTGTTTACAGTTTGCATGGTGATGGTGAATTGCAGGAAGGGCAAATCTGGGAAGCCGCTATGTACGCGGCTGGCCACAAAGTAGATAATTATATTGCAACCGTAGATTACAACGGGCGCCAGATTGATGGTGACGTAGATAATGTTTTGCCACTAGGAAATTTGAAAGCGAAATTTGAAGCTTTCGGGTGGACGGTACTTGAAAACAACCATGGAAATGACCTTAAATCGGTGATTGATTCTCTAAATAACGCTAAAACACATCTTGGTAAAGGAAAACCGGTAATCATCCTGATGAAAACCGAAATGGGCATGGGTGTTGACTTTATGATGGGAACCCACAAATGGCATGGTTCTGCGCCTAACGATGAACAGCTTAGCAAAGCCTTAGAACAATTGCTTGTAACCGGGGTAGACTATTAGGGTTATAAATTCAAAATGGAAAATGAAAAATTAAGAATTAATAGTTCGATGCGGCTAAAATTTTTGAAACTAGTGTTTGTCGCTTTCAATTTCTCGTTCTTAATTCTCAATTCCCAGATCACCAACCGCATCCTTTTTATCTTCGACGACTCGTTCAGCATGTATGCTCCCTGGAACAGCAACATTAAGATAGAAGTGGCAAAAAAAGTGATGGGTGAGTTTTTGGACAGTTTGAAAAATGAACCAAATCTTCAACTGGCACTCCGCTGTTATGGTCATACCACCTCCTTTAGGCCCGAACGTAATTGTAAGGATAGCAAACTTGAAGTGCCTTTTGCAGAGGCTAAAACAAATGCGTTAAAGATCAAACAACGCATCCAGCGGCTTGAGCCTCTTGGCACCACGCCTATTGCCTACTCTTTAGGAGAATGCGTGAACGATTTTACACCGTGTAATAATTGTAGGAACATCGTGATCCTTATTACCGATGGGATTGAAGAGTGCAATGGCAATCCCTGTCAGGTAAGTATTGACCTTCAAAAGAAAGGCATTTTTATTCGCCCCTTTGTGATTGGTGTTGGGCTCGACGTGAAATTTGCGGATGTGTTCGGCTGTATGGGAAAATTTTATGATGTGAGTAATGAAGCGAATTTTAAAGATGTTTTAAAACTGGTAATTACCGAGGCTCTGTCGCAAACCACCGTAGAAGTAGATCTGCTGGACATTCTCAAAAAACCCTCTGAAACGGATGTAGACATGACCTTTTATGAAGCCGGAACCAACACCGTTAAACACAATTACCTGCACACCATTAACCACCGTGGAAATCCCGATACTTTAGTTCTTGATCCAGATTTAAAATACGATATAACGGTTCATACCTTGCCGCCTCAGGAAAAAAAGAACATCTCGATCATAAGAGGGAAGCATAATGTCATTCCCATTGATGCTCCACAAGGCTTTATGAAACTGGAACTTGACGGCTCCATCAATAAATATTATCCAACAACCCTAGTGCGCAAGGCCAATGAGATGAACACCCTTCATGCCCAGGACTTCGGCACAACAGAAAAATACATTGTAGGAAAATACGATCTCGAGGTATTAACCTTGCCCCGACTCTACATCAAAGGCGTCGAAATAAAACAGAGTAGTACAAATTCTGTAAAAATCCCTAACAGTGCAAGCGTACGTTTTGACAAGCAGGATAAGGGCTACGGAAGTATTTATGTCGACGATGGAAAAACGGTGACCTGGGTTTGTAACTTTAATCCTGACCTGCCGAACGAACTTATTTTTCTACAGCCAGGTAAATACAAAGCCGTTTACCGTCTCAATTTTTCAAAAGAAACCCTTAAAACGGTTGAACGCAATTTTGAAGTTAAGCCCGGTACGCCCACTACGGTTAAGTTGTTCTAAAATTGTTTGAAACTCCCCGCTTTTTTGAATAAATCCTCAGCTTTTAACCTGTGTTAACAAAGGGTTTTTAGTAGATTTACGCTCTTAAAATTAATGTCCGGAATGAAAAAATATACCTACACAGAGAAAAAAGACACGCGTTCAGGCTTTGGCGCCGGTTTATCAGAACTTGGAAAAACCAACCCCGATGTTGTGGCACTTTGCGCAGACCTTACGGGATCTTTAAAAATGGATGCTTTTCAAAAAGATCATCCTGAACGTTTTTTTCAAATAGGAATTGCTGAAGCTAATATGATGGGCGTTGCTGCTGGCTTAACCATTGGCGGAAAAATTCCCTTTACAGGAACGTTTGCGAACTTTAGCACTGGGCGTGTTTATGACCAAATCCGTCAAAGTATCGCCTATTCAGACAAAAATGTAAAGATATGCGCTTCACATGCCGGACTAACGTTAGGAGAAGATGGGGCGACACACCAAATTTTAGAAGACCTCGGTTTAATGAAAATGCTGCCAAACATGGTAGTCATTAATCCTTGTGATTATAACCAGACTAAAGCTGCAACCATTGCTATTGCTAACCATCACGGTCCGGTTTATTTGCGTTTTGGAAGACCAACCGTTCCTAACTTTACACCTGCCGATCAGAATTTCGAAATTGGAAAAGCGGTGATGTTGAACGAAGGTGCAGATGTAACAATTATTGCTACAGGTCACCTCGTTTGGAAAGCCATCGAAGCGGGCGAAAAGCTTGCGGAAAAAGGCATCAGCGCTGAGATCATCAACATTCATACGATCAAACCTCTGGATAAAGAAGCAATCTTAAAATCGCTTAAAAAAACCAAATGTGTTGTTACTGCTGAAGAGCATCAAATGAACGGGGGTCTGGGCGACAGCGTGGCGCAACTTCTATCGCGTGAGTTACCTTCTCCACAAGAGTTTGTAGCCGTTAACGATTCTTTTGGCGAAAGCGGAACACCTGACCAACTGATGACCAAATACGGTTTAGACACAATTAACATCATTGAAGCTGTTGAACGGGTAATCAAACGCAAGTAGGTCTTCCGTTCTCTATTCCGTTATTTTCCTGTTTAATATAACAATTAAATAAAGCATCTTTCTTTTTATCCTTCAATCCTTTTTTTACCTTAGGGGCTTATAAAAAGCTTTGTGGTGCATTTCCTATACCTCCAATTCTGCCGGCTCCTTATAATTAAAAAGTAATTTAGATCTGAATATGAAAAAATTTAACCGCACAAAAATTGTTGCTACCATGGGTCCGGCCACTGCCGATATTAATGTCCTTGAACAAATGTTTAACGAAGGTCTTGATATCTGCAGGATCAATTTTTCACATGGCGATTACGATGCCGTTTTAAACAGTGTAAAAAACATTCGCGAACTTAATAAAAAATTAAACCGTCACGTAGGGATTCTTGCAGATTTGCAAGGACCAAAATTAAGAATTGGCATTGTAAAAAATAACAGTGCAGAGTTGGTGACCGGTGAGCTAATTGAAATTACCACCAAAGAATGTGAAGGCGATGAAAAATTGATCTACATTACTTACCCGCAGTTTCCACAAGATGTAAAAGTGGGCGAGATCGTTTTAATTGATGATGGAAAATTACATTTAGAAGTTATTGAAACCAACGGGAAAGATCTTGTTCGTTGCCGAATCAAAGTAGGGGGCCATCTATCTTCTAAAAAAGGCGTTAATCTTCCGAATACTAAAATCTCTCTTCCTTGTCTTACCGTAAAAGACATTCGTGACCTGGATTTTGCACTCGAGCAAGATTTTGATTGGATCGGATTATCATTTGTTAGAAGTGTAACGGACATTGTAGAACTAAAAGAGATCATTCGCAGCAAAGGAAAGCGTGCGCGTGTAATCGCAAAAATTGAAAAACCAGAAGCTATCAAAGAGATCGATAATATTATTGATCTCACCGATGGCATCATGGTGGCCCGCGGTGACCTAGGCGTAGAGCTTCCGATGGAACGTGTTCCTCTTTTACAAAAAATGATCGTAAACAAATGCATCCAGATCGGTAAGCCGGTTATCATTGCCACCCAAATGATGGAAAGTATGATTACCAGTTACACACCAACCCGTGCAGAAGTGAACGACGTAGCGAATGCTGTAATGGACGGAGCAGATGCCGTAATGTTAAGTGCTGAAACTTCTGTAGGAAAATTCCCGGTGAAAGTTATTGAAATGATGCGGAGAATTATTACCGAAGTGGAAGAACTCGATACCATCTATTTTAAGGAACATACACCCCACATACGCACCATTACTTACATTACGGATAGTATTTGTTATAACGCCTGCTCTCTCGCGCATCATGCAGGAGCGCAAGCACTTATCAGTATGACCAATAGCGGCTATACCGCTTTCAAATTATCAAGCCACCGTCCTAAAGCTCCTATTTTTATTTTTACAGATAACCTTTCTCTGCTTACCACCTTAAGTCTTGTGTGGGGCGTTCGCGGATATTATTACGATAAATACGAAAGTACCGATCAAACCATTGAGGATCTGAAACTCATTATCAAAAAAGCAGGACTGGTTAAAAACGATGACCTCGTTATAAACATTGCCAGCATGCCGATGAAAGAAAAAGGAAGAACTAATATGATGAAGCTTAGTTACATCAGCTAATGTGGTTAAAAAGCCCTGATATAAACTGTACTCACGGCTTCTCGACACGTCACGGCGGCATTTCCCCGGTTCCTTTCGACTCCTTAAATTTAGGCGGCTCGCAGGATACGCCTGAGAATATTTTACAAAACAGAATACTTAAACTTGAAGATCTGGGACTTTCGCTTTCTAATCTTTGTACCCTTAAACAAGTGCATGGAAACCACGTCTGCATAGCACACCCCGGCGCGCAGGAAGGGGATGCCATGGTCACCAATAAACCCGGACTTACATTAGCCATTAGTATTGCAGATTGTTATCCCATTTTATTCTACGACGAACTTAATAAAGTAATTGGCAGCGCTCATGCCGGTTGGCGTGGAACGCAAGGTAAAATCGCCGAAACAACGATTCAGGCTATGCTTAAATTGGGCGCGAAAACAGAAAACATAAAAGTCGCCATTGGGCAAGGGATTTCACAACAGAATTTTGAAGTAGGAATGGAAGTGATAGAAAAATTCCGCGAAGCGGGTTTTCCCAAAACTTGCTGGAATGGAAATAAAATAGATCTTGTGAAATGCAATTTATTTATTCTCTCAAAAAATAATATTTTAGAAAAAAATATATGGGCCATGAACCGCTGCACTTTTGAAAAAGACTTCTTCAGCTACCGTCGCGACAAAGGAATCACAGGGCGCATGTGGGGTATTATAAGTATGTAAAGAAATGAGAACGCTCGCGGTTTATATAGCCATATTGACATGTTGTCTCTTCAAAGCGCAACAGACGCCAGTTTACACACAATTCACTTTTAATAAAGCAGGCATCAATCCTGCGGCCTCAGGGACGGATATTGAGAAAGAGATTTTCTATGCTTTCGGTACCAACCGACAATGGGTTGATTTTGAAAATGCTCCCAAACAGAATTTTTTCAATGTATCTTATACCATTCGTCCGCCCAGAAGTTACAAACGTTGGCAGAACGTAGGGATTTATTATGACAATGACGACGCTGGTCTCTTAGGGAGTATGGGTATCTATGGTAACTATACCGTGCATTATCTTTTACGAAAAAAAGTAGTCGCCTCGTTTGGTGTCTATGCCGGAGCCAGATACTATACGCGTTCCATCGGAGGATTTGATCCCGCTGACCCGGCTGTAAACAAAACTAGAACCTCCCTTTGGGTTTATCCGGATATTATTCCTGGCGCAAGAATTTCTGATAAAAAATATTTTGTAGGCCTTTCGGTAAGGCAAATCACTATTTACAAACTGCAAAATTTTAAAGGTCGTAAAATAGGAAGTCCTTCTAAGCTAAGACCTTCTGTTTATTTCGAATACGGAAGAATGATCACGCTTTCAGATAATCTTTTGATGATGCCTTCTATTGCGTTGAATACACCTATTATAAGCCTTCCTCTTGTAGATGCAAACATAATGTTTTATTATGCGAACCGGGTAGGCCTTGGGGCGGGAATCCGCAATGCCAGTTTTATAAGTGGCATTTTCCAGATTCGTTTTCTTGAAAATATGACAGCGGGCTTTGCCTACTCTTACCCTATTAATAACGTTAAGTATGTTGCTAAAAATAGTTTTGAATTAATGGTCGGCGTGGTACCTATGGGCATGAGCGCTAAATTAACCGGCAGACACTCCATTGCAAGATGTCCTACTTTAAGTTACTAGCATGAAAAGCTTTTTACTCTATAGTTTCTTTTTTTTCTGCTTTGTCATTAAGGCGCAAAATCCTTTTGTTTATTTCAGAACTACTCTTCAAAACGAGAACTATCAAGCTTCGCAGAAAATTCTTGATTCTTGTTCTTTTGCAAAATACCAGCAGGACAGTGTTTTGTTTTATAAAGGCCTACTCACTTTAAAAAAAGGAAATCTAAAAGGTGCGCGTACCATTTGCACCAATCTCAAAGAAACTTATCCAACATTTACGGAAGTGCATTACCTCAGCGCTATGATTTATTTTGTAGATCAAAATTACGGAAGCAGCATCAATGAATTTGGACTCGTCATCAAAAAAGATCCCACACACATCAGAGCTTTGTTTAACAGGGCATTGGCATTCGGCATGCTTGAAGACTATTCATCTGCCATAGAAGACCTGAGCACCTGTATTTCTTTAAATCCCACTTATGGTTTTGCTTATTTTTCGCGCGCTTACTGGCATGAATTCACCAACAAATTTAACGAGGCCAAAAGCGATTACGAAAAAAGTATTCAGTTGGATCCTAAAAATTACGATGCTTATTTTGGACTGGCTTACATTTATCGCAATCAAAAAGATAACCTCAAAGCCTGTGAAACCATTGGCCGCGCGATATCTGCGGGCTCTCAGATTGCTGAAGAATTAAAGGGGAATTTTTGTAGATAGAAAATAATAATTTACGCTCATCAAAATTACTTTACAATTTTCAATCGGCTCATTTCTAAATTTAACAGTTCAATTTCAAGTGTTTAGCTAAAAACAGGAAAAATACCCCCGCCCCTTTTATTTGATTTTTCAAAAACAGCAATCTACTTTCGTTCACGATCTTACGCAATAATTCAGGTTCTTCTGTATTCATAAAAGGAAAAGGATACACAAAACGGTTTTTTGTTTAAGGACATTTTTGGCATTGGAATCCTCCCCACCAATGTTTGTACTTAGTTTTTAGACATTTCGTTAACCCTAAATATCTCACGGAAAAGGCTTGGTGAACCTTGTGACCGTTTTGTACGTAGCCGAATTGTGATCTGATTTGCTAACCTAACACTTGAAAATATGAAAACAAGAATTAAATATTATTTATGCCTTTCTATTTGCTTTTTACATTCTATCACAACAGCTCAGCAGTTTTGTAGTTCGCGACCACAAAGTCCAACACTTACACCTGTTGTTGCTTCAAATTCTCTCCAACTGCTTAATGATCTGGCCCCAATATCTGCAAGCGAGCCTACTCTCTATGTAAACGTGAATATTTACGTCGCTGTTCCTGCTTTTATGAGCAGCCTGTCCAGTGTATGGACACATAGCGCCTCGCCTTCTACTTCGTTAGACGCACAAACCTTTCTTGATACCGCTAATTTTAAAATGTCTCATATACCGGCTATCCCGCAGCTTACGGTTGCCACAAATACCAATACAACGTTTACAGATTCTAAAATTAGATTTGTCTTAAAGAGTTTTTCATACATTATGACAAACGAGGGGTACATAGATGTGAATAAGTGGAGTGACGGCGATTTTGGAACAACGCTACATGATCCCACAGCTATCAATGTATTTTTTGGAACGCAATCAAATACTGCAATAGTGACAGGTTCTAGTGGAACTTTTGTTGCAGCCACGCACATTGTTGGCACTATTGGCAAGAATAATATTACAGCTACTACAAGTACTTTTAACGCCATACATTTCAACCCGGAATTCTTTTCCAACATCACACCAACCTGTACCTATAACTGCCAATATGATAACATACGCAGTTATGGTAGTACCTTTGCACATGAAGCTTGTCATGCTCTAGGATTAGATCATAGTATGGGCGTTGCGACTACTTATTCTGATTGTTGTGATGTAGAGGAACAGGCATACATCACACCAACGTTTGGGTGCACAAATTTTGTTGCAGCTAACGATTATTTTTCTGAATGATATGCCTGCTCGGGTCCTATTAGTCCGGTCTCTCCACATACACTTGCTACATAATTTACGGTGCGGGTGGCTGTAATGTTCCCGGCGTTTCAAATAATCTTATGAGCAGAAATGGAAGCTGCAACAAATATCTCTCGCCACAACAGGCAGCTGTGGCGCATTTTAACTTAAGAACAATTTTAAAAAGTTTTCTTACTGCAAGCAGTTCTACAGCCGCTCTAAATGTAAATCCAGCCTTAGACTACAGTGTTACAACGAACGAAACTTGGCAGGATGGCGACCGATATTTTAAAGGGAATATTACCGTGAAAGCGAACAAGGCGCTTATCATCAAATGTGGCGTTGCAATGGCTGCCGAAGCAAAAATTATTGTAGAACCAGGCGGACTTCTCACGATTGACGGGGGTACTATCACAAACATATCAGGAAAACTTTGGGAAGGTATTTCTTTACAGGGCAATCCTCATGCTCCACAACTCACTCCCAACCCTAACAACCCAGGTGGAGTGCTACACCAGGGAATGCTTCGCATCAAGAACGGAGGAACTATAAGCCAAGCAAATTGCGGCGTAAAAAATTATTACTTAAACCTTGCCTACGGTGGGGGGGTAATCTTCGCGCAGAACGCCAATTTCCTTAACAACCTAACCGATGTTTATATGGATGACCGCCACACAGCTGGCTCCCTGCCCGTGCCAAGTGTGAGTTGGTTTTACAATTGTAATTTTAAAACAACAGATACAATTGCAAATGGTTTAAGTCCACAGCAGCACGTGCGCATTGCGCGTGTTTCAGGTGTTAAATTCAGGGCCTGTACATTTAAATGTGAATTGAGTCCAATTTCCTATCCCGGTAAAGGCATTTACGGCGTAGACGCTATTTTTTCTGTGGATCAGGATCTCACAAATCCTTGCGTGTTTGAGAACCTGGACAGGGGCATTTATATTAACAGTACAAACCCCTTAAAAACACCAACCATACTCAATTCAAAATTTAAAGGTAACAATTACGGAGTATATGCCATGAATGCCAATAATCTCGCGCTGCAAACAAATACATTCACTACTGGCAATTACGGAATTGTATCTCACGTATATCTTAACAATTGTAAATATTATAAAATAAAAAACAATGAATTTTCATCAAATCCCTCTTATGCTCCCGGAGGGGAGGGCATCTCGGTTTTTAGAAGCAAAACAGGTGCTCATGAAATTTACCGCAACACTTTTTCAAACCTAACAATGGCTATTAATTGTATGGATGATAATGGAAATCCTAATAATGTTAACGATGGGCTTAAAATGAATTGCAACGATTTTCATATCACACCCAATGTTTATGATGTTGTATTAAGTTACAGTGCTGGCTTAGCTCTGCCTTTGGTAAATAAAACCCAAGGTCTCATTACTTCTAACCCCCCTGCAACAGCCTTAGTTCGTAATATATATGGCGCTAATTGTGGTAATCAAAATAAATGGCAGATCTATTCCGGCAGCACTGTTACGATCAATCACGGTTCTAATACAAATAGTTTAACTGCTGTCACACAGCCAACTACAACGGGCTGTAAGAGTTCTTATTTGAACGTGGTGGACAAAGCTGTTCCTTTAGACTATGCTGCCGATTGCTCACCACTTACTCCATCAAGCGGAGGAACTAGTACCATCTCTTCCAGTCGCCTGGGAAGCATGAACGATTATTTAAATGACCTGACTGCCGATCCATCATTTATTTCTGATAATCATTTTGAGATCCAGTCCACTGTAGCATCAAAATTGAATCTCTTTTTAAACGACAGCGCGAGTGCAAACAACGATAGTATAATAAGTATTCTCGAAAATAATCAGGGGTATATGGAAGATGCCGATATACAAACCGTATTTGCCTATATGAACAAAGGCGATTACGCTGGCGCAGAAGAAAAGATCGAGGGCCTTGAACGACACCGTGCCGACTGGGCTACCTTATTAACTATTCTGCTTACCATCGAACTGGATACAACTAACCGCATATATATTTTAGGCGAGTATGGTGATGTTTTAAGGAATTATGCGGCCACCGAAAATAAAGATGGGCAGGCACTTGCACAAGCCTTATTAAAAGCCCATTATAATTTAGATTATACAGAACCTCATGCGCTACCCGAAGGTGCAGGAGCCACAGAAGCAAGAATTAGTAACCAGGGCCGAGAAACTGTTGAAAATAAGCAGGTAGGATCACCCACGGTCCTTATCTATCCAAACCCCGCACACACTGGTGTGAATATATTGTATAATTCTTCTGTAGACGGCTCTGTTAAAATAGAGCTCAGGGATTTGTCAGGACGGGTAATTTATACTAACTTTATTACTGAGCGGATGCAAAATCAGTATATCCCCATGGAGCAAATAAGCAGCGGCATGTACCTGGTGACTTTAACAAAAGGAAAAGACCTAATTCATAAAGAAAAATTAATTAAGCAGTAATAAATTAAAGGGAATCCTTTTGAGGATTCCCTTTATCACCAAAATGAGATTTTCACTTTTAGTCATATTTATTTTTATTTCAAATTGCGTTACCGCTCAAGGCTTTAAGGTACGGCATTCTATACCTGGCGCTTCTAATAATTCAGCAAGTGCACTTTATGAATCAAGTCCCGGAAATTACATTGCCGCAGGTTTTATTACAGACACAAGTTCTGGGCAAGCGGTGCGTTGTATTTCTATCATGGGCCTAGGAAGCCAGGGCCAGCTGCTTTGGACTAAAAAATACAAAAGCACTTCTAAAATAAATTATCTCAATAACGGCTTTATTCAACGCTGTTTTTACAAGCAGGGTAATTTTATGTATTACGCCGGCTGTATAAATGATAGTGCCGGGAGTCAAATGGGGGTATTCATCAAATTTACTATGAGTGGAGACACCCTCTGGCAAAAAACTTACCGCGATACCATTGACCTTATTCCGCAAAAAGTAACAGGAAGTATGGATGGCGGTTTCTTAATGACTGGTTTTTTTCAGGACTGGATAAATCATACACAGCAAGGATTAATTTTAAAAACCGATGCAAATGGAAATGAGCTCTGGCGAAAAAAAATAAATAAATCCGGGCAAAATGTGCAGGATGGTAAAGCTATTGTGCAGGATTCGGCAAGCAAAAAAATTGCGATTGTTGGCTACCAGTATTTTACCAGTAGCGATACACACGATAACATATTGATTTTAGATAGCCTTGGAAATAAAAAATACCAGGGAACTTTTTGCTGGTCGGGTGTAGGTGGGATGGGAACAGATCTCATTCAAACCCGGGATAAAAAGCTGGTGATGATTGGTTGCCAATATTATCCGCAAATTATTGGAGGAAACTTAAATACTTCACGATCCTTTGCCGTTAAATTTGATATAGACACACCTAATATTCCAATTTGGAAGATTGATGGATACGATATACTGGGAATTACAAATTTTTTCGCAACTGTTGTGGAACTTAATAATGAAGACATACTAATCGGCGGGGCTTTGGACTCCATGCAGGGGGTATGGAATGGATCAAATAACAAACCCAGTAATGTTCTTACCCGACTTACAAGAGTGAGCAAAAACGGTACGATAAAATGGAATCGTTATTACGATTATAAAACGAACAATACATTATCTGACAATATCCAGGGAATTCACTCGATAGATGTTTGTCAGGATGGTAGCTGGCTAGCATCTATTGAAGGAATCAATTTTCCCGGAGTAAATCCACATCTTTTCGTAAAATACGATAGCACAGGCTGCGACAGCACCTTAGCCTATTGCGCAACTTTAAATTTAGCGGGTATCAAACCATATGCACAAGACAATCAAATAACGCTTTTTCCCAATCCTGTGGCAGATGTATTAAATATTGATATAAGCGGCCTTAAAACCGAAAACCTTGCACTAACCCTGTTGGATATTCATGGGCGAGAAATAAAAAAACTAAACTTAAAAGAAGATCAAAAAATAGATGTCAGCGATCTTAATAGCGGCATGTATCTAATCATTTTTACAAAAGGAAAAGACCTAATTCATAAAGAAAAATTAATTAAGCAGTAATAAATTAAAGGGAATCCTTTTGAGGATTCCCTTTATCACCAAAATGAGATTTTCACTTTTAGTCATATTTATTTTTATTTCAAATTGCGTTACCGCTCAAGGCTTTAAGGTACGGCATTCTATACCTGGCGCTTCTAATAATTCAGCAAGTGCACTTTATGAATCAAGTCCCGGAAATTACATTGCCGCAGGTTTTATTACAGACACAAGTTCTGGGCAAGCGGTGCGTTGTATTTCTATCATGGGCCTAGGAAGCCAGGGCCAGCTGCTTTGGACTAAAAAATACAAAAGCACTTCTAAAATAAATTATCTCAATAACGGCTTTATTCAACGCTGTTTTTACAAGCAGGGTAATTTTATGTATTACGCCGGCTGTATAAATGATAGTGCCGGGAGTCAAATGGGGGTATTCATCAAATTTACTATGAGTGGAGACACCCTCTGGCAAAAAACTTACCGCGATACCATTGACCTTATTCCGCAAAAAGTAACAGGAAGTATGGATGGCGGTTTCTTAATGACTGGTTTTTTTCAGGACTGGATAAATCATACACAGCAAGGATTAATTTTAAAAACCGATGCAAATGGAAATGAGCTCTGGCGAAAAAAAATAAATAAATCCGGGCAAAATGTGCAGGATGGTAAAGCTATTGTGCAGGATTCGGCAAGCAAAAAAATTGCGATTGTTGGCTACCAGTATTTTACCAGTAGCGATACACACGATAACATATTGATTTTAGATAGCCTTGGAAATAAAAAATACCAGGGAACTTTTTGCTGGTCGGGTGTAGGTGGGATGGGAACAGATCTCATTCAAACCCGGGATAAAAAGCTGGTGATGATTGGTTGCCAATATTATCCGCAAATTATTGGAGGAAACTTAAATACTTCACGATCCTTTGCCGTTAAATTTGATATAGACACACCTAATATTCCAATTTGGAAGATTGATGGATACGATATACTGGGAATTACAAATTTTTTCGCAACTGTTGTGGAACTTAATAATGAAGACATACTAATCGGCGGGGCTTTGGACTCCATGCAGGGGGTATGGAATGGATCAAATAACAAACCCAGTAATGTTCTTACCCGACTTACAAGAGTGAGCAAAAACGGTACGATAAAATGGAATCGTTATTACGATTATAAAACGAACAATACATTATCTGACAATATCCAGGGAATTCACTCGATAGATGTTTGTCAGGATGGTAGCTGGCTAGCATCTATTGAAGGAATCAATTTTCCCGGAGTAAATCCACATCTTTTCGTAAAATACGATAGCACAGGCTGCGACAGCACCTTAGCCTATTGCGCAACTTTAAATTTAGCGGGTATCAAACCATATGCACAAGACAATCAAATAACGCTTTTTCCAAATCCTGTGGCAGATGTATTAAACATTGATATAAGCGGCCTTAAAACCGAAAACCTTGAATTGATTATAATTGATATTCACGGACGAGAAATAAAAAAACTAAGCTTAAGGCAAAATCAAAAAATAGATGTCACAGATTTACGCAGCGGTATGTACCTCGTAAAAATCAGTCACAACGACGAACTAATTTATAGCTCAAAATTAATTAAAGAAAATTAAATAGCACCCGTACTCCCAAATCCACCCGCGCCGCGTTTAGACTCTTCTAATTCAGAAACGATGTACCAGTCAATCTGTTCATGTTTTGCAACCACCATTTGCGCAATGCGTTCACCGTCATTGATCACAAAATCTTTGTCTGACAAATTAACAAGCAATACCCCAACTTCCCCGCGGTAATCTGCATCAATGGTTCCCGGTGAATTTAAAACGGTAATCCCGTGCTTAAAAGCCAGGCCGCTTCTTGGACGGATCTGCGCTTCGAAACCAACAGGCAATTCAATCGAAAGTCCTGTAGGTATTAATTGACGCTGCAAAGGTTTTAATGTAACCGGTTCTTTCAGGTTTGCTTTAAGGTCAAGTCCCGCTGCGTGTTCTGTGGCGTATTCCGGTAAAGGGTGTTCAGACTTGTTTATGACTTTAATCGTGAGTATCGACATTGGAACTTAATTTTTTTAGATTATTAATTTCCAGTTTATAAATCACCCACACAAATATTCCTATCAACAAATTATTCAAAATGATCTTCATAACCTGATTCTGCATATCGTTGTAACTTACCGATAACAGATAAAGGCCCAGGGTAAGAGCCGTGTAAACCAGCATTGCACGGACATTGTATTTGATTGGGAAATTTTTCTGTCCCCAGAAATAAGAAAGGATCATCATACCACCATAAGCCGCAAGAGTTGCCCAAGCACACGCTACATAAGAAAATTTTGGTACAAAAATAACGTTGATAGTTATGGTGATGATAGCGCCTGCTACCGAAATAAAAGCCCCGTATTTTGTTTGTCCACTAAGCTTGTACCAGATGGCCAGATTATAAACTACGCCGAGGCAAAGATTAGCCAGTAGTAAGACTGGCACCACTTTTAAACCAGCCCAGTAAGGTTCTGAAATAATGTACTTGATCCAATCCAAGTTCATAAGTGTTCCCAGGAATAACAGCAGACAAAATATCACAAAGTACTTCATGACATACGCATAAGTTTTTTTTGAATCTTTTTCCTTCGCCTTACTAAAAAAGAAAGGCTCAGCAGCGAAACGAAAGGCCTGTATAAAAATGGTCATCAGAATAGCGATTTTATAACAAGCTCCATAAATCCCCTGCGCGATCTGTGCTTCCGCTTTGTCTGCCATTAACTTTTTGAGAATAATCCGGTCAAGCGTTTCGTTTACCATACCCGCTAAGCCAAGAATAATCAAGGGCCAGGTGTAGGTAAGCATTTGTTTTAGCAATTCTACATTCACCTTGAATTGAATGCCTGCGAATTGTTTGCTTAATAATAAAAGTGTAAGAAGATTGGCTATCATATTCGCAAGAAAACAATATCCGATCCCAATAGTGGGATCGTACAGACTTCCAAAAAAATTCTCCTCACAACGATCATAAGCGCCTTTACATATGGAGATAAAAAATACAGTGAGTCCGAAGTTGACCACCACGTTAAATATTTTCAGATAAGAAAATTGTAAAGCTTTATTTTCAGACCTCAGCTTTGCAAAGGGAATGCTCATCATGGCATCAGAAGCCAGAATAAAAATGCACCAGGTAATGAAAGTTGTGGAGTAATGCGCATTAGATGTAGATAAATAACTCCCAATCCACGGACCGAGGGAAATCAGCAAAACGGTAAGAAAAACGGAAGAACATAAAAGAGAAACAAGTGCCGTATTATAAACGTCTCTTTTATTCTCGAGTTTCGTATTAAAGTTAAAGAAAGTGGTTTCCATTCCGTAGGTGAAGATCACATTCAGAAAAGCAATATAGGAATAAAGCTCCGAATTGATCCCGTACTCAGCTGGCAGAAAGGCGCGCGTAAGGATGGGTGTCAAAAAATAATTCAGAAATCGGGGCAGAATAGTTCCAAGTCCATAAACGACCGTTTGTCCCGCTAATTTTTTTAATGGATTTGACACTTTTTACTAATAAAACTAAAATTAGGAAAAGATACGTCTGCCATACTGCCTAAGCAATTTAAGATATTAACCGAGACTTGTAGAGAGAGATATACTCCCGAATCCTCTGTCAGGGGTATAGATGAATTATTGAAATTACCTCTGTCAGGGGTACAGATGAATTATTGAAATTACCTCTGACAAGGGTAAACTACTTAGAAATTGCTTTGAGATTGACGCTACCTCTGGCAGAGGGATAGATAAATTATTGAATTACCCCTGACAGAGGTAAACTACTTCCCCATCGCCTTCATCTGGTCCTCGAGGGCTTTGATGCCCTCCGTAAAACTATGAGGATTGTAGCCCAGATCGTTCTTCGCTTTGTCGATGATAAATCCTGTGATCGGCGGACGCTTTGCCGGTTGCTTGATATCAGCGCTCTTACTTGGTTTGATAAGACTTTTATCGAGACCATAATAGTCGGCAACGACTCGCGCTAATTCTAAAATACTATAAAAATTTTTGCCTGAAATGTTGTAAATCCCTGTTGCTCTTTTTTCGGCGATCAGGATACAACCATCCGCCAGGTCTTCTGCCAATGTTGGCGTGCGAAACTGATCGTCGACCACGTTAATTATTTTACCCTGTTCTAAATTCGATTTAACCCATAGCACAATATTACTTCTGCTCATATTGTCTACTATGCCGTAAACCAACATGGTTCTGGCAATCGACCAATCAAGTGAAGATGCCTGCACGATTTTTTCCGCTTCCAGTTTTCCTTCCGCATAATAGCTTAAAGGATTTGGTATTTCTTCCTCATCCAACGGACCATGCGTGCCATCAAAAATAAAATCGGTGCTCAGGTGAATAAAATGTGGTTTATAATCGTTATTTTTTTTCTGAAGTTCTTCCAGTGTGTTTACCTGATAACCCACCGCAGTAGCATTCATCAACCAACTTCCTTCACGGTCTGTTTCACAAGCATCTACGTTAGTCTGGGCAGCTGAGTTTATGATCACGTCCGGCATAAATTTCCCGAACACCTCTTCTACATTTTTTTTATCGGTAATATCAAGTGACTTATAGACGTAGCCATCCTGTTTTACAAGACGGTTAGCCCCACGCGCCGTTGCAATACACTCAATCCCTGCTTTGTTGCGAAGTTTATAAACTAATTTTTGTCCTAATAAGCCGTTGGAGCCGGTAATTAAAATTTTCATTGGATTTTATTTTTCTTCTTTCTTTAAATAAAGCTTTGCGCTGTTTTCAAGTTGTTTGAACCAGTCTTTACCAAATTTGCGAATCAAGGGCTCCTTCAAAAATTTATAAACGGGCACATCGAGCTTCTTCCCACATTCACAGGCAGGTTTGCAGATGTCCCACTTACTGTAGTTTACAGCGTCGTAATTTTTATGCTTGGTAATTCTAACAGGATAAAGGTGGCAACTGATAGGCTTCTTCCAGTCTACTACTCCGTCGTAATAAGCTTTTTCGATCGCACACTTTGCCGTTTTGGTCTCGTCAAAATAAACGAACGCACATTCAGCACCTTCACTCACAAGCGTGGTCGTATAATCGCCATCACTATCCACCACGTATGCTCCATGCTTTTCTATGGCTTTAATTCCTTTCTTCACCATGTAAGGTTTAACTTTTTCTAGGAGCGATTCCAAAATTGGCAGTTCGTCCTCGTCAAGCGGGGCACCACTATCACCAGCCACACAACATGCTCCTTTGCAGGCATTCAGATCGCAAACAAATCGTTTTTCCAACAGATCTTCACTGATCAAAGTTTTATCAATTGCTATCATTCTTTAGAGGGGATAAAGATAAGGAATAAGCAGGACTCTCAATTATTTAATTGATAGCCATGTTCTGGGTCATGTAAGCGCCCAAGTATTTTTCAAGGATACCGCGGTAAGTAGGAGTTACTTTGAATGCGGAGAAAAATTCATTAAAAAGTGCCTTGTGCTGACTGGCCTTAGGCATTATAAAACCAAGCTCTTCTTTAGATTGATTTAAGATCTTTTGCATTTTGAGAAATTTACCGGGATTGTTTTTAAGGTAGAACCAAAAGCCCACCGCATCTATATATCCAAAAGCCAACACATTTTTTGAGATTTCATCAAGAATTTTAATCTCATCGCTTTTGTAAGAGATTTTAAGATCAGGGATGTAATTTTTTTTAATCTCCATCACATACTTGTTTAAAGAAGTATTGTTAATGGTCAATGCATTCATGCTACCAAGCGATCTGAGGATCTCGTCGGAACTTTTCGTTTTTACATCTGGTGCATGACCATTCGTAACGCAAAAAGCAACGTTTTTTAAGTAGGGAGCCGAAAAATCAATCTCAGCAGCTCTGTCCTGGCTAATGGTCACAGATCCCAGTCCCAAAGAATTTTTATTTCCCTTTTTCGTGGCAGTGTAAAACGAATCAAAATCAGTAAACCCCACTTGTTTTAAAGTGATGTTCATTTTCTTTTTACTTTTCAGCCACAAAATATATTCGTTTACGATGTCTATTTCAATTCCCTTCACCAGTCCTGCTTCAGAATAAACAAATGGAGTCTGGTTAAAATAATTAATGTACAAGGTATCACCGTTTTGTGCAAAAAAGTTAAGACTTAAAAAACAGGCAATTATTAAAAGTAAGGTCCTCAATGTGTGTGTGTTTTTTTGTGGGTCATCTAAAATACTAAATTATATTCTAAAATTTCCCCCACATTTGAATTTTAATCAAAAATTATCATTCTGCTAACTTAAAAAACATACCCACTGGTGGGTATATTAGGCTTTTGTGCTTTTTTATTTTAATTCCCTGTTCAACATCGGTAGAAATAAGTAATTTTAATCTTAAAATCTTCAGAAAAGTCAGAAAATGGAGGAAATAGTCAATAAAGTGGAAGGAAGCGGGATCATTAGTATTGATCTTGAAGAATTTTATGTGCATGGGGAACGGGTAATTTTTGACATTAAGCCCCATTTGTTCATGGAACAAATATTAAAAGAAAAGGATTTCAGAGAGTTTATTAAGACAAACGATTGGAGTGCCTATAAAGGCAAACTTGTGGGCATTATCTGCGGTGCAGATGCCATTGTACCTACTTGGGCCTATATGCTTATCGCACTTGCGCTGGAACCCTTTGCTAAAAAAGTGTTTTTCGCCGATCTTAACGGAATAGAAAATTTACTATTTGCAGAAAAGCTTGCAGCCATTGAGCCCTCAGTTTACAGAGATGCGCGGGTGGTAATAAAAGGATGTGGAGAAAAATACATCCCCACAAATGCTTACGTGCAGTTAAGTGCCTTACTAAAACCTTTCGCTAAAAGCATCATGTATGGCGAACCCTGCAGCACTGTGCCATTGTACAAAGCGAAAGCTTCCTAGAGCGTTTTAAATAAATAACCTTTTTCAAGAAAATGTGCTAAAAAAAGTGGAAGCGCATGTTTAATATTCTTCTCAGCTTTTATATTATCGTGAAAAAGAACAATGCTTCCATTTCTTGTATTTTTGAGAACATTATCAGCACATTCCTCTTCTGAGATTTTTTCAAAATCATAACTGATCACATCCCATAAAATGATCTTATAACCGCGCTCGATCAGGGCTTTGTACTGACCTCTTTTCAGTTGGCCATAAGGCGGTCTGAACAAATTATTCAGTACCAGTTTTTTACATTCTTCCACCTCTCGCACATAATCACCAGTAGTGTTTTTAAACCCTTTTGTATGGAACATGGTGTGATTTGCAACTTTGTGCCCTCCTGTTGTTATCCGTTCAAAAACATTTGGATGCTTAAGAATGTTAGCACCTACGCAAAAAAAAGTGGCCTTCACGTCAAAATGGTTGAGCTGGTCGAGCACCCATTCTGTTAAACCGGGAATCGGTCCATCATCAAAAGTAAGGTAAATGATTTTTTCTTCCCTTCCCATGCTCCAGACTGCCTTGGGATAGATGCGTCTTAAAACCGCGTTGGGTTGTATGAGCAGGAAATTTTTCAAAATATAAAATATCAGAACGGGGCAGAAAACACTCTGCCCTGTTCTGACTAATTAAGGTAATCGTGGCTCCGCTTGAGGTGGCGACAAATCTTCAACACTCATCACGCCTTGGATCCGGTTCATGAAATCTTTTGACATGTCCTCCTGTTTGTATTGCTGTGCCAGACCTGTTAACCTTTTCAGTATTTCTTTGGCCTGATTAATATCCCTGCCATAAGCGCTTCTGTGATTTGGTTTTTGTGCGGTATAAATTCTAAGGTCGCCTTCAAAAATATCAAACAATTTTTTAGCGAGCTCATTTCCTTTTTTGGTCTCTCCAATTTCGTAATAAGCACCGCAGATGGTATAAATAGTTGCATCGTAGGGAATGTTCTCATCCGGCATCACTTCCAAACATTTGTCGAGAACATTTTTTGCCTTTTTATTTTTGCCTTCGTTAATAAGCGCGCCGGCAAGGATAGCCATTTGCATTCTAAGGTTACTCGACATCCTTATGCAATTCTCATCAAGGTTAACGCCCGGTTTATCCATACCGCCCCAAAGGAATTTATTCATAATGTTGTCATACATAATTTCTGTATTTACGCGACCACCTTGTGCTTCTTCAGATTCTGTCTGCCTGATCGGCACAAAACGGTAAGCGAGTCCTTCTAACTGAAAGTAACGCTTCATACCCACGTAAGCCTCATCTCCGGTAGTGACTGCAAAATAAATCGGTCTTTCCCAATTGCTGTTTGCAACAAGGTCTAAAACCAAAAGATCATTTTTGGTAATATAGTTTCTTCCGCCAAGATCCCAGCTGATGCGTTTAACCATACGTCCAGTGTCTTTAACGCTGATCACTTTATTTCTCATCACCTTAAGACTGTCAACATTTACATAAAAACTTCTTGAAGGGAGCACATCCAGAAGATCGCCGCCATTATCGTATTTTCCGGCAGGATCATCGCTCACTGCACTTTCTATCGCCTTTTTAAGTTCCATTGGTGTCGGGTTCTGTCCGTTCACTAACAGATAAGATAATTTTTCTGCTTCCAGTTTTTCTTCCGGAATGCTAAATGGCACCGGCATACTTTCATAAGCCGCTCTGCGCATTTGACGAATGTACCAGTCCGTTTGCAATAAACTTAAATTCACTACCCTAACGTCGGTGCGAATACCCTCCACTTCCTGTGCGTACCATAGGGGGAATGTATCGTTATCACCGTTTGTAAATAAAATCGCATTTGGCGCACAACTTTGCAAATAATTAATAGCCACATCTCTTGAAAGTGTTCTCAAAGAACGGTCGTGATCATTCCAGCCTTGTTGAGCCATGATGCCAGGAACAACCAGACTTAAAGCGGTAGACCCGATCGCAATTCCCATACTCGTACCTTTTTTACTGAGCTGATCGTATAAAAATAAGACCCCAAAGCCAATCCAAATGGCAAAGGCGTAAAAACTTCCCGTGTAAGCATAATCACGTTCACGCGGTTGGTAAGGCGATTGATTCAGGTAGATCACAATGGCTAATCCAGTTAAAAGGAAAAAACACATGACCACCCAGGCATCCGGCTTATTGCGTTTAAAATGGAAGAACATTCCCAGTAAGCCTAATATCAAAGGAAGTGCAAAGAAGGTATTGTGTGCGAAATTATTTTTATCGCGGTAAATCTTTTTATCTGTATCGGTTCCCATCCTGGCATCGTCAAGTGGTTTAATCCCACTGATCCAGTTACCATCCATGTTATTGCCGGTTGACCCCTGCACATCATTCTGTCTTCCCACAAAGTTCCAATAAAAATAACGGAGGTACATGTAATTAACCTGGTAATTGAAGAAGTATTTCATGTTGGCTCCCATCGTTGGAATTTCAACCGTTTCCGTCTCCCCATTCCGATTTTCCATCAATTTGTTCTTGTGATGTTCGGCCACATTCCCCCAATATTTATAACCTGCTTCGTGATGCTGCTGACTGCTGTGCATCCTTGGAAAAGGGGTGCAAAACTCTTTATCGTATTTAGCGATGGAGTTTTTACGCGAATCAATCATCTTGTAATTATTATGCACCTTGTCTTTTGCATAAATAGGATCCCCGCTTCCAAATTCACCTCTCGGACGGGTTGGCGCATTGTAGTATTGCCCGTATAAAATTGGCCAATCACCATACTGCTCCCTTAATAAATACGAAAGCATGTTCGGCGCATTTTCAGGATCATTTTCATCCATGGGCGGATTGGCTTGCGAACGAATTACCAG
>Ga0335394_10000586_pt1 | contig 39258 bp, 31 predicted proteins | sample MAT03_FD_205741 | JGI IMG/M metagenome (GOLD analysis project Ga0335394, IMG submission 205741) | Freshwater microbial communities from Lake Fryxell liftoff mats and glacier meltwater in Antarctica - MAT-03 (spades assembly) (version 2) ...
GTAGGTCTCGATTGGCATGACAGGGTTCCTCGGTCTCCCCCTCCACGCCTGCCCCGGGACCAGTGGCCGCTTGCTGATTACGAACTTTCCAAGGCTGAACTATCGCTGGTCATTGACCGTAAACGGCCGGCGGAGGGGAAAGTCCCGGCCTAGGATTCGCCCGCACGAGGTTGCACATGACGGGACAAAGGTCCAATAATGAAACCACGCAGCATTAGCTTAGTCCACAGCAGGCCATGGTCAAGGGAATGTGCACCTTTGAGGTAGCTTTTCCCCAGACGGATTCTTTCGCCATGAGCTATTTTCTTATGATCCCAGAGGTTGGATAGAGGCATCCATCCCTTGGGTGGAACCACGTTAAGTTTCAATGCGAGTGGGGCCGCCGGGAGCCGGACACTCGCGAAATGTCGATTCTTGGCACAGTCGCACCGGTTGTAGCGATGGCGTCAACGGTAGAAACGCTGCGATTTCCCCGGGGCGCGCCTTAGGCTCGATCGCAAATGGCCCCGACAGAACTAATCGCTGCCGGGGGGGCTGAGGTAACGCCCCAGAATGGCCTGCAGTCGGCCGTGCAGTTCGCCTCGGGAGACGACCTCGGTGCAGCCTGCCGCCTGGGCCGCTTCCAGGCGTTCTTCATGCACATGTTGGCCAAAGGCGACCACGGCTGCCTGAGTTGACGTCGCGCGAATCTGAGCGACCAAGGGGGCTGGCTCCACGCCGGCCAGCGCCAGATCCACCAGCACCAGGCGCGTCTCGGGGGACAACGCCTCGGCAAGTTGGCTGAGAGAGACCATGCGGCAGGAACTGCCCAACGTCCGCGCCATGCTGCTGACGCGCGGTGCGAACATCAGATCCGTGGACAGCAGCAGAACGCTCATGCGACTACGCTCCCGCGCGATTGGTTCAGGAGCCGGTCGGAGCGCGGCCTTGCCGCACGTGGCGCGGGCGGATGACGTTCTTCGCCAGGCCCAGCTTCTCGAGCAAGCGGATCTCGTACCAGGTCACGTCGAATTCCCACCAGCGATGCTGGTTGCAGGCGCTGGCCTGATCGTGATGGTGATTGTTGTGCCAGCCTTCTCCGCCCGTTATCACCGCCACGAACCAGTTGTTGCGGCTGTGGTCGTTCGTCTCGTAGTTGCGGTAGCCCCACAGATGCGACAGCGAGTTCACGCTCCAGGTCACGTGCCACATCACCACCGTCCGGACCAGCACGCCCCACACCAGCCAACTGGCCGCCAGTTGATCGGCCGCTTCGACACCCCAGATCGACCAGCCGACCAGCCAGCCCGCTGCATAGAACAGTGCAGCATGAATGGTATAGATCAGCACCGTCATCCAGCGGTGCTTCTCCAGAAACTTATAGTAAGGATCGGAGAGAATATCGCGGGCGTTGTTGTAAACGCTGAACTCGTGCGTGGTCGAATTGTGCAACAACAACCAGCCGAAGTGGGACCACAGAAAATTGACCAGCGGGCTGTGCGGATCTTCCGGATCGTCGGAGTGATTGTGATGCAGCCGATGCCACGAAACCCACTTGCCAGGCGTCTCCTCGAGACAACACAAGGCCGTGGTGACCAAGGACCATTCCAGCCAGCGAGGAACCACGAAGCTGCGATGGGTCAGTAGGCGGTGATAACACAAGGTTACGCCCTGGCCGAAGATGTGTACGCCCAGGCCCATCAAGATCACACCAGACCACGAAAAGAACTGGGGAACGAAGGCCAGCAGGGCCAACAGATGCAGCCCCCCCAGCGAGATCACATACAGCCACACAATCCTGCGGCTGATTGGCATCTGCGGGATTGCCATGACCGGGGGCACGATGTCGGTCGCCCCACTGGCGATAGACAACTCGGCGGCAGTATCGGGCGGGGAATTGGCAGCGACAGCAGGGGTCGCGGAAGGGGGCAACTGACACCCGGCTGCAACTCCGACACTCGCCATAGAGGTACCGCCGAGAGTCGTCGTAGGTAGAGGTGCATAGGCCATGGTCCCAGCGTAGGGAATTCACGTCAGGGATCAAGGGACGAGTTCAGAAGTGGAGCTTATTCTCCGAGAACTTTGTTTGGAAATCCGGTAGACCCGGCGGAATAAGAAGACCTTGAGGGCAAAGTGCCCCCCCAAAGCCCCAGGAGAATTGGGGCGAGAGAAGGCCGAGAGAATGTCTGAGCGATCGAGCTCAGGAATGGCCATCTCGCTTCGTTTGGCCCGCTTTAAAAACCTGACTCGTGCACATCAGTCTCCCTGCTTCCTCTTACAGGTCGCCCACCGGCTGAACCACGATGTTGCGATAGGTGTCGGTTTCCGTCTGCGAGTCCTTCTCTTTGCCAAACATGCCATCGCTTCCGACCACGCCCCACTGATACTGCTTGCCCGTCGTCGGGTCCTTTCCCACCAGACCGACGCGGTAGATGCTCCGGCCATTCTTCAGCTTCGAGGCAACGGTATGCTTCGCCCCAAGTCGCCACACGGCAACCTGGCCCGGGTCGAGAGTGAAACGCTCGTCGAACTTGCCGGTCCCTTCGTCCGCACACTCCACGAACAGATCGAAGGCCAGCGTCTTATTGGTGCTGTTCTTCACGTGAATATAGGTACCGCCATTGGACAGCTTCTCAGCGGCGAAGATCGGACTGAGCGACAGGGCTACCAGGCAGAGGACACAAAGGTCAGCAGGCGTTTCATCGTGGATCCGTGGAGATAAGAGGTTCGGAACCGTATCTCCCTGGCTTTTAGCAACGGCTGTGCCACGCACGAGGGCGCGAATGGGACATTGCAGGGTAACGCATTGCCCGACGGTCACTTAGACAGACGAGTCAAGCCTCTTCAGGAGGCTGCCTGTCGCGGGATTTGTCACGTTCCTGAGACGGTTTTTTGTTGCCTATGAGAAACCGCAAGCCGGAAAACGGCAAGGGCTCGCCCACCTTTTCCACTAGCCCGACGCGCCAGCGCGCCAGCGAGGGGAACATGGTGGCGACGTCGCCTGGAGCTTTCCCTCGCTGGCGCGTCGGGCTAGTGTTGTTTTCCGACGCAACACTGCGGAGATCGCTGGCGGACGGCACACGGAGAGCTTTTGATCTTTTGTGGTGCAGGCGTCCCGCCTGCTGGAATGTCGGAAACGCTTCAAGCAGGCGGGACGCCTGCACCACAACGGGCGGACAGCACACGGACCGTACCGCTGCCCCCTGTCCTCTTCGACCGAGCGTGGGCTAAACTCGCCATGGGAGTCCGCGGGTGGGCTCCATTCCTCTGGAGTCCAATGGGATCAAACTCGACATGGGCAAACTCGACGGAAAAGTAGCGCTGGTCACCGGGGCCAATCGAGGCATCGGCAAGGGAATCGCCCGCGGCCTGGGCAAAGAAGGGGCCAAACTGACCATCGCCGCTCGCGACGAGAAGCTGCTGACGGCCGCCGCCGAAGAACTCCGCGGGCTGGGCATCGACGTGCTGGCCATGCCGACCGACGTGACCGACGAGGCGCAGGTCGAGCGGCTCTTTGCCGCCAGCCAGGAGAAATACGGCCGGCTGGACGTAGCGGTCTCCAACGCCGGGGCCTTCGACGGCGGCCGCTTCGACAAGCTCTCGGCCAAAGCCTGGGACAAGGTAATCGCGGTCAATCTGCGCGGTCCTTTCCTCTGCGGCCGCGCGGCCTTTCGCATCATGAAGGAGCAGAAGGGAGGCCGCATCATCAACATCGGCTCCATCAGCGCGCAGCGCGCCCGCGAAGGGACTGCCCCTTACACGACCAGCAAGTTCGGACTGTGGGGCATGACCCAGGCCATGGCCCTCGACGGTCGGCCGCACGGCATCGTCGTCAGTTGCCTGCACCCGGGCAATGTGATGACCGAGCGCCGGGCCGGCTCGAGCTTTGAGAGCGACAAAGAGCCGATGATGACGGTCGACGAACTGGCCGAGGTCTGCGTGCTGATGGCCACTCTGCCGCCGCACGTGAACATGCTGGAAGCAATCGTGCTTCCCGTGGAGCAGTTGTATCTGGGCCGGGGGTAAGTCAGGGCGGTATACTGGGAAGTGTTCCGCTTGAAGAAGGAGCGTCCTATGAATCCTGCCTCTGTCGCGATTCCCCAGCCCGTCGCCCTCGACATCGACGAGGATCTGTGCGCGCGCTTGCGGGCGGCGCTTTCAAATCTATCGTTCCCTCACAGTTACCAGGCGGGCCGGCTTGAGATAGCGCCCCCCATCCTCGCGCCGGTGAGCTGGCAGCAGTACGAGGAGATCTTGGCGGCCTTCGGCGACCGCAAGTTTCGCCACGTCTACGATCAGGGGGAGTTGGAGATCATGGCTCCTTTGCGTGATCACGATCGAGTCAAAAAACTCATCGCCCGGCTGGTGGAGACGTTGGCCTTTGAACTTGATATTCCCATGAGCGGCGAGGGTTCGAGCACGATTCGCCGGATACAGAGCGAAAAAGGAATCGAGCCCGACGAAAGCTACTACATCCAGAACGAGCATCTTGTGCGCGAGCGGCGCGAGCTTGATTTCAGCGTCGACCCACCGCCGGATCTGGCCATTGAGATCGATGTGACGTCGAACTCCCGACGACGCTATAGCGTGTACGCCGCGCTCGGTGTGCCGGAAATCTGGCGGCACGATGGCGAACATTTGCGGATGCTTGCGCGCACGCCAGAAGGGGCATACGTCGAGATTCCTCGCAGCATCGCCCTGCCGCTGCTCACGCCCGGCGAAATCGAGCGCTTCCTCGCCATGGAAGGCCAGACCGATCAGACGTCGATCATGCGGGCCTTCGCCCGTTGGGTCCGCAGCCAACAGCAACCGTGCGCGGCATGACTTCCTCTCCGCTGATCCTCGAAAACGCCACGCTCATTCTGCCCGATCGCTTGCTGGAAGACGGCGCGGTCGTGCTGGAAGGGGGCCGCATCGCCGCGGTCGGCTTGCGTAGCGAAGTCCTTCGCCCGACGGACGCGCGGGTGATCGACGCCGGCGGCTCGTACCTCGCGCCCGGCTTTGTCGACATCCATGTCCACGGCGGCGCAGGGGCCGACTTTATGGATGGCACGCCGGCCGCCGTGCGAACCGCGCTCGCCTGCCACGCTCGGCATGGCACGACGACGATCTATCCCACCACGACCACCGGCTCGCGCACGCAGATCCGGGCGATGCTCGACGCCTGCGTCGAAGTCCGCGATGCCTGGCAGCCAGCAGAGGGGGCCCGCATCGCCGGCGTCCACTTCTATGGCCCCTACTTCGCCGAGGGCAAGGTCGGCTGCCATTCCAAGAGCGGCCGGCGCGATCCTGATCCGGTCGAATACCGCGAGTGCTTCGACTTGGGCATCATCCGCGTCGCGACCTGTGCGGCCGAGTTGCCAGGCGCCGACGAGTTCTATCGCGAGGCCGCCCGGCGGGGCTGCTTCATCACCTGTGGACACTCGAACTCGAACTGGGCCGAGATGGCGCTGGCCTACGAGGCCGGCATGCGGCATGTCGACCACTTCTGGTGCGTGATGAGCTCCGTGGCCAGCCTTCGCGAGCGGTTCGGCGTCCCCATGCAGGCCGGCATGGAGCAGTTCGTTCTGGCCCATCCCGAAATGAGCACGGAAGTCATCGCCGACGGCTGCCACCTTTCGCCCGAGCTGCTCCACTTCGCCTATCTGATGAAAGGGTCCAAGCGGCTCTGTCTGGTGACTGACTCCAGCCGCGCCGTCGACATGCCGCCGGGCGATTACCGCTTCGGTCCCTCAGGGGATGGAGAATGGTTCCGCTCCAACGGCCGGGTTGGCTACGATCGCGAACTGGGTGAGCAGAAGCTGGCCAGCAGCGTGGCCGGCATGGATCGCATGATCCGCCAGATGTTCGCCGACAGCCGAGCCACATTGTCCGACGTGATTCGCATGGCCAGCCTGACCCCCGCCGAACGGACCGGCATCGCCGGCGATGTGGGCAGCCTGGAAGTCGGCAAGCGCGGCGACGTGGTGCAGCTATCTGGCGAACTGACCGTCGAGCGAGTGATCATCTCCGGGCAGGAGATCACGACGTAAAGGGGGAGTAGAGTAGCAGGCACGCTCCGTCTGCCCGCTGCCCTGCGCCCTTCGTGTCCTCCCGGAAGCGGAAGTCGCATCTCGACGAAACCACCCCCGCTCGCTACCATAAACCACGATAAAAGTAGGCCAGGGTACGTGTGTTTCGAAACCTCGACCAACAGCCCCGGCCGGCCGTATGCCCCCAAGGTCTGACTTTCCTCTGACCTGCCGAACCTGCCATGTCTAATCCCGCGGATCGCTTTCAGGTCGAGATGTACGGCGACATCTGCGTAGTGGTTCCCGCCATCGATATGGAATCGCTGGAATGGGAACTGGTCGAGCCGGCCGCCGACATGGTGCTGGGCCCCATCCTGAAGAACGACAAGCCCCGCATCATCTTCGACCTGGGAAAGATCGCCTTCTTCGGTTCTGTTTTCCTCTCCTTGCTCCTCCGCTGCTGGCGGCAGGTCGACACCCGCGGCGGATCGATGTTGATCTGCGGGGCCGGCGACCACGCCCGGGAGCTCTTGCGGCTGACCGCCCTCGACACGCTGTGGGCCATCTATCCCACGCGCGAAGAAGCCCTCAGGGCGCTCGCCAACTGATTCTGCAGCCCAATCCCTCATGCCAAATGACCCGCTTCCCTCGGATTCCGTGATCTTCACGGCGGCCGACGGCACCCCCGTGCCCGCCGACCACATGATCTCCTCCACGCCGGGTCGGAAAAAGTCCGACGCGGCCAGCGCCGAGGACCTGATCGCGTTGATTCGCGAAGCCGCCGACAAAATGTCCGAGGATCAGACCACGCGCGGCGATCTGAAGATCCTGACCCGCACGATCCGCGAGCTGCGCTACGCCTTCAAGGTGTTTACGCCGTACCGCACGCAGCGCAAGGTCACGATCTTTGGCTCCGCCCGTACGCTTCCCGACGAGCCGGCCTATCAGCAGGCCGTGAAGCTCGGCAAGCAGATGGCCGACGAGGGCTGGCTGGTCGTCACCGGCGCTGCCAGCGGCATCATGGAGGCCGGGCATGTCGGCGCCGGACGCGAGCGTTCGATGGGTCTGAACATCATGCTCCCCTTCGAGCAGGCCTCGAACCCCATCATCCGTGGGGACTCGAAGCTGGTGAACATGAAGTACTTCTTCACCCGCAAGCTGATGTTTGTGAAGGAGTGCCATGCGGTCGCACTCCTTCCGGGTGGATTCGGCACGTTGGACGAAGGGCTCGAGGTCCTCACGCTGCTGCAGACCGGCAAGCGCGACATGGTGCCGGTTGTGTTTGTCGAGGAGCCGGGTGGAGACTTCTGGGCCGACTTTCACGTCTTCGTGAAAAAGCGTCTGCTGGGCCGGCGGTTGATCTCCCCCAACGACCTGTCGCTGTACTGCATTACCGATCGAGTCGAGGATGCGGTCGAAGAGATCAAGCGGTTTTACCGCGTCTATCACAGCATGCGGTACGTCAAGAATAAGCTGGTTTTTCGCCTGCAGACTCGTCCGAGCGACGAGTTGATGGACGCGATCAATGTTGAGTTCGCCGACATCGTAGTTGAAGGAAAGTTCACGCTCAGCGGCCCGTTGCCAGAAGAGCAGGACGAACCGGACTTGGAAAAACTGACGCGGCTGGTGATGCGATTCAATCGGCGGGACCTGGGCCGGCTGCGACAGTTGATCGACACGCTCAATCAAGGGCGGATTGTGCGGGCGGTCGAGTAATCAGGAAATATTTTTTTTCGGTTGCTTACGCCGAGGGGAGCTGAGCAGCGAAAGGTTTTTGTTTCTTCAAATTCCGATCGGCGTCTCTTCAAAAGCGACGCAGGTTATGTGCGGCCAATGAGAACCGTCGACTTAAAGCCTTTGCATTACGACACGAGGGACTTCCCTACCTGTCAGGTGCGCGCCGCTTCCCGTTTCACCAAGTCGCTGCCAGGGTCGTATCCCTAGAAATAGTGGTTGCCAGATGAGGGTTCGAGATCCATAATCGTGACGTTGACCTGCATCACTTCCCCTGGTGATGCGGTCACCCGCACGGTCCCGCCTCCCCTAGCGGGATCGCTGCCCAGCCCTGCTTCCTTCCTGCCCCAGGAAGCAGGGCTATTTTTATTCTTTGAGGTTGCGATTCCGTACACTTACTGGGCCGACTGGCGGTTCCGCTCGATGATCTCCGGCAGCGGATAGTCGGTGATCGCCATATCCTGGACGCCGACCAGTTCCTGAAGCCGGCGAAAACCTCGCGTCACCAGCTCCTCGCGCTCGCGGACAAACTCCGCATCCAGTTCGCGCTTGTCGAACGGCCCCTCGACCACGACCGGTTCAAAGGGCGGGTCGACGATAAACTGCGCCAGCGCCGGATTGCAGCGCAAGTGCCGTTCGCGCGTGGTATGCAGCACCTCGGGGTCGAGCATGCCGATCACGAACCGCAGATAGAGATCGCTGTCGGTCATCTCTTCGACGTCCGCGCCGCACACATCGCACAAATAGCCTTCTTCGCACTTGGCCATGGGCGCTACACCTTGGGCAAGTGGATCGAGAAGCGAGTGCCCCGGCTGGGCTCGCTCTGCACCGTGATTTTGCCGCCGTGAGCCTCGATGATCCGCTTGACCGTCGGTAGCCCTAGTCCGGTTCCGCCCGGCTTTGTGGAGTAGAAGACGTTGAAGATCTGCGACATCACGCGTTCGTCCATGCCGATGCCCGTGTCGATCAGGTCCAGCACCACCCCGTCGTCGGTCTGTTGAGTTCTGAACAGGATCTGGCCCCCTTTAGGCATCGCCTGCTGAGCGTTCAGGATCAGGTTGAGCAACGCGCCATGGAAGGCTTCGTCATTCAGCTTGACGGGGGGCAGATTCGGGTCGAGGTAGCGAACCAGTTCGACACCGGAGTCGTCGGCCTGAGGGCGGAAGAACTCGATCGTCCGTTCTACCTCGCGGTTCAGATCCGACTGCTCGAGCTTCAGGTCGCGGACCTTTACGAACCGCAGAAAGTCGTCGAGCACATCCTGTAGCCGCTGGCATTCGCGCTGCAGCGTCACGACTTTGCCCATCGCCCGGCGTTCGCGGGGAGATTCCCCCTCGCCAAAGTCTTCGGCCAGCAGCTCCAGGTTCAGGCGGATCGTCGAGAGCGGGTTCTTGATCTCGTGCGCCAGCCCACCAGCCAGCGTGGCGATTTCGTGATACTGCTCGCGCAGCCGTTCGTCGGATTCGCTTAGCGGTAGTACGGCATCAGATTCGGAGTTCATCCCTTCAATGTAGCATTCACCCGGCAGAGACCGAAGCGTTAGCGCAAAGTAGCAAGCCCATTCGTGTGCCGTCCGCTTGGACCTGAGCGGCAGGGCGCTCGCCGCCGGTAGTACACGGTTCGAGCATCCCTCGGGCATTCGTTCTCATCGGCGACGGGCTAGATCGTCCAACTCGCCAGCGATGAGGAGAGCGAAACATGGGGCCACCCGCGGCTGCGCCGTGCCGCGCAGTTTGTGTCGCTGACCGTTGAAGAAGCTTCGGGCGGACAGCACGCGGGAGAGCTTTTGATATTTTGTGGTGCGGGCGTCCCGCCTGCGGGAACATCGGTCCCACTTCAAGGTGCACCACAACGGCGGACGGCACGCGGGAGTGTGCCTGCTACTTGACGCACCGGATTCGTCGCTCGTTACGGCCGCGTGACAATCCGGGGCGAACTTCGCCCTGTCTGCCGGGCACTAATACTTTGCCCGATGGGGCGAAGTAGTCTCCGCGGCAACTCTCCCTGATCTACGCCGCGCAGGATTGGCGTTTGACGCAAGCCAATCAAGTGTAAGTCGCGTACCCGCCACGACCTCAGCCGTTTGCCTGCCTCCCGCCGCCTGCACGGCTATCGATAAAATCCCCCGTAAAGCGTTCCCTTCAATGATGTTGCGAAAAATAAACTTGGCGAAAACTATTCACCCATGTCGTGCGTCATAGGAAGGGGCCTGCCCCGAGCGTTCGCTTGCGCGCGAATAGCCGTTGCATTCCCCCTCGGCGGGAGTCAAAATCCATCGAATTAACTTTTCTCTCGGTAACAACTTACGATCTACCGGCGCGAGCAACGTCGCGTGACGGGGCCTTCGTCGTTTCGCGTCGACGCTAGCAAATTCAAACGATTCGGAAGAAGCTGCCCGATTTTTTCCGAACTCTCCGATTCAATTCCCCCTCTGCCAGCAAAGAGAGTTTGTCGCTTCACTTTAGAAAACCATGGTCGCCACCCTGACGGTATCCACTCCCGCCTTTTTTGAGTCGCTCAAGAAGAGCAATTTGCTCTCCGGCAAGCAGGTGGCTCACTTGCGCGCGATGGCCATGCAGTCGGAGCGGGTGGTCGAGCCCACGGCCGTGGCCGAGGCCCTGGTCAAGAAGCGAATGCTGACCCGTTGGCAGGCCACGCAGTTGCTGGCCGGCAAGCATGCGTTCTTCCTGGGGAAGTACAAGCTGCTGGAGCGGATCGGCACTGGCGGCATGGGCCAGGTCTTCAAGGCCGAGCATACCAACATCGGGCATGTGGTCGCCCTGAAGGTGGTCTCGAAGCAGCGGCTCTCGCAGCCGGGGGCGATTGCTCGCTTCAGCCGCGAGATCCAGGCCGCGGCCGCGCTGCATCACCCGAACATCATTGCCGCGTTCGACGCCGACAAGGTGGGGGACACGCACTTTCTGGTGATGGAGTACGTCGACGGCCGCGATCTGAATGGCTGGCTCAAGCAGCACACGATGTTGCCGATCGACTGGTCGTGCGAGTGCATTCGCCAGGCCGCGCTGGGGCTGCAACACGCCCACGAGCAGGGGATGGTCCATCGCGATATCAAGCCGGGCAATCTGGTCGTGACGCAGGATCCCGAGACGGGCCAGCCGATCACCAAGATTCTGGACATGGGCCTGGCTCGCTTCACCAGCGAAGCCAAGAACGACGGCGACATCACGCAGACCGGGCAGATCCTGGGAACGCCCGACTATATCGCCCCCGAGCAGGCCCGCGACACCAAGAACGCCGACATCCGGGCCGACATCTTCAGCCTGGGCTGCACGCTGTTCCGCATCCTGACTGGCACGCTGCCCTTCGCGGGAGATAACCCGGTCGAGAAGCTGGTGGCCCGCTACACGCAGGATGCTCCGCTGCTGCGCACGCTGCGGCCCGAGGCGCCTGCGGAGCTCGAAGCGGTGCTGGCCAAGATGATGGCCCGAGATTTGAAGCAGCGCTATCAGTTGCCCTATGAAGTGGCCGATGCGCTGGCCCCGTTCACCATGTCGCAAGGGGTCAAGCTGGCCGAAGTGGACAGCGAAGAGGGCTCAGTTACGCGGATGGCCGCGCAGTTCCCCAAGGAAGAATCCGACAGCGAAGAAAAGGAGGGGAGCAGCGCCACCTGCGAGTTCCTGAACCTGCTGGCGCACGTCCGCGCGCCCGAGGGCGACACCCCGCACGTGGCGGGCGATACCACGGGATCGCTTCCCAATGTCACCCGGGGCAAGGGCAAAGCGGCGGCCACGCGCGTGGCCCGCTATCCGCACCGGCAGCCTAGCATCCTGTTGCTGATTGAAGAGAAGTTCGCCGACCTTCCGCTGGCAGCCAAGGTGGTCGTGGGCGCCGCCTGCATCGCCATCGTGCTGATCGCGGGCATGATGGGGCGAAGGGCCTGGGAGCGCTCGGGCGAGACCACGCTGGCCATCGACTGGCCCGCCGAACAGCGCGGCGAGTACAGCCAGGCCAATGTCGACGGGCTGGAACGCCCCATTCCCGCCACCGGCGCCATCGAGTTCAAAGGCAGTTCAGGGCCGCGGCGCGTGGTGCTGACCCGACGGGGTTACGAGCCGTTCGTGTTCGAAGAGACGCTGGCCCGCGGCGCGACGAAGACGGTGGTTCCCGTCTGGCATCCAACGGCGGCCACTGTGCAGAAATTGCGGATTGAAGCCGACGCCAAGAAGCGAGCCGAAGAGTACGGCCTGCTTGCCGGCGAAGTGGCCCGACTGAAGAACACGTCGCCTTCGATTGCCCAGGCGTCGGCCATTCGCCTGAAGCTGGACAGCTTCATTGCACGCTGGCCGGGGACGACGGAAAGCGCGCTGGCTGCCAAAGCGCTGGGCGACTTCCCGGTTCCGCTCGATCGCCTGTCGCGGCAGAACTTGCCGGCCGACTACGGCCCGCTGGCTCAGTCGGTTCCCCTGGTGGGCGTGTTCGGCGTGGCGGCCGATGATCGTCTGCGACACGGCGGGCTGATCAGTTGCGTTGCAGAAAGTGCAGACGGACGGTACCTGGCCAGCGCCAGCCTGGACGACGTGAAGATCTGGAACGCGGCCACCGGTCAACTCTATAAGAGCTTGAGCGACAAGCAGCGCACGGCCGGACTGGCCTTCAGCCCCAGCGGCAGGCTGCTGGCCACGCTGAGCTATGGCACGCGCGGGCCCTCGATCAACATCTGGGATGTCGAGACGGGCGCGCATCTGCATTCACTGGCCGGGGTCACCCCTTTGAGCCGGATCGTTTTCCAGCCCAAGAGCGAAGCCACGCTGGCCGGGGCTTTGTTCGATGGCAGCATCGCCATCTGGAATGCGGCCGCTGGCGGCACTCCCACGCGCACGATCAAGGCACACGGCCGCATCGTGACGGCGCTCGCCTTTTCGGCAGACGGCAAGCATCTTTACACCGCCGGTCAAGGCCTGGTTGCGCCGCAGCCCAATCAGGCGATCACTCCTTCAGTCGAACCGATCCGCATCTGGGACTTCGAGAAGGGGACGCAGCTTTCGACGATCGACGAAAAGATTCTTTCCACGGCGGGACTGGTAGTCTCGGCCGACGAAAAGTACCTGGCGGTGGTCGACGCGCCGAAGAAGACGGTGCGGGTCTGGGACCTGGCCGCGCGCACCTCGCGCGAGATCGCGCTGGGGGAGATCTTCCCGCATAACATCGACCTGAGCCCCGACGGCAAGATACTGGCCATCGGCTGCCCAAACCTGCAGACCATTCGCCTGGTTGACTTCGCCTCGGGGACTCTGCTGGGGGACATCAGCGGGGCCCGCGCCTGGGGGCAATCGTTCACCTTTGTGGGCAAAAATCGGGTGGCCTTCGCCGGTTACTCGTCGTTCAACTTGCGGCTCTACGATACCGTGCAGAAGTCCGAGATGGTTGGCGAGCAAGGCCAAGGACACCAGCAGCCGGTGGTTTCGCTGTCGTTTTCGCCGGGGGGCGAGACGCTGGCCTCGGTCGGACTCGATCAGCGCTTGCTGCTGTGGGACACGGCCACCGGGCAAAGCCGGGCGGCGAACCCCCAGGTTCCCGGCGCGTACGCGGCCCTCTTCAGCCCGGATGGCGCGACGCTGGCTGTCAGCACGGTGAATCAACAACTCGTCCTGCTGGACGCCAGGACCGGCGCCGTTCGCAAGATGCTCCCCGGTATGCAGTACATCCAGAATCAGCCGACGGCCTGGGCGTTCTCGAAGGACAGCAAGAAGCTGGTGGTCGCCTGGAGCGGTCCGACTCTGAAGGTGATCGACTCGGCCACCGGCGCCGAGTTGAAGACCCTGCCCAAGCGCGCGTCGACGATTTCGGCGCTGGCGATCAACAGCGACGGCACGCGGATGGCCGTGGCCGAACATGGCCAGCCGCAGATCAGCCTGCTCGACACGGCGACCTGGACCGAGCCGTCGCCGGCCAAGGGAGTGACCAGTTCCATCGTGGCCAATCAGGGGACGGTGCGGGCGATGGCCTTCAGCCCCGACGGCTTCCTGCTGGTTACGGCCGGCGACGACAGCACCCTGAAGTTCTGGAACGCCAAGACCTATGCCAAGGCGGCCGACGATCAGCCGGAGTCGGTCCGCGCCATGAGCATGACGGGCACCAAGACGATGCTGGCCACCTGCAACGACACGGGCCTGGTGACGCTCTGGAACTATCTGCGGGCGATTGAGGTCAACAGCTACCAGTTGCCGCAATACTTTCAGGTCGTGGGGAACGAGAATCAGCCGATCCGCAGCGTGAACCAACTGGCCTTCAGCCCCGACGGCCGGCACCTGGCCACGGCCAACGGCAATGGCACGCTGTATATTTTGCGGCTGGCTGATTCAGCGGCGCGGCCGGCCGGCGTGGCCAACACGACGAGCGCGGGCTCCCCGTTGCGATGATTGACTCCGCCCACCGAGTGCGACCCGCGGACCGCACTCGGCCACTTTCTTTCCGTTAGTACCCGGCGTTCGTATAGATCTGCCGGGTCAGCGCCACCATCTCGTTCTTCTTGGCCGCTCCCCCTTCGACGACGTCCTTCAGGTTCTGCGTCTGTTCCTTGACTTCGTCGATGAGGTCCTTCAGCAGTGGATCGGCCAGCAAGTTGCGAGGGACGGTCTTCATCACGGTGTTGGTCATGCTTACAGATTGCGTTTTCAGCTTGATGATCTTGTCCAGGAACTTCGGACCCTCGACTTCGACCATATCGGCATAGTCGGGAAACGCGGTCACCGGCTCCCGCCGCGCCTTGGAGGCTGCTTCGGGGTCCTTGGTCATGCTCCTCATGTTCGTAATGAAGGAAACCACCGTATTGTTCATCTCTCGGGCCCGGGAACAGAGTTCACCCAAATTGGTCTCGAGCTTCTTGATACGGGGCACAAAGTCCTTGGCCTGGGGCGGTAGGCGGCTGTCAGAGGGGATTGCCTTTTCGATCGTTTCCAAATTCGCCTGCGCCGTTGTCAGAAACAGAGCCGCCTTGTCGCGATACGTGTTCACGGCGTTGCGCGCCACCTGCGCGGCATCCACCTGCTTGATCAGCACCCGCGCATCAGCGCCGGTTAGTTGTTCGCGATTCGTCAGGTGTCCGTCCACTTTCCGGAACTCGATTTCGCAAGCCTTGGCCATCTCCGAGATGATCTCCAGCAAGTCCGTGATCGACATGACCGCCGCGCTGGCTCTTACGGCCGCTTCGCGGGCCTTGTCGATCGGCAGCTTGGCGGCTTTCTTTGCCAGATCCGCCAGATCCTTCAGCTCCCCTTCGGCGTTCTTGTAGGCATCGTGAGCCGCTTGCTTGGAAGCTGCATTCTCATCGGCGGCGCTCTTCGAGCTCGCCAGGAACTCTCGCTGTTTCCGCTTGTACCTGCGATTGAAGTCGTCCTGCAGCTTGGCGATCACCTTCGCTTCCGCCGCCAGTACGCTCTTGGCGGCCTTCAGGCAATCGTAAGCATCCTTGTGGAGCGTCTTATTGCAGTCGTTCTGGGCTTTGGTCACCGCTGCGGGCAGTTTGTTGGTGATGCCGTCCATGGCCAGATCCAGCGGGCTGGCGTTCTCGTCGATCTTGTCGTAATGGCCGGCTTTGGCCATCGCAATGGCAGCAATCTTGTGAGCCTGGTAGGTGCTGATCACCTTGCCCAACCCGGTGCTCTTCAAAGTGGTCGGCTTGTTCTTCTTCCACCAAGCATGATCAATCTTGAAAACGTCGCCTGCCTTGATGCTCATGCGAAGGTGCCTCGAATAAATAGGACGGCCGTTAGGCCCTGGGGATTTCGATCTGACACGGAAACTGTATCAGAAAGAATCGACTTTTCTGCCGGCATATTTCCTGCATAGTATGCGCATCATAAATGCCTCGATGGCCTCCAGCCCTCCTTTCGACTGAGGGGCTTTTCGGTAACATAGGGCGCTGGATTGCTGCGAACCGCTCTCCCGATACGTAGACCCTTCGAACCTTCGGCCATGCCCTTTCTGCCTGACACCCAGATTGAGATCATCCGTCACGATCACCCCCGCGGCGACCTGCGGGCGGTCATGTTCGACTTCGACGGCACCCTGTCGCTGGTCCGCCGCGACTGGCAGGGAATCATGATCCCGCAGATGGTCGCCCACCTTTCGGCTACCGGCACGGCCGAAACTCGCGAGCATCTGACCGCGCTGGTGGAAGAGTTCGTGATGAAGCTCAACGGCAAGCCCACCATCCATCAGATGCACGAACTGGCCCGGCAACTGCGGCTGCGAAATGCCGAGCCCCGCGATCCGCAGCACTACAAGCAGGAGTTCCTGGACGGGCTGGAGGCCGAGATCGCCCGGCGACTCGATGCCATCAAGAACGGCATGCCGGCCGACGAACTCACAGTCCCCGAGGTGCGGCGGCTGCTGGAACGACTCGACGCACGCGGGATCAAGCTCTATCTGGCCAGCGGCACCGAGGTGGTGAACGTGCGCCGCGAACTGGCCGCGCTGGGGCTGGCCGGCTTCTTTGGCGAGCACGTCTACGGGCCGGTCTCCGACGACGATGGCTTCACCAAGGCGGGGATCATCGCGCAGATCCTGGCCACGGGGGTCGCGCCACATCAACTGGCCGGCTTCGGCGACGGCTTTGTCGAGATCGAAGAGCTGAAGAAAGCCGGCGGGCTGGCGGTGGGTGTGGCCAGCGAAGAAGAAACCCGCCAGGGAGTGAATCCCACCAAGCGCGATCGGCTCATTCGGGCCGGTGCCGACATTATCATCGGTGACTATCGCGAGCACGACCAACTGCTGGCCTGGCTAGGCGTGGAAATATAGGGTGGGCTAGCTGGTCTCGTTCGCGTCGGGCTGCCAGCGCTCGATCCAGATCTTCATGTGCCACAATCCCATGGGATCGGGATTCAACGGGTCGCGATACAGTCCCGCGCGCTGCAACCAGGCGCTGATCTGCCCCAACGAAGCTTGCAGCACTGCTTGACAAGGCAGCTCGAGCAACCGCCGGATCGTCTGCATCAGGTCCAGCTTCAGCGAGTCGCGCAGCGGGCCGACCACCGTCTGGTGCTTCGAGCGCGGAATCTTGAGCAGCCACAGATTGCACGGCGTGGCGACCTCGGCCACCCAGGCTTGGGGATGCGGCTCTGCCAGCCGGTTCCAATCGGCGAAGGGGATGAAGTCTCCCACGGCATAGAGGTGCCGGGCCGTCGCGCGGCGAACGATCTCCAGTTCGCGGCGCAGGAACCGGGCCCGCGGATCCCCCTGATCTTCGAGCCAGTCGGCGTAGGCCAGACGCAGGGTGTCGTCGGCGGGGGTTTCAGAAAGATGGCGCAGGAAATCGGCGTCGTTCATCGACGACTCGATTGAAGCGTGCCCCGATAGAAAGGCCCGTCGCAACGACGGGCCAATCGACTCCAGTCAGCGGCTGCTGACTAGACGGTGATCTTGGTGATCTTCACCGTGGTGAACATCTGGCGGTGGCCGTTGCGGCGACGCAGGTTCTTGCGGCGACGCATCTTCTGCACCACCAGCTTGGGACCCTGCACCACTTCCAGCACCTGGGCGGTCACGCTGGCGCCGGCAATCGTGGGCGTGCCGAGCTTGATGCCCCCTTCGCCGCCGGTGGCCAGGACCGTCTCGAACTTCAGTTCGTCGCCGGTCTCTCCCCCGCGATAGTCGATCTGCAGGGTGTCCCCTTCGTGAACCTTCAGTTGGCGACCGTCTTCGGCAATGATGGCATACATAGCGGAAACCGTTGGACTTGCGTCAAATTGCTGGAACTCGGTGGACGCCCTGCTGGGGCCCAAAGCCGAATGGGAAACCGTAGAGCATACCGGCCGTGTGGGCGTTCGTCGAGGGGTGGCCGTTTACCTTTTTTGTGGTGCAGGCGTCCCGCTTCTTGGGGTGCAGGCGTCCCGCCTGCTTGCCCCTGGTCCGAGTTACTTCTCACGATTGGCAGGCGGGACGCCTGCACCGCAAGAAGAACCCTAGCGGCGGCCGAAGTAACGCCGGTTGAAAACATCCGGATCGAAGGGATCGGCCGGCTCGTTCGCGGCCTGATCTACTTGCCCCCGCACAGGTTCCGATCGCTGCGGCAGGTCGTGAATCGTGGGGAAGATCCGATCGGCGGGGGCCGGTCGACTCATGCCGAAGGGGTCGGCCGCTCCGGGAAGTTGCCCCACCTTGGGGACGCCCGGCGCGATCGGCGTCTTGGCAGGTCGCTCGACGGGGCTGGTTCGGGTGCCGCCGACCGGAGTCCGAGCCGGCAGGGCCGGTCCGATCACCTGCCGCGGATCGCGAGGGCGAAGTTCGCCCGGGACTGGTACCGCAGCAGGCGTCTGCGGTTCTTCAAAACTGGCGGTCTGCACGCCGGTCGGCTCCGAGTTGCGGGCTTCGCCGGGGAGCAGGTCCCCTTCTTCGGCCGAGGCCTGCCGCACTCGCGAAGGCTGCCCGGCGGGGGGGCCCGGCGGAACGAGCGCGGGCGGATGGTTGACGGGCGTCAGTCCGGCTTCCTGCAACGGACGAGCGCCGGCCTCCACGCGAGCCCGACCGCGGGTCACGTTGCTGGCCCACTGCGCCAACTGCTGGAACTGCCAGGCCTCGTTGTTCGAGAAGACCGGCGTCTTGCCGCCGCCGTGCGGAGAGAGTGAAAGCGTGAGCAACGGGCTGGCTTCGAGCCGGTCGGCGTCGATCCACTGCAAGGCCGAGTAAAGATTGCGTTGCGTCAGCCGGCGATTGGGAACCTGCTGCTGCGAGGATCGCAGGAAGCTGAGCCGGGTCTCGGATCGCGGCCCATGACAGGCGGCGGCCGAGCAATGATTCACCAGCAGCGGCTGGATCTTCTGCGTGAAGGTTTCGACGGTCCCCTCGGGCATGTCGCGGACCAGTCGGTCGAGCTCAGCGGCCGAAGGCCCTTGATCGGCCACGGCGACCGGGGCCGCTTCCGTCGCCTGGAACTTGGGCGGATTGCGGCCCAACTCCAGGCGGCGCGTCAGCAGTTTCAGGCGCGGATGGCCGGGCTCAATGGTGGCCGCCATCTTCAGTTCCACATCGGCGTAGTCCCACAGCTTGTGCTCCAGGCACCACTCGGCCAGTCGCACGCGGTCTTCCGCCCGAGTCAGTTCGGTTTTCTCGCGCTTCTTGCGATAGCCGTCTTCCATGTTGCGGCAGACCAGCTCGACCTGATCGGCTGCCAGACGGATCTCGCCATCGGCCAGCCAGATCAAATAGCGGTCGCCGGTGCGGGTGATCTTGCCCTGCAGGATCTGGCCGTTGCGCAGCAACACCAGTCCCTGTTGAGGTTCGAGCGAAGCGGGCTCTTGTGAGAAGCCGGCGACCGCCAGAGCCAACAGCAGAGCGAACGAAACGACCGGGCGCATAGCGCGGGAGAATGAGCTAGACATGATGGGCGGGACACTACTGGAGCCGCCCGGGAGGGTCAAGATCAATGCGGCAGCAGGGGAGCGGTGCTAGCGAGCGAAACCCCTGCACGCGAACATAAACTCAGTTAAAAGATTGACATCAGTCTAATATGTGTGTATACTGAGGACTGCGTTAGGCTAGATTTCTGGCAAATGGGTCGATTCGATTCCATGGGCGCATCGCACCACAGCGATCCCTTCACGACTCCCATCGACAACTGAGCCAGGACATTGAGTGCTACGCGCAGTGCAAGCGTTGCGAAAAGGCGGACATCGACGGATTGAGCGGCCTGGGACGCGCCCTCATCAGCATGCGGATCGCGCAAGGGATCTCGCAAAGCGAGTTGGCCGACCGCTTGGGAGTCCATGAGAAGACGATCTCGCGCAGTGAGTGCGACGAATACCGCGGGATCTCGCTGGAGCGCGCCATCCGTCTCTTCGACGCGCTCGGTGTCGAGGTCAAACTGACGGTCGCGCGGAAGCCGACGGCCGCGGCCGCCTGAATCCGCGACGCGATACCTCTTACAGCGCACTCCGCAGCGACATCACCCCCCGCGCGTCCATCAACTCGTGCAGCAGACGGTTGAAGTTCTGCGGGGTGCCAGGCGTCAATCGTCCCAGCACGCGCGGCACCGAGACCCCGGTCGAGGCAGGCAGGTTGGCCGGGACCTGATCAAGCGACAAGAGGGCGTGCAGCGCCGCGGCGGCCGGTTCGAGCGCTCCTTCGGCGAAGCCCAGCTCCTCGATCCCGGTGCGCGGGATCTCGCCGAACCGCTCGGCCAGCTCGTGCAGGATCAGCCCGTTCATGGCGCCGCGGCCAGTGATCAGGACTTCGTCGAGCAGCGGCAGCGGGGGAAGCTCGTGAATGCGGCCCAGTCGCAGGGCCTCCACGGTAAAGTGCGTGGCCGTGCGGAGCAGGTCAACCGCCGGCCAGTCGTGTTCGGCCGCGCGGGCGTGAGCGGTCGCCAAGAACGATGCGGGATCGACGCCGTGCGGATGCCAGCGGGGCGGGACCTTCTCGAAGTACGGGTCGGCCAGCCACTCCTCGACCAGTTCGGGACGGATGCGGCCTTGCACGGCCAACCGCCCGCCGGGATCGAACGGCTCGTCCCCCTCGGTCGCCTCGGCCGCCAGCCGATCGAGCAGCGCCGTCCCGGGGCCCGACTCAAAGGCCATCAGTCCATGCGTGCTGATGCGGTCGATGCCAGCCGGCAGGTACATGATGCGAAAGGTTCGGCCCAGATCGACCAGCAGCCGAGTGCGGAACGGATGCCGCAGGAAGAACCAATAAGGGAGCGGAAAAAGCGGCCCCCCTTGGCCTCCTTGGGCCAGGTCGCGGCTAGGCAGGGCGTCGAGGATCGACAGCCCGCTGATTTCGGCCAGCCGGACCGCGTCCGTCCAGGGTGCGTGCGCGTACAGTCCGTCGGCGTCGCCGTCCCAGATGCCGGGATCTTCAACGCCGACCAGCAGCACGCCCACGCCGGCCGCGCCGGCACGAGCCAATAGATCCTGCAGGATGCGGCCTTGGAACTCGGCCAGTTCGATGCGGCCCCGCAGCAGCGAGGTGCAGACAGGAGAGGGTGAAAACTCGTTCGCCGTACCGTCGAAGCGGGCGGCCAATTCGGCGGGCAGCTCGGCCTCGACGTGGGTCAGCAGTTCGGGTCGAAGGTCGAAGCCTCGCCCTTCGGCGCGGACTAATGCGGCGCGCAGCCGGCGCGGGCGACCCGAGACGCACATTCCCACCACGGTCCGCCTCGGGGGCGCATCGCGAGGAGCGGGAGTGGCTGGGCGTTGAGGCATCGCGGAATCCTCAACTCGGCGGTCTCGGGCAAGAGTGGAGTGGACAGAAGAAAGAGTGCGGGAGGTTGTCCACAGATGTCACAGAAAAACACAGATGAAATACAAACAGCAGGACTGCGGCGAAGGGGAGTTGTCTCATGCTTCGCGAGGATCGTTCACCTGATTGTTTTGACTCTCGTCTTATCTGTGTTTATCTGTGCCATCTGTGGACAACTTCCGTCCGTGAGCTGGTAGCGTCCTCGATAAAACCGCGCGCAGCGGGCCCACGGAGTGCGGGTGCTCCGTGGGCCGCCGACGCGAGTCTTCCGACACGAAGACAGAACGACACAGAGGGGAAGAAAGGAAACGGTGAACGAACACCAGCCCCTCACCCCGGCCCTCTCCCCAAGTGGGAGAGGGAGGATGGCAAGAAGACTAGGCGACCATCTGCAGCAGAATCGGCTCGTCCGACTCGTCCCCTTCGATCCCGGCCACTTCACCACCGGCGGCCAGAATGAATTCCTCGAAGATCCGCAGATCGAGAGCCGAGGCCGACTCGCTTTCCGGATGGAACTGCACGCCCACCGCGAACCAGTCATTCTTGATCGACTCGATGCACTCGGTGATGCCGTCCGGGCAACGGGCGGTAATCATGAAGCCAGGGGCGACTTCGTCCACGGCCATGTGGTGCATGCTGTTCACGCGGATTTCGCCTTCGCCGTAGACCCGCTCCATCAGCGTGCCGGACATCACTTCCAGAGCATGACGATGGTTGGGGTCGATCGGGTCCTTGTGGGGCAGGGCCTTGGGCATGTCTTCGGGGATGTGGAACATCAGGTTTCCACCCTGCGAGACATTCAACAGCTGCATGCCGACGCCGATGGCGAGCACGGGGATCTTCATGGCGGCGACCATGTTCATCAGCAGGCGATCGAACACTTCGCGGCGCGAGTCGAGCGTGCGGATCGAGGGGTGCAGCATGAAGCCATCGCGGCGGGGATCGAGATCGGCGCCGCCGGACAGGACCACACCGTCGAGCATCTTGAGGACGCGCTCCAGGTCTTCAGCGTCTTCGTAAGGGGGCAGAATGACAGGGATGCCGCCGGCGCGGAGGATCGCGTCGTAGTAACCGCTTTGCAGGAATGAAAAGGCCGGCGCGTCCTTCTTGGAGGCGCGGTAGTCAGCGTTCAGACCGATAAGGGGCTTGTTCGACATGGCTGAATCCTTTCAAAAAACTTGACACATCCTGTGTCCCGTTCCCACGTGCGGACGCGGGAAAACGCGGGTGGGGCCCGAAGGGCGTTTGATGGCAGGCGTTTCGTGCGCTGCGTAAGAAAGGTTCGCAAGAGAGCGAGTGGTGTGGGATCGCAATGACCGGAGAAGCGTCTCGAGGGGGCGAGCTTGAATCCCAGGGAGGGAGTCGAGACCGTCGTGATTCCTCAAACCTCTACGCGTCGAACTTGCGGACACTCACTTCGCTGGTCTTCCCTCTTCATGGCATGAAGAGAGTGGTTCGCCTTCCGTGGCAGCAGACCGGAGCGGATCTCCTCTGGGTCTTTGATATCCTTATCAAACGGACCTTCGAGTGATTCAGTAAGAGAGATTGTGGTGCTGGCATCTAGCCGGCGAATCTCGTCTCACCGAGGTATGGCTGACGTGAGGGAGTCTAGCTCACGCTTCATTGAAATCAAGCAATTTCAACATCTTGGACGCACCCCTTCTCAAGACACAACCCCTTGCGAGACTACAGTGCTATGCTAGCACGCTGGTTCGACGCGAGATGCGGAACGTGTTAGACTGAACCACTTGAGGAACGATGGTCCGCGACGCGTGGGAGGATCGGACGATGCCGCAAAAACCCGCACAAAACCGCATGAAACGCTGTGCGATCGCGCTCGCGGCGTGCGCCGCGATGCTCGGCCTTTCGGCCGCGGCGCTGGCCTGCTCGGTTCCCGTGTTCCGCTTTGCGCTGGAGCGCTGGCAGCCCGACAAGTATCTGGTCGTGGTGTTTCACGAAGGGCCGCTCGACGACGACGCGAAGAAGCTTGTAGCGCAGTGCGAACGGGCGGCGCACGCAGAACGCTCCGCGAACATCGAGGTAGAGACGTTCGATCTCTCCGAAGAACTGCCGCCGCACATCCGCGCGATCTGGGATCGCGAACAGGCCGGCGACGAAGCCAAGCCCAAGCTCCCCTGGTGCGTGGTCGCCTATCCGCAGGCCGCGCAGATCGAGAAGCCGATGTACCGCGGTCCGGTGGACGAAGCGGCATTGGCCGCCAGCTTGGACTCTCCGTTGCGAGGCGAGATCGCCGATCGCCTGGTCTCGGGACAATCGGCCGTGTGGCTGTTGCTGGAGTCGGGCGACACAAAGGCCGACGATGCCGCCCACGAGTTGATCGCTTCGGAGTTGAAGCGACTGGAGAAAGAGCTGAAGCTGCCGGTGCTGGCCGAGCACGATAAAGAGTTGGTGAAATTGAACCTGCCGCTGGCGATCAAGTTCTCGCTGCTGCGCGTGAAGCGGAGTGACCCCCGCGAACGGATGCTGGTCGAGATGCTGCTCGACACGGAGTCGGATCTGGCCGAGATTTCGAAGCCGATGGTCTTTCCCGTCTTTGGCCGGGGGCGGGCGTTCTATGGCTTGATCGGCAAGGGGATTTCGAGTGAGAACCTGACGCAGACCGCCGGCTTTTTGATCGGCGAATGTTCCTGCGAAGTGAAAGAGCAGAACCCCGGAATGGACCTGCTGCTGGCCGCTCCGTGGAGCAAGATCGAAGGAAACTTCGCCGACGAGCCGCTCCCCCCGCTGGTCGGCCTGCCGGAGACCAAAGCCATCAAGACCTCGCCTCGCGAAGCGTCACGAAAGCCGATCGCGCTGAACGAACGGCCCCGCGACAACCTGCCGATGCAGGCGGATGCGGCCCCCAAGGCAGAAGAGAATCCCTCGCCGATGGTGGTTCCCATGGCCGCGCCGACGCACGCCTATCCGGTCTGGATCGTCTCGCTGGCCAGCTTGGCGGCGGTGGGAATCGTGGTGCTGCTCGTCGGCAGTTTCTGGATTTCTTCGGGTTCGCGACCGAAGCATTGAAGGCCGCAAGTTCGCGGAGAGGTGCCATCAAAGAGTCGTCGTAGGGCATTTATTCCAAAACGGCGGTTCCCGCTGGGATCGCCCCCCTGCCGGGGTCGAATTCGGACGGGCTCCTCCGGCAATTGCCCCTGACTCTAAGGGCGCCCGCTGTCCTCTTGCCAGCTAGCACCGCCGTTCTGCAAGGCCGCGGACCCAGCTAGCCCGAAACTCTTTCACTGTCTAAACTAGGCGTCATGAACGAGTCCAAGAAGCTGTATATCGAGACCGTCGGCTGCCAGATGAACATGCTCGACAGCGAGCTGGTCGTCGCCAGTCTGCGCAAAGAGGGCTACGAACTGGTCGGCACTCCCAAAGAGGCCGACACCATCCTCTTTAATACGTGCTCGGTTCGGCAGCATGCCGAGGACAAGATCTACAGCGCCCTGGGTCGACTGAAGAACGCCAAGGCCAACCACCCCGGCAAGATCATCGGGGTGCTGGGCTGCATGGCCCAGAAGGACCAGGAGCTGATCTTCAAGCGGGCGCCTTACGTCGATCTGATCGTCGGCCCCGGCCAGTTGCACCAGCTTCCCACGCTGTTGGCCGGCATCGCCCAGGGTAGCGGCCGCCGCATGGAAGTCAGCCTCGAACGGACGGCCGGCAGCCGGCACGAGGTGGCGACCAGCTTTGAAAGCTACGATCCGCTCCGCGATCCGGCCATGCGTCCCTCGCCCTATCAGGCGTTTGTACGGATCATGATCGGGTGCGACAAGTTCTGCACCTATTGCATTGTCCCCAGCGTCCGCGGCCCCGAGCAAAGCCGCTCTCCCGCCGAGATCGAGGCCGAGGTCCGCCACCTGGCCGCCGAAGGCTGCCGCGAGGTGACGCTGCTGGGGCAGACCGTGAACAGCTACAAGTTTGTCGAGAACGGCAAGCAGGTTCGGCTGGCCGATCTGCTCTATCGGCTGGAAGCGATCCCGGGGCTGGCCCGCGTCCGCTTCGTGACAAACTTCCCCAAGGACATGACGCAGGATCTGCTGAACGCGGTCCGCGATCTGCCCAAGGCCATGCCTTATCTGCACGTGCCGGCGCAGAGCGCGTCGAACGCCGTGCTCAAGCGGATGAAGCGGCTGTACACGATCGAGGAATACCGCGAGATGCACCAGCGGATCAAGGAAACGATCCCCGGCGTGGCGGTCACCAGCGACTTTATTGTCGGCTTTTGCGGCGAGACCGAGCCTGATTTCGAGGCCACCTGCGAGCTGGTCCGCGAGCTGCACTTCAAGAACAGCTTTATCTTCAAGTACAGCCCCCGCCTGGGGACCAAGGCCCAGGACCACTTTCCGGACGACATTCCCGAAGACGTAAAAAAGCGCCGGAACAACGAACTACTTGCAATCCAGAACTCCATAAGCGAAAACGATAACCAGCCGTTCGTCGGCACGCGGCAGCAGATCTTGGTCGAGGGTCCGAGCAAGACTGCCTTGAAGCATGGCGAAGACGGTCCTCTCCTGCAGCTAACCGGCCGCACCCCGTGCGACCGGATTGTCGTGTTCGATGGCCACCGCCGCCAAATCGGCGAGCTTCTCTCCGTGGACATCGACGACGCCAATGCGTTCACACTCTTTGGCAGCGTGGTCACCGACCACGCCGGGCCCGAGGTGTTCCAACTTGCCGGGATGGGCGGACGAGGCTAGGAGCGGCTGGGCTCTTTCCCCCTCGAGCTTCCCCTTCCCCAAGTCGGCCAACCGGCCGGAGTGCCGGTGTTCGCAGACGCGTGCTGCAAACGCACTTGTAGACAGTCGTCGTGATTCGCATTCGCGAAGCAAGACGCAAGCAGCCGTACCGATTACACTGTTGCGAGAGTCGCCCGCCGCGGGGATGCCGCCTCCCTCCGTTGCCGGGCCACGAGAAGGCTTCTCGGACTTATGGACACTGCGACGCTTAATCACGATCTGGACCACCCGGAAATCGCCAATCTTTGGCTCCGGGATTGGGGACTGAACGATCCCGCCCGAGGGCACGCCAGCCTGGTGCGCATCGCCACCGCGGGCGTAACCCTGGACCTGCTGGCCAGCATCTGCGAGCAACTCTCGCACCTGTTGCCGCAGAGTTCCGACCCGGACATGGCCCTGAACAACCTGGAGCGGTTCATTTCGGCCGCCCGTAGTCCGCTGGCCCTGGCCACGCGGTTTGAGCGCGACCGCGACGCGCTGCCGATCCTGGTGCAGATCCTGTCGACCAGCCAGTACTTCAGCGAACTGCTGATCGCCGACCCGGCCGCCTACGAAGTGCTGCGACTGACCGAAGGGCAGCCCGTGAGCCGCGAGGCGTTGATCTCGGAGCTGTCGACCGAGGTGCTGGCCGTCTCGAACAACACGGCCGTGTCGCAGGCGCTGCGGCGGTTCAAACGTCGTGAGACGCTGCGCATCGGCTATGGCGACATCATCTGCCAGCAGCCGGTCGAGGTGGTAACTCGCCAGATCTCGTACCTGGCCGACGCCATGGTCGAGGCGGCCGTGCGGATCGTACGCATCGCGCTGGAGCAGAAGCTGGGGACACCGATGTCGCCGACCGGCGAGCCAGCCAAGTTCTGCGTGCTGGCCCTGGGCAAGCTGGGCGGAGAAGAGCTGAACTACTCCAGCGACATCGACCTGATCTTTCTGTACGACCACGACGGGGTGACGGCCCCCGGCGGGCGGCTCTCGAACCGCGAGTTCTTCGACCGGTTGGCGCGCGAGGTGGTAAAGCTGCTCTCGGAAGTGACTTCGCTGGGGCAGGCCTATCGGGTCGACATGCGGCTGCGGCCCGAGGGGCAGCGTGGCCCGCTGGTCGCCAGCCTGGAATCGGCGCTGCACTACTACGACATGCTGGGCCGGACCTGGGAGCGGCAGGCCTATGTGAAGGCGCGTACCGTGGCCGGTGACATTGGCTTTGGCAAGGAGTTCTTGAAGCGGCTGGAGCCCTGGATCTATCGCCGGTATTTGGGCCTGGCCGACATCACGGAAATCAAAGCCCTCAAACGCCGCATCGAACAGCGGGCCCAGCGCGAAGGAACCGACGCCCAGAACGTGAAGACGGGCCGCGGCGGCATCCGCGACGTCGAGTTCGCCATCCAGTTCCTGCAGCTCCTGAACGGCGGCGACCTGCCGCAGATTCGCACCGGCAACACACTGGGGGCGATCGCCGCGCTGGAGCAGGTCGGCTGTCTGACCCACCAAGAACGGATCGTGCTGGAGGAGAACTACCGCTTCCTGCGGAAGATCGAACACCGGCTGCAGTTCATGTTCGACCTGCAGACGCACGTGCTTAGCCAATCCCCCGCCGAACGCCGGGCGTTGGCCATCCGCATGGGCTATCGGGACTCGAGCGAGCGGACGGCGCTGGCGGCCTTCGAGGCCGACCACCAGACGCGGACCGAGCGGAATCGCATGATTCTGGACCATCTGCTGCACGATGCCTTCCGCGACGATCCGCAGACCGAGCCCGAGGTCGACCTGGTCCTCGATCCCAGTCCCAGCCCCGAGCAGATCAAAGCCGTACTGGGGCGCTACCCGTTTCGCGACTTGGAAGCCGCCTATCAAGGGCTGATGGCCCTGTCGGTCGAGAAGATCCGATTTCTTTCCGCCCGTCGGTGCCGGTTGTTTCTGGCCTCGATTGCGCCGCGGCTGTTGTCGGCGATCGCGGCCACGCCCGACCCTGATCGCACGCTGGTGAACCTGGAGCGCGTCAGCGATTCGCTCGGCGGCAAAGGAGTGCTGTGGGAGCTGTTCAGCTTCAATCCTCCGTCGCTGCGGCTGTATGTCGAGCTGTGCGCCTCGAGCCCGTACCTGTCCGGCATCCTCACGTCGAACCCGGGCATGATCGACGAACTGATGGACAGCCTGGTGCTGGGCAAGCTCCCGACGCTCACCGAGCTTCGAACGTCGCTCACGGAGCTCTGCCGCGCGGCTGAAGATCTCGACCCGATCTTGCACAGCTTCCAGAACAGTCAGGTGCTGCGAGTCGGTGTGCGCGACATCCTGGGAAAGGAATCGATCGAAGCCACTACCGGTGCGCTGACCGATATCGCCCAGAGTGTTCTGGAGCAAGTAACTCGCTCGGAATATGACAAGCTGGTGGCCCGCTTCGGTCCGCCGCTGATTGCCGAGGGTGACCGCGCGGGCCAGCCCTGCGAAATGGCCATCCTGGCGCTCGGCAAGTTCGGCGGACGGGAGCTAAGCTACCACAGCGACCTAGACGTGGTTTTCCTGTTCGAGGCCGACGGACAGACCTCGCCCAAACGCTCTCGCAAGGCCGAGGTCACGACCAATCAGCACTTCTTCAGCGAGTTGGGGCAGCGGATCATCAAGCTCGCCACTCGGCTGGGTCCCTTTGGCCGGCTGTACGATATCGATGCCCGGCTGCGTCCCACGGGCCGATCGGGCTCGCTGGCCAACAGCCTGGCCACCTTCGACCAGTACTTTCAGAGTGGCAGCGGCCAGCTTTGGGAGCGGCAGGCGTTGTGCAAGGCCCGCGTGGTCTATGGCACGCCCCGCATGGTCGAGCTAGCGCAGGCCGCGGCGGCTCGGGCGGCCTACGATCATCCCTGGCGTCAATGCGATGCCGAGTCGATTCGCAACATGCGTTCGCGCCTGGAAGAGTCGGTCGGCGGAACCAACCTGAAGCGCGGCGCCGGCGGCATCGTCGACATCGAGTTCATGGTGCAGATGCTGCAGCTGCGGCATGGGCAGGAAGACTTGAGCCTGCGTGTGCCGGGGACATTGGCCGCGCTCGACGCACTGACGCGCGCGGGACATTTGAGCCGCGAAGAGCAATCGTTCTTCGCCCGCAGCTACCGTTTTCTGCGATCGGTCGAGAGTCGTCTGCGGCTCTCGAACGCGACAACCCGCGACGAACTGCCCGAGGACCCCGCCGAGCTTGACAAGCTGGCGCGGCAGCTCAATCATGCCGGTGGCGAGGCCTTGCTGGCCGAGCTTTCGCAACTGGCCGGTCGAACGCGCGAGCGCTTCGAGGAGCTGTTCGCCGTGGCGTCGCACTAGCGGCTCCTGTGAGCGGCAAGGCGCTAGCCGCCGGTGGCCCCTGTCACAACGCACATTCTCCGGCGGCTAGCGCCTTGCCGCTCACTAGGATCAGCGAACATGTCCACACCAGACGCGTCCCTTCGGATCTCCCGGCGGCAGGCTTTGGCTGTCTGTGCCGCGGCGGGCGTGGCCACGACGCTCGGCGCGGCCGAGAAAGACGAGCCTCCCACGGGCTACATCGACGCGCACGTACACGTCTGGACTCCCGATCTCGAAAAGTATCCGCTGGCCCCCGGCCGCAAGGTTTCGGAGATGCAGCCGGCCAGCTTCACGCCTGAGCAGCTGATGGCCCACGCCAAGCCGGCCGGGGTGAGCCGCGTCGTGCTGATCCAGATGAGCTTCTATGGTTTCGACAACCGCTACATGCTGGACACCATGGCCCGGTTCCCAGGGGTCTTCTCGGGCGTGGCGGTGATCGACCAGCAGGCCAAGCCGGTCGAAGAAATGCGGCGGCTGGCCAAGCTGGGAGTGCGGGGTTTTCGACTGGCCCTTGGTAGTCGCCCGGCCGACACCTGGCTCGACAGTGACGGCATGCAGGCCATGTGGAAGTGCGGCGCCGAGGACGGGCTGGCCATGTGCTGCCTGGTGAATCCCGACGCGCTCCCCTCGATCGCCCGCATGTGTCGCAAGTTCCCCGAGACGCCGGTGGTAATCGACCACTTTGCCCGGGTCGGTGCCGGAGGAGAGATCCGCGAGGCCGACCTCGACGCGCTGTGCGGGCTGGCCAAACACAAGCGAACCTACGTCAAGGTCTCGGCCTTCTATGCCTTGGGCAAAAAGCAGCCTCCTTACTCCGACCTGGGACCCATGACCAAGCGTCTGCTCGAGGCCTACGGCCCCGAGCGGCTGATGTGGGCCACAGACTGTCCCTATCAGGTCAACCCGGGGCATACCTATGCCGATTCGGTGGCCCTGATCCGCGACAAGCTGGCGTTTCTGACCGCAGAAGACAAGGAGTGGCTGCTGCGGAAGACTGCCGAGCTGGTCTACTTTACCGCGTAAGCAGGCGGCTCTGACTGGACCCTCCCACCCCGCACCGATAAAATCAAAGACGGTTGATCGGTTCGCTCTCTCTGCGTTTCCTTGTTGCCTGCCTGTTGGGAGGGAAAGACATGTCGCGCGTCTTTACCGCTGCCTGCGCTTCGCTTTGCATTCTTCTTGCCGCCCAGTCCGCCCAAGCTGGCGTGCAGATTGCCGGCGATTACCTGGAGTCGCGAACCTGCGACGTCTACACCGGCCCATGCTTCGCCAATGGCGAGATCGGCCTGAACGGCCACGAAGCGATCCTGGCCTGGAGCATCGACCGCGGTCAGCACGAAGGGGTCGATCTGTCCGGCTTGAAGGTCGTGATGGCCCTCAAGGCCTCGGACACGCTGGCCTTTGGCGGCGGGTTGGCCGCCAATCCCGATCCGATCCGTTCGATCGTGCTGGTCGACGACCGCGCCACCGCGGCTCAGCGCGAGGCCCTGGTCTCCTTCGCCCGACTGCGGGCGGGCAAGGTCGCTGGCGAGACCCTGCGGGTCACCGCCTTGCCGATCACCATGACGCTGGATCATGTCGATGCCATCGCCACGCTTAAAGTGGGCAAGGTCGTGGAGATCAAGACTCGGGCGATGGCCAAGGGAGACTGCGTTTGCACGAACGAGTCGATCTTCTACCCGCCGCTGACAAAGGTCGAGAACTACCTGCCGGCCTACAATCTCGAGAACAAGTTCTCGGCCAGCGGGTTGGGATCGAGTTGGTCGAATCCCAACACGCGCAGTGCGTTCCTGGCGACGTTCGCCTACTAAGTCGGCTTTGAATCCAAGACGGGAAATCGGCCGTGCTGGCCGGTTTCCCGTTTCTTAGTGCCTGGGAGATTTCCAGTGAGGCGAAACGTTGCCCCCTGCTGTTGGTCCGCGCTGATCCTGGTACTGCTGGCTGCTCGCGTCCAGGCGGCCGATTACAAGGTCGAACCGCTCGACGAAAAGCCGCCGGCGGAACTGGCCGCTGAGATCGGCAAGGCCCTCTCGCCCACGGGCATTCGCATCAGCGATGCCAAAGGGAACCCGCATTGCGACCTGTGGCTGGTCGCCGAATGGACGGTGAAGCCCGACTTCAAGGCGACCAACGACCATCTCTACCCGTTCAGCTCGGGGCAGTTGCTGGGGGCGATCCGCTACGCCAACAAGACTGAGGATTTCCGCAAGCAGGCGATGACTAAAGGGGTCTACACCCTGCGCTACGGGCTGCAGCCGCAGGATGGCAACCATGTCGGCACCTCGGACACGCGCGACTTTCTGGTGCTGATCAAGGCCAAGGACGACACCGACGCCAAGCCGATCGCGGTGGAAGAAGAACTCTTCAAGAAGGCGGCTGCAGCGGCCGGAACGACCCACCCGACCATGCTCTCGCTAAAGCGCGCGGGCGAGAAGCCGGCCAAGCTCCCGGCGCTGCGACACGAAGCGGACCACGAGCTATGGGTGTTGCAGGCCGTCAGCGCCGCCAAGGCGGGGGACAAGTCCTCGCCGATGGCGATCGAGATCGTCGTGGTTGGCCACGCGGCCGAATAGGAGCCGAGCATGCATCCTCGCTCGATTCTGGGCGGACTCTGGCTGGCGGCCGCGATGCTGGTTGCCGGCGGGCTGGCCGCGCCGGCCGAGGACAAAGACGCCGGCAAGAAGTACCAGACCGTTACGCTGCGGGGCAAAGTTGTCTGGCTGGCCGACGCGCTCAAGCGGCGTTTCGGAGTCGACACCGACCCCGATGTCTCCCAAGGGCAAGTCGTTCTCGAGACGAAAGAGGGAGAACTCTATCCACTGGTCAAAGAGTTCCGCGGCCGGGGCTTCTGGAAAGACGAGCGGCTGCGCGACATCGAGGTTGAGCTGATCGCGCGACGATTCCAGGGGACGAACCATCTGCAGGTCGTGCAGGTCTATACCTGCAAGAAGGACCAGAAGTACGAGATCGACTACTGGTGCGACATCTGCGCCATCCCGATGTACGAGTTGAAAGAGTGCGAGTGCTGCCAGGGGCCGATCCGCATTCGCGAGCGGCTGCTGCCGCCAGGCCAGACGCAGGCCCTGCCCGAGAAGTAACTCCGGCGTGGCGATTAAAGTAGCAGGCACACTCCGTGTGCCGACCGCTTGAAGCCACTCCAACCGTCAGCGACGCAAACTGAGCGGCACGGCGCTAGCCGCCGGTGGCCCGAGGGAGTGCATTCCGCCCCGCGCGGTCGCTGTATCTTCCGGCAGACTCGCTCCGAGGGGAACGAATTCGAGAGGGATGCTCCCACCGTGTACTACCGACGGCTAGCGCCCTTCCGCTCAGGTCCGACGCAGTACTGCGGAGAGCTCCGGCGGACGGCACACGGAGTGTGCCTGCTACCTTACGCGCGGAGAGTAGAGGGCTTGCCACGGGATGACATCCGGCGATCCGGCTGTGTCATCCCGGGCAAGTCTCAGGATACGGAGAGGGTGCTTATTGCACCGGGGGCAGTTCGCGGGCGACCCGGATCGCTTCGGACATCACCGGGTCTTCCTGTGTGTTCAGCAGTTTCAGTCCCCCGCCGGCGGTCGGCTTGGCGGCCTGCTGCACGGTCACGTGCGGGGCCACGCCCACCTTGGCATAGGGATGTCCCAAAGGCGAGTAGAACTTGGCTGTCGTCAGCCGCAGGCCCGAATTCTGGTGGCCGAGCGAGAAGATGCTCTGCACCGAACCTTTGCCGTAGCTGTTCTGGCCGACGATCGTTCCTCGCTGATGGTCGCGGATCGCTCCGGCGAAAATCTCGCTGGCGCTGGCACTGTCGCGGTCAATCAGGACCACCAACGGCACCCGCCAGGTGCCCGGCTGATGGGCCGAGTAGGTCCAGTTCTGATCGGGGCTGCGGCCGCGAGTCGAGACAATCCGGCCCGTCGACAGAAAGCGGTCGGCGACTTCCACCGAGGTGGTCAGCAGCCCGCCCGGGTTCCCACGCAGATCCATGATCAGGCTCCGCATGCCATCGCGGTGCAGCTTCCACAGGGCGTCGTCCAATTCCTTGGGCGTGGTCTTCTGGAAGCTGCTCAGGCGGAGGAAGCCGACGCCGTTCTTGGAGTCGACGATCTTTACCTGGTCGATGCTGGGGACTTCCACCTGCTGGCGACGCAGCCGCACGCGGCGGACCGCTTCGCCTGGCGATTGCAGGCTGACTTCGACCTGCGAGCCTTCGGCTCCTTGCAGCAGGCCGGCGGCCTTTTCGGTGGTCATGCCGTCAACGCTGGCGCCGTTGACCGCCACGATCCGATCCTGGGGCTTCAAGCCACCCTTCTCGGCCGGGCTGCCGGCAATCACCTTCATAATCATCAGGGCCCCGCGGTCCCCTTGCAGTTCGATGCCCAAGCCGACAAAGTTGCCGTCGATCTGCGAGTACAGATCGTTGAGCTGGTCGGCCGTCAGGTAGGTCGAGTAGTCGTCCAGGCTGGTTGCGGCCCGCTGAACGTATTCCATCACGATGGCCGCGGCCGGAATCCGCAGTTGTCGCTCGGCCAGTTGGGCCGCCGCACGAATAGCGTCTTCGGCCGACTTGCGATCGCTCACCGGCCGGGCACTTACCTGGCGGGGGAAGTCCTGGCTGAACTGCTCGATGCGGTCGGTCGGAGTCACCCGCAGGTGTTCCGTCACGAAGGCGTCATTCGAGAGTGCCACCTGCACGCCGCGCGTTCCCTCGGCCACGACCTGGGCCCAGTCGAGTTCGTGCACGTAGTGCGATTGAATCTTCAGGATCACCTCGTCGAACAGGGCGATCGAGTCGTCCAGGTTCATCGCGGCCAGCGAACGCTTGAAGCTGGCGTCGTTGTAGCGACGGACAATGCCGTAGTGGATGCGGGCGAGTTCGAGCCGTTGCGTCAGGCTCGGATCGGCCGGGAAGTCGCGCAGGGCGTCTTCGTAGTGCGTCAGGGCTTCGCCCCAACGGCGAGCGGACTCGAGGTCGGCGCCGCGACGCAGCACGTCCTGAGGAGCCGACACCGAGGCGGCCTTTTGCAGGCGGACCTGGGCTTCAGCCGGGCTCACCCCAGGGACGAATCCCAGGGAGAGACACAGGGCGAGCGTAATTTGAAGGAAACGTTGCATCAGGATTCCTTAACCCGCAGCCGCTCGATTGGGAAGGTTCGCAGTGGTGTCGTCAGTTCGCCGAAGGCGAGCTTTTGGCTTCCGTGCGTCGCGTCCGAAGGGAGCGTCGACTCAAGATGTCCATCCTGGAGGTAAAAGGCCAGGAAACGGGTCAAGGTCCGTGGCCATTTGAAATTTAGCCCACGCCCTGGGGACGGTCAAATTGCTGGCAGAAAAGAATTTGCGCACCGGTGGCGGACGTTCTTCCGGGGGCGCGTGTAGCGATCGTACGGGCGGAGGACTTACCTGCCGAAGGGGTTGTGCCACGCGCAACGGAAGCGCCGTAAACACGGACACTTGCGCGGCGAGATGGTATCGCCGCCAGCAAACCTCGTCAGGAAGGCGGCGGGACTTCGGCGGCCGGCGGTTGGTCGTCGGTCGACCAGCGCTGCGATTGCGCCGCGTCGGCCTTCCCGTGGCAGCACTTCTTATACTTCTTTCCCGAGCCGCAGGGGCAAGGATCGTTCCGCCCCACGCGCGGGTTGGCATACTCGAACGGCTTCACCTTCTCGCGGGGCTCTTCGGAAGACTCGTCGGCAGACCGCCGCTGGCGGGGCCCGTCTTCATCGTCATCCTCGTCATCATCGTCTTCGCCCTGGTCACCGTCTTCCCCATCGGACTCTTCGTCGTCGATCTCGTCTCCGAACATGCCGCGCTCAAAGGGCGCTTCCTCGCCGTCGGCGTAGAACAGGTCGCCATCCAACTCGTGATCGAAGGCATCCCATCCGCCGTCGTCTTCAGCGCCCTGCTGCTCGAGCCAAGCGGCGAGGAACTTCGCGTCCCCCTTGGCGTCTTCCAGCCAGGCGTCGCGCTCGGGGAAGGGCTGCTGCGCCAACAAGCTGCAGGCCAGCAGCATCTGTCGCGTCTCGACCATGTCGAAGTCTTTGTCCGAGGCCAGCACCCACTGCCGGGCGAACTCGATGCCTTCAGAGGCAAAGTTCCGCATCAGCGCCGCACACAATCGCCCGCGCAGTTCGCGGCTCGTTTCGCGCTCCAGCAAGCGTTGCGTGGTCTGCACACTGTGATCGGTGTGGATGCGGGCCAGCAAATCGATCGCCAGAAGCTGCAGATCTTCGTCCAGGTCGGAATAGCCGCTTTCCAGCAGCTCGACCACGGAGTCGCTGCCGATGCGAACTAACGCATGATTGGCGCCCCAGGCCAGTTCCCCGTCTCCCTGGGCGTACTCCAACAGCTTGGGAACCGCCTGCTCCAGCCGCAGCCATCCCGCCAACCGAATAGCGGCCAGCTCGGCCCAGGTCGGTACTTCATCCAGGTCGGCCTCGTCCAGGATCTTCAAGATGTCCGCTGCAATGTCAGGCGACTTCGCCAAGGCGTCCGCCAACGACTGAAAGTGGAACTCGTCCTCAGGCTCCTGGAACAGTTCGCCATCGATCTCGGACCGTTCGCCCAGCGCGTCCCACAGGGAAGCCGCGTCGCGCCCGAAGGCCTCGATGCGGAAGTCCACGGCAGGCATGCCCAGTTCGCCCAACGCCTGAACCAGCGCGTCCCGATGTCGGGCCAGCAGCTCGGGCTCGCAGGTTAGGATCGCATCTTCCAGCCCCTCGCAATACTCCGCGTCGGACTCGCGGGTGCAGTCCACGGCACCAAGCTGTTGGATCAGCCACTGCAGCGTTTCTTCGGACTGCTTCAGGTTGTAGAGCGGCAGGTCGTCCAGCTCTTCGCGACCGTACTGGTCGATGGCCCGCGTCACCAGCGGCATGACCGTGGGATCGGTCGAAAAGCTGCCGGTGAAATAGGCCACGGCCTCGCGGCGAACCAGCGAATTCGGATCGAGTATGGCCGCGCGAATCACTTCGGGAGTCAACCGCATGAGTTTCTTTCTTCAGCTCGTCTGGAAATAGAATTTCTGCGCTGTAGGGAACGCCCTTCGTGGCGTTCCGCGAAGTTGGATAACCTTCGCCTGCTCACGGAACGCCACGGAGGGCGTTCCCTACAGCGCAGAGCGCAACACCTTTTTCGACTCGTGCACTAGCCCCCGCGATAGCAACACTTCTTGTACTTCTTGCCCGACCCGCACGGACAAGGATCATTCCGCCCCACGCGGGCCCCTTCGTAGGCAATGGTACGCGGCGTTTCGATGCGCTCCGACGAGCCCGGAAAAAAGTGATCCATCACGTCATGCGAGTGGTCATGGTCGTGCGAATGATCATGCCCGCAATCGTGATCGTGCGAATGGTCGTGGTCATGGTCATGCGAATGGTCGTGACCGCAATCATGATCGTGGTCATGCGAGTGATCGTGTCCACAATCGTGGTCATGATCGTGATCGTGGCCTTGGGGTTCCGGCATCCGCAGGTCCTGGATGAAAAAGGAGGAAGGGACGTGCAATGTATCCTCTTCAAACTATCCCCGCGTGCTGATTTGGGGAATCCCTTGGCAGTGGCCGTGTCGAACTTTTCGTGAAGAACAGAACGTCTCGTGCGAAAGACTCCCCCGAGCCGCTCAGATCGGTAAAGTAAGAGGGTCGCGCCGAGCCCTTGGTCCCTCGCCCCGTTGGTTCTTGAAGGAGCGTTTGTGTTTCGATTCGAGTCCTCGCCGAAGCGGCTTCTTCCGACGCTTCTTCTGCTTAGCGGCATCCTGTGGGGACCGCTCGGGTGTGGTTCGACGCCAACGGACAAGAAGTCCGACGGATCCGGCACGAACGAGTTGCCCTTGAAGGGGATCACGCTGCGGCTAGGCGTCGTGGACGATCCGGCCCTGGCTGCCGAAGTCGGGCGGTTGGCCGCCGAATGGCAGGCGCGCACTGGCAGCGAACTCACGGTCGTCGGACTCGCCATGGCCGACACAGCCCGGGACAACATCGCCGCCGATGTCCTCTTCTTTCCGACCGCAATGCTGGGGCCGCTGGTCGAACGGAAGCTGCTGACCCCGTTGCCCGCTCCCTGGAAAGCCGCGAGCACGCTGGCCTGGGACGACTTTCTGGAACTCTCGCGGCAGCGCGAATGCAGTTTCGGCGAGCAGGCCTGGGCCGCGCCGCTGGGTTCGCCGGGCCTGGTGCTGATGTATCGCAAAGACGCCCTGGCCGCGGCCGGGCTCTCGGTCCCCAAGACTTGGGCCGAATATCAGGAGGCAGCCGCGCACTTTCAGAAACATCCGCTCCCCGGCGGGGCCGAAGGCAAGCCGGCCGGCTCGCTCGAGCCGCTCGGTTCCGGCTGGGCCGGCATCACGCTGCTCGCCCGCTCGGCGGCTTACGTGCGGCATCCGAGCCACTACTCGGACCTGTTCGATGTCGAATCGATGCGTCCCTTGATCGATGGCCCGCCGTTCGTGCTGGCGCTGGAGGAGCTGGTCGCCGCCAGTGACACGGGGCCCATCGACCAGCGCGAGTTCGATCCGGTGAAAGTTCGCGAGGCCTTTCTGGCCGGCCGCGGAGCGCTGGCCATCACCTGGCTTCCGCCGAGTGGGCCGGTCTCGTCGACGATCCCGACGGACGGTTGCGGCTTCGCAGAGCTTCCCGGCGCGAACAAGTCTTTCGACTTGAAGGATCTGAAGTGGCAGGATCGCCCGGCACTCCTGTCTGTACCGCTGCTCTCCGTGAACGGCCGCCTGGGTGCCGTCTTGAAGAGCACGCCGCACGAGGCGGCGGCTTTCCGCTTGCTGGCCGCGCTCACCTCGGCCGATTGGGGCGCGCGAATCAGTCATGCCAGCCCTCAGACCGGCCCCTCGCGGCGTTCGCAGCTTAGCAAGCCCGAAGACTGGTTGCCGCGCGGCATTCCGCTTGCTTCTGCCACAGAATACGGCGCGGCGCTTGGCGCGGCTGGCGCCCGGACGCAAGGGATGCACGCGCTTCGCATCCCGGGCCGCGAGAAGTACCTGGCCGCCTTGGACCAGGCAGTGCGCGACGCTGTTGAAGGCAAAGTAAAACCACAAGAGGCACTTTCCGCCGCCGCGAAGCAGTGGAGCGAGATCACGGCCCAACTGGGGCGAGAATCGCAACGCAAGGCGTATCAGCGCAGCTTGGGATTGGAGCCGTGACGCACATAACGGAAGAAAGAAGAATTGAACCACAGAGGCACAGAGACACAGAGGAAGAAGTGAAGTGACGTGACGTGAACTAAAGTCTTGCAGTGCGCCTCAACTTTACGTCTTTCCCCGTCCTCCTCTGTGTCTCTGTGCCTCTGTGGTTCATCCCGTCATCGCCCCCCGTCGCGCAGCCGGGCCCTCCCGCGCGTTATGCAAAGCACTGACACGAAAAAGCCAGCGGGGCGATCTTGGTGCACCAATCGCTGTAGGTCATGTTGTCGTAGTTGGCGTTCTTGTAGATGTAGTCCGGATCGTTGATCCGCAGTTTCTGGCCGCCGTCGAAACCGCTCACCACCAGGCAATGGGCGGCCTGGCCCGTGCTGGTCGTCAGAAAGGTTCCCACGCACCACAGTGGGCCGACCTTGGCCAGCAGGCTGGCGAAGTTGTCCCACGATTCCTTCAGGTGCCCGACACTGTAGCTGGTCAGCCCCACGGCGTCGCGCGCCTTGCTGTAGTCGGCCGGCACCAGTCGCTTGTTCAGGTCCAACCCCTTGGCGGCCAGCTTGGTGCGCACGTCGCTGGTCGGCATCTTCTTGTAGCCGTACATCATCTCGTACGAAACGATCCAGCACTCGTTGCTGTTCTCTTGCTTGATGAGGGGCACATCCCACTTCTGTGCCTTATACACATTGACTTCGTCGGCCATCACAGACTCCTTGACGTGTTGAGCTTGATCGATAGGGAATGTCGGCTCTTCAACGCAACCCGGATGCCAAGCCCGCCACGCAGCAGGATGATGGTGCGCAAGTCCTCTAACTAGAACCTGTTGGCAATGAATTACCAGCAGCGGCGAGCCTCGCTCCGAGCGTCGCATGTCGTCAGTTTCATGGCAGGTGTCTCGAATTGAGACTTCGCGATGGGCCGAGTCAGGGCGTTATTTTTCGGGTTGCGGGCGGGGCGGACTGGTCGGCGCGAACTTTTCGGGTTGCGGCGCGCTGGGGCCAGCGCGGAAGTACCCTCCAGCGCCGGCGCTGGGGCCAGCGCGCAACTTTTCGGGTTGAGGCCGGGGCGGGCAGGTCGGCGCGAACTTTTCGGGTTGCGGCGCGCTGGGGCCAGCGCGGAAGTACCCGCCAGCG
>Ga0335394_10000587_pt1 | contig 39214 bp, 39 predicted proteins | sample MAT03_FD_205741 | JGI IMG/M metagenome (GOLD analysis project Ga0335394, IMG submission 205741) | Freshwater microbial communities from Lake Fryxell liftoff mats and glacier meltwater in Antarctica - MAT-03 (spades assembly) (version 2) ...
CGGCTAGAGCTAAAGCTGCTGGCCGAGGTTGGTATTATTGGCCTACCCAATGCGGGTAAGTCTACCTTAATTTCCTCTTTGTCTTCCGCCCGTCCTAAGGTGGCTGATTATCCCTTCACGACGCTGGTTCCTAATCTGGGCGTGGTACGCAAACCATCGGGCGACGGTACTGTGTTTGCCGATATTCCTGGCCTGATTGAGGGAGCACACATGGGGATTGGACTGGGGCACGACTTTTTGCGCCACATTGAGCGCACCCGCGTATTGCTACACCTAATTGATGCTACCCAGGAAGACCCGATCGCCACGTACCACACAATTCAGGCTGAGCTAGATGCCTACGGTCGCGGCTTGCCCGATCGCCCTCAAATCATTGCTCTGAATAAGGTAGACGCACTGGCAAGTGATCTGGAACAGGTGGAAGCGATCGCCACCCAACTGCGGGACTTGAGTCCTGCCCCGGTGTTTATTATTTCGGCAGTCGCTCGAATTGGTCTGGAGCCAATGCTGCAAGAAATCTGGAGTCAGTTAGACCAAATTACGCCAGAACCGATGACGCTAGAGGAGATTGAGGTAGAGGCGATCGCCCTGCAACAGCCAGAAGCCGTGGGGGTACTGCCTCCCCTGTAGGTAATGCCTCCGCTGTGGGGTTATTAGCGCCAGCGTAACGCACCACAACTGATTCCATTGGGCTTCTAAATCCCTGTAGTGGCTGTAAACTCTACAGAGTTCGTTACGCTTCGCTAACACACCCTACCCAAAAAGGTAGTCCTAAATTGGTAAGGATTTTTTGATGGGCGGGCTTCGCTCGCCCATCAAAAAATCCTTATAGCTGTCGCCACAAAGGTTAGGACACTGGGATCAAAGGGGGTGTGGGGGCTTTGCCCCCAGCCAGGGGTTCCACCCCTGCACCCCCTCCTAACCAATCCGTCTATGGCTATACATCAATACCACTACCCCCAAAAAAACGACTTGGAACCCCGTGCGCCGCAGAGGTTCCAAGTCGTTTTTTTATCCTAAGCTCCAGGGTGACAGCTATAGAAGCTTAAAGACCTACCAGTTTGGCGCTGGTATCCCACATCCGCTCTGCCTTTTCATCATCACGGGCTTGGGGCGACACCTTTTGCACAAACGACTTGCCGTCTTTTTTCTGACGGTTGCCCCAGCTCCAGTAGGCTCCCGACTGTTTGTATTCTGGATCGGCCACCACCATTGCGACTCGTTCGCCCGACAGCTCTTGAGATACATAACCACCAGTAATGTTCTTCTGAAACCAGGGGAAAATCTTTTGGAAGAGAGGATAGTGGTTACGGAATAGCGGCGTGTCGGCCACGCAGCCCGGATAGAGTGAGCTAAAGGTAATGCCAGTTGCGTCGTGATAGCGTCGATGCAGCTCTCGCATGGTCAGCACATTGCAGACCTTGCTATCTTTGTAGGCTTTGACGGGTTCAAAGGTCTTACCGTTGATCATGGAGATGGGTGCCTTAAAGCCCGCCTCAAATCCTTCAAAGTTGCCTAGATCAGGGCGAGGCGGAATTTTTCCACCCAGTTCGTCTGGGTTGTGGGTTACAGTGCCCAAAATCACCAGTCTGGGATCTCTCTCCCCAGAGTGCTTCAAATCGTCCAACATCAGGTTGCACAACAGAAAATGGCCGAGGTGGTTAGTGGCTACACTTAGCTCATAGCCATCGGGGCTATACAGCGGTGCTTTGAGCAATGGCATGTAGATTGCAGCATTGCATACCAAGGCATCCAGAGATTTGCCACTATCGCGAAACATCTTGACAAACTGATGAACGCTGGCTAAATCACCTAGATCGAGGTGCATAATGGTGTAGCTGTCGGGCGACATGCCAACTTCTTGGGCGACTCGCTCCGCTTTGGGCAAATCTCGACAGGCCATCACCACATGCCATCCCCGCTTGGACAAAGCCTTGGCAGCGTATAGACCCACTCCGGATGAAGCACCTGTGATTACGACCGTTGACGGTTGATGTTGTTCCATGTTGCTCAAGCTTTTGCTAAGACTCTATTGATTGTAATTACAGCGCTTTGCGCTTGGACAGAATCAGATTTTTGTTAGAGAACCGCGCACTGCGCGGTTCTCTAACAAAAATCTGTACCTCATGCACTGAAAAGTAGTGTATTTGAGCTGGTTGACTGACAAAAGTCTATAGCCCTCACCCCCAACCCCTCTCCCAGAGGGCGAGGGGAGTTGATCTACCCTTCCGGTTCCCTCCTCGGGAGAGGGCTAGGGTGAGGGCTTTCGGGGATCTGACTAACAAGTTTTGTCAGTCAATCAGGTATTTGAGTGTATACAAATTACTATTTAGGATCTCATACGGATGAACCACCCAGACTGATTCTTCGTCACAATAATATTAAGAATTGATCGATGGCAGAATCGTACTAGACGCTAGCTGCAAATCATCCTTATAGTACAAATACAGTACAAAAGCTTGGCTCGGAGCTTGGTAGGATTGAAGCAGTCTGATCAACGATTGGGCAATCGACTTTGGATTTTTTGTGACTTACGAACCACTCCATCATAAATATCGTCCGCAGACATTTGCCGAACTGGTGGGGCAAGAAGCGATCGCCTCTACCTTGACCAATGCCCTGCGGCAACAACGGATTGCGCCCGCCTATCTATTCACGGGGGCACGGGGTACTGGCAAGACCTCCAGCGCTCGCATTTTTGCCAAATCGCTGAACTGTCTCACGAGCGAGGTGCCCACCGAAAAACCCTGCGGTAGATGCGATGCGTGTCGCATGATTACCCTTGGTAATGCGTTAGATGTGATTGAAATCGATGCTGCTAGCAACACGGGTGTAGACAACATCCGTGAGCTGATTGAGCGTGCCCAGTTTGCCCCAGTGCAGTGCCGCTACAAGGTGTATGTCATCGACGAATGCCATATGCTCAGCTCGGCGGCCTTTAATGCCTTGCTCAAGACCTTAGAAGAGCCACCGCTGCATGTGGTGTTTGTATTGGCGACGACCGATCCGCAGCGGGTGCTGCCCACTATTATTTCGCGCTGTCAGCGGTTCGATTTTCGCCGCATTCCGCTGGAGGCGATCGCCCAGCACTTAGGCACTATTTCCCAAAAAGAAACGATTAGTATTGCCGCTGATGCACTCCAGCTCATCGCTCAGATTTCCCAAGGGGGACTGCGCGATGCCGAAAGTTTGTTAGATCAACTGAGCCTGATAGAGGGCGAAATCTCGACCGAGAAGGTGTGGGATTTAGTCGGGGCCGTGCCCGAACGAGATTTGTTGGATCTGGTGAAGGCGATCGCCAGCGATCAACCTGCTGCTGTACTTGACCGAACTCGACACCTGATGGATCGGGGGCGAGAGCCATTGGTAGTATTGCAAAACCTGACCAGTTTTTACCGCGATTTGCTGATTGCCAAAACGGCACCCGCCCGGGGCGACCTGGCGGCAATCACACCACCTACGTGGGCAGAGATGTGTCAGTTTGCCGAAACACTAGCTATTAGCGTAATTCAGCAGGGGCAAAAGTGCCTGCAAGAAAACGAAGTGCGCGTTCGCAATACTACCCAGCCTCGGCTGTGGCTAGAGGTAACGTTGATGGGATTGATGCCCTCCGCCATTAGCGCGCAATCCATCTCCTCTGGGATCTCCGCACCACCCTTGCCCGTCTTGACTCAAACAGCATCTAACTCTGTGAGAGTTCAACCCGCAGCAACAGCGACACCTGTAGCCGTGATACCGATGGTAGTCCCGCCCGTAAAAGAGGAGGCGCGGTCGGCAATGCCCCCCTCTCCTACGTTATCCTCCGAGCCTGACCGTTCGGTAGCCGCAGCAGAGACAGACCCTATTAACGAGGATGATGCAGTAGCTGCTAGCCCCACCGCCGAGGCTGCTACTGACTTAGGTCGCGTTTGGCAGGAGATACTGACTCTGGTGCAGCCATTTTCTACCCAGACGATGTTGCGGCAGCAGTGTCGGCTAATTGCGTTCAACGGAACGGAGGCGCGAATTGGCACTACGTCGCAGCCCTTGTTCAAAATGGCGAAAGATCGGCTGCCCAACATTGAGGTGGCGTTTACAAAGCTCTGCAATCAGCCCGTTAGAGTCAGCCTGGAAGTCGTCGCGGTAGATGCTTCCACACCTGTCGTGACCATCTCTCCAGAGACACCCGTGCGATCGCCCGCCCCGCCTCGCCCACCACATGCGACTCCGGCGCCGCCAGCCGCACCACCCTCCAACAACGAAGCACCTCCAGAACCGCCTAGTCACCCAATCCCTAGTCAAAAACCATCTGGTTTCTCAACACCGAGTCAAGCGATTGGATCTCAGCCCATACACCCGCCCCAATCTTCTCCCATGGAGGCACCCCAGTCTTCTCCCATGGAGGCAAATAATGCCTCCCCCTCACAACCCCTCTGGAGCCGAGAAGACGATGTGCTGCGCGCAGCCAAAAGCTTTGCCCAAATGTTTAACGGGCAACTGGTAACGCTAGATGATGACTTTTCAGAGAGCGAGGGTGAAGAGCCAGACAATCCGCTGGAAACACCGCTCTCATCCGAACTCAGTGCGTTAACTGCAACGTCCACTGTTGCAGTTAACGCAGTTTCAGAACCAGAGGACGATAGTGACGATGACGACGACGATATACCCTTTTAATCTTTGTGGTAGGTAGGTAAGCGTAATTAAACATAAAACCCTGCGCCGCCCGCTGCGCGGGCGGCGCAGGGTTTTAAGATTTGGTTTTTATATAGAACCCATTTGACATCTAATTAGAATTGAGATTTAGGGCGATTTTTGGGCAGTAGGGGCGAAGCATTTGCACTCGAATTGACGCTGCGTTGCCAGAATATTGATGCAAATGCTTCGCCCCTACAGAATATTCGCGATCACCGGAAAGATGTCAAATGAGTTCTATAGGTTGAACTACTTATAGCCATAGTCATAAAGCTTAGTACATGCCAGCGTCATTCCCGCGCAGGCGGGAATCCACCCCCGCACCCATCGAGCAGATGGATTCCCGCCTGCGCGGGAATGACAGGGAAGCGTCCTATTGATCATGGCTACCGCTATAACACCCACGTCAGACGATTGCAGCATCTCAGCGTGAGGGCGATCGCCCCCAAACCCTTGTTTCCAAACCGGCATAGCGATGCCTACTCAGGGGAGTCGGGTGCCTTTAAAGCAGAAGGAGAGGGTGGAATAGCCTCTGGGATGGGCGCTGGCGGCGCAGAATTTTCTGGAGCGATCGCTTCGGGTGCTGCTGTTTCTGAAACGGGAGCTTTAGGTTTCGGAACTTTAGCCGCTTGCGACGGGGCTTCGTGTAATTTTTGCGCGCGACTTTCGGCTTCACTCATGACGGCTGCCATGTTTTCGAGGATTTCACCGGGGTAGTTTTCTAGCACCTTAGTAGAGAGAGAAATCCGTCGCTTGACCTCATCTACATCCGTAACCAAGGCACGAATGGGCTGACCCACTTGAAATAGCTCGCCTAAAGACGCGACATAGTTTTTGCTGATCTGGTTGATATGGAGCAGTCCAGTTGCACCGTCAAAGTCTACAAACACACCAAAGGGCTTGATTCCCGATACTTTGCCGTTAACTAGAGTCCCAATTGCGACTTGGCTGAGGCTAGCGGCTTGGGTGGCTAATCGCTGCGACAATACCAACTTTTTGGTGGTAGAGTTCACTTCAATAAAACTGGTGGTGAATGCCTTACCGATCAGCCCTTCCAAGTTTTCACGATCTATCAGATGCGATCGCGGGATAAACCCTCGCAGACCACGCGCATCTACCGTAACACCGCCCTTGTTCACACCACTAACGCGCACCTGCACAGTCTCGTTATTTTCCTGCATCTCAGAAAACTTGACCCAAAGCTGGCGTAGTTCTAACTGGCGCACTGATAGCGTTACCTGGCCATCCGCATCCTGCTCACGAATAATCAAAAACTGGCGCTCTTCGCCCAGAGGAATAATCTGCGATAAATCTGTAACGCGTCGCAGGGAGGCTTCTTCTGTCGGCAAAAAGGCTGCGGATTTACCGCCAATGTCTACAAAGGCACCATCAGATTCGTAGCTGTAGGCTTTGCCACGCACGAGCTGACCCGTTTGGAACTCGTAATTGTGCTGCTCAAGAGCTTTGGCAAAGTCATCACTAGAGAAGGACAAATCAACCTCCTGAAACCGGGTCAAGCGTATGTGTTCAACAGATAGCTCAATGTCTATCGACAATTGAGCTTATCCAATATAAGCGATCCTAGAGCAATCGACACACTCTCGCAGCACAGTCTTTAGAAAATTCAGTCCTCCGTGCAAAGACAAACCCGATTCTCATTGACTTCGCAACACATCAGCCACTTACAGCACTTTTCAAGTGCATGAGGTACAGATTTTTGATGAAGAGCCGCGCGGAGCGCGGCTCTTCATCAAAAACTCTGGTTTTATTCAACACAAAGCGCTGTCTGAGAGGGAATGGCTGTTTGTGCCTGCTCGTGAGGTGTGAAGGTTCTCAAGTACGGTAATTGCTGCCTGAGTGAGGCCTGATCGTTTTGTGAGAACTGTGCTAAATTCGCTTCTTACAACGGTAGCCCTAAACGTTGATATCAGCCGATACCTGAGGTACTCCCAAACTGTAATTACGAACGCGACTCTGAAGGTTGTAAGTCACCCGACCTGTGTAAAGCAGCGATCGCACGAAATGCTCCAAATCAGATCCAATGCGACGCACATTGTAATCGTTTAGATCATCTCCCTCACACGCTGCTACGAGTTGATCAAATTTGCGGTAGACCTCTTGCAACGCCCCATCACTCCAGTTCAGTTCGTTGTCAGGGTCTACATCCAGCGTTAGCTTGTCGGCACTAGGAACCAATTCTCCGTCCAGAACCTCAGCAGAGAAGATCCGAATATGGCGGGTAGTTGACTTATGTAGCATAGACATCATGCTCTAGAGAGGTTATCTGTCATTGTATAGCGATCGCCAGATGAGTATAGGACATATTTGTGGACGTGAGTGGAAGTGATTAGTATGACGCAATGAGAATGGCATAATAAACCTTAAAAAAAGCGACTCCGTTTTCACAGAGCCGCTCCTATGGGGTTAACAGTTGCAGGTTTGACCTTGACGCGGCTAAATCCTGGGCGTTGCTGAATCTGGAATGGTTTAGGAACGGTTTTGAATAGAAAACCTGCGGTTCTCCATTCAAAACTATTCCAGATTCAGCCTTGCCAAATCCTGTAGTGCAAGAAACTTAGCGAACGCTGCCTTCAAGATGAGCAGTATCGATAGGCTTCATTAGATAAAGGCGGATCAGATTAACCGCAATGCCCGCGATGTGAGGCAGTTTTTGGAAAAACTGAAGCGGCTTTGGAGCATCAGAAGCGGCGATCGCCGACAGCTTTGAGCTGTGAACCGTAGAGTCATCCAATAAACGGAAGAAATCGGGATGATCTACATTCAGCACCAGTGGGAACACCCGCCCCGCCGTTTCGTTGGTCTTCTGGATGACGCGAATGTCGTAATCTCGCGCGTCTAGACCAATGGAGCGATAAAAATCTGCTCGCTGAATATCATTCAGATACATCGTTGCAAACACCGACAACAAGAAGAAGCGACTCCAGAGGCGAGCCTTCCAATCATTGAGAATGTCGGGTTGAGCCTTCATGATGGCATCAAAAAAGTCACCGTGACGGTTTTCGTCCTGACACCAGTTCTCAAAAAACTTGAAAATTGGATAAATCCGATCTTCAGGATGAGCATTTAGATGCTGATAAATCAGGATGTAGCGCCAATAGCCAATTTTTTCCGACAGATACGTGGCGTAGAAAATAAACTTAGGCTTAAAGAACGTATAGCTACGGCTCTTGGTCAAAAACCCCAGATCTAGCGACAGATGAAAATCAGACAGTGCCTTATTCAAAAAGCCTGCATGACGAGCTTCATCCCGCGACATGAGAGTAAAACACTCTGCTACGAGGGGGCTTGTGTCTTTCAGACGGCGTCCCATCTCCTTGTAGAGCAGAAATCCAGAAAACTCTGCCGTGCAGGATCGCTCCAAAAACTCTACAAACAGCTTACGAGTTTCCCCATCAATGGAGTCCCAAGATTGGTCGAAATCCTCATTCCGAACGAAGTGGTTGCGGTTGTAGTCCACCCGAAACTCTTCCAGAATTGCCCTTAATTCATCCTCATTGACGGAGACATCCATCCGCGCCATCTCGTCAAAATCGGTAGTGTAAAAACGGGGAGTGAGAATAGTCTCCCGCGCCGGAGCCTTAACACCCGGTCGCAGTTCTTCAAAGCCAGGTTTTTTGAGGGAATCTACCATTGCTATTAATTCAGTCTGTTATCGTTTTGTTTCTACGTGCCCAGTCAATGTTGGCGAAGCCCAAACCGACTGGATACAATACGTTTCGTACTTTTAAGTCTATCAGGTAATTTCGTTAGGCTCAACCAGCGCACCAGGGTTGATCATATTAAGAGTTACAACAGAAAATGGTAGTGGTATTGATGTAAGGATTTTTTGATGGGCGGGCGAAGCCCGCCCATCAAAAAATCCTTACCAATTTAGGACTACCCAGAAAACATAGAATTAGGGCGCTGGCATAGCGGCATAAGTACCCGTAAGAGCAATCTAGAAAGACCTCTAGGGACGGGATGCGGGATTTTGATAGGCCAAATAAATGGCTTCTAAAAACTGGTCAGAGGTCAACCCGGTGGGGATTGTTTCGAGTTGGATTAGTGCTTTGAGCTGTCGTGCTAATTGCATACTGAGGTCGCGGCGAGGTAGCAGCGCCATGTTGCTACGCCGCTGCAAGTAGGTGCGAACAACAGCAAAATCATCGGGTCGCAGTGCGGCTAGATGGGTCATGCCAGGGAGCTGTACAGCAAGCTCCTGAGCTTCATCAGATATCGTGAGCGCTGTTTTGGGATCAGAGCTGCTCTCTTGAACCACCAGAGTGCCTGCCACAATATCGCCAATGCGCTTCTCGCGTTGATCCAACAGAATAAAAAATACTCCTAAAAAGAAAAAGTCATCAACAGGTCTCAGTAGAGCGCGTAGAGCAGCTTGAGAGAGCCGAAGGGGGCGACCATCTTCGCGAATGACCCGAATTTTGGCAAAGCGTTTGCCAGGGGTTTGCCCCTGCCAAAACACTTCAAAATAGACGAAGTAGCCCGTAAAAATGGCAAACGTAACTAGCAAAAAAATGGCCAGTAGCCAATTAGGAGCGCCGCTGTAGTCGCCACCTAATTGACTCAGGAAGTTCATCAATTGAATTGAAAACGAGATCCAGCCAATCCAAAAAATGGCCAGGAGTAGCCCTAAAACGTGATAGTCAATCAGCAGCGCCAGTGCCCGATTGCCAATACCTGCCAAGGCAAACTCTAGATCTACGCTTTCGGGAGTGGGGAGGGAGACTCGATTGAAGAAGCGCATGGTAGTAGTTCAACAGAATTTGTCCACGATCCTCAGCAATCAGTAGGTCAGGTGAGTGGTTCGGTGTCGCGCAGTTGCAGTCCTAACCCTTCCCGACGGCTACGGAGGTCGTAGTAAATAACGGCTTTAATCGTTTGCCAGAGCGGCATGATGACAATGCCTGTTGCTAGCCCCAGCAAATAGGTGAAGGCATAGGTAAGAGCCAGAAATATTGAAGATTCTTGAGGATAAAATGCGGCGATCGCTCCCTGCGCCACGGTAGCTAGAATCTGCACTAAAAACTGAATAGGCAAAGTCACCAAAAATGTGACTAGTAAGATAACAAAAATTCGCCACACGCTCTTCTGCGTCAGGTCCCAACTGCGACCAATGGTTTTAGTGACCGTTACATCACTTTCGACCGCTAAGGGGAGTTCTGCCACCGAAAAGCGCATGCTAAACCAGGTGAACACGATGATAAAAATCAGAATGATTGCCAAAATAACCAGAGCCGCAAAAATAGCCAGTCCAGGGTTGATCACAGCCGCAGAAGCCGGACTGCGTAAGAACTCAGCCCCGCCAATTGAGGCAAACATAATCACAATTAGAATTCCAGCGATTAGATACATCCCTATCGCCACCCCAAAGTAGAGCAAAGATAGCAGCGCACCCATGCCCAAAAATCTCCATTTGCGCGCATTGGTGTAGCGATAGGCTGTTTTGACCGTTTCGGGTTGGTTAATCAGTTCGCCGAAAGCAAGACGGGCGATCGCGGCTGAATTTGCCATGTATTGAGCACTACAATAGGCGGCCAGCACTAGCCATGCGGGTATGATCAATCCCAATACGTTGTAATATCGCTGGACGTTAACATAAAACAAAACAATTGGGATGGCGGCTAAAAACGGGATTAGTGCCCACAGCGTACTCACTGCCGACACCTTCAAATAGGACTTAAGATTTGAGCGATACAATCGAAAGCCCCCGTTGACCACGTTGCCTACAGTAAGGGACTGAGTCAAATCAGACGGATTAGAATCAGACGGGTTGGAATCAAACGTCATAGGGTGACCTTGAACGCAGAGCGGGGAACCTGACGTTATCGTAAACTACGCTAGAGATAAGTCTCCACTGAACGTCACGAAATATGAACCTTCAGCGCTGGATTGCCCGTCGAGAAACAAGTTGGAAAACGCTGGAGAGCCTACTGCAACAGGTAGAAAAACGAGGGCTGAAATCCATGAAGCCCGCACAGATCCATCAGTTAGCCAGCCTGTATCGCTCTGTAGCGGCAGACTTGGCACGGGCGCGCACCCAACAGGCAGGACATGTATTAGTCCAAAACCTGCAAGGCTTGACCAGTCGGGGGTATGCCCAAATTTACCAGGGCTTACGGCGGCAAGAATGGCAAGCTCTCTGGGGCTTTTACCGCTGGGGGTTTCCAGCAGTAGTGCAGCAGTGCGCCGGATATGTGGCGTTGGCAATGGGGCTGTTTTTAGCAGCAGGGCTAGCGGCATGGTGGTTTGCGTGGCAAGACCCGATTTTTTTGGAATTATTAGTACCTGCGGATTTGATCTCCCAAGTACGCGATCGCCAAGAACTCTGGATGGGTTCGATTGTAGGAATTGAACCCTTCGCCTCCAGCAGCATCATGATCAATAACCTCAAGGTGTCGTTTACAGCGCTAGCAGGTGGCATCACAGCCGGAATTTTCACGGCCTATATTTTGCTGCTCAACGGGCTAATGATTGGCTCAATCGGCGCGCTAGTGGGGCAAAATAACCTCGCCTATCCATTTTGGGCGTTTGTTTTCCCCCACGGCGCATTAGAGCTGCCCGCTATCTTTTTAGCGGGTGCGGCAGGGTTTCTGCTCGCACGAGCCATTTTATTTCCAGAACAGTTTCGTCGCACCGATGCTCTGAAACACTACGGCAGTCAGGCGGCTCAACTCATGTTTGGCGTGATTCCCATGCTGGTGATAGCGGGTATCATCGAAGGTTTTTTCTCTCCTAACCCTGCTGTGCCTGACGCGCTGAAATATGGGGTTGGAATTTTTCTGCTAATAGGGCTGCTGGTCTATCTAAGCCAGCGATCGCCTACTCTACGATCATGAATTAAACAAAATCCCCTGGTTTTGTTGTGAAAGGGTGGCCTTGCTATCCTTTCACAACAAAACGGTAGTCCTAAATTGGTAAGGATTGCAAATTAATTAACCTGTAATCTTTTTTTGGAAGTGCCGCGCTCCGCGCGGCACTTCCAAAAAAAGATTAGGTTTTATTTTGTACGCAATCCTTACCTCAATAACTACCAACAAAACATAGGGGATTTTGGGTTTTAACTTAAGCTGGACTAGGTGCTTTGCAATGGTCGAATCCGGGCTTGATACGCTGCCATGTCCAAGCCATCACCAACGTTTGCAGTGGCTGGATCGATAAGCTGCTGCAAACGAGTAATTCGGTCAGCGGTCGCCGGATGGGTGCTCAAAACCGCCGGAACAGAACGCTGAGTGCCCAGTTTTTCCAGGAATGTGACAATACCGCTGGGGGCATAGCCAGCCGTGGTGATCGTTGTCAATCCGGTGCCATCTGCTTCAAACTCGTCGCGGCGGCTGTTAGGACGGCTAAGCGCTAGTTCTACGCCAATGTTGACGGCTTGGTTACGATCCAATCCTGCTGCTGTTGCTACACCTGCTGCCACGGCTCGCTCCCGCATCTGGCTCACGGCGTGGCGTCCGGCAATATGACCAATCTCGTGCCCTAAAACACCCGCAAGTTCGGCTTCTTGATCGACAGTCCTCAGTAAGCCAGTGGTTACATACACAAAGCCCCCCATAGTCGCAAAGGCGTTGATCTGGGCACTATCTACAACTTGAAACCTGTAGGGAATATTGGGGCGATCGCTAGCTGGAACCAGTCGTTGGCCAATCTGAGTTACGTAGTCAGTCACGTTACGGTCTGTATACATGCGAAACTGCCGAGTGGTCAACTGCTGGTTAATTTGTTGCCCCAGTTGCACTTCTTGACTATCAGAAACGTTCGATAGCTGAACAATCTGCACACCCCTAAAAAGTAATTCTAGCCAGCGGGGCACGGCTTGAGAGGGGCTAGGGGTAAACACGATCAGACTGATTGCCATCGCGATCGAGAGCAACCCGTACATCCAGCGGCGACGCAGTTGACCAGCCATAGAGCCAAGAAAGTTAGTCATAGCGCAAGTAAAAAAGCAGTGTGCAGTGAGCCTGAGTTGAGAGACGTAAGGAGTATAAAAATGTTGCTGAGGGAGAGCAATGAGATTACCGCCTACACATCGGACAGCAGCAGGCTTTAGGAGCTTATATATTTAATGCTTAATATTTAATGCTTAATATTTAATCAGGCCTATCTACTTGCCACCAGTGAAGTGTGCCCAGGGGAATGGGAAGTGTGCCCAGTGGAATGGAGTTCTGCACAGATCGCCATTTGGGATTGCTATATGTAGACACAGAAAGATGTAGACACAGAAAGCCCGATGCCTTGTAGAATTTCGCGTAGGTCTATCTTGCAACATTGCAGATAACGTAAGTAGTTCAACTTAAATAAAAATAAGATTCTAAACTTCTGCGCCGCCCGCGCAGCGGGCGGCGCAGAAGTTAGGGTTTTATGTTTAATTACGCCCACCTACTTACCAAAAGCAAGGAACTTAAATCGATAATTCTCTCAGTGAGTGGAAGTAAATGGCTATTTTGGACTCGCAAGGGCGTCTCTTTGGCAAAGTAAATATTCTTGACTTAGGAGCAGCGCTGGTACTCTTGCTGGTAGTCGGTGGAATTTTTCTGTTTCCGGGCACGTCTGGTTCATCGGTGGCGCAGATTGGAGTAGAAAACAAGCTAGTTGAGGTAGATGCTATTGTCAGAGGGCTGACGGTCAGTGATCCTCCAGCGCTGCTGAAGAGCATGGAAGATGCAAAAAAAGTGAACGTAATTATCCGCAATCAACCCTATGGAGAACTGGACGTGGTGTCGGTGAAGTCGCTCCCTCGAACGGTAGCCGTGCCCCAGCCTGACGGGTCTGTAGTGGCTAAGCCTGATCCTCGCCCTGAGCTAAGCTACACGCTTGACATGCTGATTACCTTATCGGGCGAAGCGCAAGTGACAGATGATGGCCCTGTGTTAGGTAATAGCAAGGTTAAGGTGGGTACCCCTTTAGAGTTAGAGGGAACGACCTACCGCTTCAACGCTCCTGTTGTCGGGGTTCGTATTCTAGATAAATAGATTTCAAGATAAACAAATCCCTAGCCAGAGGTATTGGTTCCATAGCCTGACTTGAACCCAAGATCTGCACAAATTCACTATCCTAGACTAGGACTGTAATTTCCCAAAAACTGTGTTTTTTAGCGTCGTTATTCCCACTTACAACCGCAAACCTATTTTAGAAAAGTGTCTAAAGTCCTTAGAGGCTCAAGCACTCCGTCAAGATGGGGGAGTGGTCGGCTACGAGGTCGTAGTCGTCGATGATGGCTCTACTGATGGCACGGTTGATTGGCTACATAACTCTGCTTTTCCACATGTGCGCGTGTTGCAGCAAGACCATCAGGGGCCAGCGGCGGCTCGCAATTTGGGTGTAGAGGCCGCTACAGGCGACACGATTATTTTTATTGATAGCGATTTGGTCGTCACTGAGGGATTTTTGCAGGCTCATGCCGATGCCTTGCAAAATGGACAGCAGCGACTGGGCAGCGATCGCCTGTTTACCTATGGTCGAGTCATCAACACCTGCAACTTCGACCACCCTACTGCCGAACCATTTAAAGTCACCGATTTTTCGGCGGCCTATTTTGCCACCGGAAATGTGGCGATCGCCCGTCACTGGCTTGACGAAGCTGGCCTGTTTGACACGCGTTTTCAGCTCTACGGCTGGGAAGATTTAGAACTGGGGGTGCGGCTCAAACAATTGGGCTTAACCTTGATCAAATGCCCTGATGCCGTTGGCTATCATTGGCATCCGCCCTTTGCCCTTAGCCAAATTCCTAACCTAATCGACAAAGAAATTCAGCGCGGGCGAATGGGGGTGCTGTTTTACCAAAAACATCCCACTTGGGATGTCCGGCTGATGATTCAAATGACCTGGCTGCACCGCATTTTATGGGGCGTTCTGTCGCTGGGCGGGCAGCTTAACGAACGAACATTAGCACCGCTGCTTCAGTGGCTCATTGACCAAGGGAAGCCTCAATTAGCATTAGAGCTGGCACGGGTATTTCTCAATTGGTACAACGTTAAAGGCGTTTATGCCGCCTACGACGACCTGCGCCGGGGCATCTCAGCAGCAGGTTAAATGAGATTGAATGAAGTTAACGTGGGCAGTTGTTCAAATTTTCAGATCGTTTCCCTATTAATAATGCAGTGAATAAAAACCAGGGCGATCGCGGCGATTTTCAGGGTGAGTCGTCTGCTGCGTCAGAACCCACAAAGGGACTTTCGCCTGAGCTAGATGCTGAGTTCTTAGCTATGGAAGCCGAGCTGAATAGTACACCCGATGCCGCAGCAGAGCCAATGCCGTTGCGGGTTCAGACTATTCCGGCTCCTTTGTCGCTGGTAGAAACAGCATTTCTAGCCAGCACTGCTAGCCTTTTGTGGTTGGCCAGCTATTATCTCAGTTTGGTACCCTGGATGCGAATTTTGTTTCCCGCGCCGATCGCCTTGGTGTACCTGCGCTGGGGGCAGCGCGCTGCCTGGATGTGCCTGCTCGTAACGGGGCTGTTGTTGTCGATCTTAATGGGGCCTTACCTGAGTTTGCTGTTTCTGGTGCCCTATGGGCTATTGGGAGTACAGCTTGGCGCGTTATGGAAACGGCAGTCACCCTGGATGGTCTCCATTAGCATTGGCACCCTCATTGCTACGATTAGTTTTTTCTTTCGAGTCTGGCTGCTGTCGATTTTTCTAGGTGAAGACCTGTGGATTTATCTAACCGACCGGATTGCCGACCTAATGGAATGGATGGTAACAATTTTGGTAGATTGGGGCTGGTTGGATATTGGCATACTGGGTCAAATTAACCGAACGGCTGTGCAGCTTTTAACAGTAGGAACGCTGCTGTTGAGTGATTTTGTTTATCTCTTTACCGTTCATTTGGTGGCATGGCTGTTACTGCCTCGGCTGGGCAATCCGATCCCAAATCCGCCGAATTGGGTACAGGTGTTGATGGAAGAGCCGTAGTCACGATAATGCCAGATGCTTATTCGCGGTTGCGATCTAAGAGGATGTTTGAAAAGTGGTCTGCTGTGATTTTAGGCACCTGTTGATCCCCCTAGCCCCCTACCCTTCGGGAAGCCGCTTCGCGTCTATAAAAAGGGGGGAACTAGATTCAAAGTCCCCCTTTTTAAGGGGGATTTAGGGGGATCTAAAACGTTTTGCTACTAACGATCAGACCTTTAAAACATACTCTGACGCATGATTCAAATTTACACTCAGTCAGAGTTGTCTCAGTCTTGGCTCCAGCGCTTTAGAGACCAAGCAGTGGCGTTTGCTTGTGTACTGGGATTTACAGAAACAGGTCTGATTTCTGGCATTTCGGCGGCGGGGGCGACTCCAGATGATCGGCAATATACGGCGATCGCCGATGCTGAGTTTCTCTATTACGGGGTGCTGGCAAATCCTCAGTTTCCGCTGCCGCCGCTAGTGGCTGGAGCATCCCCGGCGCTAATCTCACGCGCCGTAGTAGCAGGGTTAGGGCTACCTCTCTACTTATTTAATGCGGGGCTACCCCAAGCACCGACAGTGCCCTGCGTTAACCTGGGCGGGATGCCAGCGCGGTGTCTCAGCCAAGGTGCCGCGCTGGATCTGACCGTGGTAAAGCACCTATTGCATCAAGGTCTGCACTGGGGAAAAAAGCTAGCCAGTACTGTGCCGGGGGGGTATTTGATTTTGGGCGAATGTGTGGCGGGCGGCACGACAACAGCGCTAGGGGTGCTGACGGGGCTGGGGTGGGATGCTGCCGGAAAGGTGAATAGCAGCCACCCGGCCTGTAACCATAGTCAAAAGTGGGCGATCGTTTGCGCGGGTCTTAATCGGGCGGGGCTACCCGCAACCTGTGATCCCCTCCAGGTCGTTGCAGCAGTTGGCGATCCCATGCAAATTGTGGTGGCTGCAATGGCGATCGCCGCTAGTCGCACCGCTGGCGTTTTACTGGCAGGTGGCACACAAATGCTAGCGGTTTATGCCCTTATGCAAGCCTTGAGTAGCCAACACGGATTGCCGTGGGAACCAGAGCAGGTGGTAGTGGGTACAACCCGATGGGTGGCCGAAGACCCGACCGGAGACACTGTAGGACTGGCTCAACTGCTCAACGCTCCCCTGATCGCTACCCAGCTAAGCTTTATTAATTCTCGCTATGCTCCTCTGCGCGCCTACGAACAAGGCTACGTTAAAGAGGGGGTGGGAGCTGGGGGCTGTTCGATCGGTGCTCACTTGCGCGGATGGGAACAGATAGATCTACTGCAAGCGGTTGAAACCCTGTTAGAAAAAAGGCTCCAAGCTAACGGCGTAGAAGGACTCTTTACCTAAGCCCGACTATTCTCTTGACATCTAATAGAACTCCTGAATGACTGCTTTTTTGAGGGCGTGAATCGTTTCCCGGCTTAGCCGGGAAACGATTCACGCCGGAGGCCATTGGTTGAATCCTAGTCAATTAGGCTTTACGAGTGAACTCGGTTGGACATGAGCTGTTCTTCGAGGGCGGCAATGCGATTGTAGGCGGCGGTAAGCTGTGCCGTGAGGCGCTGAATCTGAATCTCAGGAGAGAGCGATCGCTCTCCACTATGGCTATCAGAGTCCAGGAAGTCATTATCGGCTAAGACATCCTTATGCTCCATGCTGTTATCGAAACTGCTGCGATATGAGAAGCTAGGTCGCGCCACGCCAGAGTCCGACGGATGACGCTGACTACGTTCCGTCAAGACTTCTGACAGTGACTCAGAAACTTTGCCGCTTAACTCATCAATCATTTGGTGCAGAGCTTCAACTTTAGAGTCTAAGCTGGCAATTTGTTTCTGAATTAGATCCATCTGATAGGTCTTTCCCTTGCGTTTGATGTATCTATATTAAAAATAAATTTGCAGTAACCTACTTTATTCCTGAATCATTTAACCTTTACAACACTTATGTAAAATTTTTCACCCAAATGATTCATTTATAGCCATAGTCATAAAGCTTAGGGCATGCCAGCGTCATTCCCGCCTGCGCGGGAATGACGCTGGCACCTATCGAGCAGATGGATTCCCGCCTGCGCGGGAATGACAGGGAGGCGTCCTATTGATCATGGCTACCGCTATATATCTACCTAAGTAGCGATTTGTTCTGATTCGCACGAAATTTAAGCTCTGATTTGAGTGTGATAGTGGAGGGTAAGTAGTTCAACCTAAATAAAAACCAGATTCTAAAACCCTGCGCCGCCCGCGCAGCGGGCGGCGCAGGGTTTTAGAATCTTAACGCGATGTGCAACTTTCCTGAACCCCCTCACCCTTTTCATGTATGCCGAAGGCTTTAAGCCCTCTCCCAGTGCGGAGAGGGACTTTGAGCCACTCTTGCTCCCCTTCTCCCCGCTTGGGAGAAGGGGTTGGGGGATGAGGGCGGATTGAAAGTTGCACATCAGGTATCTTAGTATTTAATTAAGCCCACCTACTTAGAAGCTCTGCAGTCACACCATTTGGGCACCATTTGGGGCTTTGGGGCAAAGCTACAACTATCGTAGTGGTGGCTTGTAACCGTCTGTTTACCCGCTAATTAAAGCAAGTTCTGTTAGGGTTTTCATTAGAGAATGTTGATGTAGCTGCAATACGCGTTCAAATTAAGATGCTAAATTTCCAAGATTTTTTTATACGCTGCACCGGACTGTGGAAGACCGAGCGAATTTATCACTTTATTTTGAAAAACGAGTCAGAGCGCTCTTATACAGAATTTCAAGTATCGGCTCTCAATTCCGTTGAAAAACAGCAAATCTTGGCGGCAGCAGCTAGTAGCACACTGGCTGGAATGACGCTAACGTTAACCGATGATGCCACCCATCATAACTGTCCTGGTTTTGCCATTGCTTTCGATACTGAATCTGAAACGGGTGAAAAAGTATCGATGAGCCTGCACGCCCTGTTTGTGCCTGACGCATACGTAACCCAACCGGATGGTTTGGCTCCAATGCCCCTCTTGCCGCTGGCGGCTCAGGTGGATACATCGCCACAAGGAGAAGTGATTCAAGGATTTTATCTGCGCGATGAAGGCTATTCTGAAACAGGGGCGATCGCCGGACGATTTACCTACCAGCCCACGCGCCAGACCCTAGAAATGACAACGTTTTACAGCCGTTCAGTGGCGGTAGACCAAATGCGATTTGTGGCTCCCGGCCTACGAATGCGTACTATTGTTACCTACCAACGTCCTGCTGCTGACGAAGTTCCTAGTGTGATTGACTTAATAGGGTTTGGTTTAGAGCGCAAACAGCCACAAGTATTGTAAAGGATCTCGCTAGATGACCTGTAACTCACTCCCCCCTCTGCTCGCGTGACCCTGACTGTCTTCCCTAATTTTCTTCTATGAAACGGCGATCGCTACTACTTGGAACAGGTGCTTTGGCACTAACGCAACTGCTGGCAGGGTGCAACACCTCTACAGAAGGCTTGCGAGTGCTATTTCTAAAGGATTCGATTCCTCCGCAACTGCTGAAGGATTTTCGTCAGCACTTAGCCAAAAAAACGACGCTAAGCTTTGCGCCACGGGAACAACTGGCAGAATTATTCGCCTTATTAGAGCGCTGGCATCACGAGTCTACAGCCCTCCCTTCTGATACTCCTTCGGGAGGGTCGCTACCACGACCCTCCCGTTCTCCTGCTGCCGATCAGGCAGATTTAGTGACTCTGGGTGATAGCTGGCTAACAGCCGCCATTCAGCAAGGCTTGGTGCAGCCGCTAGACTTAGAGCAACTGTCCGGCTGGGCACAATTGCCGCCTGAATGGCAAGCGTTAGTTCGGCGAGATCAGGCAGGCAATCTCGACCCCCAAGGCCAGGTGTGGGCAGCCCCTTACCGCTGGGGCACCTTGACTATTGCCTACCATAAAGAAAAATTTGACTCCTTGGGTTGGACACCTCAAGACTGGGCAGATCTGTGGCGACCGGAACTAAAACAGCACATTTCGTTACCCGACAACGCCAGAGCTGTGATTGGCCTGACGCTTAAAAAGCTGGGTCGGTCGGTCAATAGTGAAAATTTGCAGGCGATCGCCACCCTTCAGTCGGAATTGACGGCACTGCAACAGCAGGTCAAGTTTTATAGCTCCGAGGCGTATCTGCAACCGTTGATCCTCGAAGACACCTGGCTAGCGGTGGGCTGGTCTACCGATCTATTGCCCATTGTGGAGCGCAATCCGGCGATCGCGGCAGTTACCCCCGCTTCAGGTACTATTTTGTGGTCAGATTTATGGGTACGCCCTGCTAACGTGGCTCAGGGGGCGGCTAGGTCCTCTAATGCAGCCAGTTTATCCGCTGCAAACTCACCAGCCGCTAGCTCATCAGCTACAAGCTCACCAGCCGTTAGCTCATCTAGTCAGGCGATCGCCTTAGCAGAGGAATGGATTGACTTTTGCTGGAACCCTGAGATAGCTACTAAAATATCCTTGCTCACCGCTGCCGCTTCGCCCATCGTGGCACTGAATCGAGCCGACCTACCTGATAGCTTAAAAAATAACGCGCTGCTTTTACCCGACCCTAAAATTTTGCGGCAGAGCGAATTTTTGCTGCCCTTACCTGCCGCTACGGTGGCGCAGTATCGGCAGATGTGGGAGACGGTGCGGCAGTCCGGGGTCGCCCCGTCAAACTAGTGCGCGCATCAGATGCCAGAAAAACGGTGCAGCGATTAACCACCGCCTCACCTACTACAGGGTTACCGATGCCAAAATCGCAGATATAAGCAGCCAGCAATTTACCCTGGGTATCAAATACACGGGAATTGTAGCCGTAGTCCGCAGCAGAGGTGCCCAGATGGTTAACAAACGTGTAACGCTCTACGTAGTTGTAGATGCTCCAGACTTGAGAATTTACCGCCAAGTCCACCCGTTTGGGAGTGCCATCTGTACCCGGATAGGCCAGCCAATCTATCAGCACTGATCCGCCAAACTGCTCATCTGCCCACCACAAGCTGGGAATCGTTAGCCGAATCTGATTCACTCGATTGGACGTGACGACTGTTGGATCGGCAGGAACAGCGCCGGGTTGCAGCAGGCTCAAATCTAGCGGCAACGCCAATGGCTCTGCTAGCAGCACGGCAACAACCGGACTAAGTGGCTCTGGCTCTGCCGCCAGAACAGGTTGGAACTCAGCGCTGCTACTAGTCAGTAGACATAGCAGAAGAAGCGATCGCCGCATCATGGAAACATCACAGAACGTAAGGTTGACTCATCACAAACATCAAGTTTTCTAGACGTTTTTACAGCACGCCTTACCCTCTAACTCCTGTTCATCCTAGTCGATAAGTAGTTCAACCTAAATAAAAACAAGCTTCTAAAAGTCTGTGTCGCCCGCTGCGCGGGCGACACAGACTTTTAGAATTTTATGTTTAATTACGCCCATCTACTTAGCTGATCTCTATTGCCCATCTCTGCTGCACAATAAAAGCAACTACTGATTTTCACGAGCCAGCATGACTTCCCTGCTCATTAACGCCCAAGATCTGTTGAGCGATCGCATTGCCCGCTACCGCTCTCGCGTAGATTATTTATCCATTCGACTAGAAGAATCGGAAGGAACTGACATCTTGCTGCGGGGCGGCAATGTAGAAACCTTGAGCGAGGGCATTTCCATTGGTGGGCAAGTGCGCGCTTGTCATAAAGGAGGTTGGGGGTTTGCCAGCTTTAATCGACTGACCAGCTTGACGGAATGTATTGAAGAGGCGATCGCCGCTGCCCACTTGGTAGGCGACGAAGAAACCCTGCTAGCGGCGGTAGAGGCTATCCACGACAGTCAACCCCTAAAGCTAATGGGCACAGACCCGCGCCATGTTTCCTTAGCGCGCAAAAAGGAGCTGTGTAGTCACTATGCCGATATTCTACGTAGCGTAGACGACCGGATTACCACCACCTCCGTACGCTATGGCGATAGCATCCAACACATGGTGCTGGCTACTTCCGATGACATTTTAATTGAGCAGTCCTGGGTAGACATGGAAATGCGGTTTGCGGCCACTGCCCGCAACGGCGAAACGGTACAAACGGGGCGCGAAACCACTGGATCTCGCAAGGCTTACGAAGACATGGAACAGCTAGATAGGCAAGTCCGCAGTGCTGCCCAGCGTGCAGTCGATGCCCTAGCGTTGCCCCCCGTCAAAGGAAACACCTACACCGTTGTGATCGATCCCATCCTGACGGGATTATTTGTCCACGAAGCCTTCGGTCACCTCTCCGAAGCCGACATGACCTACGAAAATCCCGACCTGATGGAAGTGATGACCTTGGGTCGGCGGTTTGGCTCCCCAGACCTGCAAATTTTTGATGGAGCTGCCCCCAACGGGCACCGAGGCAGCTATGCCTACGATGACGAGGGTGTACCCGCGACCACGACCCAATTAATCCGCGATGGCGTGTTAGTCGGACGGCTCCACTCGCGTGAAACAGCCGGAAAACTGGGAGAAGCTGCCACTGGCAATGCCCGCTGCCTTGACTACCACTACCCTCCCTTGGTACGGATGACCAATACCTGGATCGAACGGGGCACCACTCCCGTCGCAGATCTGATTAACGGTCTGGATGAGGGCGTATATGCCTGTAACTGGATGGGCGGTATGACCAATGGCGAAATGTTTACCTTCACTGCCGGAGAAGCCTGGATGATTCGCCAAGGCAAACTGGCTGAACCCGTACGCGATGTGACGCTTTCAGGCAACGTATTTACTACTTTGGGAGACATTGAAGCGATCGGCGATGATTTTCTCTGGGATGAGTCAGGCGGCTGCGGCAAAGGGGGGCAAAGCGGCTTGCCCGTCGGCTGTGGTGGCCCTAGCCTCCGGATTCGCAATATCGTCGTCGGCGGTGAAGTGGACGATTTAGAAGAAGGAAAAGGAGGAAGGATGAGGGAGGAAGGATGAGGGAGGGGTAGTGGTAATGATGTAAGGATTTTTTGATGGGTGGGCTTCGCCCATCAAAAAATCCTTACCAATTTAGGACTACCGAGGGAGGAAGGGTGTACGCGCAAGGCGCAGGCAATGCCAACGGCTTTGCCGTACTCGTTCCAAGCAGCCAGCTACCCGAAGCGGGAGAGGAAGGATGATTAGACCTTGTAACTTGTAAACTTTTCTCCGCTGCAATCGTTGTATCCTGATGCCAATTCTGCGGGCTTGTATCGATAGGGTAGTTCTAGAAGCGGGTAACTTCTGGGACAATCTTGTTCCCTACAAAGAGTACGGTTTATGCGCGTTGGAACGGTGGCGGTATGGACGCTAGCAGCTTTGGCTGCCAATGAATTACCCCAAATGGCGATCGCGGCACAAGAACCGCCCGCCCTGGATAAAGTGCCATCGCTTGATGAATCCATCAGCGCTGTTGCATTGGAACCCCTACAGGCGATCGCCCCGCCTGAACGCTGGTCGAGTGTACCTCGGTTTCACCGACCAACTGCCTCACCTCGATCGCTCGCCGAACTGCCGCTCTCCATATCATCAGCCGAATCGTCGTTGGAGACCAGCCCTGGGGTTGAACCCATTGCTCTTGCTCCCAGCATCGGACCAGGCGCGATCGCACCCCCAGAACAGATCGTCAGTCAGCCTCTGGTGAGCCACTCGCCATCCAGTGCTACTACGCCAAGCGTTACGGCTGCCGCGCCACGAGTTGAACCCCCATCGACCCATCCAGTTTCCATCCGTTCGACTGAGTTGCTGAGCCAACTGGAAGGGGAAGCGATCGCCGTCCCCCCTGCCAGCCAGAACCCTGCCATTCCTCCAGCCGAAGACGTAGAAACGCTGCGGCAGCAACTGCAAAATTTACAGCCCCCAGAAGCCGAGACGGAGTACGAAGGCGCACCGGCTCTGACCCTTTCCAACCCCTCTGGCTACGGAGCCGATCAGCTTCGAGGATTTGTTAGCGGCAGTTTCCAAGAACGCACCCGCTACAGTGACACCTCTGACGGCACCCTGGGTGTGGGGATTGGACTCGGCAATGCCCAAGAGTCAGTAGGCGTGCAACTGTCATACACAATCGCCAGCTTTGGCAGCAACCGAGACTTTGGCACGGGTGGCTTTAATGCCAAGCTGCACCATCAGTTCGCCGATGGGTGGAGTGTTGCAGCGGGCTGGGAAGGTTTTGCCACCATTGGCGATGAGGTCGATTTTGAAGATTCAATTTACGGCGCAGTCACCCATATTATTCGCACGAACCCCGACTTAGACACGCCCTTCAGTCGAGTCGCGCTGACGGCAGGCGTGGGCAACGGACGCTTTCGTAGCGAAGACGATTTTAATGACGATGCCGACACCGTAGGCGTGTTTGGTAGCCTAGCTTTGCGAGTAGCGCGTCCGGTTAGCGCCATTGTGGAATGGACAGGGCAAGATCTGGCCGCTGGACTGTCGATCGCCCCCATCCGCGACTTTCCGCTGGTGATTACGCCCGCTTTGCGAGACATCACAGGTGCGGGGGATGGTGCCCGGTTTGTGTTGGGGGTGGGTCTGTCGTTTCAGCTTTAAGTCTTCTCGCCAATAGGAACTTGTCATGTTATACCGAACACCCGTCCAGTACCGGAGAGCGTTGCTTAATCCGGCTATGAATTTTAGTTTGGGAGGCGCGCCCAGTGCGCCTCCCAAACTAAAATTCATAGCTACGATCAGCACCACATACCGGAGAATCTGCACCGTACTGGCGATCAGCTTGACAGCCGGACTGGTGCTATTGGGTACGTCAACCGAGGCGATCGCCCAGCTTAACCAGTCAGACAATACCGGGACTAACGCGATGGACCCAATTGGGCTAAACGTGTTAGACGACAACACAAATTCTCTAGATGCTGCTACCTTGACCGCTGCCGCCGAACTGGCAGATTCCTTAGACGAAGCCTATGCGGCTTGTGTGGCATCGCAAGCGGCGATCGCCGATCGACCTCGACGGTTTGCACGGGTTCCCGAATCGGGCGCTGAGAGTTGTACAACTGCCGAGTGCGAACGGTTTAATACCCTGCGGCAACAAGCCCAAACCCTGTTAGAGCAGGCTCGTATTCAACTGGGCAATCAGCCCAACCCCGATCGGCGGCGCTGGTAATTAGCCCTTATCGACAATTTTTTTCGTACGGCTAAGCTGCACTAAAAAATCTTTTTTAGCCCCTACGCTTCGATTTCCAATTTAGGTCTATGTGTGAAGCAGCAGGAAATGTCATGAAAAATCGCAATCATTGGCTCAGCAAAGGCGGTCTGTTTCTGGCGTTGAGTTTCAGCATCGGAGTTTGGGGAGCAGGAATTCTTCCGGCGATCGCCCAGGAAACACAGGAAACATTTGACAACGAACGGATTCAGTTTGCCGAAGATACCGTAGTGGAATTTGAATTTGTCGAGTCACGCGGCAGTTACCAATCGACCTTTGGCGTAATCAATCTACTCACGGGTGAAAAAACGCCATTATTGGCCGAAGTAAAACCCTCTGACGTTCCTCAACCCCTGGTTGCCCCATCTAGTTTTACGACCGATGCAGGCACAGCTACAGCCAACGACTTTTTGGGCACCCCCGGCAACACCGTTCCTGAACCCCTAGCCGAGTTTGAATTTAAGGCAAATACACCCTATGCCTTTTATCTGGAATCGTTTTTAAATGGGCGATCGGAAGATGCGTTTTACTCAGTTGACAATCGCAACCCCAATCGGGCGCTGCGGGTGCAATTTGGCAGCGGCTTTGACAGTCTAGCAGCGGGTGGAGCGCTCTTGAGCTGGGATGATACTGGCTCCCTACTGGTAGACGCAGCCGAACAAGATCGAGACTTTGATGATTTTGTCGTGCGGGCAGGAGGCTACCTTGATTGTCCCTAGCGCTCCGGCTTCTTCCCCATCGGCACCCGCTCAGCTACCGGAACTCGTGATTGAAGCCGGATCGATTGAACAGCAATATTGGCGCGATCTGTGGCGCTATCGAGAATTGCTAGCTTTCTTGACCTGGCGAGATATCTTAGTGCGCTATAAACAGACGGCAATCGGTGTATTGTGGGCGCTGCTGCGTCCGTTTTTAACGATGGTCGTGTTTACCGTGGTATTCAGCACGATTGCCAAACTGCCAGCAGGAAATGTGCCCTATCCCATTTTGGTGTTTGCTGCCCTGCTGCCCTGGCAGCTATTTGCCAGCGCTTTAGCAGAAAGCAGCAATAGCCTGGTGAGCAATGCCAATTTAATTTCTAAGGTCTACTTTCCTCGGTTGCTGGTGCCAATCAGTTCAGTGCTGGTGAGCCTGGTTGATTTTTTGGTGTCGGGCATAATTCTGCTGGGGCTTATGGTGTGGTACGACTACGTACCGAGTTGGCGCATCGTGACACTGCCGCTATTTTTAGCCCTGGCGATCGCCGCTGCTACGGGGGGTGGACTGTGGCTGGCGGCGCTGACTGTAAAGTATCGAGATTTTCGCTACGTTGTACCGTTTATTGTGCAACTGGGTTTATACATTTCGCCAGTTGGGTTTAGCAGCAACGTTGTGCCTGCTCAGTGGCGATCGCTTTACGCCTTAAACCCAATGGTGGGAGTCATTGACGGCTTCCGCTGGGCGATTTTGGGCGGAGATACCACGCTGTCGCTAACGGGATTGATCTGGTCAGTAGGACTGGTGATACTGCTGCTGGTTACGGGTGTCTGGTACTTCCGTGCTTATGAACGCACGTTTGCAGACGTGATATAGGCGGAGAACCCCAAAGAACCCCAAAGAACATCAGAGAAACCCTATGGCAGACTCCATCCTTCGTATTGAAAATCTGAGCAAAAAGTACCTATTGCGCCATCAGATCCGCGAACCCTACACCACTCTGCGCGATACGATCGCCACTGGAGCGCAATCGCTGGGTCGTCGATTGATGCAGCCAGGGACGCGATCGCCCCGTTCCACCCAAGAAGAATTTTGGGCGCTCAAGGATGTGTCGTTTGAGGTCAAACAGGGCGATCGCATCGGTATCATTGGGCGCAATGGAGCCGGAAAATCGACGCTGCTCAAGATCCTGAGTCGCATCACGGAACCCACCACTGGACGAGTCCGCATAAGGGGTCGAGTTGCCAGCTTATTAGAAGTGGGGACAGGCTTTCACCCAGAGTTAACCGGGCGAGAAAATATCTATTTAAACGGTGCCATCTTGGGAATGGGCAGAGTGGAGATCAAACGCAAGTTTGATGAAATTGTCGACTTTGCTGAAATCGAAAAGTTTTTAGATACGCCCGTTAAACGCTATTCATCAGGAATGTATGTGCGATTGGCGTTTGCGATCGCCGCTCATTTGGAACCTGAGATTTTGGTGGTCGATGAGGTGTTAGCCGTGGGCGATGCCCAGTTTCAAAAGAAGTGTTTGGGCAAGATGAATGATGTAGCTAGTCAAGGAAGAACCGTTCTCTTTGTTAGCCATAATATGGCAGCAATTCGAGCACTTTGCTCAACTGCAATCATGCTAGATAAAGGAAATATCGTTCAGCAAGGTAGCACAGCCGAATGTATTACAGCTTATGAGATGCGAAATTTGAGCAACCAGGGTTCAATATGGTTTCGTTCTTCTAATGAGCAAAAAAGTGGTTTAGTGATTACCAAAGTTTCTTTGAAATTACTTGGGAAACAACCCAACCTTGAACTAGATCTAGAAATTTTGATTGAGTCTAGATCAAATCATAAGCCTGCATTTTTAGCAGTTGACATTACAGATTTAACCGGAATTGCTATTATGCAAGCCCTTCCTAAAAGTGAGGGCTTCCTTCTTGACTGCAACTTCAAACATTTTACAGATATGAATATCAGACTTCCACCGTTGATTCCTGGTCAATATTTAGTTTCTATTTGGGCGGGAAGCCATAATACTGAAACTTTAGATTGGGTTAAAGAAGCAGTCACATTTGAAATATTTGATTCTCCTACATCAGGGCGTTCATTTAGCCATACTGCGGATCACGGTTACATTGTTCCTGTATCAATTCTAAGGAATATCGAAGAGCTATCCTTGAACTAATCTGAATAGAGACATTCCTTCTATGCAACTGATAAGAAATTCTGGGATTTTAATGCTGAAGAAAAGCTTGGTACAAGCTTCTACAAAAGTGAATTTTACCAAGCTCTATACTCGGTATAAGAATCACACCATGACACCAGAGCAGACATTTTTAGATAATTTAGAAATTTGCTATAAATTTAAGCATATAAAAGGTTGTGTTGTTGAGTGTGGGGTTTGGCGAGGTGGAATGATTGCTGCAATGGCAGAAATATTAAGTAATCAAAAAGATTACTACCTATTTGATAGCTTTGAAGGATTACCTCCCGCTCAACCGATTGATGGAAAAGCAGCAATTGAATGGCAAAAAAATAAGGATGGCTCTACTTATTATAATAATTGCACAGCCGAAATGAGCTTTGCAGATGAAGCGATGAAGATGGCTAGAGTCGAAAGCTACAAGCTTATAAAAGGTTGGTTTTCTGAGACTTTACCTAATTTTAACTTGGAGAATGAGATTGCACTATTGAGATTAGATGCAGATTGGTATGAGTCAATGAAGTCATGTTTAGATTTTTTATACCCCAAGGTAAAAAAGGGTGGAATTATTGTTATAGATGATTACTACATTTGGGATGGATGTTCTAGGGCAATCCATGATTACTTATCAGGCAATAATTTGGCTGATAGAATTTATCAAATTAATAGCACAGTTTACATCATTAAAACCTGATTACATCTGAGGCTATGGTCTACACTGAACAATTTTTCAACTCTTTGAATGATGGTTCTCTACAATCCGCTAGAGAAGTTGTACCGTTCGTGATGAAGTTGCTTCAACCAAAGCGAGTTGTTGATGTTGGCTGTGGGTTAGGAGCTTGGCTGTCTGTATTTCAAGAAAACGGTATCCAAGATTTCCTGGGAATGGATGGAGAATACATCAACACTAGTCAGTTATGTATTCCTCTAAGTAACTTTCTCTCTCACGATCTAAGAACTGAAATCAAACTTGAGAAGGAATTTGATCTAGCAATGTCTCTTGAGGTCGCTGAGCATTTGCCTAACGAGAATGCTGAGGATTTTGTTGAACTGCTGACTAGCCTTGCTCCTGTGGTGCTCTTTTCTGCGGCTGTTCCCTACCAACCCGGTGACGATCACGTTAATACACAGTGGCTTGAGTACTGGATGGAATTATTTAAGCATAAGGGATACATCCCAGTAGATTGCTTGCGAATGAGATTCTGGCAAAATCAAAAGGTGAAGTGGTGGTATGCACAAAACGCGCTTCTCTTTGTTAAAGAATCCCATTTAGAAAAATATCCTCTTCTTAAACAAGAGTTGAACTGCACTGAGGAAATACCACCCTCTCTCATTCATCCGGAGCTTTATTTGTTGTATTTGAGAACACATCTAGCTCTGAGAGACTCTTGGGATTTTGATAAAATGCCGTTGAACAAGTTATGGCTGATATTTAAAGCCGTAACTAAAAGAATGATCTTAAGAGGACTCAATATCTTCTCTAAAAATTCATGAGTATCTTAAATCTAAGTGTCGTCATTTGTACACACAACCCTTGTCGTGATTATCTTGAAAGAGTACTGGATGCTCTTAAACAGCAAACTCTTGATTATACATCTTGGGAACTTCTCCTCATTGACAACGCAAGTGAGCAATTACTTTCCTCAGAAATTGATCTCAGTTGGCATCCTTATGCCCGTCATACTCGAGAAGAGCAATTAGGGTTAACTCCTGCTCGTTTGAGGGGAATTAAAGAGGCTCAGGCTGAAATTATTGTGTTTGTGGACGATGACAATGTATTAGACGCAGAATATCTGGAAGCTGCATTTCACATCAGTAAGGACTATCCTCTCGTCGGCGCTTGGGGTGGGCAAATTGAGCCTGAGTTTGAAGAGGAACCAGCAGAATGGACAAAGCCTTATTGGGGTTTGTTAGCAATTCGACAGTTTGAGCATGACCATTGGTCTAACTTATTGCATCAACACCAAACAACACCTTGTGGCGCAGGTTTATGTGTTCGTCGGGTAGTTGCTGAAAAGTATATTGAACTGGTCAGCAAAGATTCTAAACGATTGGCGCTAGATCGTCGAGGTAAAGCATTAACATCCTGTGGTGATTCCGATCTTGCGTTTACAGCTTGTGATATTGGTTTTGGAACAGGGCAGTTTAAAGCTCTTAAGTTATTGCATCTACTTCCTTCCCACCGAACTAGCGAAAACTATTTAATAAAATTAGCTGAAGGTATAAGCTATTCTCACACGGTTTTAGATTCGTTGAGAGGGAAGCTACCTAATAAGCTTTCTTGGAGAATGAAGCTATTGCTTTGTTATCATCGTTTTCGATTAAGTAAAGAGCAAAAGCTAATGTTTGATGCATTTCAAAGAGGAAAAGCAAAGGCTATACAAGAACTTTTAGACTATTAGTAGTGTAGGGTACGTTTGACTTTGCCTTGACGTACCATTTTTCATCATCTCAGTGCGTTTCCGAGCGAGATTACTCACGGGTTCAGTAGAGGTAGTTAAAAACTATATCTTGACCCAATATCGGTTAGGTTATGCCGAGATCTAGGAATGGATAAAGCCACTGCCTATCCCCAGCCCCAATGAGATTACGCAGATTTTGACAAGCCCATTTTCTTGTAGTTTCAAGGCGATCGCATAGAGCAACAAATAAAAAAAACTGGATTTTTGGGCGCAGCACCCTTATAGGTTGCAAATTAACGGGAAGGCGTTCCTTGTGAATGGGTACTCGTGATCGAGTAATGTCTATAAGTTATCGAGTAACGTCATGTTGTGGCTGAGCAGTGCGATCGCTGTGTTGAGTAACCTGTATTGGTCTTTTAGTGCTGGATAAATGAGTAAAGCAAGTTTTGCTATAAACACAGTTAGCTCAAACAAGGCATGATCTGTCCTGATTTCGAGGGCAAAAGATGGAATGAGTAAGTGATGTTGGGCGATCGCCTAAAAGGAGAATTGCGTCGCATCGCCTAAAAGGGGAAATGCGTCGCATCGCCTAAAAGGGGAAAACTACTCCGTATCGCACTTATGCCACTGATAACCAAAGCTCTCACTCTCAACGATTTACCAGCACCCCCATCCGATAAAGTCGGGTTGCCTTGGATAGAACACAGTGAACCTCTGGGCGATCGAATGCCGGATGGCGCTGAGTGGCCCCGCATTAGTATCGTGACTCCGAGCTATAACCAAGGACAGTTCATTGAAGAGACGATTCGATCGGTCTTGTGGCAAGGTTACCCCAATCTGGAGTACATCATTATTGATGGTGGTAGTACTGATAATTCTGTTGAGATTATCAAAAAATACGAACAATATCTAACTTATTGGGTGAGCGAACCTGACAACGGACAGAGCCACGCGATTAACAAGGGTTTCGCTCGTTGTACAGGCGACATTATGGCATGGCTCAATAGTGACGATCTCTATTTGCCAGGAACGTTATTAGAAGTAGCTTCAGTCTTTGCCCATAACCTTAAAGTAGACCTAATCACTGGAGCATGGATTAGTTATGTTCAACAGACAAGCTGTCTACACAGTACACGAGCTTGTGGTGTGGGGATTCATCCATATATGTCAGTCATGTTGGCTCAATGTGCTTATTTAGGGCAGCATTCAACATTTTGGCGTAGAGAAGTTTGGGAGTCGGTAGGTGCCTTGACAGAGGATCTACATTTTGCAATGGATCACGATTTTTTTCTGCGATGTTGCGATCGCCATTTTAAGTTCAAACTCATATCCGTTCCTCTAGCGATATTTCGATTACACTCTAACCAAAAAACAAATACTCGAAGTAACTATACTGTTGAAAGTCAAAGGACTATGCAGCAATATCTACAACGTTTGCAGTGGAGAAATTGGACTGGAAGAACAAAAATACAAGTAGCTAAATTACTAATCTCACTCGCACATCATCGTAATACCCATCCTAGCTTAGGATTAGTCCCTAAATTTGATGAAACATCTGTACGTCATTGGCTGTCAGCATTACAACAGCAAACTCATGAACTTGTCCCAGTGAAGGAGATTTAAGGTGGTTGATGAACTTCGAGTCGATCAGACCAGTTATCGAGATTGGCGATATTCAACAAGGGGTGATTATCACCGCAATATGGATGCAAGTCATCCTTACTACTTCAGCTATCAAATCAAAATGAAGTTGGTAAAGCAGTGGCTTGCATCTTTACCAGAAGATTTGAAGATTTTAGATGCCGGATGTGGTGAAGGATTGCTCGTAGAGGATTTACAAGAGCAAGGTCGCTCTGCAATAGGTTTAGATTTAAACTACTCAAGTCAGTTTGTGCGACAGGGTAGTGTCAAAAAGATGCCTTTTGATGACAATAGCTTTGATGTTGTACTTCTGCTAGATGTTCTAGAACACCTTCCCTGGACTGAACAAACAACAGTTTTGAGAGAGATACAGAGAGTATTAAAACCCGAAGGATTTTTAGGAATCAGCCTTCCCAATTTGGCACACCTATCCTCTCGTCTTCGTTTCCTTCTGAGAGGATACTTCATTCGCACCGATGATGAAGCAAACCACATCGGTGAAAGACCCATCAATGAATTCATCTGGTTACTGAAAACAGAACAGTTTAAACAGATATCTCGACACGGAATTACCCTGACTGTTCCGTTTCTTTATGAAAGTCTGATCTGTAAACAACCAAAACAATGGGGATGGCTTCATGATGTTGTTCAACCATTTGCAACGCCACAACTAGCAATGTACAACTTTATGGTTTGGCAACACCAGCCTTAGCTGAAATTCATTAACGATTTGGCTCATACAAGCTCAAATTTATCACTCAATGCAAACCTCTCTTGTCCATTTTGGCTTCTACTCAATCGGCGTTGATCGATTGAGTTATCTCATTTGTAAAACACTGGTGTTGTCAGGATTCAAGGTTTCTATCAAATCAGAACTTAACTTAAATGGGCTGTTGACTCAACCGGAATCACCTGGAGTAGCGGAGATAAAATATTATTCCTGGCTTTTTTCTGATTTAGACATTGAAGTTGTTGGCGATCGTCACAGCTTTCCAGTCGTTGATATCCTCTTTTATGACATCAGACATACCCCTCCTCAGTGTCCTGACCATCTAAGGCAATGGATAAACCATTCTAAACAGATTGCTGCTTGGAGTACTTGCTTGCAAGAGTACGGCTGGTTTAGAAATCTGCACAGTGATATTGCAGGGATCGCCAAGTATAAACTGCTGTTGACCTATCCATCTCGAATAATCGTGAGAGGAGGATCTACTCGGTCGCGTCCAATGTTGGGATTAGCAAAAGCATCAAAAATTGGTTATTTTGTGAATCCATATTTTTTGAAGGATGTTGATTTACGATACAAAATGTTTACGCAAAATTGGCGACCTGAATTCAGCCGTTTCCTACGGTTACTATTTGCTGGTAACTTGATGCCACTTCAACGTAAGCGGATTATAGAAACGGTGGGTCAGTATTTAAGGCAGGCATCACAGGTTCAAGTTCTAACTAATTTGCAAGACTTTCTAAAGCGGCAAAACACACAAAACTCTAATCAAGCCTCTATCTTGTGGATGGAACGATCAGGCGACGTTGACTTATCAGGACAAATTAATACAGACACTATTCCTCCATCTCAGTGGGCTGACATTTTGAGTCAAGCTGACTTCTCGTTTTGTCCTCCAGGATATGAACGTAAGACTCATCGTGTAATAGAAAGTTTGCTGCAGGGAGCTATTCCTATTTTGGATTGCCCTGAGGAATACGATATTGAATTACAAGATGGAGTGAATTGTTTAGTTGTTCGTCACAATGATTGGATTGGTGCTGTTCAGCGTGCTTTGGCTATGTCGATTGAAGACGTTACATCACTACGATTTGGTGTGGAAGCTTGTCGTAATCGATACCTAACCTTAGAAAGCGCAGGTAGACATTTAGCCGAAAAATTAGGTTGGAAAGATTAATCTGATAGTTTTTATGGAACGTCCTCTCGTTAGTATTCTGATTCCCTGTTATAACTGTGAAGCCTGGGTGAGTCGTGCGATTGAAACAGCATTGGCACAAACATGGGAGCCTAAAGAAATCATTGTTTTAGATGATGGTTCTAGCGATCGCAGTTTAGAAATTATTCAGTCGTTTGGAAACGTGATTCAAGCCATAAGCGAGCCGAATCGGGGGCAAAATGGTGCTCGTAATCGCCTGACTGGATTGAGTAAAGGGGAATGGTTGCAATATCTTGATGCTGACGATGAGCTTGCACCTGACAAAATCGAAAAGCAGATGATGTTGGCTGAGCAAGCAGACGTTATGTATAGCAGTGTAGAAGCAACTTTTTATAGAGATTTAGAATACATCAACTCTGATAAACGGTTAGCTGAAGGTTACAACGATTCCTGGTGTGCTGGATTTCGCTGGCAGTTCCCCAACACAACTGCATTTTTGTTCCGCCGCAGTGCAATTTGTTCTGTTGGAGGATGGAATGAATCGCTTAAAAACTGCACAGATTATGGATTATATTTCCCTCTACTTTTGGAGGGATTACGATTTCGTGCAACACCTGATGCTTGGTCTATCTACCGACAATGGAGTTCTGAACAAGCAGTCTATCAAGCTCCTCAACGGCTTGTATTAGCAAGATTACAAGTTATGTGGAATGCAGTGCTTAAGTTAGAAGAAACTCAATTGCTGACTATTCCACGAAAACAAGCTTTTGAGGAATCAACATTTCTAGTAATTCGTACTCTTCACTTGTTAAACCGAGAAAAAGCATTAAAAGAACTTCAGCGTCTTAAGGAGTGGAATCAGAATTTTTGTCCACAAGGTGCATCTATTTCCAAATTTTATCGCTGGAGCTATAATCTTGTGGGTTTTTCGTTTGCAGAAATTCTAGCCACAGTTACTCGTCCCTTACGTCACCCTTGGATAACTGTCTCTAACAATCGGCATTAGTATTAGAACCATGACAAAATTGAGTCGTTTGAATCAAATTCTTGCTTTTACAAGACCAGCATCAACACCAATCGATTTTCTCAAATTACTGGTGTTAGGTTATGCCAGAGGGCATTCATTTGACTCTTCAGATTTAATTTCTGTAATTTGTCAATGGCTATTTCCAAGCTTAGTAATTCAACCACATACTATGCATGGTGTAAAAATCAACTTAAATCCAAGTGATTTGGGTCATCTTATCTCATTTCAAGAGATATTTCTTGAGGATTGTTATGATCTCACTCTTGTTCCATTTACCCCAAAAACTGTTTTAGATTGTGGTGCTCATATTGGTCTTTTCTCCTTAATTGCTGCACATACTTATTCCACAGCTAAAGTGATTGCTTTTGAACCTAATCCAAATAATATAAATTACATTTATCATCAGTTAAAACTTAATAAATTAAATATTTCTCTTCTAGAAGCTGCTGTTTCAAAAGAAGATGGAGAAGCCTGGTTTCGCTCTGAGTGCAGCAATACAGGTTCCCTGCAAGTTGAGAATTCAAACTCGAAGGATAGCTATCGAGTTAAAACTGTTAACTTACAGCATTACATAAATCACTTACAAACTAGCAGCCTTCTTTTGAAACTAGATATTGAAGGGGAGGAAAATTTACTTCTTCCAAAAATAATTCCTTATCTTCCGAAAGAATGCGCTATTTTTCTTGAGAGTCATAATGGTGAAGATGGATGGAATCAAATTGTTCAGTATTTAACTGAAGCTAATTTTCAAGTCCGTCAAATTCGCTCTCGTTATCCATACGTTGATGGTTTTGCCTCACGCACTAAATAGAATTTATGCGAGTATTTACGGCAGTTCGGCACTCAATTAACCCCAAGTTCTATTATGGTAGGTTGTGGAGTAGCAATTTTCATCCGGCATTGCAGCAGTTAGGGCATGAAATCATTGAGTCTCAAGTTGATTTGTTGCCCGCTAGCCGCTTTATGCAAATTCCAAATAACTTCACTTCACAAGAACAAGAAGTTCGCGCTCAGATCACTCAAAAAATTGTGAATGAAGTGCGGCAGGCTCATCAGCAGCAGCCTATTGATCTTTTCTTAAGTTATTTCTATAACTCCCACTTTGATCCAGATGGGTTTGATGACATTCACAGACTAGGAGTTCCCACGGTCAACTTTTACTGCAACAGTATTTATCAGTTTGAGTTAGTAGCTGCGATCGCCGCTAAAGTCAATATCTCCTGGCACACTGAAAAAGAGGCGCGATCGCGCTATCTCACCGTTGGAGCGAATCCTATTTGGGTGCAGATGGGAGCTGATCCAGCTATATATCATCCCGTGTCTGGTGTAACTCGCCAGACAAAAGCTTGTTTTGTAGGTCAACGCTATGCCGATCGCGATCGCCTACTTGCCCAACTCATCCATCACGATATCCCGGTTCATATTTACGGCAAGGGTTGGAAGTATGAACCTCCTCAAGACATCTCCATAACGACTACAGAGCAAGAGGAGGGAGATTATTTAGGACGGCGATCGCCCAGACCAAGTAGCCTTGAAAGCTATGGACACGCTGCTCTCAACAACTTCAAATCTGAAGGAATCGTTAGCGGTGTTTTGAGGACATTCAATCAATTCTTGTATCAAAGACAGACTCACCAACTAATGCCTCAATTTGTTTCGTCAGCATGTGGATTCGCTCATGATATCTGCCCAACATTTGCTAACTATGAAGTCATTCTAAATTTCAGTAACGTATGGGCAGACGGGCGACCCGGTTCAAAACTTATTCCACATGTGAGATTAAGAGATTTTGAAGCCCCCATGTGTCGCACCTGTTATTTGACAGGCTATACCAATGAAATTGCAGACTTTTATGAGCTAGGGAAAGAAATTGATACCTATCGCTGTCCTGATGAGTTGATAGACAAGACGAAGTTTTACCTAGCTCATCCTAGTGAAGCCGAAAAATTACGTGAGGCAGGGTATCAACGGGCATTACATGATCATACTTGGGTTCATAGATTTGAAACACTGTTCTCTAAACTAGGTTTGACAACCTCATGACTCACCTGTTGCCAGTCTCAGCTATAGTTCCAACTTGCAAGCGTCCGTTGCCATTTAGCCTGATGCTGCATAGTTTGGCACGGCGATAGTTGATTAAGTGACTCGTTAAGCTGACGCTGTAGCTCTGTCACAGGTACCAAAACTGCCGATTCCAGATCATCTATTGAGGAACTGTCCGCCGTGTTCATGGCTTGCTTTGTAATGTTTAAGGTCTAGTGTCTATTGTAAGGCAGCTAATCAATACAACATGTCGTGGCAGCGATCGCCCACCCAGAACATTAGAGAGCGAGCGCAGATGCCTCCCGCTCCCAGTCAACTCCTTGGCGATCGCTCCTCTCATTCACATAAGCCCGATCGCCCCCACTCACCCCATCTCTATGTAGCAACACTCTGCCACCCACCAACCATTGGAAGCGAACCACAAACTTGGCTGAAGGAGGAGGAGGGCTAACGTTCCCCTTCAGCGGCGGCAAGTACCTTTTGCAGCACTACCCAGATCTCTGTTCCGTCCGCTGCAAGGGGGTTGTTATGCGGCGTTTCTACTTCGCAGCCAGACATGTCACCTCGTCACTCGTCTCTATGGTTCATACGCTTCACTACGATGGGCGATCGCTACAACAAAAACTTGAACCAATTCATCATCAACTGAATAAATGACTCTGTAATCCCCAATTCGGTAGCGATAGTAGCCTGCATAATCTCCCTTGAGTGCTTTGATGTTAGGGTGTGACTGGGGAGTTTGCTCTAGCTGCTGCAAACATCGGGCAATTTTCTTCGCTAGGGCTTTATCGGCGTTGACGTAAACTTTTTGGGCATCGGGATGGAGAAGAACTTCATACATCAGAGCGAAGGGTTCTCCAACTGGTGTATTGGGCTTGAGGGGTTGCTTGATTTTGCTTAATTCGCTCTAGTAAGCCAGGGATTGCCAAAAGTTCTTGAGTCGCAGTGTCGCTTTCAGCATTTGCCAAGTAAGCTGCAAAATCAGCAAGTACCTGTAAGCGCTCTGGCGATAGTTGATTAAGTGACTCGTTAAGCTGACGCTGTAGCTCTGTCACAGATACCAAAACTGCCGATTCCAGATCATCTATTGAGGAACTGTCCGCCGTGTTCATGGCTTGCTTTGTAATGTTTAAGGTCTAGTGTCTATTGTAAGGCAGCTAATCAATACAAGATGTCGTGGCAGCGATCGCCCACCCAGAACATTAGAGAGCGATCGCAGGGTTAGATTTCGGACAGCGCTAGTCAAAAATACAATCAATTAGTTTTGGCGCAGTACCTAAGTTAGTATCATGGAAACTGGTATTACAGGTTAGTCATGCGGCAACAAGATGCCCTTACCATATTGGTAAACCATCAGGTCAGCCTAAAGCTTTTGGCGTGAAGTCCTTGATTTTGTTTGGTTCTGTGGCACGGAATGAGGCACGACCAGACAGCGATGTAGACCTATTAGTAGAGTTTGATCGTCCGGTTGGATTGTTTACGTTTGTCCGCCTAAAACGATACTTAGAAGAGATTTTAGATAGTACGGTTGATTTGGGCACACCCGATTCCCTTAAACCCTACTTACGAGAACCTGTTTTGCAGGAGGCTATTCGTGCCTTCTAGAGATTGAAAAAACAGAATACAAGATGTTTTGATAGCGATCGCCCCTCAAGAAAAGAGTCAGGGGCGATCGCTCCTCTCATTCACATAAGCCCGATCGCCCCCACTCACCTCATCTCTATGTAGCAACACTCTGCCACCCACCAACCATTGGAAGCGAACCACAAACTTGGCTGAAGGAGGAGGAGGGCTAACGTTGCCCATCACCCGCCGCAGATAACTTTTGCATCACAACCAATGAACTTGTGACGGTCGGTGTGCATGGGCATTGTTGTGTGACATCAGGGCAAGGGTGGTAAGCCAAGTTCTTTGAGAAACTCGTTATGCTTCTTTGTTGACTCCTCAATTTTCTTTTCTATTTCAAGCAGAGTGGAATTCACCACGGCCAGATCGATTTCTTCCTCCGACATGGCAGTGCTGATATAGCGAGAAATATTGAGATTGTAGTCATTTGTCTCAATCTCTTCCATTGCGACACGACGGGAGTAACGCTCCTCTTCTTTGCGGAATTGGTAGGTGTCGATAATCTTGTCGATATGCTCTGGTAGCAGGCGATTTTGCCGCTTGCCTTTCTCGAAGTACTCACTGGCGTTGATGAACAGCACATCATCGGGCTGCTTGCACTTCTTCAGCACCAGAATGCACACTGGGATGCCGGTGGAGTAGAACAAATTGGCGGGTAAGCCGATCACGGTGTCGATGTTGCCGTCTTTTAGCAGTTTGCGGCGAATCCGTTCTTCTGCACCGCCCCGGAAAAGCACGCCGTGGGGCAAAACGATCGCCATCGTGCCCTCTGGCTTGAGGTAATGGAAACCGTGCAGCAAAAAGGCGAAGTCGGCGGCGGATTTGGGCGCTAGTCCATAATTTTTGAACCGCACATCCTCGCCCAAGGCCTCGGTCGGTTCCCAGCGATAGCTGAAGGGTGGATTCGCCACCACAGCATCAAAGTAGGGCTTTTTGGCGGGGTTGGCTTCCCGCAGCATGTCCCAGTCGTTGAGCAGCGTATCGCCGTGGAAA
>Ga0335394_10000588_pt1 | contig 39206 bp, 39 predicted proteins | sample MAT03_FD_205741 | JGI IMG/M metagenome (GOLD analysis project Ga0335394, IMG submission 205741) | Freshwater microbial communities from Lake Fryxell liftoff mats and glacier meltwater in Antarctica - MAT-03 (spades assembly) (version 2) ...
AGCGTCATGCCGCGTCCGTTGGCGACAAGGCGCTCCTCCTCGAGCTCGGGCTCCTTCATCAGCCAGTGCGCCATGCGCCGGTAGAGCTGGACATGCGGGCCGCCGCCCTCGAAGCCGCGCGCCCAGAGCCAGCCCTGGTCGGAGAGCAGCATGCCGACGCGGCCCTCGACCTTGCGGTCGAGCAGCAGCAGGGGACGGTCGTCCGGTCCCTTCATGACGACCTCGCCCTCGGCGCGGTCGATGCCGATCAGCCGGAACCAGCGGCTCCAGTGCGGCGGCTCGGTTCCCGAGCCTTCGAGGCCGCGTGTCACCGGGTGGCGCTGGCCGAGATCGGTGAGGCGCGGATAGAACGGTTGGTCGATGACCTGACCGGACGGCATGGCGGGCAGGGCCGACATCAGTGGCGTGCGGGCGATCGACTGGTCGCCGGCATATTCGGGACCCGCAGCGATCAGCAGAGCGCCGCCCTTTTCGACATATTCGGCGATGTAGTCGTAGTAGAGGATCGGCAGCACGTCGCGGTGCTGGTAGCGGTCGAAGATGATGAGGTCGAAATCGTCGATCTTCTCGACGAACAGTTCGCGCGTCGGGAAGGCGATCAGCGACAGCTCGTTGATGGGCGTGCCGTCCTGCTTTTCCGGCGGACGCAAAATGGTGAAATGCACGAGGTCGACGGAGGCGTCGGACTTCAGAAGGTTGCGCCAGGTGCGCTCGCCGGCATGCGGCTCGCCGGAGACGAGAAGCACGCGCAGGTTCTCGCGGATACCGTCGAGAATGGCGATCGTACGGTTGTTGGTGTCGGTGATCTCGCCGTCAGCCGGATCGATCGCCAGCTCGACGATGTTCCTGCCGGCGTTGGGGATGACAAGGTCAAGCAGCATCTGCTGGCCGACGGTAGCGCGTTCCGTGGAAACGGGTTCGCCGTTGATCGTCACCCGGACGCTGACCTGCCCCTGCTCGCCGTTTGTGGAGAGCACGCGGTAGCTCATCTGGAGCGGCTTGCCGACGATGCCGAAACGCGGCGCATTCTCGAAGCGGATGCGGCGGTCCTTCTCGCCTTCGTCGCCGGTAATCAGCGCATGAAGCGGCGCCTGGAATGGCTGAGCGCTTGCAGGCACGTCGTGGACCTGGCCGTCCGTGATCATGACGGCGCCGGCAACGCGGGAGGGCGGCACGTCGCGGAAGACGCTTTCCAGCGCGCCGAACAGCCGGGTCTCGGTGCGTTCGTCGGCGGCATCGGCGCGGCCGGTCTCGACGACGCGGACGTCGAATTGCGGGAAACGTGCCAGGCGCTGCTGCAGCCCGGCAAGTGCCGCGCTGGTTTCCGCCTGGCGGTCGGCGATGTCCTGGCTCTGGCTTCGGTCGACCACGAGGGCGACGACGCTTTTCAGCGGCTCGCGTTCCTCGTCCAGAAGGACCGGGTTCACGAGCGCCGCGGCCAGTGCGGCGAGCGCCAGGAAACGAACCGGCGCGCCGCGCTGGCGGAAGAAGAGCCCCGCGCAAGCCAGCAGCGCGATGGGAACGAGGACGATGGCGAGCCAACTCCAGGACAAAAGCGGTTCGAAGGCGAGCGACCAGTTCATTTACTGCCCCAGCCGTTCGAGCAGGACAGGCACGTGCACCTGGTCGGATTTGTAGTTGCCGGTCAGCATGTACATCATGATGTTGACGCCCGAGCGCAGCGCGTAGATGCGCTGCATCGGGTCGGAGGGCACCGTCGGCAGCATCGGAGCGCCGCTGGAGTCGACCGCCCACGCGCCGGCCAGATCATTGGCGGTGATCATGATGGGGGTCACGCCGTCGCCGGTGCGGACCGGCCGGTTGTCGAGGTTCTGCGCTTCGAGCGAAGCCTCGACCCAGAGCGGGCTGCCATTGAAGCGGCCGGGAAACTCAGGAAGGATGAAGAAAGACTTGGTCAGCACGTGGTCGGCCGGCACGGGTTCGAGCGGCGGCACGTTGAGATTGCCCAGAATATCGCGCAGGCGCTCGGTGGCCGGGCTCGCCGATCCGGCGTCGATGCCCGTGGAGTACTGGTCGCGCGTGTCGAAGAGCACGGTGCCGCCGGCCTGCATGTAGGCGTCGACGCGGGCAATCGCCTCCTGCGACGGCATCGCCGCATTCGGGTCGATCGGCCAGTAGAGCAGCGGATAGAAGGAAAGTTCGTCCTTGGCGATGTCGACGCCCGCCGGTTCGCCGGGTTCGAGCGCCGTCTTCTCGACCAGGAAGCGCGACAGCCCGGTCAGTCCCGCCCGGCTGATCGAGTCGATGCTGGAGTCGCCCGTCATGACATAGGCGATGCGGGTCTTGGCGATGGCCGACATCGCGTCTTCGTCGCCCGGCTTTGCGTCCTGCTGGGCGCGGGCCACGTCGGGGCAGAAGGTCAGGCCGAGCGCAACGAGAATGGCTGCGGCAGTTGCGCCGGCGGCCGGACCTGCCCTGCGCGGACGACGCGAAAACAGGCCGCCCATCCAGAAGACGGCGAGCGTGTCGAGCACCATCAGCGCCAGTGCGGCAGCCACGAGCGGGCCTTTCAGGTCACGCGATTCGTCAAGAGCATAACGCAATTCGGTAAGCGGCGCGGCGATAGTTGGCCTGACCAGCGGCGCGAAGACCGCATCGGACTTTAGCAGATTGTGAGCGAAGACGCCTTCCTCGCTGCCATAGAGCCCCGGCGGGTTTTCGATCGTGACCGGCAGATCCGCCGATCCCGTCGCGAGCGGGCGGGCCTCGGGAGTTGGCGGCCCGATCGCTCCGTCAGCCGCGATCATCAGGTAAGGCGCGAGCGCGGCTGCCTGACCCTCGGCGTTTGCGGCTACCGAGCCCTGATTGCGCGACAGTTGCACGATCCGCCGCAGCATCTCGACAAAGCTGCCGGAGATCGGAAGGTTGGACCAAGTCGCTTCCGGCGTGACATGGAATAGGACCAATGTGCCCTTGCCGCTCGTTGCACCCGTCACCAGCGGCGTGCCGTCGGCGAGGCTCGCCCAGGTACGCTCGACTATGTCCGAAGTCGGCTCTGCGAGCACCTGGCGGGTGACCGTCACTTCGCTCGGCGGGCTGAGGTCGGCGAAGGGCCCGTTCGGAGGAAAGTTCGTGACAGGCTGCGGAGTCGTCCAGGAGAGCGCGCCGCCCATGGAGCGCTCGCCGAGACGCAGGCGGACCGGGAGAAGATCGTCGTCGTTGCCGGCGGCCGCGAGCCGCGAGCCGGCGAACCGGACCAGCGTGCCGCCGTTCCGGACCCACTCGACAAGCTGTTCGCGCGCGGCGTCGGGTATGGTGCCGACGTCCGCCATGACAATCATCGCCGGCTTCTGATCGAGGATTTCTGGAATCGCCGCGGCAAGGTCCTGGCTCGACGGTTCGACCAGATCCGCGAAGGGCTGCAGCGCCCTTGTGATGTAGTAGAGCGGCGAAAGCAGAGGCTGCGCCTGGTCCGCCTCCGATTGCGAGATGAGCCCGACGCGGCGGCGCTTGGAGTTCTCGTCCAGCACGCGCACGGCCGCCGCCTGCTGCTCACCGTCGACGGCGATCGAGGAGAAGTCGTTGCGCAGTTCGAACGGAACCGTCATCTGGCCTTTGCCCGCCGTCTGTCCGGCGCCGAACGATATTGTCGCGTCGGCGATGCGCCTGCCCTTTTCGTCGAAGGCGCCCGCGGTGACCTGGCGGGGAGCCGGATCGCCAGGCGCGCGGATCGCCGAGAGCGTGAAGCCGGCGACTTCGTTCTCGGCGGCGGTGAGGCCTACCAAGGCGAGACGATCGGGCACCGCCCACAGGACGTTCGCCGGGCCATTGCCGAGAAGGAGATCGAAGGCCGTGTCGTCGCCGGGCGCGGCGAGGCCGTCGGCAAGCACCGCGACCGAGGCGCCGGGCAATTGCTCGAGTGACGCCGCGACGCGGGCGAAGACTGCCTGGCGCTGCACCGGCACGGGACGCGGCTCGGCGGCGTTGAGTTTGTCGAGTGCCGCCGCCGCATCGAACGGTCCGATCTCGGCATTCGGCTTTTCCGCCGTGAAGGCGAGCACCACGGGCGAGCCGGTGGCATTGGCGTCGGCGATCAGGCGCTCGGCGGTCGCAACGCGGCGGTCCCAGTCCCCGGCGCTTGCCCAGCCGTTGTCGACAACCAGCGCGAGCGCCGAACCGCCTGTCGGCAGTCGTTCACGCGGATTCCAGATGGGGTCCGCAAGCGCCAGCACCACAAGTGCCGCCATCAGCAACCGCAGAAGGGTCAGCCACCACGGGCTCTGGTGCGGCGTTTCCTCCTTGCGCAGCACGCGTGCGAGAATGCGCAGCGGAGGGAAGACTTCGGTCTGCGGCTTGGGCGGCGTCAGCCTGAGCAGCCACCAGATGACAGGCAGCGCAAGCAGGCCCCACAGGATGGCGGGAAAGCCGAAGCTGAGCGGCAGCCAACCCATCAGCGCGCGCCTCCGGCAAAGCCGTTGTCGGCGGCCATCGCCATGTGGACGCGCACCAGCGCTTCGGAGGCCAGCCGGTCGGTGTGATTGACCGTGAAGCTCCAGCCGAGCCGCTTGCACCAGCGGATGAGTTCCTGTCGCCGTGCGGAATAGGCAAGCCTGTAGTCGTCGCGCACCGTCTCGGCGCGACCCGCCGTCAGCTTCTCGCCGGTTTCGGGATCGGCGAACTCGGTGCGGCCGAAATAGGGGAAGGCTTCCTCGGCGGGATCGGCGACTTCGATGAGATGGGCGCGCACGCCATGGCGCGCCAGGACATCGAGCCAGGCCATGAGCTCGTCGGCCGGGTCGAGGAAGTCGCTGACCAGAATGGCGTCAGAGAAACGCCGGATGTTGGACAGATCGGGGCGGGCGGGCAGGGCGATCGCGTGCGAAAGTTGCGAGGCGATCCGCTCGGCGCCGTTGCGGGCGGTGAATGGATCGGTGAGGCCGGGCCACGCGATGCGCTCGCCGCTGCGCGACAGCAGTTCGGCCAGCGCAAGCGTCAGGACCAATGCGCGCGATTCCTTGGACACCATGGCGCCTGTCGACTTGTAGAGCATCGACGGCGAAGGATCGGCCCACAGCCAGACGGTGTGAGCGGCTTCCCACTCGCGGTCGCGGACATAGGTGTGGTCGTCGCGGGCCGAACGGCGCCAGTCAATGCGCGACATGGCATCGCCCTCGACATAGGGCCGGAACTGCCAGAAATTCTCGCCGATGCCGCGCCTGCGCCGGCCGTGCCAGCCGCTGATGACGGTATTGACGATACGACGCGCCTCGACGAGCAGGTCGGGCACCAGAGATGCGCGTACCCGTCCGCGAGCAAGCGCATCGCGGGGCGCGACGGGGGTGGAGGCTTCGCCTATTCGCGCCATTGGCTGCGCCTCGCCGGGCCGGTGACCGCCGTCACCCCTGCGCTTTGACCAGTTTGGCGACGACGTCGCGAACGGTCATGCCTTCGGCGCGGGCCGCGAAGGTGAGCGCCATGCGGTGCTGCAGGACCGGTTCGGCCAGCGCATGGATGTCGTCGATCGAGGGCGCGAGGCGGCCGTCGTAAAGCGCCCGGGCGCGGGCGCAGAGCGTGAGCGCCTGGCTGGCGCGCGGGCCGGGACCCCAAGCGACGTTCTTGTCGGTCTCGGCGGAGCCCTGGCCTGGGCGCGCGGAGCGCACGAGCTTCAGGATCGCCTCGACGACACTCTCGGGCACCGGCATGCGGCGGATCAGGGTCTGGATTTCCTTCAGGCGCACCGGGTTCAGCACGTTCTCGGCCTTGGCGTCCTCGACACCGGTGGTCTCGATCAGTATGCGGCGCTCGGCGTCGAGTTCCGGATAGAGGATGTCGATCTGCATCAGGAAGCGGTCGAGCTGGGCTTCCGGCAGCGGATAGGTGCCCTCCTGTTCGAGCGGATTCTGGGTGGCAAGCACGTGGAAAGGCGAAGGGAGGTCGTGGCGGGCGCCGGCGACTGTCACGTGGTACTCCTGCATCGACTGGAGCAGCGCCGACTGCGTGCGCGGGCTGGCGCGGTTGATCTCGTCGGCCATCAAGAGCTGCGCGAAGATCGGACCCGAGATGAAGCGGAAAGAGCGCTTGCCATGCTCGTCCTGCTCCATCACCTCGGAGCCGAGAATGTCCGACGGCATCAGGTCCGGCGTGAACTGAATGCGGCGGGCGTCAAGGCCAAGCACGATGCCGAGCGTCTCGACCAGCTTGGTCTTGGCGAGGCCGGGCACGCCGACCAGCAGGGCGTGTCCGCCTGCTAGAAGGGCGACGAGCGTGCGCTCGACGACGCTTTCCTGACCGAAAATGACCTTGCCGACCCCCTGCCTGATGCGCGAAATGTCGGCGAGGGCCTTTTCCGCCTCGGCGATCATTTCCTGTTCGCTCAACGGAGTCTGCTTGATCATCATGCTCATGCGGGAATCCTTTGACCTGCCGGAAATCCAGGTCTTTGCGCCATCCGCACCTCGACTCGCGGCCAGGCGGCGCATATCGACCAAACTTAAATGACTAACCCCGGCTGACAAGCGGAACAACAGTGACTATTTCGTGACCATGGCCGAGAACAACCAATCCATAGAAACCGGTCTGGCCAAGGCCACGGATACCGCGGGGCTGACGGCGCTGATTTCGCGCGCTTCCCGCGCCGGCAAGGGGCTTCCGCCGGTCGAACGCTGGAATCCCGACTTCTGCGGCGACCTAGACATGGAGATCAGGGCCGACGGCACCTGGTTCTACCTCGGCACGCCGATCGGCCGCATGCCGCTTGTGCAGCTCTTCTCGACCGTCCTGCGCAAGGACGCCGATGGCAAGACCTATCTGGTCACTCCCGTCGAGAAGGTGGGAATAAGTGTCGTCGACGCGCCTTTCGTTGCGGTCGAAATGGACGTATCGGGCGAGGGCGACGATCGGGTGATCACTTTCCGCACCAATGTCGGCGATGTGGTCGAGGTCGGACCGGAGCATCCGCTGCGTTTTGTCGATGAAGACACGACGGGCGGTCTGAAGCCCTACGTGCTGGTGCGGGGCAGGCTGGAAGCGCTGGTGGCGCGGCCGGTCATGTACGAGCTTGTCGGCCATGGCGAGGAGATAGAGGTCGGGGGAGCGACGATGTTTGCCGTCCGCTCGAACGGCGTGACCTACCCGATCATGCCGGCGGACAAACTCAGGCGATTGAGCGCATGATCGCCGACATATCAGCCGCGCCCTTCTCGGCCGACGAGTTTCGGCGAAGGGCGCTGATCGATCGCGGGCCACACGACGACTACGACTATGGCGACCACAGCTTCAACCCAGGACATCCGCGAATATTGGGAACGCGGCACCTGGTTGACGCCGCGGTGCTGATCCCGGTGGTCGACCACGGCCCGGAGGCAAGCGTCATCCTCACCAAGAGGGCCGAGAAGCTGACCAGCCATTCGGGGCAGGTGGCGTTTCCCGGCGGGCGCATCGATCCTACGGACGCATCGGCGGAGGATGCGGCGCTGCGCGAGGCCCGCGAGGAGATCGGGCTTGGCGAAAGACATGTCGAGATCGTCACGCGCATGCCGGACTATCTGTCGGCCAGCGGCTACCGCATCGCGCCGGTGCTCTCGATCGTGAGGCCGGGATTTGCGCTTTCGATCAACGAGCATGAGGTCGATACAGCCTTCGAAGTACCGCTTCGCTTCCTGATGGACCCGGCGAACCATGCCCGGAACAGCCGGGAATTCGACCGGATACTCTGGAACTTCTACGACATGCCCTATGGCGGACAGCGCATCTGGGGCGTGACCGCCGGCATCATCCGCACGGTCTACGAAAGGCTCTACCTTTGAGGGCGGCCTCGATCGCAGGCGCGGAGTGGCTGCAGGGCGCGGACCTGCAGCGGCTGCTTGCTGCCCTGAAAGCAGGCGGTGAGGAGGCGAGGGTCGTTGGCGGAGCGGTACGCAACGCACTGCTCGGCCAAGCGGTCGCCGATGTCGATATTGCGACGACAACGTTGCCCGAGGAAACGGTGCGGCGGGCCGAGCGCGCAGGCTTCAGGACGGCGCCGACCGGCATCGAGCACGGCACGGTGACGGTTGTTGCCGGCGGCAGGGGCTATGAAGTGACGACGCTGCGCGCCGACACGGACACCGACGGGCGGCGCGCGAAAGTGAGCTTCGGCCGCGACTGGAAGACCGATGCCGAGCGGCGCGACTTCACCATCAACGCGCTCTACGCTGAAGCGGACGGAAGCGTCATCGACCTTGTCGGCGGGCTCGCAGACCTCGAGAGCCGCACGCTGCGGTTCATCGGCGACGCCGAGACGCGCATCAAGGAGGACTACCTTCGCATCCTGCGCTTCTTCCGCTTTTTCGCCTGGTACGGGTCCGGCCGTCCCGACGCCGAAGGACTCAAGGCCTGTGCGCGGCTGAAGGACGGGCTGGAGCGCCTGTCGGCCGAACGGGTGTGGGCGGAGCTCAAGCGGCTCTTGTCGGCGCCCGACCCATCGCGATCCCTGCTCTGGATGCGGCAGGCGGGCGTGCTGACGAAAGCGCTGCCGGAAAGCGAAAAATGGGGCATCGACGCAATCCACGGACTTGTCGCCGCCGAGCGAGATCTTGGCTGGGACGTGGATGCGATGCTTCGCCTCGAGGCGATGATCCCGCCCGACGCGGACAGAATGAGCGGACTTGCCGGCCGGCTGAAGCTGTCGAACGCCGAGGCAGAGCGGCTTACATCGTGGGCGAGCGCTCAGAAGATCGCGGCGACCGTTCCCGAAAGTCTGCTGGCTCGGACGCTGTATAGCAGCGGGCAGCAACCGGTGGTCGACCGGCTGAAGCTCTCGCTCGCCTCGGCGCGGGCAAGCGCGGTCACCAGCAACGATGCGCTGGTCGAGGCGGGCGGCTATTCGAAGCTGCTGAAATTCGCGCACAAATGGCAGAAGCCGCAGTTCCCTCTGAAGGGCGCCGATCTGCAAGCTATCGGCGTCCCACCCGGCCCGGAGATAGGCACGCTGTTGAAGCGGCTGGAAAAGGAATGGGTCGAGTCCGGGTTCCGGCTCGACCGGAAAGCTTTGCTTGAACGCGCCGCAAGCTATGCCGCAGGCAGCTAGTGGAACGAATTTGACATTCGCATCCCATCCGACGTCCCGCGGACTGAGCGAATGTCGAATTCAAAGTTCCACTAGAATCATATGCTTGCTAGTGGTCCCGTGATTATGACATTTGCCCCAGGGGCCGGTATCAGCGGGATGCAAATGTCAGAATCGGACCACTAGGCCGCGTTGCGGACTTTCTCGATCCGCGAGCGGATAGCCTCGATCATGGTCTCGCGCATGACGGTTTCCCCATGCGTCTGGCGCATATGTTCGGCGGCGCGGCGAATGATTTCCGCCTCTCCTTCATGGCGCGTGTGCCAGTCGCATCCAGGCACCAGCGAGCCGCACTGGAATTCTTTCATGGCTTCCTCCTTGGTCGTCGTTTCTTCTTGTTGCCGAGGCGAAAACCATAACACGGAAATGGGGCGAAAAAGTTGCCGGTTCGTCCAGGGTTACCTGAGAACATCACGCGGCCGGCGGCCGCTTCCTTGGCTTGAACTTCTTCTTTGGCTTGTGATTTCGGGCCGGATCCGCAGGCTGACTGGGAGGATGGCTCGACTGGCCCTTGCGATGCGGCTTCTTCGACCACGCGCCGGCAGGCTTTTCAGGTTCCGGACGGCCGTCGATACGCTGGATGGCGACACCCTTTTCGCCGGTGCCCTTCGAAGCCGCAGCCTCGAAAGCAGCCGCGCGATCCGCGACGATCTCGAAACGGGAGTCGGTGTCGAAGATGCGGATCGAGCCGATTTCCCGCTTTGTGACGTTGCCCGCCTTGCAGATCAGGGGCAGCAGCCAGCGCGGCTCCGCGCGATGCTTGCGGCCGACCGATATTGAGAACCAGACGCCGTTCTCGAAGCGCGTGTCGGGCCGTTCGCCCTTGGCGGGGTCGAAAACAGGGGCCGTGCCGTCGGAAAGTTCCTCGGCCGACGGGCGCAAGGCGAACTGCTGGCGCAGGAAGGCGACGGCGATCTGCTCGGCGCTGAAGGCCGCGAGGAGTTCGTGCGCGAACGCGGCCTCTTCCTCGGCTGGCGCTTCGGAGAGCGAGGGGTCGGCGAGGATGCGCTCGCGATTCTTGGCATCGATCTCGGCTGGACCGGGCGCCTGCTGCGAGGTTGCCTCTAGCTTGGCCAGCTTGAGCAGGCGCGCGGCGCTGCCACGCCGATGGTATGGGACGATCAGCGCACAGATGCCCTTGCGGCCGGCGCGACCGGTGCGACCGCTGCGGTGGAGCAGCGTCTCCGGGTTGCCCGGTAGGTCGGCATGAATGACGAGATCGAGATTGGGCAGGTCGATGCCGCGGGCAGCGACATCGGTCGCCACGCAGATGCGGGCGCGGCCGTCTCGCATTGCCTGCAAAGCATTGGTGCGTTCGGCCTGGCTGAGTTCGCCCGATAGCGACACGACGGAAAAACCGCGATTGGCGAGGCGGCTGGTGAGATGCCGGACCGCTTCGCGCGTGGCGCAGAAGACCAGCGCGTTCTGGGCGTCGAAATACAGAAGCGTATTGATGATCGCGTTTTCGCGCTCCGGGGGCGCGACGAGAATGGTGCGGTACTCGATGTCGTCGTGCTGGTCGCTTTCGCCAGACGCCGTGATGCGCAGCGCGTTGCGCTGGAAGCGCTTGGCGAGGAGCGCGATCGGCTTCGGCACCGTCGCGGAGAACATCAGGGTGCGCCGTTCGGCGGGCGCCGCCGCCAGGATGAATTCGAGGTCTTCGCGAAAGCCGAGATCGAGCATTTCGTCGGCTTCGTCGAGCACCACGGCGCGCAGTTCCGAGATATCGAGCGATCCGCGCGTGATGTGGTCGCGCAGGCGGCCCGGGGTGCCGACGACGATATGTGCGCCTTGTTCGAGCGCACGCCGCTCCTGGCGCATGTCCATGCCGCCGACGCAGGATCCGAGCCGCGCGCCGGTGTCCTTGTAGAGCCATTCGAGTTCGCGGCGGACCTGGACGGCGAGCTCGCGCGTCGGCGCGATGATCAGGGCGCGGGGCGCGCCGGGGCCGTCAAAACGATCCGACCCGCCAAGCAGCGTGGGGGCAATGGCAATGCCGAACGCGACGGTCTTGCCCGAACCGGTCTGCGCCGAGACGAGCAGATCCGCTCCCTCGGCTTCCGGCGCGAGGACCGCCGTCTGGACGGCGGTCAGCGTCTCGTAGCCACGCGTTGCAAGCGCTCCGGCCAGTGCCGGAACCATTTCGATTGAGATCGCCACAGGAATTCTTTCTATCTGGCTGTCGGACTGCGGGCTGCTGTTCGGAGCCATGCATCAACGATGCAACTTCCCCTAAACTCAGGCCGCTATCGCGTCAACCAGCGGGCATGGCGCGCGTTCAGGGCCACTTAACCATCGGCGGCAGGCTGGAGAGGATCGAGGCGACATTGCCGCCGGTCTTCAGCCCGAAGATCGTGCCGCGGTCGTAGAGCAGGTTGAACTCGACGTAGCGCCCGCGCCGCACGAGTTGTTCCTCGCGGTCGGCGTCGGTCCATTGCCCGTTGAAGTTGCGCCGGACGAGCTGGTCGTAGATCGACAGGAAGGAGCGGCCGACATCCTGCACGAACGCGAAATCGGCCTCCCAGCCGCCTTTTTCGTCTGGCGAATGCTGCCAATCGAAGAATGTGCCGCCGATGCCGCGAGGCTCGTTGCGATGGGGGAGAAAAAAGTACTCGTCGCACCAGGCCTTCAACCTCGCGTAGTCGGCGACGGCGGCATGCCTGTCGCAGCTTTCGCGCATCGCAACGTGAAAAGCGATGGCATCGGGATCCTCCTGCGTGCGCCGCCTGTCGAGCACCGGCGTAAGGTCGGCGCCGCCGCCGAACCACCAGCGGGAGGTGACAACCATGCGTGTGTTCATGTGAACCGCCGGAACGTTGGGGTTCCAGGGATGCACGATCAGCGAGATGCCGGACGCCCAGAAGCGGGGATCATCCTCGGCGCCCGGAATCTGCGCGCGGAACTCCGGCGAGAATTCGCCATGCACGGTCGACGCATGGACGCCGGCCTTCTCAAAGACGCGTCCATGCAGCAGCGACATGACGCCACCGCCACCTTTGCCGTCGTCGCGCTGCCATGGGGTGCGCTCGAAACGGCCGGGCGCGGACGACGCGTTCGGGCCGGCGACATCGTCTTCGATCTTTTCGAAACCCGAACAGATCATGTCCCGGATCGTCTCGAACCAGGCCCGCGCCCTGGCTTTCCGGTCCTCGATGTCGCTCGGCAGACCGGTGGGTATGTTGGGTCGTTCCATGCTCGCAAGGCTCCAAGGGCAGGTGTCCGATCGCGATGGCGGCGCAATTCGGACTCGCAAATTCTCGTACGATGCCTAATCTGTTGTTTGGAAGGGTCAAGGAGTTCGTGCATGCGTACCCCCGCCAGACCGCCACTCGACGGCCTCAAGAAGCGGCTTGACCGTTCGAGAGCCGAACGCGAGATCAAGCCGCGCGACGGCTTCTTGCGCGAAACCTTCGTGTTGCCGCGCACCGACGCGCGCGACAAGGCGCGGGAATGGTTCGACCGCTGGCCGAAACAGGCATACTGGACCACCATCGAGAGCTGGTTCGAGCGGCCGGGCGACGTGATCGAGTTTACCATCAGGCGGCTGCCTGCGGCGGACTGATTGCTCCCGCCTTCCAGGCGAGATACTCAGCCGAGCTGGCGCATCGCCTCGCCGGCGGCCATTGCGACGGAGAGCGCGAGATTGAGGCTGCGGCCACCGCCGGGCATCGGAATGGTTACGCGCGCATCCGCCAGATCGTGGAGACGATCAGGCACGCCTGCGGATTCGCGACCGAACAGGAGGACATCGCTGCCGGCATAGGCGAAGTCGGTATAGGCTTGCGCGGCCCTGGTCGTGAACAGCACCAGCCTGCGCCGCTCGGCTCGCCGCCATTGCTCAAAGCTCGGGAAGTCTACGTGGCGGGTGAGCGCCGCCATTTCGAGATAGTCCATTCCGGCGCGTCGGAGGTTGCGGTCGGTGAGGTCGAAGCCGGCGGGTTCGATGATGTCGACAGCGACGCCGAGGCAGGCGGCCAGACGCAGGATGGCGCCCGTGTTGCCGGCGATGTCGGGCTGGTAGAGGGCGATGCGGAACGACGCCAAGGGGCTCCCCGGATGCGCGTTGCATGACGGCCACACTTGTCATGAGAGCGACGGCAGCCGGACTTTCCAGGTGGAAATCGCAGCCGAATGCGACTATAGCCGCGTCATTGTCAACTCGAACCAGCGGAGGCGGATATGGAATTCATGATGACCGTAGATATCCACCGCCCCACCCGATGGGGTTTCGCCTGAGGGCGGAATCGGTTCGACGCTTTAGACATTTCCCAAAGCTGATCGCGATTTCCGCCGGAAACCATTCCTGGTTGCCCAAGGATTCTCGTGATGTTTTCAAGATTGAAACGCGTACGGCGTGATCCGTACAGCCTGTCCATATTCGAAGCCGAGCAGCCGATCAGGCTGGATGAGCGCTATGAGGCGTGGGCCCGGGGCCGCCGGGACTGGTCGGCGCCGAAGTTCAGGTCGCATCGCGGCATGCTGCCGGACGTGGACCTTTCGAACGTGGTTGCCGTCGAGACCGGGCCGGGGCTGATTTCACGGCTTTTCCGGCGGATTTTCGGCGGTCGTAGAGGTCGTGAGCCGCCGGGCGAAACATCTGGCGGAACGGAGGGTTCGCATGCGGCCCTCGGCGAAGCCGGGCGAAAGCCCTATGTTTGGCTGGTCGAGACAGAATCGGAAGCCTCCGGACAGGAAGAATTCCGGTTGACCTTGCCCTACAACGGAAGCCGGGCCGCCTGAGCGGCCCGGCGCGAGATCACAAGCTTGAAAGACCGTATTGCATGTTTCGCTGGTTTGAAAATCGTCTCGATCCGTTCCCGGCGGCAGAACCGGTAGAGCCGCCGAAGACGCTGGTCGCCTTCTGCCTGCACTACACGCGCGGCGCGTGGCTCTATATCGCGGCGGCCGGCCTGCTGATCACGGCGATCGCGCTGGCCGAGGTGTGGATGTTCGGCTTCCTCGGCTCGATCGTCGACTGGCTGTCGGCGCAGAACCGCGACACCTTCCTGCAGACCGAAGGCTGGAAGCTCGCGGGCATGGCGTTCGTCGTCGTTTTCCTGCTCCCGCTGATGGCGTTCGTGCAGTCGCTGTTCCACCAGCAGACGCTGATGGGCAACTATCCGATGCGCATCCGGTGGGACGTGCATCGCTATCTGCTCAAGCAGTCGATGACCTTCTACCAGGATGAATTCGCCGGCCGCATCGCCACCAAGCTGATGCAGACGGCGCTGGCGGTGCGCGAGTGCGTGATCAAGCTGATCGACGTGCTGAACTACGTGATCGTCTATTTCCTGGGCATGCTCTACATCGTCGGTTCGTCGGACTGGCGGCTCGCGGCCCCGCTAGTGGCCTGGCTTGCCTGCTATGTCCTGCTGCTTCGCCACTTCATCCCGCGCCTGGGCAAGGTCGCCGAGGCGCAGGCCGACGCGCGCTCGACGATGACGGGACGGGTTGTCGACAGCTACACCAACATCCAGACGGTAAAGCTCTTCTCGCATGCGCGGCGGGAGGCAAGCTTCGCGCGCGAAGGGATGGCGGAGTTCCTCGAGACGGTCCACCGCTCGATGCGTCTGGTCACCAACCTCTACGGCCTGCTCTACCTGATGAATTCGCTGTTGCTCTTCTCGGTCAGCGCGATGTCGATCTGGCTGTGGCTCGGCGACGCCGTGTCGATCGGCGCGGTGGCCGTTGTGATCGGCCTCGTGCTTCGGCTCTGGGGCATGTCGCAGTGGATCATGTGGGAGATGTCGGCGCTGTTCGAGAACATCGGCACGGTGCAGGACGGCATCGGTTCGATCTCGATGCCAAGACTTGTCGAGGACATGCCGGGCGCCAAGGAACTTGACGTCCACCAGGGCCAGATCGAGTATCGCGAGATGGGCTTCCACTACGGCAAGGGCAAGGGTGTCATCGAGAACCTGTCGCTGACGGTGAAGCCTGGCGAGAAGGTCGGCATCGTCGGACGCTCGGGTGCGGGCAAGTCGACGCTGGTCAACCTGCTCCTGCGCTTCTACGACCTCGAGAGCGGCAAGATACTGATCGACGGGCAGGACATCGGCATGGTGACGCAGGACAGCCTGCGCGCGCAGATAGGCATGGTGACGCAGGACACTTCGCTGCTGCACCGTTCGGTGCGCGACAACATTCTCTACGGCCGCCCCGATGCCGGCGAAGAGTTGATGGTGGAAGCCGCGCGGCGGGCTGAGGCGACCGAGTTCGTCGCCAACCTGACCGACCCCAAAGGCCGCAAGGGCTTCGACGCGCATGTCGGCGAACGTGGCGTCAAGCTCTCGGGCGGCCAGCGCCAGCGCATCGCGATCGCCCGCGTGATGCTCAAGGACGCCCCGATCCTGATATTGGACGAGGCGACCTCGGCGCTGGATTCCGAAGTCGAGGCGGCGATCCAGGAGAACCTCTACAAGCTCATGGAAGGCAAGACGGTGATCGCCATCGCGCACCGGCTTTCGACCATAGCGGCGATGGACAGGCTGGTCGTGATGGATGGCGGCCGCATCGTCGAAGAGGGGACGCACGAACAGCTTGTCGCAAGCGGCGGCATCTATGCCGGGCTTTGGGAGCGGCAGTCGGGCGGCTTCCTGCTCGCCGACGCCGAACCGGAACCTTCGGCTTCCAGGGAAATTGCAGCCGAATGAGCGACGGCGATTTCAGGGAAAAGCTGTGGGTACGGTTCGAGGGCGCGATTGACGCGTTCCAGGACACGGACCGCGAGGTGCTGCCCGATACGGCGTGGCAGTTCATCCTCTATTTCGCCAACCAGGCGAGGGGACCTTTCCTGCTGCTGCTCCTCGTCGGCGGTCTCGCCGGGGCGGTCGATGCCTCGCTCTACTGGTCTGTCGGCTGGCTGATCGATCTGCTCGACAATTCGACACCTGAACTGCTCTTCAGGAACCACTGGCCGGAGCTGATGGGACTGCTAGCGCTACTTCTGATCGTGCGCACGCTGATCATGATCGCCTCTGCCGTGGTCGAGCAGCAGGTCATCGTGCCTGCCTTCTTCTCGATGGTGCGCTGGCAGTCGTTCCGCCGGGTGATCGAGCAGCCCTACGCCTTCTACCAGAACGACTTCGCAGGCCGCATCGCCACCAAGATCATGCAGGGTGGCGAGGCCGTGGGCGACTTCATCGTCAACGTGCTGCAGACCATGTGGTCGTTCGTGACCTTCATGCTGCTGGCGATCACGATCCTGACCGCGGTCGATCCGTGGATGGGGCTCGTGGTGGCGCTGTGGTTCATCGGCTACGCCGGGATCGTCTGGTTTCTGCTTCCCGAGATGCGCCGGGCGGGACGGGCGACCGCCGACGAACGGTCCGTCTTCAACGGCAGGCTGGTGGATGCCTTCACCAACATCATGTCGGTCAAGCTGTTCGACAGCGGAAAGCGCGAACATTCCTATGTGCGCGACGGCCTGGAAAATTTCCTTGCCGCCGTCGTGCGGCTGACCCGCGCGGTGACGACCGTTCGCTCCGCGATCGCCTTGCTGAACGGCGTGATGATGAGCACGATTGCCGTGATCTGCGTGATGAAATGGACGGGAGGCGGCATCTCCACAGGTTCGATCGCCGCGTCGCTCGCGCTGGTGTTCCGGCTGAACCAGATGTCGGGCTGGATGATGTTCAACATCAACGGCCTGGTGCGCAACTATGCGACCGTGCAGGACGCGACCCGGACCATCTCCGTGAAGCCGGCAATCCAGGATGCGGCCGATGCAAAGGTTCTGCCGCGCGCCAAAGGCGACATTCGATTCGAGAACGTGACGTTCCACTACGGCAAGGGCGACGGTGTGATCGAGGGGCTTGACCTGCACATTCGTGCGGGCGAGCGGGTTGCGCTCATCGGGCCGTCCGGCGCCGGCAAGACGACGGCCGTGAACCTGATCCTGAGGCTCTTCGACGTTGAGAGCGGCCGCATCCTGCTCGACGGGGAGGATATCCGTACCCTGACACAGGCTTCGCTGCGTGAGCAGTTCGGTGTTGTCAGCCAGGATGCGATGCTGATGCACCGGGCAATCCGCGACAACATCGCCTACGGCAGGGCTGGCGCCACGCAGGCCGAGATCGAGGATGCCGCGAAGCGGGCCGCCGCGCATGGCTTCATCGTCGATGTCGCCGATCCACGCGGGCGCAAAGGCTATGACGCACAGGTCGGCGAGCGGGGCGTTAAGCTGTCGGGTGGCCAAAGGCAGCGCATAGCGATTGCGCGCATGATGCTGAAGGATGCGCCGATCCTGATCCTCGACGAAGCGACCTCGGCTCTGGATTCGGAGGTCGAGGCGGCGATCCAGGACAATCTCTACCGCCTGATGGAGGGCAAGACGGTGATCGCCATCGCGCATCGCCTCTCGACCATCGCGGCGCTCGACCGGCTGATCGTGCTCGACGAGGGAAAGGTCGTGGAGGAGGGCACCCACGAAAGCCTGCTTGCCCGTGGCGGCCTCTATGCGCAATTGTGGAAGAGACAGTCGGGCGGCTTTCTCGGCGATCGGCTGGCGGCTGAATAGGGTCGAGGGACCGGGGTCGGGGAAGAATTTGTCGCAACGCATGTCAGCCATGTGGCCGGGCCTGCCGGCCGATTCGGGTCTCGACCTGCTCGGCCACGAGATTCTGGCCGAGAAGGCAGCGGCGCTTGGCAAGGCCGGCGAAAAGGCCCGGCTCGCGCTGGAGGCGTTGAAGTCGCACCCTAGGGGAGCCGAGGGCCGCGAGGCGATACTCAAGGCCGCGGCGCAGGCGGTCCACGCCTATTTCATCCAGCGCGAACTCTGCGGCTTTCGCCGGCATGAGGCCGTCATCCGCGAATACGAGATTCCAGGGGCGGTGCTTGCAAGGCTTGGGGCGAAGTAGCCGACTGGCAGGGCTTAGCTCGAAACGGCCGGGGGGATTGCCAATGCTTCGAATTGTACCGCCTCAACATGGCGAAATGCTTGGCTTTCCGGGCGCTCCGCGACAATCTGACCTGCCCCGTGGTGGCGTCTGGACAAAGCGGGGCTTCACGCATAAACCAAATTCGAAAATGCCGGAGGTTCACGCTAGCACGTTTGCCATGCGCAGGCAGGCCGGCGTAGGCGAGCGGGGGGAATGGCTCGACCGCCGGCGATCATGGACGAAAGGACACGAGTCCCGTGAGCGCGACCGACACCCACGATCCCAACCGTCGTGATTTTCTGTACGTTGCCACCGGCATGGCGGGCGCCGTCGGCGCTGCGGCCTTCGCATGGCCGTTCATCGACCAGATGCGCCCCGATGCGTCCACGCTGGCGCTGGCCTCCATCGAGGTCGATGTCACGCAGTTGCAGCCGGGAATGTCACTGACGGTCAAGTGGCGCGGCAAGCCGGTCTTCATCCGCAACCGCACGCCAGAGGAAATCGAAGCCGCCAAGACCGTTCCGCTTGCCGACCTCAAGGATCCGGTAGCGCGCAACGCCAATCTGCCGGCCGATGCGCCAGCGACCGATGCGGACCGCGCGGCCGGCGAGGGCAAGGAAAACTGGCTGGTCATGATAGGCGTGTGCACGCATCTCGGCTGCGTGCCGCTCGGCCAGGCTGGCGATTTTGGCGGCTGGTTCTGCCCGTGCCACGGCTCTCACTACGACACCGCCGGGCGTGTCCGGAAGGGACCCGCGCCTGAGAACATGGCCGTTCCGACCTTTGCATTCCTGTCGGACACGAAGATCCGGATCGGTTGAGGGGGACAATCCAATGAGCGGTGGACACTCGACCTATTCGCCCAAGACCGGCCTCGGACGCTGGGTTGACGCGCGCCTGCCGCTGCCGCGGCTGGTACACGACTCATTCGTCTCCTATCCCGTTCCGCGAAACCTGAACTACGCCTATGCCTTTGGCGGCATTCTTTCGATCATGCTCGTCTCGCAGATTCTGACGGGCGTCGTGCTGGCGATGCACTATGTGTCCGACACGAGCATGGCCTTCCAGTCCGTCGAGAAGATCATGCGCGACGTGAATTCGGGATGGCTGCTACGCTATCTCCACTCCAACGGCGCGTCGATGTTCTTCATCGCGGTCTATATCCACATATTCCGCGGGCTCTTCTACGGCTCCTACAAGGCGCCGCGCGAACTTCTGTGGATCCTTGGCTGCATCATCTACTTGCTGATGATGGCGACGGGCTTCATGGGCTACGTGCTTCCCTGGGGACAGATGAGCTTCTGGGGCGCAACCGTCATCACCGGCTTCTTCACCGCCATTCCGCTGGTCGGCGACTGGATGCAGCAACTGCTGCTCGGCGGCTTCGCCGTCGAAAACCCGACGCTCAACCGGTTCTTCTCGCTGCACTACCTGCTGCCGTTCATGATCGCCGGCGTCGTGGTGCTGCATGTCTGGGCCCTGCACGTCGTCGGCCAGACCAACCCGACCGGCATCGAGGTGAAGTCGAAGACCGACATGGTCGCCTTCACGCCCTACGCGACCATCAAGGATGGGTTCGCGATGGTGATGTTCCTGATCATGTTCGCCTGGTTCGTGTTCTACATCCCGAACTATCTCGGACATCCTGACAACTACATCATCGCCGACCCGCTGAAGACGCCGGCCCACATCGTGCCTGAATGGTACTACCTGCCGTTCTATGCGATCTTGCGGGCGATCACCTTCAACATTGGACCGATCGACTCCAAGCTCGGTGGCGTGCTCGCCATGTTCGGTTCGATCGCCGTGCTGTTCTTCGTGCCCTGGCTCGACACCTCGAAGGTCCGGTCCGCCGTCTATCGCCCGTGGTACAAGATCTTCTTCTGGCTGTTCGTGGCGAATGCGCTTCTGCTGGGCTGGCTCGGCTCACGCCCCGCCGAAGGCACCTATGTCTTGATGGCGCAGTTCTCCACGCTCTACTATTTCGCGTTCTTCCTCATCGTCATGCCTCTGCTCGGGCTGCTTGAGACGCCAAGACGGCTGCCGAACTCGATCACCGAGGCGGTGCTGGAAAAGAACAAGGGTGGCTCGGGCCATCCCGTCGGCGCGGCCGCCGCGCCGGAAACCAAAGGCTGAGCGAAGCGGAAGCTTGAGAGGGATATTTCCGATGAACAGGATTCTCAGCCTTCTGGCGTCCGTGGGCCTGATCGTGGCTGGCACGCTCGGCGTGGCGGCGGCGGAAGAGGCAGGCCACAACGCGGCCGAGCCGACACATTTTCCTATTCTGAAGCCGACAGAAGAAAAGTGGTCGTTCGCGGGGCCGTTCGGCACCTACGACAAGGTACAACTGCAGCGTGGCCTGAAAGTCTACAAGGAGGTGTGCTCCGCCTGCCATTCGATGGACATGGTGGCGTTCCGAACGCTTGAGGAACTCGGGTATTCCGAGGCGCAGGTCAAGGCGTTCGCGGCCGAATACACCGTGCAGGATGGGCCGAACGCCGACGGTGAGATGTTCGAGCGCCCGGCCGTTCCGTCGGACTATTTCCCGTCGCCGTTCCCGAATGTCGAGGCGGCGGCCGCAGCCAACAACGGCGCGGCCCCGCCGGACTTCTCGCTGATCGCCAAGGCGCGCGGTGTCGAGCGCGGCTTCCCGACGTTCGTCTTCGATATCTTTACGCAGTATGCGCAAGGAGGACCGGATTACATCCACTCGCTGCTGACCGGTTACGACCGTGAGCCGCCAGCAGGGATGCAGATCGCCGAGGGCACTTACTACAACCCGTTCTTCATCGCCGGCAAGTCCTTGGCGATGGCCAACCCCCTGTCGAATGATCAGGTAACCTATGACGACGGCAGCCCGCAGACAGTCGATCAATATGGGCGTGACGTGTCCGCTTTCCTGATGTGGGCGGCGGAACCTCATCTCGAGGATCGCAAGAAGACCGGCTTTCGCGTGATGGTTTTCCTGGTTCTGTTCGCCGGCCTCGTCTATCTGACGAAACGCAAGGTGTGGTCGAACGTCGCCCACTGACGTGACTTGGATATCGATCGGGAGGAGCGCGCCATGAGCGCGCTTTTCTTTTGGCGCCGAGCCCGTCACACTGCATCGTACCTGGGGCCTCGCCGATGAAAACCTCCGTCGAAGACACGCTGCTTGCGGCAATCCGAACCATTCCGGACTATCCAAAGCCGGGCATATTGTTCCGCGACATCACCACGCTGCTCGGCGACGCGCGAGCGTTTCGGCGGGCGATCGATGAACTGGTGCATCCTTACGCCGGGCTGAAGGTCGACAAGATTGCCGGCATCGAGGCGCGGGGGTTCATTCTCGGCGGCGCCATCGCCCATCAGCTCTCGGCGGGGTTCATACCGATCCGCAAGAAGGGTAAGCTGCCGCATGAGACCGTGCGGGTCGCCTACAGCCTCGAATACGGGCTCGACGAGATGGAGATGCACAAGGACGCGGTGAAGCCGGGAGAAAAGGTGATCCTGGTCGACGACCTGATCGCCACCGGCGGAACCGCCGAGGGCGCGGTGAAGCTGCTGTCGCAGATGGGGGCCGATATCCTTGCCGCATGCTTTGTCATCGACCTGCCTGACCTGGGTGGGCGCAAGAAGCTCGAGAACCTTGGCGTGACAGTGAGAACGCTGATTTCCTTCGAGGGGCATTGACGGCGGTAGTCTACTCCGTCTTCACCAGCACCGCGCTTTCGAACTGGATGACCTTCACGCCTGTTGAATCGGCTCCTTCGGCGTCAACGGCAAGGATGCGCCAGCCCGGTCGCGATGCTATCGGCCGGTGGGATCTGGCAATGCGGCTGAAGCTGATTTTCTCGCCGGCGTAGACCGGCTTCAGCCACTTCATGTTGCTGATGCCTGGCGAGGGACCGAACTCCGGTGCAGGACCTGGGCTCTCCCACCGCTTGCCAGGCATTGCAAGATTGAGCTTCATCCAGATTGCCGCGGTCTGCCAGCCGGACGCGCAAAGCCCGCCGAATACACTCCTCCGGGCTTCTTCCTCATCGATGTGGAAGCGCTGCGGATCATACTTTCTCGCAAAAGCCTTGATGCTCTCGGCGTCGAAAGTGTGCGATCCAAGGGGGACCGTGATGCCTATGTCGAAGAACTCGTCGAGATTTGAGTCAGTCGTCATGCAGCAGCCTCGCGCTTGAGAAACATGTTCGTGTTCTCAAGTTCGAACACCGACTCGCCACGCTGGTTGACGAGCTCGGAGTGCATGGTGACGAGGCCAATCGCTGGGCGCGACCTCGACTCGCGCGTCGCCACAATCCTGGTCTCCCCGCTGAGGCGATCGCCCGCGAGAACCGGCTTCTTCCACCGGATCCTGTCGACGCCAGGGGCTCCCTGAGATGTGCTGTCCAACAGAAAGGCATCGCACAACATGCGCATGAACATGGCGCATGTATGCCACCCTGAAGCCGAGAGCCCGCCAAGGATACTGGCCTTGCCGGCGGCTTCGTCGAGATGCATGGGCTGGGGATCGTATTCGCTGGCGAACTCGATGATCTCTTCGGCGCCGACGTTCCTCGTGCCGAGGTCGATCGTTTGGCCTGCGGCGAAATCCTCGAAGGCCCACGTCTTGCTCGTCATAGCCAACCCTTGCGGCGGAAAAGCCAGAACGGGAGAACGGCCGATACGACCATCAGGCCGAGTGCCAGCGGATAGCCGAATGCCCACTGCAGTTCCGGCATGATCTCGAAGTTCATCCCATAGACGGAGGCGACCAGCGTGGGCGGCAGGAAGACCACCGCCGCGACCGACACGATCTTGATGATGGCGTTCTGCTCGATGTTGATCATACCGAGGGTCGCGTCGAGCAGGAAGGTGATCTTCTGGGTCTGGAAGGATGCATGGTCAGTGAGCGAAACCACGTCGCGCGAAATGGTCTTGACCCTTGCACGCAGTGTCTTTTCGTCGCTGACCACATTGGCCAGGAAGCCCGAGAGACGCTGCAAGGTCAGCAGGCTGTCCTGGATCTTCGACACAAGATCCTCCTTGCTGCCTATCCGACGAAGGAGTTCCTGGAAGTCGCGGTCGCGCTTGGAGGCCTTCTTGGCGGTCGGGTGGAAGATATCCTGCGAGATGTCGATAACTTCCCGGCTCGCACGCTCCAGGACATCGGCCAGCCTATCGACGATCACCTCGATCAGCGAAACGAGAATGGTTTCGCCATTGGTGCAGCCGGTATCGGCCTTCTCCGCGCGCGCGGGAAAGGTCTGAAACGCGCGGGGCTCATGATAGCGGACGGTGACGAGCCGTTGACCGGCCAGGACGAATGTCACCGGCAGCATGGCGGGCCGATCGCCGTCGGCATGCGCCGGAAGCGTAGCAGTCATGACGTAGGCGCCGTTCTCGGTGTAGAGGCGCGAGGATATCTCGATCTCCTCCATTTCCTCCCGGGTGGGGATCCCGACGCCGATCAGCCGTTCGGTCGAATCCTCTTCTTCCTTCGTCGGGCTGAGAAGGTCGATCCAGACGATCCTGTCGACGTTGGAGACAATGTCGTCGACAGCGCGCAAACGATCATTGTCAGCGACGAACGCCTTGATCATCGCGGTTTCTCCCAACGCCTGACATGCTGTTCCGCGCCTACGGTTGCAAACGCTAAGCGCGCATAACCCCGCAGGGAAACAGCGTCAAGTGCGAGTGGACTGGGCTTGTTGCGCCGGTCAGGTGTTGAACTTGAACATCAGGATGTCGCCATCCTGGACGACGTATTCCTTGCCTTCGTCGCGCGCCTTGCCGGCTTCCTTGGCAGCGACTTCGCCGCCCAATGCGATGAAGTCGTTGTAGGCGATGGTCTGGGCGCGGATAAAGCCGCGTTCGAAATCGGTGTGGATGACCCCGGCGGCCTGCGGCGCCTTGGTGCCCTTGGCGATCGTCCAGGCGCGTGTCTCTTTCGGGCCGGCGGTGAAATAGGTGATCAGGTCGAGCAATTCGTAGCCGGCCCGGATGAGCCTATCGAGGCCAGGTTCCTCAAGACCCATCGACGACAGGAACTCCATCTCCTCGTCGTCCGGAAGCTGCGCAACCTCGGCCTCGATTGCCGCCGAGATCACGACGGTGCGGGCGCCCTGTGCCTCGGCCATCTTTTCGACGGCGCGGGTGTGCTCGTTGCCGGTGGCGGCGTCCTTTTCGGCGACGTTGCAGACATAGAGTACCGGGTGGGATGTCAGCAGGTTGAGGCCCTGAAGGATGCGAAGATCGTCCGCGGCGATGCCCTTCAGCAGGATGCGCGCCGGCTTGCCCGCCTGCAGAAGCTCAAGCGCCTTTTCCATGACCGGCAGCACGGTTGCTGCCTCCTTGTCCTTGACCTGCGCTCGCTTGCGGAACTGGGCGATGCGGCGCTCCAGGCTGTCGAGGTCGGCGAGCATCAGTTCGGTTTCGACGGTTTCGGCATCGGCCACTGGATCGATGCGTCCCTCGACATGCGTGATGTCGTCGTCCTCGAAGCAGCGCAGCACATGCACGATGGCGTCGACTTCGCGGATGTTGGCGAGGAATTGGTTGCCGAGGCCTTCGCCCTTCGAGGCGCCACGAACAAGTCCGGCGATGTCGACGAAGGAGATGCGGGTCGGGATGATCTCCTTCGACTTGGCGACGTCGGCGATCTTCCTCAGCCTGGGATCGGGCACGGCGACTTCGCCGGTGTTCGGCTCGATGGTGCAGAAGGGATAGTTAGCGGCCTGCGCCGCGGCCGTGCGGGTCAGCGCGTTGAAAAGCGTCGATTTGCCCACGTTGGGCAGCCCAACGATGCCGCATTTGAAACCCATGATGGTCCAGTCCTATCGGGAGGTCAGAATTTGCTCAGGGCTATGGGCGAAAGGGTCGACGATCGTCAAGTCCGGCGCTCAGTCTTTGCCGAACAGCTTCTTCAACATTGCCGCCATCGGACCGGTTTCGGGCAGCTTGATCGCCTTCTGCGGCCGCGCCTGATGGACGTGGCTCTGGGTCTTGGGTGCCTTCGGCGGCGGCCGGTCGTCCTCGCCGGTCGGCTGCAGCTTGTCCCGAAGCGCGAGCGTGATCTTGTTCATGAAGCCGTTTTCTTCGCCCTTCGCGAGCAGGTCGGCGTTGTCGGCGATGGCGCCGAGCAGAACGTCAAGCCAGTCGCGGTCGGCCCTGGAGAAGTCGCCGAGCACATGGCCGTGCACCATCTCCCTGACGCCGGGATGGCCGACGCCGATGCGGACACGTCGATAGTTGTTGCCGATGTGCTGATCCAGCGAGCGTATGCCGTTGTGGCCGGCCGAGCCGCCACCTGTCTTGACGCGCACCTTGCCCGCGGCGAGTTCGATCTCGTCATAGAACACGGTAACGTCTGAGGCTTGGAGTTTGTAGAAGCGAAGCGCTTCGCCGACGGCCTGACCCGACCGGTTCATGAAGGTCAGCGGCTTGACGAGGAGCACCTTCTCGCCGCCGAGCATTCCTTCGGCGACCTCGGCCTGGAACTTCTTCGACCAAGGCGAAAAAGAATGGCGGCGGGCAATCGCGTCCGCCGCCATGAAGCCGACATTGTGCCGGTTATCAGCGTATTTCGCACCCGGATTGCCGAGACCTGCAAAAAGCAGCATCCAAACGGCCCTCCGGGTCCGAACTTACTTCTTTTCTTCGGGCGCCGGGGCGGCAGCAGCCGGCGTCGCCGCGGCTTCAGCGGTCTCGGCTTCCGGCTTCATCGCGGAAGAGCCGGCGATCGTCGCGATGGTGAAGTCGCGATCCGCAATGACCGGTTTGACGCCTGCCGGCAGCTTGACCGAGGAGATGTGGATCGAGTCGCCGATGTCCGCGCCATCGAGGTCGACGGTGATGAACTCGGGGATCGCGTTGGCCGGGCAGCGGAACTCGACCTCGTGGCGAACGATGTTCAGCACGCCGCCACGCTTGATGCCGGGCGACTTGTCGTCGTTGATGAAGTGGACCGGGACGTCGACGTTGACTTCGGTGTCCTTGCCGACCCGCAGGAAGTCGACATGCAGCGGGAAATCCTTGACGGGATCGAGCTGATAGTCCTTCGGCAGGACCTGGATCTTCTTGCCGTCGACGTCGATGGTAGCGACGGTGGTCAAAAACCCGCCGCCGTGGATCTTGTAGAAAACGTCCTTGTAGGACAAGGCGATAGCCAGGGGAGGCTGTTTGTCGCCATAGATGACTGCAGGCACTTTACCGACGCGGCGAACTGCACGGGCGGACCCCTTACCGACCTGTTCGCGCGCTTCGGCCTTGAGCTCGTAAGTATCGTGGCTCATGGCTTTTCCTTTCGCGTTAATGGAGCATTTCCTGGAGTCCGCCGCAGCGGGCTCCGAAAATGTCGAAAGCCGCGAAATTCGCGGCCCTCATCCGCGTTGCCTCCAAGGGTGTCTACACGGGTGGCGGTGCTATAGCGGAAGGCGCGGAGGCGTGCAAGGAGGGACCTCCGGCGGTCTTGGCTCCCTGCCGGGCGCTCGGTGGCCGATGCCCTACCAGCGCGTATCGCCTATTCCAACACCACACACGGAATGCTGCCCGGCCCAACAATGCAAGCCTATCTGCCCTTCGATCTTTCACTGCAGGAGATGGCGATCCTTGTCGTCGCGGCGCTTGTGGCGGGCAGCGCGCGGGGCTTCTCCGGCTTTGGCGGGGCGCTGATCTTCGTCCCGGTGGCCAGTTCCGTCGTCGGACCAAGACTGGCTGTTCCGCTGCTTCTGATCGTCGATCTGGTGCTGACGCCGGGGCTGATCCCTCATGCATGGCGCAACGCCGACCGTCGCAATGTGGGGGTGATGGCGGTCGGCGCGGCCTTCGGAATTCCGGCAGGGACCTATGCCCTGACGCATGTCGACGGCACCACCATACGATGGGCGATCGTCGCCATCGTGGTCGTGCTGCTCACACTTCTGGTCTGCGGCTGGCGCTATCACGGGCGACCGCATCCAAGCATGACGCTTGGGGTCGGCGTCGTATCGGGTCTTTTCTCGGGAGCAGCGCAGGTAGGTGGCCCTCCGGTCGTGGCCTACTGGCTCGGTGCAGCCATCGCGCCGCAGACGGTTCGCTCGAACATCGTGCTCTATTTCGCCATCTCCAGCGTCATCTCGGTCGCAAGCTACCTGACTGCGGGCCTGATTACCTGGGAATCCGTCTGGTTGTCCCTGCTGATCGGCCCGACATTCGCGCTCGGACTGTTCGGCGGAGCCCGGCTGTTCAGCCGGGCGAACGAGACGACATTCCGGCGCGCCTGCTACGGGCTGATCGCTTGCGCCGCGATCATCGGCATGCCTGCGATGGATGGCGTCCTGAGATAGCGCCTTGCTGGCGTCTGTCAGTCGAACAGGCTGGAAACGGACTCTTCGGTCGCCGTCCGGGAAATCGCCTCGCCGATCAGGTCGGCGATGGACACGACGCGGATGTTGGGTGCAGCGTCCACGGCCGAGGTCGGCTGGATCGAATCCGTGATGACGAGTTCCTGAAGCTTTGATCCGGCGATGCGGGCGGCGGCGCCGCCCGACAGGACGCCGTGGGTGATGTAGGCCGTGACGCTGGTCGCCCCATTGGCCAGCAGGGCATCGGCGGCGTTGCAGAGCGTACCGCCCGAATCGACGATATCGTCGATCAGGATGCAATCCTTGCCGTCGACGTCGCCGATGATATTCATGACCTCGGATTCGCCCGGCCGTTCGCGGCGCTTGTCGACGATGGCGAGTTGCGCGTCGATGCGCTTTGCAAGCGCGCGCGCACGCACCACGCCGCCGACATCGGGCGACACGACCATGACGTTGCCGAGCTGCTTGTATTTGGCCTTGATGTCACGCGACATCACCGGAACCGAGAACAGATTGTCGGTCGGGATGTCAAAAAAGCCCTGAATCTGGCCGGCGTGCAGGTCGAGCGTGAGAACGCGGTTGGCGCCTGCGCGCGCGATCATGTTGGCGACGAGCTTCGCCGAAATCGGGGTGCGGCCGGACGCCCGGCGATCCTGTCGTGCGTAGCCGAAATAGGGAATCACCGCCGTGATGCGCCGCGCCGAAGAGCGCATGAACGCATCGATCATGATCAGCAGTTCCATCAGGTGATCGTTCGTCGGAAAAGATGTCGACTGGAGGATGAAGACGTCCTCGCCGCGCACGTTTTCCTGGATTTCGACGAAGATTTCCTGATCGGCGAAACGCCTGACGCTGGCTTTTCCGATCGGGATGTTGAGATAGCGCGCGACGCCCTCGGCCAGCACCCGGTTGGAATTGCCCGCGAAAAGTTTCATTCAGCGTCTCGGCCGTGTCGCCTGGATATGATCGGGCTTTTATAGGCAAGCGCCGCCATTGCAAGCGGCAGCCGCCATTTAATCCAAAGAATTGGTGTGTGCCGTCGTTATCCGGTGCTGCTGGCAAGCCATGAGGCGAGCTGGTCGATCGTGGAATCGGCTATCGCCTGCATGGTTGCGGGCGGCACTGATGCCCAGCCTTCGCCGGTTCCGGCGGGAGCTTTTTGCTGTCCATTGATGCGATGGAGCCGGTTTCCGGCAGGGTCGTACACATCCCAGACATAGATGATCGTGGTCTGGCCACCTTCGGTGAGCGTCGAGAAATAACCCTTCAGGACGTGGGTCGTGGCGGGATCGCTGCTGCCTGCGAGCGAGATGCCGCGGGCCCTGGCACGCTGCGCAAGGCGTTCCGTCAACGGCGCCGCCATCTCCACCGTTGCGCCCACGATCGGGTCGAAGCGAAGCCTGGTGCGCGCCGCAATGCCCGGATTGAGCGCTGCCGACGTGCCAGTGGATGCCGTCTGGACGGGAATGCCACCCTGCGCCTCGGCCTGGAGCGTGCCGGCGGCAGGTGGGGACGCAGCAATCGCGGAGGGTTCGAGCACGTCCTGCGTGCTCGTGCAGGCGGACACCGTGACCGCGGCAAGCAGCGATCCAGCCAATACCGGCAGTCGCTTCATGCCTGGATCTCCCTCTGACGCGATACGCTTACTTAGCTGGCAACCGCTCCTATCGTCACTGCACGATCAAGTCGAGATCATGGCGGGACAGCGGCTTCGGCTGCGAATCCGTCGTCAGGTAGGTCCGGCCGAGCGTCATCGCGGTCTCTGTTTCGGAGTCCATGATGATCATATGGGCGAAAAGCGTCATGTTGGGCGCGATCGGCTCCGAATTGCCCTGATAAAACATCGGCATATCCATCCAGGATGGGGTGAAGCGGGCGCCAAGCGAATAGCCGCAGGCGTTGAGACGGTGCTTGGTAAGACCATGCGCCTCCAGCGACCGCGCATGGGCGTCGAAGACGTCGCCGAACGTGTTGCCGGGGGTCATAGCCTTTTCAACGGCGAGAAGCGCTTCCCGCGCCGCCTCGAACAGTTCCTGATGTCGTTTCGACGGCTTGCCGGTCAGGACCGTGCGCATCATGGCCGCATGGTAGTGGTGAAAGACGCCCGCCCATTCCAGGGTCAGCTGGTCGTTCTTGTTGAGCTTGCGGCGGCCGGCCTTGTAGCGGCAAAGCAGCGCGTCCGGCCCGGAGCCGATGATGAATTCGTTGGCCGGATAGTCTCCGCCGCCTGCGAAGATCGTGCCCTGCATCGCCGCCAGTATGGCGGCTTCGTCGCCGCCCTGCTTGATCAAGGGAAGGGCTGCATCGAGCGCGTCGTCGGCGAGTTGCGCGGCCTTTTCTGCCTTCTTGATCTCGGCCGGGCTCTTGAAGAGGCGCAGGCGGCTGACGATCCCCGACGCATCGGCAATCTGGCCGAACGTCTGAAGCTGCTCGTCCAGCCGGCGACCGTTGAAGGCCGTGAGGCCGTGGGTGTCGTATTCGACGCCGATGCGTTTGCCGAGAAGGTCCAGGTCATTGAGCAGATTGCGCAGGTCGATCGCCGGGTTCGCGCCATCCCGGTCGGTCCACAGTACGATGTTTTCGATGATCGATGTATGGCGCGCCTGGCGCAGGTCGGCCGAGCGCGTCAGCAACACCATCGAGCCGTCGGACTTCACGACCAGCGACTGGAAGAAGCAGAAGCCGAATGTGTCGTAGCCGGTGAGCCAGTACATGCTTTCCTGCGCGAACAGCAGCACGGCGTCGAGCTTCTTCTCGGCCATCTCGATGAGCAGCCGGTCGCGGCGCGCGTCGAATTCCGATCGTTCAAAATGCAAGGCCATCAGGCAGACTCCAGTACAATGGCTGATATGTGCCGCCCGTAGTCCGGCTCGGAGCGGTGGGTGGCGCGGCGATACGAGAAGAAAAGGTCTTCCTCTGCATAGGTGCAGCGATGGAGCGCATCTGCGGTCACGCCGGCGGCGCAGAGGCGATCGACCGTATACCGGTTGAGATCGAACATCGCGTGACCGGGTTGCGCGGAAGGCGAAAAGTAGCGGTCGTTGGCAGGGGCCGCATCAATGAAACGCTCGACGAATTCGGGGCCGACCTCATAGTTCGCGGCGCTGATCGAGGGGCCCAGCACCGCCACTATCTTTTCACGCCGAGCGCCGAGACCTTCCATGGTCGAAATCGTGCTTTCGAGGACGCCTGTGAAGGCGCCTTTCCAACCGGCATGCGTTGCGCCGATCACGCGCGCCTCGGGATCGGCGAAGAGCACCGGGCCGCAGTCGGCGGAGGATGCGCCGACGGCGATGCCCGCAACGTCGGTGACGATACCGTCGGCCTTCGGGCGTTCGCCGGTGAAGGGTTCGCGCGCGACAAGAACGTCGGGCGAATGGATCTGGTAGGCGGTCAACAGGTGATCTGACGGGACGCCCATACATTCCGCGACACGGCGACGATTTTCGCGGACCAGCGCCGGATCGTCGGACGATCCGGTGCCCGTGTTCAGGCTGCCGTAGATGCCATCCGAAACGCCGCCGGTGCGGGTGAAATAGCCATGCCTAATGCCTGCGGGAGCGAACCGGTCGAGCAGTGGGGAACGGAGCGGTTCCGGTATGTTCTGGATCATGCCCGCCTTTTGTGTTCGGAAACCGATTTCGTCAATGCGCGTCTTCAACGCGGCGCGAAACGTCGTGGCAAAGAGTGGGGCAGGGGTTTTGCCAAGTCAACTCGCGCCGCCGAAGGGTGGTACCACGATACCCGACGGACGAATCGCCAACACCTTAAACAGCGTGCCCATCTGATCGGGGCCGGCGAGGCGCTCGACATCGGCGCTGATCTTTTCGCGCGCCGCAACGTCACCTGACTGACCGAGTTGCCCGGCGCGTTCCAGAAGTCCCATACCGAGCAGGAACTCGCCCTGGCTCGTCGTATCCGCTTTGAGGCCATGCCCCCGCGCGACAGCGGCGAGGGCGGAAAAATCGACATGCGAGGTAAGGTCGGCCTCGCCCGGATTGTCGAGGACGACTTCTGGGCGATGCGCCCGAACAGCCTGGAATGTGTCGCCGAGGCCGGGCTCCAGGTGGCCATAGTCGAAAAAGATGCCGCAGCCGCCTTGATTCGCGATGCGTTCGGAGATCGTAGACATCATGGCCTCGCGCGCGGGCGCGATTTCGAAGATGCTTCCCTCCAGCGCATGTTTCGCGTCCGTTGGCAGCGCATCGGCGGCAAGCGAAGCCGTGCCGATGCCGAACTGCAGCGCGCCGTCGGCGTCAAGGCCAACCGCGCGCTCAAGCCACTTGCCGTCCCGCTTCACAAACTGGCGAAAGGGCAGGGCGTCGAAAATCTCGTTGCCGACCACGAGCAAAGGCTGGTCTTTGAGGGTGTCGAGCTTGGCATGCCAACCGAACGAACCGTTGTCGCCGCCCAGCGTCTCCTTCTGGGTCGCGGATAGGCGTGGGCTGGCTTCGACCAGCGCAAAATCAGCGCTGTCGGCGAGTTGCGGCGCCAGGCGGCCGATGGTGCGGACCATGTCCTTCATCAGCGTGCCACGTCCGGGGCCAATCTCGGCGATCGTTACGGAAGCAGGGCTACCGATCGCCTGCCAGCCCTGCACCAGCCATACGGCAATCAGTTCTCCGAACATCTGGCTGATTTCCGGCGCGGTGACGAAGTCGCCGTTCGTCCCGAACGGATCGTGCGTGGTGTAGTAGCCATTTTCCGGATCGAGCAGGCATGCCGCCATGTAGTCGGCCACCGAGATCGGACCTGCGGACCGGATCAGTCCCGCGATCTTCTGAGCAAGCCGGTTCATGCCGAGGAGCGGGCCACCTGCGATGTCCCGCGCCATATGGCCCAGATGCCGAAGAGCACCATGGGAAACGACAGAACCATGCCCATGGTGAGCCAGCCTCCGGCAAGATAGCCGATCTGCACGTCCGGCTCGCGAAAGAATTCCACGACGACGCGCGAGAGGCCGTAACCCGCCAGGAACATGCCGGAGACCACACCGGGGTTCTTGAGCTTGAGGAAGCCGTGGGTGAGGATGCGAAGCACGAGGAACAGGACAAGGCCCTCGAGCGCCGCCTCATAGAGCTGGCTGGGATGGCGCGGCATGGGTCCGCCGTTGGGGAAGACGAAGGACCATGGGACGTCGGTAGGACGGCCCCAGAGCTCGGAATTGATGAAGTTGGTGAGGCGGACCAGCCCGAGCCCGACTGGAACGCCAGCCGAAATTACGTCGAACATCGTCCAGATGCCGATGCCGCGCGAACGCGCGAAGAGGATCATCGCGATCGTGACGCCCGCAAAGCCGCCGTGGAACGACATGCCGCCCTGCCATACCGCGAGGATGTCCAGCGGATTGGCTATGTAGCGGGCGAAGTCGTAGAACAGGATGTAGCCGACGCGCCCGCCGAGCACGACGCCGATCGCGGCCCAGACCAGGAAATCGTCCACGTCTTCCGGCCTCATGGGCGTGACGCCCGACGGCCATAGCCGCGCGTTGGTGACCAGGCGCTTGGAATACCACCATGCGAACAGGATGCCGACGACGTAGCCGACGCCGTACCAGTGAATGGCGAGCGGCCCGATCTGGACGATGACCGGATCGATGTCGGGGAAGGGGAGGACCGCCAGCGGCAGCATGAGATAGTCGGGCACCATGTTCTCCGGCATCGCAGATGGCGCGGAACATGATGCAGGGCCTTGGCGGGGTCAAGGCGAATGGATCGCCGCTTTCGTTCCGGTGCTTGCATTCGCGGGCGCACGTAACTAGGTCATTGGAAGGTGCTCTATCTATGGTTAGATCGTCCTTTGTGCCTCCGATAGGACGCACGGCGATCCAGGAGGTTTGCCATGTCGACCGGATCGAACCGCATTCTCGATGAATTCGCCAAGCTGATGACCGATGCCGCGGGAGCCGCGCAGGGCGTGCGCCGGGAAGTCGAGACAGCATTCAAGGCGCAGGCCGAAAAGATGCTGAATTCGATGGAAGTCGTACAGCGCGAGGAGTTCGAGGCGGCGCGCGAAATGGCCGTCAAGGCTCGCGCCGAAAACAAGGCGCTGGCGACCCGCATCGCCGCGCTTGAAGAGAAAATCGTTGCCCTGACCGGGGAAAAACCTTCAGGCGAGGCTGCCGAAACGCCCTCCAGGCCGCGCGCCAAAAAATAATTCTCGCGACTTTTCCACAAAGCCCGGCCCGGAAAAGCGGTTGTTCCTGAATCGCTTACCGGCATGCGTGACTCTTTGTGACGGACGCTTTCCACACCCCTGCGAACCCCGCGGCCAAAAAGGGGCTGTTCACGCGACTCTCCATCAATACACTGAATTTGTTGCATGATTCGGAACCGGGTCATGCGCCGGGTGTGGGGTCCGGCAGATGGCCTGTTGCGCCGAAGTCCTGCCTGCCCGAGTTCGATAAAGAGATTGTTCGTCGTGTGCCTCGGGCCGAGCGCCTTGGCGCTCCCAGAACGACAGGAAGCATTTGCATGGAACTGATCGAACTTGAGATTGCCCGCGAGATCCATCCGGTCGATGTCATTGAGCAGGTGGCCCACACCAACGACTGGGCCTTCGAGCGAACCGGAGATGACGAAATTTCCATTTCGGTCGCCGGAAGCTGGACAGACTATCATGTGTCCTTCTCCTGGATGGAGGATTTCGAGGCGCTGCATCTCGCCTGCGCCTTCGACATCAAGGTTCCGGAAGCGCGCGCGCTCGAGGTGATGCGGCTGTTGTCGCTCATCAACGAGCAGATGCTGTTCGGGCATTTCGATCTGTGGGAGCAGGAAGGCGCGATCATGTTCCGGCAGTCGCTGCTGCTTGCCGGCGGCGCCGAGCCGACGAGCCAGCAGGTCGAAGTGCTGCTGTCATCCGCGCTCGAGGCCTGCGAATGCTACTTCCAGTCCTTCCAGTTCGTCGTCTGGTCCGGCACCTCGGCCAAGGACGCGCTGTCCAGCGTGCTCTTCGAAACGCAGGGCAACGCCTGACGGCGCCATGAGCAGCGGGATCGAGAAGAAGCCGGAGATAAGCTTCGCGGATTTCGATCGCGTCGACATCCGCGCCGGCACCATCGTGGAAGCAGAACCCTTTCCCGAGGCGCGCAAACCCGCGATCAAGTTGAAGATCGATTTCGGCGCGCCGCTGGGCGTCAAGAAATCCTCGGCTCAGATCACGAAATACTATTCGCCAGACACACTGGTCGGCCGTCAGGTCCTCGCGGTGGTGAATTTCCCGCCGCGCCAGATCGGGCCGTTCATGTCGGAAGTCCTGACGCTGGGTTTTCCCGATGAAGAGGGTGCGGTCGTACTCGGCGCCATCGAGCGCACGGTGCCTGATGGCGGACGGCTGTTCTAGCGGTCGGCAGCGTCGACAGACGCGCGGGCGGCCCGAATGTTGTCCATGAACATTTCCGCGCACGCCTTCCAGGTGTAGCGCATCGCGCGCTCCCGGGCGGCGGCGCGGTCGACCTCAAGTGCGGTAAGCGCGGCATGCCGCAGGTGCTCGGACACGACGCCCCCGAAGCCGTCGCCGACGATATCGATCGGGCCGGTGACCGGAAAGCCGGCGACTGGGGTACCGCTCGCAAGCGCTTCGATGATCACGTTGCCGAACGTGTCGGTGCGGCTCGGAAAGACAAAGACGTCCGCCGACGCATAGATGCGCGCCAGCTCGTTGTTGGGCCTGTGGCCAAGGAAATGGGCGTCGGGATATTTGGCCTTCAGCCTGTCGAATTCGGGGCCTTCGCCGACGATCACCTTGCTGCCGGGAAGGTCGAGGTCGAGGAACGCGGGCAGGTTCTTCTCCACCGCGACGCGGCCGACGCAGAGGAAGATCGGCCTCGGGAAGTCGAGTTCGCCGCGTTTTTCCGGATTGAAGTGATCGACATCCACGCCGCGCGTCCAAGGCTGCAACTTGGTGAAGCCGCGTGCTTCGAGGTCGTTGGCCATCGAAGCGGTCGCCACCATCGTACCCTGGCCGGAATTGTGGAAATTTCTCAGCCAGCGATAGGTCCAGTCCTCGGGGATAGGCAGTCGCGCGGTCACATATTCCGGGAAGCGCGTATGATAGCTTGTCGTGAACGGCTGCTTGCGGGCGATACAGAAACGCCGCGCCATCAGGCCGAGCGGACCTTCCGTGACGATGTGGACGTGGTCGGCGCCACTCTTCTCGATGAGGCGGTGAACCCGCCCCGGCGTGGTGAGCGCCAACCTGATGTCGGGATAGGTCGGCATCGGCAGGGTACGAAAAAGCGCGGGCGTCAGGAACGTGACGTTGACGCCAAAGGTCTTCAGCGTTTCTGTCAGCCGTTCGAGCGTGTGGACGACGCCATTGACCTGCGGCCGCCAGGCATCGGTGACCATGAGGATGTGCTTCGGGCCGGACCAACGCGCGTCGGCCAGGCCTTCGTCGGCTCTCTCGAAGGAATTCGTCAGGGCGCTGATTCGAGCGTGGCGCATGGCGCGCCTTTGAGCATCGTTTCATGACAGGCACATGAATCGACCGCGCGGATGGTTGCCCTCAGGCGGGGACGCGCACGATGACGCGCAGGCCACCCATCGGGCTGCTGTCGAGAGTGATGTCGCCGCCATGGCTTCGCGCGATATCGCGGGCGATGGACAGGCCGAGGCCTGTCCCACTCGAGTCGAGATTGCGCGCTTCATCGAGACGCACGAAAGGCTTGAACACGTCGTCGCGCCTGCTGGCCGGAATGCCCGGACCGTCATCGTCGAGAACGACGGTAAGCGAGCCCTTGGTGTGGACGGCCTCGACGCGAATGTTGTCCGCGTAGCGCAGTGCGTTGCCGATGACGTTGGCGAGCAGGCGGGAAAACGCATTCGGCCGGACGTGGATGGTCGGGTCGCCTGTCAGCGTCGTCACCAGCGTCTTCTTCCTCAGCCTCGCTTCGTCGGCGAGCGTCTCGAAATAGGCGGCAAGGTCGAACCGTCCGGGGTCCTCCGCCGCCTCGCCGCGAGCGAAGTCCAGATAGCCCTGCAACATCGACTGCATGTCGTCGATGTCCCGGTTGAGCGCCTCGACATCGGGTTTCGAGCCGGACAGGGCCAGTTGCAGCTTGAAGCGGGTCAGGATGGTGCGCAGATCATGGCTCACGCCGGAAAGCATCGCCGTGCGCTGTTCGATCTGGCGCTCGATGCGCTCGCGCATCTGGATGAACGCGAAGCCAGCTCGCCGCACCTCCTCGGCGCCGCGCGGCCGGAAATCGGGCGGCGTCGGGCGACCCTTGCCGAAGCTTTCCGCAGCCTCCGCGAGCTTGAGGATCGGCTTGATCTGGTTTCGCAGGAAGGGAATGGCGATCATCAGCAGCACGAGGGATGTGCCGACCATCCAGACGATGAAGATGTGCGTGTTCGACGCGTAGGCCTGGCCGCGGCGGACGAAGGCGCGCAGCACCTTGCCCTCCAGTTGGATGCGCACCTCCAGCACGCCGGAATCTCCCACCGTGTCGATCCAGAAAGGCCTGCTGATCTGCTTGGTGATTTCGGCCGAAAGGATCTGATCGAGGATAGAGAAGAAGGGCTTGCGGCCAGCAGGAGGCAACGGGTCGGGCGGCAGGATGTCGATCTTCATCGAAAGCCGATCCTGCGCGATGCGGATGACGTTCGCGTAGTCCGGGTCGTTCGGATAGGTTTCGATCATGTCGACGACCGCGGCCAGGTCGCGGGTCGTTGCCGTCGACAGACGCTGCGTGACCTGCTGCCAATGGCGCTCCATGAATACGAGCGTGACCACGGACTGCAGCAGGATCATCGGGGTGATGATGATCAGCAGCGAACGCGCGTAGAGGCGTTTCGGCATGTAGATGCCGACCAGGCGCCAGAAGCGGTTCCAACTGTTCGACACGGCGCCTGCGGCACGCAGGACGCGGGCAAGCGGTCCGCTATCTTCAGGGCGTTGGGCCTCTATGTCGCTGGTTGCCATGCTTGTTCCGCTCGCCCGCCGCGTGTCGGCAGGGCATTGATCATTCTAGGGTAAGGGCAGCTTCTCTGGAACCTTGCTTTTAAGCGATTGATTCCGAACCAAGGTTCCAGCAGACCCTGCGGCGGTGCCGGCATGATGTCTTTATCCGCAAATTATGCGCATATGAGGATCGTTCGTCCGACGCCAGTCCGATCAAGTGTGTCCATGCAGTCTGTCTTCTTCAACTATTCGATCTTCAGCATCCTTCTCACGCTGGCCGTCATGGCGCGGATCCTGCTGAGACCGAACCGCGTGCCCGCTTCGCGGATCGCCTGGCTCGTGGTCGTGGGCACCTTGCCTCTCCTCGGCATCGCCGCATACCTTCTGCTTGGCGAGGTCCGCATCGGCAGGGGGCGCCTGACCCGCGTGCGCGACGCGTTGGCGCGCATACCCAGGTAGCAGGACGGCGGCGACGAAATCGTCCCGGAGCAATATAGGAACCTCTTCCGGCTCGGACACTCCGTCAGCGGGTTCTGGCCCGTTGGCGGCAATACTGGCCGATTGCTGGCCGATTCAAACGCGACGATCGACGCGATGGTGGCCGACATTGATGCCGCACAGCATCATGTGCATGTGCTTTTCTACATCTGGCTAGCCGACAACAACGGTCGCAGGGTGATCGAGGCGCTGAAACGCGCCGTCGCGCGCGGCGTTGTCTGCCGTGCCATGGTGGACGATTTGGGATCTCGCCCACTGGTGCGCTCGGAGCACTGGAAGGCGATGCGCGATGCGGGGATCAAGGTCGCGAGCGGGCTGGCGATCGGAAACCCGTTCCTCAGAGTATTCACCAGCCGCATCGATCTTCGAAACCACCGTAAAATCGTGGTGATCGACGGGGCTATCACCTATTGCGGGAGCCAGAATTGCGCCGATCCCGAATTCCGCGTCAAGGCGCGCTATGCGCCCTGGGTCGATGCGATGGTGCGTTTCGAGGGACCGATTGCCTATCAGAACCAGGTGCTTTTCGCTGGCGACTGGATGGCCGGAGTCAGGGAGGACCTCGGCGACCTGCTCAAGCAGCCCCCCTCATTGCCTGATGCCGTCGCAATGCCGGCGCAGGTCATCGGAACCGGGCCCACGGTGCGCGTTTCGGCCATGCAGGAGGTGTTCCAGTCGCTGCTTTTCGCGGCTCGCCGCGAGATCGTCATCACGACGCCCTACTACATTCCCGATGACTCGCTCCAGAACGCGCTTTGCGCTACCGCCTATCGCGGGGTGGACACCACGATCGTTTTTCCGGCGCGCAACGACTCCTGGATCGTCGGAGCGGCGAGCCGCAGCTACTATGCGGACCTGCTGGCGGCCGGCGTGAAGATCCACGAATATGTCGGTGGATTGCTGCACACCAAGTCGATGACGGTCGATGGTGAACTGATGCTGATCGGCTCGGCCAACATGGACCGGCGAAGCCTGGATCTGAACTACGAAAACAACATCCTCGTCCATGATGCCGCTCTGACGACGGCCATGGCGACGCGCCAGCAGCAATACATCAGCCAATCACGGGCGGTGACGCTTGAGGAAGTTGCCGGCTGGTCGATGCCGCGCAAGCTGCTCAACAACACCGTGGCCATTCTCGGCCCGCTTTTCTGACGGCCTTTATTCCACGCTCAACCGGTAGCCGATGCCGCGTACGGTCTGCAGCCAGACGGGATTGGAGGGATCGCGCTCGATCTTGCGGCGCAGCCGGTTGATCTGAACGTCGATCGTCCGCTCGCCGACCTCCGACTCTCCGGCCACAAGTTCGTGACGCGGAATGGTCTCGCCAGCACGGCTGGCGAAGATGGCAAGGATTTCCTGCTCGCGGTCGGTCAGCTTCAACGGCTCTCCACCGCGCTTGAGTTCGCGCCTGGCGATCTGGAACGTATAGGGCCCGAACACGAGTTGCTCGACCTTTGGCGGCACCTGGGGTCCACCGCGCCGCAGGATGTTGTTGATGCGCAGGATCAGTTCGCGCGGGTCGAAGGGTTTCGGCAGATAGTC
>Ga0335394_10000590_pt1 | contig 39178 bp, 34 predicted proteins | sample MAT03_FD_205741 | JGI IMG/M metagenome (GOLD analysis project Ga0335394, IMG submission 205741) | Freshwater microbial communities from Lake Fryxell liftoff mats and glacier meltwater in Antarctica - MAT-03 (spades assembly) (version 2) ...
CGTCGTCACCATGCGCCAGCTGCTCGAGGCCGGTGTCCACTTCGGACACCAGACCCGCCGTTGGAACCCGAAGATGAAGCGTTTCATCCACGGCGAGCGCAACGGCATCTACCTCATCGACCTGCAGCAGACGCTCGGCCGGATCGAGACGTCCTACAGCTTCGTCCGCGACCTCGTCGCCGGCGGCGGCACCATTCTGTTCGTGGGCACCAAGAAGCAGGCTCAGGATCCGGTGCAGAGCTACGCCGAGAAGTGCGGGATGCCCTACGTCAACGAGCGTTGGCTCGGCGGCATGCTCACCAACTTCCAGACCATCTCCAAGCGGGTCGCGAAGATGAAGGAGTACCAGCGCATGCGCGACTCCGGTGAGTTCGAGGCCATGCCCAAGAAGGAAGCCCTCCTCATCAGTCGCGAACTCGAGAAGCTCGAGCGCAACCTGGGCGGCATCCGCAACATGGAGCGCCTGCCCGACGCCATCTTCGTGCTCGACACGAACAAGGAGGACATCGCGGTCACCGAGGCCAACAAGCTGGGCCTTCCGATCGTGGCGGTCGTCGACACCAACTGCGACCCCGACATCATCCAGTTCGTCATCCCCGGCAACGACGACGCCATCCGTTCGGCCAACCTCATGGCCCGCGTGATCGCCGATGCCGTGGAGGAAGGCCGTTTCATCGCCTCGCGTTCGCGTCAGGCCAGCGCCGACGCCGCGGCCGTGCCGGCCGAGCGCACGGCCGAGGAAGAGGCGGCCCACGAGTCCGCCCAGGCCGAGGCCCGCCGTGAGGCCACGCTCGCCGCGCAGCAGCGTGAGGCGCGCATCGCCGCGGAGGCGTCGGAGCCGTCGCAGTCCGCGATCGAGACCGAAGCCCTGTCGGCCGACGAGGACACCCACGCCGGGCTGACCCCCGAGAACGCCCAGAACCTCCTCGACGACGCCTCGGCGGCCACTCAGGCCGAGATCGCCGCTGAGACCCCCGCTGAGACCGCCGCTGAGACCCCTCCCGCTTCCGAGACCCCCCAGGAGTCCTGAACACCATGGCCGATTTCACCGCGCAGGACGTCAAGGCCCTTCGTGATGCCACCGGAGCCGGGATGATGGACGCCAAGAAGGCGTTGCAGGAGAACGACGGTGACATGGAGGCGGCGGGCCAGTGGCTACGCGAGAAGGGCATGGCCAAAATGGCCAAGCTCGAGGATCGCGACAACACCCAGGGGTCGGTGACCGTGGTCGTCGACGGCCCGGTCGGCGCCATCGTGGAGCTCAAGAGCGAGACCGACTTCTCGGCCAAGGCCGACGACTTCACCTCGCTGGTGCAGGACATGGCCGAGTTGGTCGTGGCCAAGGGGGCCGAGGCGGTGAGCGAGTTGAGCGACGAGCTCGACAGCCTCCGGATCGCCAAGAAGGAGAACATCGAGCTGGGGCCGGTCGTGCGGTTCGCCGCCGCCGACGGGAACGTGCTCGACTCCTACCTGCACATCCAGGACGGGCGCGGCGTCAACGCCGTGCTCGTGGAACTGGCGGACGGCAGCCGCGAGCTGGCTCACGACATCGCCGTGCACATCGCCTTCTCGAAGCCGGCGTACCGCACCCGCGACGAGGTGCCGGCCGACGCCGTCGAGAAGGAACGCCAGGCCCTGCTCGACATCACCAAGGCCGAGGGCAAGCCCGAACAGGCCTGGCCGAAGATCGTCGACGGCCGCCTCAACGCCTGGTACAAGGATCAGGTGCTGTTGGAGCAGAACTTCGTCCGCGACGACAAGCAGACCATCACGCAGTATCTCGGCGACGCCACGCTGGTGCGCTTCGCCCAGGTCTTCATCGGCGCCTGATGGGCGAGTCGGCGTCGGCTGAGCCATCGACGGCCCGCTGGTCCCGGGTACTGCTGAAGGTCTCGGGCGAAGCTTTCGCCGGCGAGGCCGGGTACGGCATCGACGGTGTGGTCGTCCAGCGGATCGCCAAGGAGATCGTCGAGGTCTCTCGTGATCTGCAGGTGCAGATGGCCATCGTGGTCGGTGGTGGGAACATCTGGCGAGGCATGTCGGGGGCCGGTGCCGGCATGGACCGCGCCCAGGCCGACTACATGGGGATGCTGGCGACGGTCATCAATGCGCTGGCCCTGCAGGACACGCTCGAGCAGCTCGGCCAGCCCACGCGTGTGCAATCGGCCATCCACATGGCTCAGGTCGCCGAGCCCTACATCCGGCGTCGCGCCGTTCGCCATCTCGAGAAGGGTCGAGTGGTCATCTTCGCCGGTGGTACGGGCAACCCGTTCTTCACGACCGACACCACCGCGGCGCTACGGGCCGTCGAGATCGAGGCCGGGGTGCTGCTCAAGGGCACCCACTCGGGCACCGACGGCATGTACACCGACGACCCTCGCACCAACCCCGACGCCACCAAGCTCGACGAGGTCACCTACCTGGATGTGCTCAACCAGGGTTTGCGGGCGATGGACTCGACGGCGATCACCCTGTGCATGGACAACCGTCTGCCGATCGTGATGTTCGACCTGACCGGTGACGGCAACGTGCGGGCTCTGCTCGAGGGGCACGCCATCGGCACCCTGGTGCACTGATCCCGCTCGGGTCGTCGGCGCTTACGCCCGCCCCTGGAGCCGGAAGGGGTAGCGTCGTGGGCGTCCGGTCGGGCTGGTTCCCGGCCCCGCACCGATGCCCGTCCCCGGTGGACGGGTCCGGCGGTTCGAGCCCCCGGTCGCACCGCCCGACGAGGTCGAAGGTGAAAGAGAGCGGTACCCCATGACGAGCGAGATGGCCGATCTGGCCTTGGCCGAGTCCGTCGAGAAGATGCAGAAGGCGGTCGTGCACGCCAAGGCCGAGTTCGCCAGCATTCGCACGGGTCGCGCCGCACCGGCGCTGGTCGAGCGGATCATGGTCGACTACTACGGCTCCGAAGTGCCGATGCAACAGCTCGCCGGTTTCTCGGTGCCCGAGGCCCGTCAGCTCATCATCAACCCTTTCGACAAGGGAGCGATGGGCGCCATCGAGAAGGCGATCCAGAACTCCGACCTCGGCCTGAACCCGAGCAACGACGGGAACTCGATCCGGTTGTCGTTCCCGCCGCTCACCCAGGAGCGACGCAAGGACCTGGTGAAGGTCGTCAAGAACATGGCGGAGGAAGGTCGCGTGGCCCTGCGCCAGGTACGGCGCCAGACCCGCCATGAGCTCGATGCTCTCGAGAAGGGTGGCGATCTGTCGAGCGACGAGTTGGCTCGGGCCGAGAAGGAGCTCGACAAGATCATCCATGCCCAGGAAGCCGAGATCGACAAGGCCTTGGCGACCAAAGAGCACGAGCTGCTGGAGGACTGATGGCGTCCGACGATCTCTTCCCGACCGCCGGTGACGACGAGACCCCACCGACGCCGAACGAGGGGGTGCGGCTGATCTCCGCCGATGAGGTCGACAAAGTGGCCGAGCGGGGTGGGGTGGCCAAGCGCCGTCGGGCCGACGAGCCGAAGTACGGCGATCGGCCCGCGGCGCCGCCCGACGACGCCCGACCCACCATCCGGTTCCCGCTGCCCGACTCCGGCGACGCGGCCGAGATCGAGCGGCCGCGCGTGGCGCCGGTCGAGCCTCGCGTGGCCGAGGGCTCGGTGCGGCCGACCCCTGCGCCCGAGCCTGACGACGTGACCAGGGTGATCCTCGGAGATGCGGCCGAGCCGGTCCTGGACCTCGGGCCCGCCACCGGCGAGTCGTTGCTTCCCCACTGGACCGAACCGGCCACGGGGCAGGTGCCCCGTGTGGTGATCGGCGACGACGCCCCGGCTGACGCCGACGACGAGCAGCGATGGGGCGCCTACGCCGCCGGCACCACCCGCTGGCGCGACGAGCACGACACCACCGACCACGGTGACCTCATGGCCGACCTGGCCACCACCGCGTCGGACCCGGACGCCGGCTCGGGCATGGGGGCGCTCGACATCACCCCCCGGGCCAGCGAAGAGGCCTATCTGAACTTCGACGACGTGGATCTCGCCGCCGGCGCGCCGCCGACCAAGGCGGGTCGGCGACGCCGTTCGGCCGGTGCGGCGGCGGCGGGTGGCCCCATCGACCTCTCCGGTCGGTCGCCCGCGCCGAGCGTTCCCCCTCCCCCTCCGCCCCTCCCCGCCGTCGAGGCGGTGGCCGATGCACCGCGCCGCCGCCGTTCGTCGCCTTCGGACTCGCCTCCGCCCGTTCCTCCGCCGTCCTCGGGGGGCGGGCTGCGTCTGCCTTCCACCCACCCGGGGCCGGTCGACCCCGAGTTCGATCCGGCTGCGCCGCGGTCACGTCGCCGCCCCCCGGCCGAGCCCACCGGTACCGACGGTACCGGGCGCAACGTGCCCCAGGCCGTGGCCGTCGGTCTGGTCATCGCCCTCGTCGCCGCGGTGGCGTTCGCCATCGGCCCGGTCGCGGCGATGGTGCTCGTGACCGTGGTGGTGGCCGTCGCCGGCGCCGAATACTTCGGAGCGGTGCAGCGCGGTGGGTTCCGCCCGGCGACGTTGCTCGGCCTGGTGGCCACCGCCGTGCTGCCCGTCGCCGCCTACTGGCGGGGCGAGGCGGCGGTGCCGCTGGTGTTGTTCTTGTCGGTGGTCGTCGGGGTGCTGTGGTTCATCCTCGGTGTGGGGGGGTCGGCCCGGCCGACCGCCAACCTCGGGGTGACGCTTCTCGGGATCACGTGGATCGGCGTGTTCGGCTCGTTCGCCGCACTGATCCTCGACATCCCCGCCCAGGGCGTGTCGATCCTGCTGGTCACCGTGGTCGCCGCCGTCGCCGCCGACGCCGGGGCGTTCTTCGTCGGTCGGGCGATGGGACGGACGCCGCTGGTGGCCACCTCGCCCAACAAGACCGTGGAAGGGCTCGTGGGGGGCATCGTCTGCACGCTGGTGGCGGTGTTCGTCGTGGCGGTGGCGTTGGGATTCGGTCCGTTCAGCGTGGGTCAGGCCCTCGTGTTCGGTCTCGTCGTGGCGGTCGTGTCGCCGCTCGGCGACCTGGCCGAGTCGCTGCTGAAGCGTGATCTCGGCCTCAAGGACATGGGCTCGTTGCTGCCCCAGCACGGCGGGATCCTCGATCGGTTCGACGCCCTGCTCTTCGTGCTGCCCACCGCCTACTACCTGTCGAGGGCCTTCGGCTTCGTGGGCTGATCGCCGGCAAAGGTCCGGCCCGGGGCGAATCCCTGGTGGCGCGTCGGTAGGCTCATCTCATGTCTGCCACGCGGGTTGCGCTGGCCGGTTCCACCGGCTCCATCGGCACGCAGACCCTCGCCGTGGTGGCGGCCGAACCCGACCGGTTCGAGCTCACCGCGCTGGGCGCTTCGGGCCGCCAACCCGAGATCCTCATCGCCCAGGCCCGGGCGGTGCGACCCAAGGTCGTGGCCGTGGCCGACCCCGGTGCCGTGGCCGAGGTGGCGGCGGCCTTGCCCGAGTGCGACGTGCGCGGAGGCCCGGAGGCCCTGGCCAGCCTGGCCGAGGAAGCCGACGTCGTGGTCAACGGCGTGGTGGGCTTCGCCGGTCTGGCTGTCACGCTGGCCACCTTGTACGCCGGGCGGCGCTTGGCGCTGGCCAACAAGGAGTCGCTCATCGCCGCCGGGCCCGTCGTGCAGAAGGCCCGCCGCACGCCAGGGGCCGAGCTGGTACCGATCGACAGCGAGCACGGCGCTCTGCACCAGTGTCTGCGGGCCAACGACGAACCGTCCCGGGTGGCCCGCCTGCTGCTCACCGCCAGCGGCGGCCCCTTCCGCGGTCGCCGGGCCGAGGAGCTGGCGTCGGTCACCATCGACGAGGCGTTGGCCCATCCCACCTGGTCGATGGGACCGAAGATCACCGTGGACTCCTCGACGCTCATGAACAAGGGCCTCGAGGTCATCGAGGCCCACGAGCTGTTCGGCGTCCCCGCCGGTGATGCCGGGGTGGGCATCGGCTTCGACCAGATCGACGTGGTGGTGCACCCGCAGTCGATCGTGCACTCGATGGTGGAGTTCACCGACGCCTCGACGATCGCCCAGCTCTCCAACCCCGACATGCGCCTGCCCATCGGGTATGCGCTGGCCTGGCCCGACCGCATCGCCACGCCCTTCGGTCGCATCGACTGGACCGAGCTGGGCCGGCTCGACTTCGAAACCCCCGACCGGGTCGCGTTCGGTTGCCTCGATCTGGCCTACGCCGCCGGGCGTGCCGGCGGTACCGCACCGGCGTGGCTGAGCGCTGCCAACGAGGTGGCGGTCGACGCCTTCCTCGAAGGGCGCATCCGATGGGCCGACATCGCCACCCTCGTGGGGGCCACCCTCGACGCCCACGACGGCGCCCCTCCCGCCGACGTTGAAGCCGTCATCGCCGCCGACGCCGAGGCGCGTCGGGTGGCCACCGCCCTGCTCGCCCAGTTCGATCCCCCCGGAGCCCCATCGTGAGCGACACCCTCCGCCCTCCTGCGCCGTCCGACCCGAACGCCGCCGACCACCGTCCCTGGCCGTCGGTCGGGGCCACGGCCCCGCCCCCGTTGCCGCCGGTAGCCGACGACGGTCGCCATTCGGGTGGTGGAGAAGAGCCGCCGGTGCCCGCACCGGTCGGGTCGCCCCTCTTCGCCGACCAGCGGGTCCGTCTGGCGCTGCTCGTCGCCTCGGTGATCGGTCTCGGGCTGTTCGCCGGCTGGCCGGTTCTGCTCATGGTCGGCGCCATCGTGGTGTCGGTGTTCCTGCACGAGCTCGGCCACTTCCTCGTGGCCAAGTGGGCGGGCATGAAGGTCACCGAGTTCTTCATCGGGTTCGGCCCCCGCATCTGGTCGTTCAAACGTGGTGAGACCGAGTACGGACTCAAGGTGATCCCCGCCGGTGCCTATGTGCGCATCATCGGCATGCACACGTTGGAGGAGGTCGATCCCGGCGACGAGGCCCGCACCTACCGCAACAAGCCGTTCGCCAAGCGCCTCCCGGTGGTATTGGCCGGGCCGGCCATGAACCTGCTCATCGGGTTCATCCTCCTGGTCGTGATCTTCGCCGGCTTCGGTGCCCCCCAGCCCGACCAGTGGGAGGTGCGTCGTGTGCTCACCGGTTCCGGGGCGGCCGCCGCCGGTGTTCAGGTCGGCGACCGCATCGTCTCGGTCGGTGGTCAGTCCGTCGGCGAGTTCACGGACCTGGCCGGTGCGGTCCGTCCGAACGCCGGGTCCGAGGTGGCCGTCGTCGTCGAGCGTGACGGCCAGGAGATTCCGCTCACGGCCACGCTGGGCTGGGAGCTCGCCGCCGCGGGTGCGGCGGCATTGCCGGGCCTCGACCTCGGCGACCAGGTCACCAAGGTCGGCGACACCGAGATCGGCAACTATCAGCAGTTGAGCGAGGTGCTGGCTGCGGCACCGCCGGGCGTCGAGCAGCTCACCTTTCTGCGCGATGACTTCGCTTACACCGCCGAGGTGACGGTGCCGGTGACGCTGCCCGACGATGGCGTCCGGGGCCTGCTCGGCGTGTCGCCACAGACGCCTCGCGTCCGCGAGAACGTGGGTGCCGCCGCCGGCGAGGCGGCCAGCACCTTCGGCGAGGTCACCGTGATGTCGGTGCAGGGCCTCGGGCGCTTCTTCTCCCCCGACGGGCTCAGCCGTTACGCCGAGCTTTTCCGGGCCGACTCGTCCACCGACCCGTCGGCCCCCTCCTCGGTGACGCCGGTGGACCCGAATGCCCCCGTTCCCCAGGCCAGCACTGCGGCCGGCAGCGGTGACGAGGACCGGGTGCTGTCGATCCTGGGTGTCATCCGGCTCGGCTCTCAGGCCGCCGACGGTGCGGGAGCCGTCACGTTCCTGTTCCTGCTGGTGACCGTCAACATCTTCCTGGGGCTCATCAACCTGGTGCCGTTGCTGCCCTTCGACGGCGGCCACGCCGCCGTGGCGATCTACGAGGGCATCCGGTCGCGCATCTCCCGCCAGCCCTACCGGGTCGACATAGCCAAGCTGATGCCGCTCACCTATGTCGTGGTGTTCCTCATGCTCGGATTGGGGCTGTCGTCGATGTACCTCGACATCGTGAACCCGGCCCAGAACCCGTTCACGCCGTGAGCGAGCTCTCCCCGCAGACCCGGTATCCACGGCGCGTCACCCGACAGATCCACGTGGGCAAGGTGGCGGTGGGTGGTGACGCGCCCATCAGCATCCAGTCGATGACGACCACCAAGACGGCCGACGTCGAGGGCACCCTCCAGCAGATCTACGCCTTGGCCGGAGCCGGTTGCGACATCGTCCGTTGCACATGCAACGAGATCGAAGCGGCCGAGGGGCTGGCCCAGATCGTGCCCCGCTCGCCCCTCCCGATCATCGCCGACATCCACCACCAGTACCGCCGGGCCCTCGAAGCCATGGAAGCCGGGGTTCAAGGGTTGCGGCTGAACCCCGGCAACATCCGCCGCCCCGAGCACATCAAGGCCGTGGCCTCCGAGGCTCGCGACCGCGGCCTGCCCATTCGTATCGGGGTGAACGGCGGTTCGCTCGACCCCGAGCTCTACGCCAAGTACGGCGGCAAGGTCACGGCCGAGGCCATGGTCGAGTCGGCCCTGCGCGAGATCGCCTACTTCGACGAGGTCGGCTTCACCGAAATCAAGATCTCGGTCAAGGCCTCCAACGTGGCGCTGATGATCGACGCCTACCGACTGCTGGCCGACACGGTCGATCACCCGCTGCACCTCGGTGTCACCGAAGCCGGGCCGCCCCCGGCGGGCCTGGTGAAGGCCACCGCCGGCATCGCCACCCTGCTGGCCGAGGGCATCGGCGACACCATCCGCTACTCGCTCACCGCCGACCCGGTGGAGGAGGCCCGCGCCGGGCGTCAGCTCCTCGAGGCCATGGGCCTGCGGGAGCGCAAGGGCCTCGATCTCATCGCCTGCCCGTCGTGCGGGCGGGCCGAGGTCGACGTGATCAAGGTGGCCAACGACGCCCAAGCGGCCCTCGAGGGCCTGGCCATCCCCATCCAGGTGGCAGTGATGGGCTGTGTGGTGAACGGCCCGGGCGAGGCCCGCGAGGCCGACCTGGGCATCGCCGCCGGCCGTCGCCGTGGGCACCTGTTCGTGAAGGGCCAGGTGGTGAAGGTGGTGCCCGAGGACGAGATGGTCGACGCCCTGGTCGAGTGGGCCCACATCATCGACGAGGGTGGGGTCGAGGAGGCCCTGCGGCGCAAGGACGACGGCGCCGCCGCCGAGGCCGAGGCCGACCGGGCCGCGTTGCTCGACGACAAGGGCGCCGACGTCAACCACGCGGCCGAGCGCATCCAGACCATCCGCACCCTCGACGCGACCTGAGCGACAACACTCTGCGAGGCTGCTTCGGGGGTGCCGTAGCATCGGCGCCCTATGGCCAAGCCTCCGGTGCTCACCCCCCGAGCCGACGACTTCCCTCGTTGGTACCAGGACGTCGTGGCCAAGGCCGAGATGGCCGACAACGGGCCGGTGCGCGGCACCATGGTCATCCGCCCCTACGGCTACGCCATCTGGGAGCACATGCAGGCCGAGGTCGACCGGCGCATCAAGGCCGCAGGGGCCAAGAACGCCTACTTCCCCCTGTTCATCCCCCAGAGCTACCTCACCCGCGAGGCCGAGCACGTCGAGGGCTTCAGCCCCGAGCTGGCCGTGGTCACCCACGCCGGCGGCAAGGAGCTCGAGGAACCGGTGGTGGTGCGGCCCACGTCCGAGACCGTCATCGGCGAGTTCATGGCCAAGTGGGTGCAGAGCTACCGCGACCTGCCGCTGCTGCTCAATCAATGGGCCAACGTGGTGCGCTGGGAGCTGCGGCCCCGGGTGTTCCTGCGCACCAGCGAGTTCCTCTGGCAGGAGGGCCACACCGCCCATGTGAGTCGTGAGGACGGTCGCCTCTACGCCGAGCGGATCCTCCACGACGTGTACGAGGGCTTCATGCGCGATGTGCTGGCCCTGCCCGTGGTGGTGGGACGCAAGACCCCGAAGGAGCGCTTCGCCGGGGCCGTGAACACCATGACGTGCGAGGCCATGATGGGCGACGGCAAGGCCCTCCAGATGGGCACCAGCCACGAGCTGGGCCAGAACTTCGCCAAGGCTTTCGACATCCGGTACCTCGATGCCGACGGCACCCAACAGTTGGCCTGGACCACGTCGTGGGGTGTGTCCACCCGGATGGTCGGCGGGCTGGTCATGGGCCACGGCGACGACGCCGGGCTGCGGGTGCCGCCCGAGCTGGCACCGATCCAGGTGGTGGTGATGGCCGTGCGCGACGACGACGCCGTCGTCGACCGTTGCCGGGCCCTGGCCGACGAGCTGTCCGCGGCCGGGGTGCGGGTCGAGCTCGACGCGCGGGTGGAGACGTCGATGGGTCGCCGGGCCACCGACTGGGAACTCAAGGGCGTACCGCTGCGCCTCGAGCTCGGGCCGCGCGATCTGGCCGACGACGTGGTCACGATGGCTCGCCGCATCACCGGCGGCAAGGAGCCCGTCGGGCTGTCTGGCATCACGGCCACGGTCGGGGCCGCCCTGGTCGAGGGTCAATCGGCCCTGTTGACCGAGGCCACCGAGCGGCGAGATGCCCACACCACCGACGTCACCACCATCGCCGAGGCCGCCGAGGCCGCCACCACCGGTTGGGCCCGCATCCCGTGGGCCACGCTCGGCACCGAGGGCGAGGCCGAGCTGGCCAAGGAGAGCGTCACCGTGCGCTGCCTGGTCCGACCCGACGGGGGCCTCCCCCAGTCCGACGACGAACCCGACGCCCTCGCCGTCGTCGGCCGCGCCTACTGACCGACGCTTTTCGGAGCGGGATCGTCTGGGGGTCGCGGGCCCAGGCTTGCTACACTCCCACCCGCAATCGTTCGCTGTCCCGGATCGAAGGCGTGGGCTCCTGCCCACGCCTTTCGTTTCACCTGGGGTCGGTTCGAGAGCCCCAGAAGCAGGGCCGGTAGGCCCTCGAGAGCCACGAGAGGAGGTCGAGCAGATGAGCGTTTCCGAGCGGGTCAGGAACGTGGTCGAGCCCGTTGTCGCCGCCCAGGGTGTCGAGTTGTTCGACCTCGAACAGGCCGGTCCGGTGCTACGCATCACCATCGACAAGCCCGGCGGGGTCGACGTGGACGACCTGGCCCGGGTCACCCGGGCCGTGTCCCACGCGCTCGACGAGCACGACCCCATCGAGAGCCAGTACACGCTCGAGGTGTCGAGCCCCGGCCTCGAGCGGGTGCTGCGCACCCCACGGCACTACGAATGGGCGGTCGGCAAGCAGGTCGCGGTCAAGACCCTGCCCGGCCATGCCGCCGGCCGCCGCTTCACCGGCACTCTGGTCGAAGCCGATGCCGTCGGCGTCACCCTCGTGCTCGACGAGCCCGTCGGGGAGCGCGTCACGCTCGCCCATCGCGACATCGAGAAGGCGCGCTCCGTCTTCGTCTGGGGGCCCGCCCCCAAGCCCGGCACCGGTTCGAAACCGGGCCCGGCCCGATCCCAGTCACCCAAGGGCGCGAAGGCCAGGGCCGCCGGCCCCGACGTCGCCCCTGCCCCGGGGCCGCCCTCTCAGCCCCCTTCCGGAACCGAGGTCCCATCGTCATGAAGAACCCCGATCTGATGGACGCGCTGCAAGCGCTGGCCACCGACAAGGGCATCACCGTCGACACCCTGTTCGGCGCCCTCGCCGACGCCCTCGAGTCGGCCTACAAGCGCATGCCCAAGGCCGAGGAGTACGCCTGGGTCACCATCGACCCCGACACTGCCGAGATCCGGGTGATGGCCCAGTCGCTCGACGAGGAGGGCGAGCCCACGGGCGACGAGTTCGACGTCACCCCCAACGACTTCGGTCGCATCGCCGCCCAGACGGCCAAGCAGGTCATGGGTCAGCGCATCCGTGAAGCCGAGCGCGAGATGAAGTACGAGGAGTACGCCGGCCGCGAGGGCGACATCGTCACCGGCATCATCCAGCAGACCGACGCCCGGTACACGCTGCTCGACCTCGGTCGGGTCGAAGCCCTCATGCCCCAGGCCGAGCAGGTGCCCTACGAGCGGCCCGAGCCGGGCAGCCGGGTGAAGGCCTACATCGTCGAGGTGCGCAAGACCGCCAAGGGCCCCCAGATCGTCACCAGCCGCACCCACCCGGGTCTCATCAAGCGGCTCTTCGAGCTCGAGGTCCCCGAGATCGCCGACGGCGTCGTCGAGATCCGCGCCTGCGCCCGTGAGCCGGGGGCGCGCACCAAGATCGCCGTCTGGTCGAACGACAACAACGTCGACCCCGTGGGCGCCTGCGTCGGTGGCCGCGGTGCCCGGGTGCGTATGGTCGTCAACGAGCTGCGGGGCGAGAAGATCGACATCGTGCCGTTCTCCGATGATTCGGCCGACTTCGTGATGAAGGCGCTGTCGCCGGCCAAGGTGAAGGAGGTCCGGATCCACGAGGACACCGGCACCGCCGAAGTCATCGTGCCCGACTACCAACTCTCGCTGGCCATCGGCAAGGAGGGCCAGAACGCCCGCCTGGCCGCCCGGCTCACCGGATGGCGGGTCGACATCAAGAGCGAGACCCAGCTCGCCGAGGAAGAGGCCTACGCCAACCAGGACTGGGCCGAGGGCGAATGGGTCGTCGATCCCGAGACGGGTGAACAGGTCTGGCAGTCGGCCGAGGGCGGCGAGTCGCTGTCGGCCGAGGCCTACGCCCAGCAGTCGGCCGAGGAGGCGGCGGCCGAGGCGGCCGCCGAAGGAGTGGCCGCCGCAGGGGTCGAGGCCCCGGCCGTCGAGGTTCCGGCCGCCGATGGCGCTGACGCCACTGACGCCCCCACCGTGGCCGAGGCCTCCGACGAGGCGCCGACCCCCGGCGAGGAACGGTCTGGCGACGCCGATAGCGTCGTTTGAGCGTCCTTCGGGACGTGCACGGCCGGAGGCACCGGTAGGTCGTTCGTGCGCGCCGGGTCCCGTGCGCGACAATGGATGGCTGCTCGGTGCCACCGAGCCACTGTTCGATGTGCCGGTCGGTGCATCGTCATGCCGCTGAGGACTGAGGTCGAGGTTGCCAGGAAACATCCGCGTCTACGAGCTGGCACGAGAGCTCGGGATGACGAACAAAGAGACACTCGATCTGTGCGTCGCGCTCGGAATCGGCGTCAAGAGCCATTCATCGAGTGTCGTCGAGCCCCAGGCCGACCGCGTCCGCCGCAAGGCTGAGCGCGAGGGACTGGTTCGCGACGTCCAACCCGAGGAGCCCTCCACCAAGAAGGCCCCTGCCAAGAAGGCCGCAGCCAAGAAGCCGGCGGCCAAGACGGACGGGCCCACCAGCTCCGCCGACACCCCGGCCGACGCTGGGACCGAGCCGCCGCCGGCCGAGGTCGCCGCCGTGGCCGAGACCGTGGCCGAGGCGCCGGCGCCGACCGAGGCCCCGGCCCTCGTGGCCGAAGCACCGGCCGCCGAGGTCCCGACTGCTCCGGCTCCGGCGGCTGAGGCCCCGCCCTCTCCTGCTCCTGCTCCTCCCCGACGCGTGATCTCCTCGGGAGGCGCCGCCGGCCCGCCGCCGCGGCGTGACGAGACGCCGGCGCCGGTGGCCCCGATCGCCCGGCCCGCCCCAGCCGCCGAGCGGGCCCCCACGGTGCCTCCGATCGATCGACCCACGGTGCCGCGCCCACAGGCTCCGGCCGCCGGTGCCGGTTCGTCGGTCGCGCCTGCGCTTCCCGGCGCCGCGCCCCGGCCTCCGGTGTCCACGTCCGGCCGGCCCATCCCGCCGCCCCCGGGTCGGCCCCCGACCTCGTCCACCGGTAAGCCGATTCCTCCTCCGCCGGGCGCCCGTCGTGCCCCAGCCGGTCCCCCGGGTCGCCCCGGTGGCGTCGGCCGTCCGCCCTCTGGTGGAGCCGGCCGTCCCATGGGCGGTGGTGGCGGTCCTCGTCCTGGTGGCGGCGGCGGAATGGGACCTCGCCCCGGCGGTGGTCCTGGTGGTCCCGGCGGTCCGGGTGGCGGTCCTGGAGGTCGCCCTGGTGGCGGTCCCGGTGGCGGTCGTCCCGGCGGTGGCCCCGGCCAGAACCGGCGTCCCCCGCGGCGCAAGGGTCGTCGTCGTCGCAACCGTGACGAGCTCCAGCCGATCGACGCCCCGAGCTACACGCCGCGTGAGGCGCCTGTCCCCACCGGCGAGATCGTGATCGAGCGGGCGTGCACGCCCCAGGAGCTCGGTCCAAAGGTGAATCGCACTGCGGCCGATGTGGTGCGGTTCCTAATGCAGCAAGGCGAGATGGTCACGGCCACGCAGTCGCTCAACGACGACATGATCGGGCTGTTCGCGGCCGAGGTGGGCGCCGAGATCCGCCTGGTCAACCCAGGGGAGGAGCAGGAGGTCGAGCTCCAGAAGCTCCTGCTCGTCGACGACGACGTCGACGACGAGACCTATGAATCGTGGCCGGTACGTCCGCCCGTGATCACGGTGATGGGCCACGTCGACCACGGCAAGACCAAGTTGCTCGACCAGATCCGCGACGCCAACGTCGTCGCCGGTGAGGCCGGTGGCATCACCCAGCACATCGGCGCCTACCAGGTCACCAAGGACGGGCGCACCGTCACCTTCGTCGACACGCCAGGTCACGAGGCCTTCACCGCCATGCGGGCCCGTGGCGCCGAAGCCACCGACATCGTGGTGCTGGTCGTGGCCGCCGACGACGGCGTGATGCCCCAGACGATCGAGGCCATCAACCACGCCAAGGCCGCCGACGTGCCCATCGTCGTGGCCATCAACAAGATCGACCGCGAGAACGCCGATCCCAACCGGGTCATGCAGCAGCTCTCCGAGTACGAGCTGGTGCCCGAGTCGTGGGGCGGCGAGACCGTCATGGTCGAGGTCTCGGCGCTGCAGAACCTGGGCATCGACGACCTCCTCGAGAACCTGGTCGTCCTGGCCGAGCTCGAGGACCTGCGGGCCACCGAGGAAGGTCGGGCCCGCGGTGTCGTGCTCGAGTCCAACCTCGACATCGGCCGCGGCCCGGTGGCCACGGTTCTCGTGCAGCGCGGCATCCTCCGGGTCGGTGACCCGATGGTGGCCGGTGCGGCATGGGGCCGGGTGCGGGCGCTCATCGACGACCAGGGCAACCAGGTCAAGGAAGCCGGTCCGTCGTCTCCGGTGCAGGTGCTCGGCCTCTCCGAGGTCTCGGTGTCCGGTGACCGCTTCGTGGTCGCCCCCGACGAGAAGACCGCCAGCAAGGTCGCCTCCACGCGTGAGCACTGGATCCGGGTCGCCTCCATTGGTCGTGAAGCTCACGCCATGAGCGGCGGCGCCAAGCTCGAGGACATCTTCCAGCAGATCCAGAGCGGCGAGACCGCCACCCTGAACCTGATCCTCAAGGCCGACGTCAACGGCTCGCTCGAGGCGCTCACCGAAAGCCTCAAGAAGCTCGAACGCGACGACGTGAAGCTGTCGTTCGTGCATCGTGAGGTCGGTGGGGTCACGCAGTCCGACATCCAGCTGGCCGCGGCCTCCAACGCCACCATCATCGGCTTCAACGTCCGCCCCGACCGCAAGGCCCGCGAGATGGCTGCCCTCGAGCACGTCGAGATCCGGTCGTACGAGATCATCTACCAGGTCCTCGAAGACATCGAGAACGCCATGCTCGGTCTGCTCCAGCCCGAGTACGAAGAGGTCGTCACCGGCGACGCCGAGGTGCGCGAGATCTTCCGGGTCCCGCGGGTCGGCGCCATCGCCGGTTGCTACGTCACCAACGGGGCCATCACCCGTGGGTCCAAGGTGCGCTTCCTTCGCGAGGGCACGGTCATCTGGAAGGGCGCCGTCGCCTCGTTGCGGCGCTTCAAGGAGGACGTGCGTGAGGTCGCCAGCGGCTTCGAGTGCGGCATCGGGCTCACCGATTTCCAGGACCTCAAGCCCGGCGACATCATCGAGACCTACGACGATCGCGAGATCCCCCGGGTCTGATCGCGGCGTCGCAGTACCCTGGCCCCGTGGCTCTGCACGTCCTGGCTCTCGAGGTCGACCTGCGGATTCCCGGGGCCGACTCGCTGAAGGACAAGCGTTCCGTCGTGCGCACCATCGTCGACGGGTCCAAGCGGCGGTTCGGGGTGAGCGCATCCGAGACCGGGTCGACCGAAGCCCACCAGCGGGCCGAGCTCGGTTTCGCGGTCGTCAGTGGTTCGGCGGGGCAGTGCACCGAGGTGCTCGACGCCGTCGAGCGTTTCGTGTGGTCGTTCGCGGAGATCGAGGTGGTCACCTGTGACCGCCATTGGACGGAGGTAGATCGATGAGTCAGCGAAGCAATCGGGGTGGGGCCCGTCAGTACCCCCGCACGGCCCGACTCAATGAGCTCCTGAGGGAGATCTTGGCCGAGGAGATGGCGTCGATCGACGACGAGCGGCTCGACCTGCTCACCATCACCGCCGTCGACATCGACGGTGACCTGCGCAATGCCGTCGTCTTCTACGACTCGCTCCAGGGCGAGGAGGGCGACGCCGAGATCCTCGAGGGGCTCGACGACAACCGCTGGCGGTTGAAGGGGGCCATCGCCCGCCAGGCCCGCATCAAGCGCACCCCCGAACTGACCTTCTCGCCCGACCTGGCCGTGCGCAGCGGGGCCCGCATCGAGGAGCTGCTGTCCACGGTGGTACCGCCCGTCGACCACGACACCGACACCGACACCGACACCGACTCCGAGCACGAACCCGGGACCGACCCGCCGCCGGAGCCGTGAGCCGTCGGCGGTCGACCGACGGCCCCGATGGGCTGGCGGTCGTCGACAAGACCGCGGGCTGGACGTCGCACGACGTCGTGGCCAAGAGTCGCGGGCTGCTCGGTACCCGCAAGGTCGGCCATTCGGGCACCCTCGATCCCGACGCCACCGGCATCCTGTTGCTGGGGGTCGGGCGGGTCACTCGTCTGCTGCGGTTCTTGACCGCCCTTTCGAAGACCTACACCTGCGAGATCGTGCTCGGCGTCGAGACGTCGACGCTCGACGACTCGGGGACGGTGACCGCCACCCACGACATGTCCGGGGTCAGCGCCGAGGCGGTCAGGGCCGCGGCGGCGGGTCTCACCGGCGCCATCCTTCAGGTGCCCCCGATGGTGTCGGCGGTGAAGGTCGACGGACGGCGTCTGCACGAGCTGGCCCGTGAGGGCATCGAGGTCGAGCGTGCGGCGCGGCCGGTCACCGTGCACCGCTTCGTCGTCGCGCCCGTTGCGGGGGAACCCATGCGGTACCGGGCCGAGGTCGCCTGCTCGTCCGGTACCTATGTTCGCACCCTGGCCGCCGACCTCGGCGCCGCTCTCGGCGGCGGTGCGCACCTCCGCGACCTGCGCCGCACGGAGATCGGCTCGTTCGGTCTCGGTGAGGCCCACCCGCTCGAGGCGCTCGGGCCCGAGCTTCTGCTCTCGCCGGCCGTGGCCCTACGGGACTATCCCGCCGTCGTGGTCGCCGGCGACGAGGTGACCGCCGTGGGGCACGGGAAGGTTCTGCTCGCCGAGGATCGCTTCGCCGGCTCAGGCCCCTGGCGCGTGCTCGACCCCGATGGTCGCCTTCTCGCCGTCTACGGCGCGCACCGTGACGGGATGGTCAAGCCCGAGGTCGTGGTGGCCCCGGTCGACGGGTCCGGCCCGACCTCCAGTTCTGCGCCTGCGCAGCGGTAGCGTTGGGCGAACATGCAGGTCCTCGACGACATCAGCGCGTGCCCGCGCCCGCCTGAAGGCACCGCCGTCACCATTGGTGCCTTCGATGGCGTCCATCGCGGTCACCGCCACGTCATCGCCGCGTTGCAACGGCTGGCCGGTGACCGGGGGTTGCGCACCGCTGTCGTCACCTTCGACCGGCATCCGGCCAGCGTCGTGCGCCCGGAGTCGGCGCCCCTGCTGCTCACCGACCTCGACCAGAAGCTCGAGCTGCTCGCTGACTGCGGGGTGGACTACACGTTGGTGGTGCACTTCGACGAGGCCCGGTCGAAGGAGCCGGCGGCCGACTTCGTGGAGGACGTCCTGGTGGGGTGCCTCAACGCGTCAGCCGTGGCCGTCGGCGAGGACTTCCACTTCGGCCACCGGCGGTCGGGCAACGTGGCCATGCTGCGCGAGATGGGAGCGGCGTCGGGTTTCGAGGTCGTGGGGCTCGATCTCGTCGGGCCCGAGGGTTCGGCGTCGGCCGAGCCGGTCTCGTCGACCCGGATCCGCCGGGCCCTGACCGCCGGTCATCTCGACACGGCCACCGACCTGCTGGGGCGGTTCCACGAGGTGCGTGGCGTCGTGGGTCGTGGGGACGGACGGGCCCGAGAGCTCGGCTTCCGCACCGCCAACGTGGCCGTGCCCGACACGATCTGCCTGCCGGCCGACGGCATCTACGCCGCCTGGTACTTCCGGCCCGACGGCACCCGCTGGCCCACCGCGGTGTCTCTCGGACGGCGCCCTACGTTCTACGAGCACGCCGACACGTCGCTGCTCGAGGCCCACCTCATCGACTTCGAGGGCGACCTCTACGACCAGCCGGCGCGTGTGCAGTTCGTCGAGTGGTTGCGCCCCGAGCTGAAGTTCGAGTCGGTGGATGCGCTCGTGGCCCAGATGGGCCAGGACGTCGCCAAGGCCGCCTCGGTGCTCGGCGGTCGCTAGTCCGTCACGTTCACCAGGGCTCGTTCGGGATCTCGAAGCGTTCGCTGTAGGCCCGCATGTCGGCGCGCCGGCGGGCGATGTCGATGCCGAGGGCGTCGGGCTCGTAGATCACCTTGCCGTGGCGGTCGCGTTCGTGGGTGGCGCCGTACTCGGCCAAAGCGGCTTCGGTGTCGGGGGTGAACGGTTGGTCGGCCAGGTCGTAGATGCGGCGCACGGTGCCGAGGTCGTCGGCCATGAACTGGTCGAAGCGCACGTCCATCGACCGGTCGGCCGGGAGGAGGTGGCGATCGTTCATGGCCGCGTTGAGCATGGTCTCGAGGCGGTCAGCCCAGTAGTTCGAGATGCCGGGGGGGTCGACCGGCTCGCGCGAGAGGCGGGCGGAGTAGGCCAACATCGTTGCCATTGACACCATCACCGACACCGGGTCACGGTGAGTGACGAGCACGGTGGCATCGGGGAAGGTGTCGATCACCGCCCCGAACTGCTCGAGGTGTTGCGGCGACTTCAGGATCCACCGGTCGCCCCCGCGCAGGAACTGGCAGGCCTTGAGCACGGTCTTCATGTATTCGTAGTGGGGCCGCTGGTCGTGGGCCAGGTAGTACTCCCGCCACGTGGGCATCGGCGCCATCGTCTCGAACAACATGGTGGAGAAGTCGATGGCCAGGATCTGGATCTCCTCGTGCACGTGCCACGTGGTCATCTCGTGCATCCGGTTGAACTCGGGCATCATCTGGTGCATCACCTCCAGCCCGCCTTCGGTGCGGGCCAGGCGGGGGTCATCGGGGGTGTCGGCCAGCGCCGCCTCGGCCGGAGCGGGCACGGGCTGCATGCTCTCCCAGTAGGGCAACGAGCGCAGGGCGGGGTCGGCGGAGATGAGGTTGTGGAGGTGGGTGGTGCCGGTGCGAGGCAGCCCGGCAATCACCATCGGCCGGACGATCTCGACATCGCGGATCTCGGGGTGGCGTTCCAGCAGGTCGGTGATCAGGAGCCGGTTGGTGAGCAGTTGGCCCATCTGGGCCGTGGCCGACATCCGCCCCATCGGCGAGAGGCCGCCCTCTCGGTCGAGCGCCTCGAGCAGCACCTCCAGGCGTTCGACGAAGTCCATGGGCCCGAAGTCGTCGAGACCGGCGGCGGCGGCGGCCTGGGTCATGAGCGCATCGGCGTTGAGCTCGATCGGCGCCATGGCCGCCACCCCGGCGAACATCTCGGTGATCGCGGGTACGAACCGCGGTTCGGCCAGGTCATCGAGCCGGATCGGCTCGGGGCGCGTGCTGGTGTCGGTCATCGTGGTTCCCCCTGTTGTCGGGCCCCCGGCCCGGTACGTGATGACTCTACGGCGGGACGACTGCTCCACCTGATCGAGGCCCTACTGACCTGGGCGACGAGTTCGACGGCATTGCCACCTACGACGAGCGTCTGCCCGAGGCGGCAGCACCCCTTGGTCTGGCGGTCAACGGGCCCGCTGACACCATTTCATCTGAACTGTTGAGTGCGCCGAGCGCTTGGGCGAGCGGAGGGCTCAACAGTACGAAGTGAGCAAGCGGATGGGGATGGGCAGGGCCTCTCCACGGGACCGGAGTGTCCCGGGCCGCCTCGCCATTGGGAATCGCCGTCGACCGCTGGTAACGTCGGAAGGTCGGTTGACCGTCCGGTCGGCCGCATCCGCCCCGAGCTACGCCAGACGAGTTCGGCCGCGATGTCTCCTCGGGGTCATCGCAGCCGGCGCGCACAGCGGGCATCGGAGCCGGGTCAGACACCCACATGTAGAGGAAAAGACTTGTCCAAGGATCCCGCCAACCTTCCCGCGAAGGCCGGCACCATCGCCGAGCATCGCCTGCACGAGACCGACACCGGCTCTCCCGAGGTGCAGATCGCACTGCTCACCGACCGCATCAACCACCTCACCGAGCATCTCAAGATGCACAAGAAGGACCATCACAGCCGTCGAGGCCTGCTGATGCTGGTGGGACAGCGGCGCCGCCTGCTCGACTACGTCCGCAAGAACGACGTCGAGCGCTACCGCTCGATCATCGCCAAGCTCGGCCTGCGCCGCTAGCTGAAGAACTCTCGGAGGGCGACCCCCAGTGGTCGCCCTCCTCCGTTCCCGCCCCGATGCCTGGCATCGTGGTGGGACACCCCGGCGGTCGGATGACCTCAGTTGCCGGTGGTGAGCGGCGGGTACGAACCCGCTCCGCCGTTCACCACTGGGAACTGGTGTTGCCACCGCCTCCGAAGCAGCGGGCCGTCGGCCCGCCCAGGTTCCAAGGAGGAACTCCCCATGGCAGACGCCATTTCCGTCGACGCATCCGTACCGGGTGACGACGACAAGACCATCACGTTCAGCGCCGGCAAGCTCGCCGGTCAGGCCGACGGTGCCGTCACCGTCCAGATCGGCGACACCGTGGTACTCGTCACGGCCACCGCGTCGAAGTCCGCCCGCGACGGCGCCGACTTCTTCCCGCTCACCGTCGACATCGAGGAGCGCATGTACGCCGCCGGCAAGATCCCCGGCTCGTTCTTCCGTCGTGAGGGCAAGGCCCCCGACCAGGCCATCCTCACCTGCCGCCTCATCGACCGCCCGCTGCGTCCGTGCTTCCCCGACGGCTTCCGCAACGAGGTCCACGTCGTGGGCACCACCCTGGCCGCCGACCTCGTGAACCCCCACGACGTGCCCGCCATCAACGGCGCGTCCGCGGCCCTGATGCTCTCGGGCATCCCCTTCGACGGCCCCATCGGCGCCGTCCGCCTGGCCTTCACCGTCGACGGCACCTGGATCCCGTACCCCACCTACGAAGAGGGCGAGGAGTCCACGTTCGAGATGGTCGTGGCCGGTCGGGCCCTGGGCGACGACGACGTGGCCATCTCCATGGTCGAAGCCGGTGGCACGGCGGCCTCGTGGCCGGCCTTCCAGGACGGCGCCCCCAAGGTCGACGAGGACGTCCTCGCCGGTGGCCTCGAGGCCTCGAAGCAGTACATCCTCCGGTCCATCGAGGCCCAGAAGGCCCTCATGGCCCAGGTCGGCGTCAAGGAGCCGATGAGCTACTCGGTCTCGACCGACTACTCGCCGGAGATCTTCGCGGCCATGGACGCCAAGCGGACCGAGATCACCGCCACCCAGGTCATCTCCGACAAGCACGAGCGCCTGGCCGCCGAAGCGGCGGTGCGCGATGCGCTCGTCGCCGAGCTGGCCCCCCAGTTCGGCGACGTCGACGGGGCCGAGCGTCAGCTCAAGGCCGCGTTCCGCTCGGTCACCAAGGCCATCGTGCGCAGCCGCATCGTCAACGAGGGCGCCCGCATCGACGGCCGTGGCCCGAAGGACCTCCGTCCCGTGTCGTCCGAGGTGGGCCTGCTCCCCTCGGTGCACGGCTCGGGCCTGTTCCAGCGCGGCGAGACCCAGGTGCTCAACGTCACCACGCTCGGTATGCCCCGCATGGAGCAGATGATCGACGCGCTCGGCAACGTCACCCGCAAGCGCTACATGCACCACTACAACTTCCCGCCGTACTCCACCGGTGAGACCGGCTTCATGCGCGGCCCCAAGCGTCGCGAGATCGGTCACGGCATGTTGGCCGAGCGGGCCCTCGTGCCCGTGCTGCCCACGCCCGAGGAGTTCGCCTACACGATCCGCACCGTCTCCGATGTGCTGAGCTCCAACGGCTCCACGTCGATGGGCTCGGTCTGCGGTTCCACCCTCTCGATGATGGATGCCGGTGTGCCCCTGCGGGCCCCGGTGGCCGGCATCGCCATGGGCCTCGTGTTCGCCGACGGCAAGTACACGACCCTCACCGACATCCTCGGCGCCGAGGACGCCTTCGGCGACATGGACTTCAAGGTCGCCGGCACGTCAGAGTTCGTGACCGCCCTACAGCTCGACACCAAGATCGAGGGCATCCCCGCCGATGTGCTGGCCCAGGCCCTCCAGCAGGCCAAGGAAGCCCGCCTGGCCATCCTCGAGGTCATGGCCGGCGCCATCGCCGAGCCCCGTGACGAGGTGGGCGCCACCGCCCCGAAGATCGTCAGCTTCGAGATCCCGATGGACAAGATCGGCGAGGTCATCGGCCCGAAGGGCAAGGTCATCAACGCCATCCAGCAGGAGACCGGCGCCGACATCAGCGTCGACGACGACGGCAGCGTCGGCCGGGTCTCCATCGGCTCCACCGACTCCGAGAAGGTGGCCGAGGCCGAACGCCAGATCCGCCTCATCCTCAACCCGCCCACCGCCGACGTCGGCCAGACCTACACCGGACGGGTGGTGAACGTCACCAAGTTCGGGGCGTTCGTCAACATCCTTCCCGGCCGTGACGGCCTGCTGCACATCTCCAAGATCGGTGGCGGCAAGCGCATCGAGCGGGTCGAGGACGTGCTCGACCTCGGCGACTCCGTCGAGGTTCGCGTCGACGACGTCGACCCCAACGGCAAGGTGTCGCTCTCGCTGGTCAACCCGGTCTCGGGTGGCGGCGACAGCGGTTCCGCCGAGGCCTCTGCGGCTCCGGTGGCCGACGCTCCCGCCCGCAACGATGGGGGCAGCGAGTCCGGCAACGGTGCCGACCGCGAGTACGTGTCGTTCGAGGACTCCTTCGACAGCGAGATCGCTGGCGAGCTCGGCGACCTCGGTCCCGCCAGCGCCGAAGAGCGCAAGGGCGGCGGTGGCGGCGACGGTGGTCGTGGCCGTCGGGGCGGCGGAGGTGGCGGCCGTCGCCGCTGAGCCTCTCTTCCCGGGCGCGCCGCAGGGCGAACCCGACATCGAGCGGACCGATCTGCCGTCGGGCGTGCGCGTCATCACCGAGCGCATGCCCGAGGCACGATCGGTCTCGGTCGGCATGTGGTTCGCGGTGGGCAGCCGCGACGAGTCGGCCGAGATCGCCGGCGCCTCGCACTTCCTCGAGCACCTGTTGTTCAAGGGCACCGCCGACCGCTCGGCCCGCAGCATCTCGATGGCCGTCGATGCCGTTGGCGGCGAGCTGAACGCCTACACGGCCCGCGAGCACACGGCGTACCACACCCGTCTACCGGTGCCCGAGCTGCGTTTCGGGCTCGACCTGCTGGCCGACGTGGTCAGCGAGCCGGCCTTCCGGCCGCCGGAGATCGACGCCGAACGTGACGTGATCGTCGAGGAGATCCTCATGAGTGAGGACACCCCCGACGACCAAGTGTTCACCACCCTCTACGAGAGCCTCTTCCCCGATCACCCCTTGGGTCGCGAAACCCTGGGCACCCGCGACAGCATCGAGAACATGGGACGCGACGACATCGTCACTTTCCACGACACCTGGTACCGGCCGGCCAACGTGGTGGTGGCGGCCGCCGGGAACCTCGATCACTCCGAAGTGCTCGACGCCGTCGTCGACCTTTTCGCCGACGGACCTCCTGGTCAGGCACCGCAACGCACCCCGCCGTCGCTCGCTCCCGTCCCCCTCACGGTGGTGCACCGCCCCACAGAGCAGGCCCACGTGGCCATGGCCTGGCGGGGTCTGCCCTTCGGCGATCCCGACCGTCATGCCCTCAACCTGGCCAACCACGTGCTCGGCGGTGGCCTGTCGAGCCGCCTCTTCCAGGAGGTGCGCGAGGAGCGGGGGCTCGCCTACACGGTGTTCTCGAGCCCGACGTCCTACGCCGACACCGGCAGCTTGGTGGTGTACGCCGGTACCGGACCGGACCGGGTCGACGAGTTGTGGCGGGTCGTGCAAGGCGTCATCGACGACCTCGTGGCCCACGGCATCACCGACGAGGAGCACCGCGTCGCCCTCGGCTACGTCGAGGGCTCGATGCACCTGGGCCTCGAGGACTCGGGCAGCCGCATGGCCCGCCTCGGCAGCAGCGTGGTGAGCCGCAACGAGGTCGTTCCGATCGAGGAGCACCTGCGTCGCTATCGCGCCGTCACCCTCCACGACGTGCAACGGGTGCTGCGCCGGGTCTTCTCCGGCCCCCGTTCGGTGTCGGCCGTCGGGCCGTTCTCGGCCGACGACCCCCGCCTCGGTGTCCTCGCGTCGTGAGCACCCGGTGGCGTGGGGGACCCCACGCCCGTAGATTCGACCTGTGAAGTTGCGTGTCGGGGTGTTCGGGGCCGGGGGGCGGATGGGCAGCACGGTCTGCGCCGCCGTGGCCACCGATCCTGCTCTCGATCTGGTCGCGGCGGTCGACCCGTTCCATGCCGGGCTCGACCTGCGCCAGGTCACCGGGGTCGATCAGTCGTGGCAGATCGCCAAGAGCGCCGACGCCTTCGTCGACGCCGGCGTCGATGTGGCCGTCGACTTCACCCACCTGGAGGCGGCGCGAGAGAACCTGCTGTGGCTGGCCGCCCACGGCCTCCACGCCGTCACCGGCACCACCGGCTTCAGCGACGCCGACTACGCCGCCTTCGAGGCCGGGTTCACCCGCAGCAACTGTGTGATCGCCCCCAACTTCGCCATCGGGGCGGTGCTGATGATGCGCTTCGCCGAGATGGCGGCGCCGTACTTCGAGACGGCCGAGATCATCGAACTGCACCACGACGACAAGCTCGACGCCCCCTCCGGCACGGCGATGCTCACCGCCGAGCGCATGGCGCAAGCGTCGCCCGACTGGGCTCCTGACCCCACCCGTACCGAGGTGGTGGAAGGCGCCCGGGGCGGTGAGGGGCCCGCCGGGATTCGTGTCCACTCGGTGCGCCTGCGAGGCCTCGTCGCCCACCAGGAGGTACTGCTCGGCACCACCGGGCAGACCCTCACGATCCGCCACGACTCCTACGACCGGGCCTCGTTCATGCCCGGTGTGCTGCTGGCCGTGAAGGCCGTCGTCGACCGTCCCGGCGTCACCGTCGGCCTCGACGCCCTGCTCGACCTCTAGTCGTACGCGCCCCTCCGAGTGTCGCGGGAGAACCCCCGCCGGTGTTCGAGCCGAGACATCTGGGTTGCCCCGCAACGACGGTCGAAACATCCCCGAAATTCGCCGCCGGTGACGGTGGGACGGGCCCCACGCCGTGATGGAATGCCCTCAACCCGGACCGGCCGGGGTGGATCGGAGGATGGCGTGAGTACCAGGACGCGATTGACCTGGATCGTGGGGGCAGTGATGGCCCTGTCGTTGGTCGCGGCGGCGTGCGGATCGAGTTCGTCCAGCGGACAGGACGCGGCGCCATCATCGACCACGGCCGCGGCCGCCGCTGCCCCGGCGACGACCGCACCGGTCGACGCGTCGGCCCCGAGCGAGCCGGTCGTCCCGGCTTCGGAGCTGGCGGAGTGGCAGACCCTCGAGATCACCGACGTCGACGGTCAGACCTTCACGATCGGGTCACTGGTCGGCAAACCGGTGTTCGTGGAGAACTTCGCCACCTGGTGCCCCACGTGTCGTTCGCAACTCGGTCGCACGCAAGGAGCCGCAGCCACTCTCGGCGATGAAGCCGTCGTATTGGCGCTGAGCGTCGAGACGGATCTGTCGTCGGGCACCGTGGCCTCATACGCGAAGGACAACGGATTCGACAACATCCGGTTCGCCGTGATGTCGCCTCAGCTGCTGGCCGCGTTCGTCGAGGCGTTCGGCAACAGCGCCGCCAACCCTCCGAGCACTCCCCACGTCGTCGTGGCCGCTGATGGCACCTCCGGTGACATGAGCACGGGCGGGATCAGCGAGGACGAGATCATCGCCGCGGTCCGCGGCGCCTGAGCGCCGCTCTCGCCCATGGACGAGTTCTTCGAGGCGTTCTCCCTTGGCAACGCCGCCATCCTGGGCAACGTCTGCATGCTCCCGTTGTACCCGGGGCTCTTCGTCCTGTTCGCCAACCAGAGCACCAACGAACGCACCGCGTGGGCGACGAAGTGGCTCGGGCTGCTCGTCCTCGCCGGCGTGGTGACGGTCATGATCGCCATCGGCTTCCTGTTCCACCAGATCCAACGCAGCGTTGCCGACGTGCTGGTCTGGCTCCTACCGATCATGTACGGCGTCGTGCTGGTGCTGGGCGTCGCCATGCTGGCCGGGCGCAACCCGTTCGCCCGCCTGTCGTCGACCCAGGTCCCGATCCTGCGCAACCCCGCGGCCACCGCCTACGTCTACGGGATGATGCTCGCGCCGCTCACGTTGCCGTGCACCGGCCCGCTCATCGTCTCGGCGTTCGTCGTGGGCAGCGTGGCCGGTGGTGGCGCGCTGGCCGATTCACTCCGGTACTTCCTCTGGTTCGCGCTGGGCTTCGGCTGGCCGCTCGTGCTGCTCCCGTTGCTGGCGGCGCCCAGGCAGCAAGCCATCACCCGGTTCCTGGGGCAGCATCATCGGGCGATCGGCGCGCTGTCGGGGGTCCTGTTGATCGTCATCGCCGGACTGGGCTTCTGGAACGACGTTCTCCCGACCTACGTGTGAGTTGACCCCGGCCCGTCGGAGTCACGAGGGGTCGGATCGGAGCTTGTCGTCTCGTGCCCTTCGGCGTCCTCTTCCTGGAACTCCTCGAACGACGTCGCCATCCCCTTACGCCCTCGTCGGGCCTCGTTGGCCGCTCCGATGGCCACCAGGCTGATCGAGGCGATCAACAACGGGATCCGGTACTCCGCCACCCAGCCGAGCACCGAGTCGATCGGGCCCTGGAAGACGTCACCCAACCAGGCCAGCAGCAGCAATCGGCCCACGGTGCCGGTGATGTTCAGGAAGAAGAACAACGGTGGCGACATACGCGATGCGCCCGCGATCACGCACACGTAGTTGTTGGGGAGGATGACCACGAGGGGGTGGCCCCACCGGGCGAACAACTTCTCCATCTGGCGCATGATCGACCCGACGGTGGGGGTGCGCCGTTCCATCCACTTGATGGCCGTCGGCCCGTAGAACCAACCGAGGGCGAACAGGAAGGGGTCGGGCGCCAGCAGACGGAGCGTGCCGATCAGGTAGTACACCCAGGCGTCGAGCTGCCCGGCCACCAGGACCAGGTACCGGTTGCGGGCGCTCAGGGCGATGAGCGTGGCCGGGGACGAGTTCACCAGGTCGGGCCAGAGCGCATCGGCGAACTGGGTCATGATCACCAGGACCGCGACGGGGCCGAGGATCAGGGCCAGGCGTGACCGCCGAACCGGGGGAGCTGGGGGAGGGGGGGTGCTCTCGGGCAAGGGTGAATCCTCTCACGTACGCTCACGGGCGCGAATACGGGTGTCGCTGCCGGCCGCGCCCTCGGAATGGAGTTCATGTGCTCGGTTCGATGCAGGACCGCCCGCTGGTGCTGACCCACTTCTTCGGGCGGGCCGAGAGGCTGTTCAAGGACAAGGGAGTCGTCACCGCCACCGGCACCGGCCTGGAACGGGTCACCTACGGCGAGTGGGCCGAGCGGACCCGGCGACTCGGGGGCGTGCTCGACGACCTCGGCGTGAGTGCCGACGGGCGGGTGGGGACCTTCGCCTGGAACACGGCCCGGCACCTCGAGCTCTACTTCGGGGTGCCGTGCAGCGGCCGGGTGGTGCACACCCTCAACATCAGGCTCTTCCCCGAGCAGGTCACCTACATCGTGAACCACGCCGAGGACGAGGTGATCTTCGTCGACAAGTCCCTGCTGGGTGTGCTGTGGCCGCTGGTCGACACGTTCACCACCGTGCGCCACATCGTGGTGATGGACGACGGTCGGGGTGAGCTGCCGGCCGACACCGGGGGGGTCACCATCCACGACTACGAGGCCCTTCTGGCCTCGGCCAGCCCAGTGGAGTTCCACGTCACCGACGAGAACCAGGCCGCGTCGATGTGTTACACGTCCGGCACCACCGGCCACCCCAAAGGCGTGGTCTACAGCCACCGCTCCACCTGGCTGCACACCGCCGGCGTGATGATGGCCGACAGCCTCGGGGCGTGCGAGCACGACCGGATCCTGCCGGTGGTGCCCATGTTCCACGCCAACGCCTGGGGCCTCGCCCATGCCGCCGTGGCCTCGGGGGCCGACCTCGTGATGCCGGGCGCCGACCTGTCGCCCGCCGCTCTCGTCGCGCTGATCGAACAGGAGCGGGTGACGGTGGCCGCCGGTGTGCCCACCATCTGGATGGGCGTGCTCGACGCCATCGACGGTCACGACGTCTCGAGCCTGCGGGCCATCCCGTGCGGGGGCAGCGCCGTGCCCAAGGCGTTGTCCGAGGCCTACCGGGCCAAGATCGGGCTGCCGATCCTCCAGGCCTGGGGCATGACCGAGACCAGTCCGGTGGCGTCGATCGGCCGGGTGAAGTCCACCCTCGAAGGTCTCGGAGACGAGGCGCTGGCCGACCTGCGGGCCACCATCGGGCTCATCGCCCCGGGGGTCGACTTCCGGGTGGCCGACCAGCTCACCGGCGACGAGTTGCCGTGGGACGGCGCGAGCCGCGGCGAGTTGCAGGTGGCCGGACCCTGGATCGCCCGGGAGTACTACCACGACGACCGCTCGGCGCAGTCGTTCACCGCCGACGGTTGGTTGCGCACCGGCGACGTCGTCACGTGCGACTCCGAGGGCTATCTGCGCATCGTCGACCGCACCAAGGACGTGGTGAAGTCGGGCGGCGAATGGATCTCGTCGGTCGAGCTCGAGAACGAGATCATGGGCCACCACGCGGTGGCCGAGGCCGCAGTGATCGGGGTGAAGCACCCCAAGTGGGGTGAGCGTCCACTGGCCTGCGTGGTGGTGAAGCCGGGGGAGTCGCTCACCACCGACGAGCTGCTCGAGTTCCTCGACGGGCGGGTGGCCAAGTGGTGGCTGCCCGACGATGTCGTGTTCATCGACGCGGTGCCCAAGACCTCCGTGGGCAAGTTCTCCAAGCGCGACCTGCGCGCCCGGTTCGGCGACCACCCCTTGCCCACCGTCTGACCCATCTCGCGTCGGCCCGAATGGGGGCCGGCGTCGGTTCGTGGCGGCCGGGTTCCCGGTCGTACTCTGATCGGCGTGTACCGGTTCATGCTGCGCCCTCTGTGGATCCTGTCGCACCTGTTCGTGGCCGTCTGCGTGGTGGCGCTGATCGCCGCGGGCTTCTGGCAGTTGAACCGCTTGCAGGAGCGCAAGGCCGCCAACGCGGAGGTGCTGGCCGCCCAGGACCAGCCCATCGCCCCGATCGCCGACCTGGTGCCGGCGGGCGCGGCGCCGTCGGTCGACGATGTGGCCGCCGTGGAGTACCGGCTGACCACCGTCACCGGCACCTACCGGCCCGACGACCAGGTCCTGATCCGCAACCGCACCTACCAGGGTGCGCCGGGTTACTGGGTGCTCACCCCGCTGGTGCAAGCCAACGGTACGGCGGTGGCGGTGAACCGGGGGTGGGTGCCGTTCGCGGTGCTGCCGGAGGGGCCCTGGGACCGCTTCGCTCCTCCCACCGGCACCGTGACGGTGACGGGCCTGGTGCGCGAGCCGCAGGTGCGGGCCACCGGAGGGGTGGTGTCGAGCCCCGCGGATCCGGCGGACGGGCGGCTGCGCACCTTGTCGCGCGTCGACGTGGGCCGGCTCCAGCAGCAGGTCGACACACCGTTGCTCCCCGTGTACGTGGATCTTCAGACCCAGCAGCCGGCCCAGCCCGACGCCACCCCCACCCCGGTGCCCAAGCCCGAGCTCAGCGAGGGATCTCACCTCAGCTACGCCGGCCAGTTCTTCATCTTCGGCGCGCTCACCGTCGTCGTGTACATCCTGTTGCTACGCCGGGTGGTCCACAAGGGGGCCGGGCCGGAGGTGGAACCCGACGACGCCGACGACGAGCCGGAGCCGGAGCCGTCGACGGTTCGAGTCTGATGCCGGCACGGACGGTGCCGGTCCCGCCGGCGCCCGACGACAAGCGGGTGCGCTTCTATCGCGCCGCTCTCGCCTGCGTGAGCGTGGCTGGCCTCGACGCCACGTCGGTGGAGGACGTGGCCCGCGCCGCCGGATCGAGCCGGGCGACGCTGTACCGCACGTTTCCCGGTGGGCGTGACCAACTGGTGCGAGAGACGGTGGAGTGGGAGGTCACGACCTTCTTTGCTTCCCTGGCCCTGGCCGTGGCCGACCGCCCCGACCTCGAAGCCAAGTTGACCACCGGGCTGGTGGTGGGGCGGCGGGCCATGGCCGAGCACACCCTGCTCCAGCGGCTGTTGCGCACCGAGCCCGAGGCGATGCTCGGCGAGTTGTCGGCCACCAACGTTCTGGTGCTCGAGGCCATCATCACCTACCTGGCCGGCGAGCTCGACGCCGCCCGCCATCGGGGTGAGGTGCGCGCCGACTGCGACGTGGTAGAGGCCTCCGACCACCTGGCCCGGTTGTTCCTGTCCTACCTCGGCAGCCCCGGACGGTGGGACTTCGACGATCCCGTCCAGGTGCAGGAGCTGGTGCGGGGTCAGTTCCTGGCCGGTGTGCGGGTCCCGGGCTGACGGAGTCCGAGGCCGGAAGTCGACCGAAAGTGGAGGATTCTCACTCCCGGTGGTGATGGGTGAGACATTTTCGTACTGACTGTCTTGTCATGAGACATTCGGAGCCTTAGTGTCTCAGGGCGATGAACGTCACCCTCGATCCGACGGCCGCCACCCCTTCGCGGTTGGCCGACCTCTTCGGCGTCGGCCTCGGCCTCGAGGCCCGGGTGCTGATGGCTGCTCGTGAGTGCGTGGCCGTCAACGGCTGGAAGCTCACCACCATCGACGACATCGCCGCCGCCGCCGGGTGCGGCCGGGCCAGCGTCTACCGGCTCTTCCCCGGCGGTCGCCACAGCCTGATGCGAGCAGTGGTGGCCGCCGAGGTGCAGGGCCTGCTCGAGGCCCTGGCCATCGATGTCGATGCCGCCCCTGATCTGGCCTCCGCCGTCGCCGGGGCCCTCCACACCGTGGCCACCCACCTCGCCGGCCACGGCGCCCTGCAACGACTCCTGGCCCACGAGCCGGGGGCGGTGATGCCCTTCATCGCCTTCGACGGCGCCGCGCCCGTGTTGGCCATGGCGTCGACCTGGGCCCGGGTGCACCTGGCCCGCTTCCTCTCTCCCCACGACGCCGAGCTCGTGGGCGAGTGGGTGGCCCGGTTGGTGCTGTCGCACCTCGATCGCCCCGGCGACCTCACTCCGCTTCTGGATGCCGAGCGGGCCCGCCGTCTCGTCGACACCTACCTCATGCCCGGCCTGCACGTCCCCGTTCCCTTGTGATGCCCCCGATCCCCGACCAACGCCCCACTCCGGAGTCCCCATGACCAGCACCGAAGACATCATCGGCCGGACCGAGATCAACGATCTCGAGGCCATCCTCGCCGTCACCAACACCGACGACGCCACCGAGCACGCCGTGCCCAGCAACGCCGAGACGCTTTTCACCTGGGACTACACGAAGGGGGCACGGCCGGCGCTCGAGAAGCTGTACGAGAAGGCCAAGACCTCGCAGTGGAACGCCAACGACCTCCCGTGGCACCTCGACGTCGACCAGGCGGCGGTGGTGGTGGCCAACGCCGCCGCCAACAACCGGGGTGTGGGCCTCGACGTCGCCGGCACCGTCTTCGAGTCGTGGGGCGACAAGGAGTGGGTCACCCTCGGTATCGAGTCCCAGAACTGGATGCTCAGCCAGTTCCTGCACGGCGAGCAGGGGGCCCTGCTGTGCACGGCCAAGATCGTTCAGACCGTGCCGTGGATCGACGCCAAGTACTACGCCTCGACCCAGGTGATGGACGAGGCCCGTCACGTCGAGGTGTTCTCGCGCTATCTCGAGGAGAAGCTGTCCGGTGCTTACCCGGTGAACGCCCACCTGGGGATGCTGCTCGACGACGTGGTCACCGACAGCCGGTGGGACATGACCTACCTGGGCATGCAGATCATGGTCGAGGGTCTGGCCCTGGCCGCGTTCGGCTTCATGCACCAGATGACCACCGAACCATTGCTCAAGCAACTTCTTCGCTACGTCATGAGCGACGAAGCCCGCCACGTGGCCTTCGGTGTGCTGTCGCTGAAGGAGTTCTACGCCGACCTCACCCAGGCCGAGATCCGCGAGCGTCAGGAGTTCACGTTCGAGGCCGCCGTGCGCATGCGTGACCGATTCCTGCAGCAGGAGGTGTGGGAGCGCATGGGGGTGCCCGTCAAGGACGCCATCGAGGTCGTGATGCACGACCCCAACCAGCAGATCTTCTCCCGGATGCTCTTCTCCAAGATCGTGCCCAACTGTCGCAAGCTGGGCCTGCTCGACGCCGGTGACGGCTGGCTGCGCGAGCGTTTCACCGAGCTCGGCGTCATCGAGTTCGAGTCGCTCCCCGACACCGAGGACGAGGTCGACGCCTTCGCCCTCGCCCAGGGCGAGTCCGTCCCCGTCTGATGGCAACCCCCCACCGTTGCCGTGGGGGCCGCTGGTAGATTCGCCGGCATGCCCCGGTTCGGTCCTGTGATGACGGCGATGGTCACGCCGTTCGACGACGCCGGGGATGTCGACCACGAAGGTACGGCGACACTGGCCCGCTGGCTGGTGGAGCAGGGCAACGACGCGCTGGTCGTCACCGGCACCACCGGTGAGGCGTCGTGCCTCACCGACGACGAACAGGTGGCGGTGTGGCACACCGTGCGCGCCGCCGTCGACGTGCCCGTCATCGTGGGCAGCGGCACCAACGACACCCGCCACGCCGCCGAACTCACCGGCCGGGCCGCCGCCACCGGCGCCGACGCGGTCCTGCTCGTCGCCCCGTACTACAACCGTCCCTCCCAGGCCGGCATCGAGGCCCACTTCCGCCACGTCGCCGCCGCCACCGACCTGCCGGTCATCCTCTACGACATCCCAGGGCGTACCGGTCGCAAGATCAGTGACGACGTCATCCTGCGCCTGGCCCGGGACGTGACCAACGTGGTCGCCCTCAAGGACGCCGCCGGTAGCCCGGCCGACACCGCCCGGCTCATCGCCACCGCGCCCGACTCGTTCGAGGTGTACAGCGGTGACGACTCGCTCACGCTCCCGTTGCTCTGCGTCGGCGCGGTGGGGGTCATCGGCGTGGCCACCCATTGGTGCGCACCGGTGATGGCCGAGATGATCAGCTCGTTCAGCAAGGGTGACGGCGCCCGCGCCGCCGAGCTCAACGCCCGCATGATCGAGAGCTTCGACTTCGAGACCGGCGACGCCGCCCCCAACCCCATCCCGACCAAGGCGATGCTGCGGGCCCTCGGCCTCCCCGCCGGCCCCTGTCGGCTGCCGCTCGGCCCCACCCCCGACGGCCTCGAGGACACTGCCCTCGAGGTCCACCGACGTCTGTACCCGGCGTGACGCCGGCCGGAGGGCGCGCCCGCGCGGCCCACCGTTCCCCCCAACCAACGCTCCCAGAGGACCTGCATGGCTGACGCCCGTACCACCGACCCCGTCAAGGTGACCTTCCTCGGGGGGCTCGGTGAGATCGGCCGCAACTGCGCCTGCATCGAAGTCGACGGCGCCATCATGCTGCTCGACTGCGGGCTGATGTTCCCCGACCTCGACATGCTCGGCGTCGATCTCGTGCTACCCGACTTCACCTACCTGCGCGAGAACGCCGACCGCATCGTGGGGTGCATCGCCACCCACGGCCACGAGGACCACACCGGCGCGTTGTCGTTCCTGCTGCGCGACCTGTCCTTCCCGATCTACGGGTCGGCGCTCACCCTCGGCCTGGCCCGCAACCGCATCGAGGAAGCCGGGCTGCTCGACCGCACCGAGTTCGTGCCGGTCAAGGACGGCGAGCGTCGCCGCATCGGTCCGTTCGACGTGGAGTTCATCCCGGTCACCCACTCGGTGCCCCACGGGTTCGCCACCGCTTTCCACACCCCCCAGGGGGTGATCCTGCACAGCGGTGACTTCAAGATCGACCTGACCCCGGTCGACGGTCGCCTCACCGACCTCGGGCGCATCGGCGCCATCGCCGGCACCGAGGGTGTGCGCCTGCTGATGAGCGACTCCACCAACGCCGACGAGCACGGCTACTCGGCGTCGGAGACGACCGTCGGCCGCGTGCTCTACGACCTGTTCCACGCCTACGAGGGTCGGCGCATCATCACCACCTGCTTCGCCAGCCACGTGCATCGGGTGCAACAGATCGCCGACGCCGCCATCGCCTTCGACCGCACCGTGGCCACCATGGGCATGTCGATGAAGAAGAACGTGAAGATGGCCCGCGAGATGGGGCTGCTCGAGATCCCCGACCATCGCCTGCGCGACATCGACGACATCGCCGACCTCGACCCGTCGAAGGTCTGCATCATCTCCACCGGCTCCCAGGGCGAGCCCATGTCGGCGCTGGCCCTCATGGCCGCCAACGAGAACCGCTGGCTGAAGCTGTCCGACAAGGACGTCGTGATCATGAGCTCGCACCCGATCCCCGGCAACGAGCAGGACGTGTCGAAGGTGATCGACGGGCTGTTGCGCGCCGGCGCCGAGGTGGTGCACTCCGGCATCGCCGACGTGCACGCGTCGGGGCACGCCAAAGCCGAGGAGCTCAAGTTGCTCCTTTCGATCACCAGCCCCGAGTTCTTCGTGCCGGTGCACGGCGAGTACCGCCACCTCATGGCCCACGCCCGCCACGGGCGCACCATGGGCGTCGCCCCGGACAACGTGTTGGTGTGCCTCGACGGCGATCAGCTCACACTCGACGCCGACGGGTTGCACCGCAGCGGCCAGGTGCCGGCGGGCTACCTGTACGTCGACGGCATCATCGGCGACGTGGGCACGGGCGTGCTCCGCGACCGGCGGGTGCTGGCCGAGGAGGGGGTGGTCGTCGTCATCGTCGGCGTCGACGTGAAGACCGGGGCCGTGCTCATGGGTCCGGAGATCATCACCCGCGGCTGGGTGTACGCCCCCGAGGCCGAGGACCTGCTCGACCAGTGCGCCGAACGGGTTCGTGAGGCCATCAAGGACGCGTTCGAGCACGACGCCACCACCGTCGAGGACCTGCAACGCCACGTGCGCCGGGCCGCCGGCCGCTTCGTGAACCAGCAGACCAAGCGTCGGCCGATGATCGTGCCGGTGGTGATGGAGGCCTGAACGGTTCGGCGGCCAACGGGCGCCCGGTAGCCTCAGCTCTCATGTCGGACGTGCCTGTCGCCCTCTCCTCGAACCCGCGCCCCCCCGAGCCGCTGCGGCCCCGCCTCTCCGCCGAAGAGGCCCGTCGGGCCATCCGGGCCGCCGAGGTGACACTGATCGACGAACGCCGCCAGCTCACCCTCGACGAGCTCTCCACCCTCGCCGACGTGCCCGATGCCTCGGTGCCGGCCCTGGCCGCCCTCGCCCACGAGGTGCGGCTGGTGTGGTGCGGCGACACCGTCGAGGTCGAAGGCATCCTCTCGGCCAAGACCGGCGGCTGTCCCGAGGACTGTCACTTCTGCAGCCAGTCGGCCAAGTTCGAGTCGCCGGTGCAGGCCACACCGTTCCTCGACACCGCCGACGTGCTGGCCGCCGCCCGCGAGACCGCGGCGCTGGGCGCCAGTGAGTTCTGCATCGTGCTGGCCATCCGGGGGCCCGACGAGCGCATCATGCAGCGGGTGCTCGAGCTGGTGCCGCTGGTGCACGACGAGACCGGGCTCAACGTGGCCGTCAGCGCCGGGGTGCTCACCGCCGAGCAGGCCAAGCGCTTCGCCGACGGAGGGGTGCACCGCTACAACCACAACCTCGAGACCGCCGAGTCGTTCTTCGGTGAGGTCGTGACCACCCACTCGTGGGCCGAGCGCTTCGACACCTGTCAGCTCGTGCGGGACGAGGGCATGGAGCTGTGTTGTGGCGTGCTGCTCGGCATGGGCGAGTCGGTCGAGCAGCGCATCGAGCTGCTCGGCCAGCTCCGTTCGGTCGGCCCGGCCGAGGTGCCGCTCAACTTCCTCAACCCCCGCCCCGGTACGCCCTTCGCCGGGCGGCCCCTGGTCGAGCCGCTCGAGGCCATCCGCTGGATAGCGCTGTTCCGGTTGGGCTTGCCGTCGGTCATCCTGCGCTACGCCGGCGGCCGCGAGGTCACCCTGCGCGAGCTGCAGGCCCTCGGTCTCACCTCGGGCATCAACGCCCTGATCGTGGGCAACTATCTCACCACGTTGGGTCGTTCGCCCGAAGAGGACCTCCAGATGCTCGAGGACCTGGCCATGCCGATCGGCGCGCTGTCGAAGGCGATCTGAGTTTGGCTCCGGCGACGGAGCCCGGCCATTGCTCGTGCTGCGGCTCGGCCCTGGCCGATCATCCGTCGCCCTTGTGCTCGCGACCGTTGGAGCCCCCCCGGTTCTGCCCCACCTGCGGCCGCCGACTGCGGGTGCAGGTGCACCCCACCGGCTGGGACGCCCGCTGCCGCGATCACGGCGCGATCAGCGTCTGAGTTCGGCTGCCGGTCAGCCGGCGTCGAGTCCGCTGTCGAGCCCTGAGGGTGGGCGATGGGGGTGTCGTCGCCGGCGGTGGTGGCGGTGGACGAGGTCGAGTATGCGGGCGCGGACCAGGAGGGCGGTGTCGTGGTCGTTGGGCTCGGGGCAGTCGTCGAGGTTGGCGAGATCAGTGGTTCCGCCCTCCTCCCAGTGTTGGAGGTGGTGGGCGTGGATCCAGGCGGTGGGGGCGTCGCAGTGCGGGAACCGGCATCCGTGGTCGCGTACGACCATGGCGTCACGCAGGTCAGGTGACGCCAGGCGCAACGTTCGGCCCCGGTCGATGATCTGCCCGTCGGCGATGAGCAGCCGATGCAGGAGGGTGCCGTTGGTGAACAACGTGGCCAGGCTTCGGGCGCTCGATGGGTGGTGGGGGTGCCGGCGGCGTGGGCGAGGGCGTCGCGGAACAGGCCTTCTTCGAAGATCCCGACGGGGCGGGCGGCGAGGAACCGCTCGAGGTCGGCGTCGAGGATTCCCCGCCCGTCGAGGGTGCGGGACAGATGCACCCGCGACCCGCCGCCGTCTGACCCGGGATCGCCGGTTGGGCCAGTGTTGGCGATGGCTTCGGCGCGGGTCACCCAGTGATGCACGGCCCGGGTGGTGTTCACCACCGACAGGCCGACCAGCAGCGGTGAGATCTCGTCGTCGTGGTCGGCGTACAGATCGACCTGGCCCTTGGGGATCAGCCTCACGACCGTTTCGACCTGGGCGACCGACAGTTTTCCGTCAAACCACAACGACCCGAGTGTCGGCCACGCCGTCAGGCGGGCCGATCGCACCGCCAGCCGTTTGGCATCGGCGTCGGACAGGCCCTGGGCTTTCAACCAGCCGACCGGCGACGACCACCCCTCGACCTGGTGCAACCCTCGGGCCAAAAAGCCCGACAGCGCCTCGCACGCTCGCGCCTCGAGCCGCTCCCGAGCCGCCAACAACTCGACCACCACCACCGACGCCGGCTGGGGATCGACCCCCACGATCGTGTCGATCAGTTGGTGCCCTCCAGCGCCGCTCTCCATGACTCAACTCTACCAAACACATGTACGAGAAGCAATCGGAAACCGTGGAGATCATTGACATATTCAAAGTCATCACCGCTCGGCTGCGCCGACGTCACCCGCCGCGAGGATGGCGAGCTGTGGGGCCCGACCTCGATCTCAGTGGACGCACCGTCCGGCCGGGGAGGAGGGCCGGCCGGGCCCCATCACGCGGAGCATCAGCCGACCCTGATCCCGGGTGGTCGTTGCCCACCAGAATCCGGTGGGGGTGGGTGGCCTCACTGCAGGCCGGACGACGAGGCGCTCACCGGCGGGCAGCTCTGGGTGGCGGGCACCGGGGGGCCAGCGGGAACATACGGGTCCGGGGCGGGTTGGCCGGCGAAGCGGTCGTTGATCCAGCGCAACATGTCGTTGAACGACGGCGCGATCACTCCGGCGTGGGTCTGGTCGGGGTACACCCAGCGCTGGGTGACCTGGTCGATGGCGCACATCTGGTCGAACAGCAACGCGCTCGACACCGTGGGGATCTGCTCGTCTTCCCCACCGTGGATGATGAGCAGCGGCGCCGTGCCCGGCGTGGTGAACGTGCCCGGGTCGTTCTCCTTGAGCAGCGCGTTCCATGCGGGCACGGTGGCGGGGTCGGCCTTCTGCAGGGTGGACATGTCGACGTCCTTCAACTGCGCGCCCAGGTCGCTGCTGCAGAACGTGTCGACCTTGGTCAGGAACTCCTTGCCGGCGGGGGTGAGCACGTCGTCGAGCGGCGCGGCGGTGTCGCCGTAGGCGGCATTGATGGCGGCGGCCACCATGGCGATGTAGTGACGGAAGGGGCTCGTCTGGAGAGCGGCGTTGAGCAGTAGCAGCTGCGACGGTGGAGCGCCGGCCACCACGCCGAGCTGGTCGAGCTCGGGGGCCCACTCCTCGCCGATGTCGAGGGTGAACATGGCGGCGTGGCCGCCCTGGGAGTGTCCCCACACGACGTAGCGGTTGCTCACGTCGAGGTCGGGGAGGTTGGCGGCGGCCCGCACGATGTCGATGGTGCCGCGGGCCTCGCTCTCGCCCACGACATAGGGGTGAAGCCCGGGGGTGCCGAGCCCTTCGTAGTCGGTGGCGGTGACCACGTAGCCGGCGTCGAGCAGCGGGTTGGCCAACGGGGCCAGCTTGCCGGCGTCGATCGACGGGGCGCACACGTCGGCCAGGCCGGTGGTGCCGTGGGCCCAGCTCACGACCGGGTACCCGCCGGCCGGGGCCGGGGCCGACGGCACGACGATGAGGCCGGTGACGGGGATGTCCTTCCCCTGGAGAGACTCGGAGTGGTACATCACCCGCCAAGTGGTGCCGTTCACCCCGGGGGTGTCGATCTTCTCGGCCGCGATCACGTCACCGGGCTGGCCCGCTGGGAGGGGATCGGGAACGCCGTAGAACGCGGGGAGGCCGGCGGGC